>Ga0210387_10002190_pt1 | contig 14848 bp, 10 predicted proteins | sample IncBWC7OmetaG_FD_160108 | JGI IMG/M metagenome (GOLD analysis project Ga0210387, IMG submission 160108) | Forest soil microbial communities from Barre Woods Harvard Forest LTER site, Petersham, Massachusetts, United States - Inc-BW-C-7-O ...
CGCTCACGTAAATGTGAGTCGGATCACTCGGCGCCACGTCCACGGTCAACACGACGCGAATCATCGAAGTGGGGATGGCCGCACCGTAAGTGGCCCATGTGTGCGCTCCATCCGTGGTGCGATAGAGCTGATGCTCGAGCGTCGAGCCGTCACTCTGAGTGATACTGGTCAGGGCGATCACGCCGTGCGTCGTGTCGTGCGCCGGACACAGGTCCACGACGGTCCCAAGCTTGCCCGTCGCGTTCGGATCGGGCGGAATAAACGAGGGATCGTGAGGTAGCGACCAGTCGCTCACGAACGAGCACCCTGCGTCGCGCGAGACGCGCAGGCCGTTCAGCGAGCCCGACAAGAGGGTGCCGTCGGGCAATACCTCGAGCAGTGGGTCGACCCAAGAGCCCATCAGCGTTCGGCCGAACAACGCCGACTCGCACACGAACTCGAAATCCTTGGAGTTGCCAGAGACGAGCAGTCCGTACGTGCCACTCACGACGAGTGACCCAGGCGATACCTCACGCAACTGCTCGGCGTTCGGATAGCGCCCATTGGCGTGAGCCGGCGCAGCACTCAGCCCGAGCGCAGCAGCGAGCGCAGCGGCGCCGAGCACGTTGCTCTCGCGTCGCGATGCACGCCTCGTGTCCCTGATCTTTTCTAAAATGTTCAGCATCGAGATCTTACTCCGCGCATGACGATTGGCGGTGCCCGGGCGAGCAACACGCGATATCCTAAGCAAAGCCGATGACCGCTCCTCCGCAGCGCTCGCCACGTCACTTCCGCGCGCGCGGAGCGCACGCTTGCGTCGCGCTCTGCTTCGCAGGCGCTTACGGCTGCGGGCAGAAGCCCGCTGTGCAGTACGAGTACACTCGCGATCAACTGCTCGACCCCGAGTCCTGTCGCGGCTGCCATGAGGACTACTACACCGAGTGGTCCGCGAGCATGCACGCCTACGCCTCGCGGGACCCGGTGTTCTTGGCCATGAATCGCCGCGGCAATGAAGAGACCGCGGGCGCGTTGGGTGACTTCTGCGTGAAGTGTCACGCGCCCATGGCCGTGCTCGATCAACAAACCACCGACGGCCTCAACTTGGACACGCTGCCGAACAGCATGCAGGGCGTCACCTGCTACTTCTGTCACAGCGTCGCGCGTGTCGCAGGCACGCACAACGACCCGCTGGTGCATGACACAGCCAATCCGACCGCGATGCGCGCCGGCATCACCAACCCCATTGCCAATCCGCATCACGCCGAGTACTCGGCGCTGCTCTCCGGGTCCCAGCCGGAGAGCTCCACGCTGTGCGGCTCGTGTCACGACATCGAGCTCACGTCGCCGCCCGGGCCGATGCCCACCTCGGGCAGCCCGGTGGAGCTCGAGCGCACGTTCGCCGAGTGGCAAGCGACAGTGTTCGCGCCCGGTCACAACAGCAACAACCCGAACGGCATCAGCTGCATCGGGTGCCACATGCCGGCCCCGGCGCGCGGCGCAGTCGGCAGCATTTTCCCGGGCGGTCCGCAAACACGCAACCTGCACGACCACCTGTTCCCCGGTGTCGACGTAGCGCTGAACGCGGTCGCGCCAACCGCCCTTGACGGCGTGCCGGACGCCGCCAGCTCGAGCAACGCCGACGTCAGCAGCAGCGCGGACGCCGGAACCGACGCCAGCAGCGCCGACGCCGGAATTGGCGCTGACGCGGGGAGCAGCGCGGGGACGAACGAGACCGCCGTGCAAAGCTTTCTCGAGACCACCGTGCGCGTGGCTCGCCTGTGCGTCGAATACCAAACCGACCCCTCGGATCGGCAGCGCATCCGCGTGCTCGTCGACCTCGACAACGTAGGCGCCGGCCACTACTGGCCCAGCGGCGCCGCACAAGATCGCCGCGCCTGGGCGGATCTGCGCGTCTTGGTCGACGACCAAGTCGTGTACACGAGCGGTGAGCCCGCGCCAGGCACTGACGTGCTCGCGAGCCCAGACGCTGACTTGTGGCTGCTGCGCGATCACGCCACCAAGACCGACGGCACGGAGGCGCACATGTTTTGGGACGTCGCGCAGATCGTGCCCGGCACCATCCCGGGTCCGGTGACCTTCGTCGTCGGAGCGCCAGGCTACGACACCACGCACGCCGTGCGTTCCTTCCCGCTGGCGATCACCTCTTGGATCCCTGCGCCATTCGATCAAACACGGCTGCGCGTCGAGCTGCGGTTGCGGCTGCAAGCCATCGGCTACGACGTGCTCGACGACCTGGTCGCCTCCGGCCACCTCGACCCGGCCGTGCGCAGCGCCGTCACCGATCGCACGCTGCTCCTCAACCGGAACCTCGCGCAGCCCGCGCTGGTCGCTCAAACCCCAGACTTGGCGCGCTTCGCGAACGTGAGCTTCGAATGGAGCTCGTTCACGCTGGGCTCGCCGTACTTCGCTGCGCCGTCGACGCGCCCCATGGGCACGACCGAGTACCTGTGCGCCGGCATGAACCGCGCCCCTTGAGCAGAGCACCGCTTCGAGTCCCCCTTGCCATGGGTGCGGCTGCTCGGTCATCAGCTCGAAGTGATCATGCACAACGGAAAGACGACACTTTCCGTGACACCACTTGCAGGCGAGAAATCCAGGGTAATCGAGTACAGGCCAGGCATCGGCAACAGCAGATCCTCGAGCTCATACGTGCCGCCACCTTGCTCGATCACGGCCCCGGGAGTGGTGGAGTGCATGTGCTCTGGCATGACGCTCGTTTCGACGATGGTCGCTCCGGTCACCGGTGCTCCGCTCGAATCCGTCAGTGAAATCGTCCAAGTGTTGCCCGGCGGCTCGACCGATTGAACGGGCGCCGATGGCGCGAGCGCGGTCAACGTGAAGTTGTAACCGCCCTTCGAGATTTGGCTCAGCCCCGCGCTGACGCTGCCTTGAGCCGCAGTGCAGTCACCGCCGTCAGTGGAGACACCGCTGGTCGCCGCTTGATCGCCAGCAGTGGGCTCTGACTTCGAGGAGCAACCGGCAAGCGCCGCGGCCAGGGAAGCGCCCAGCGCAAACACGCCCGTGCGCGCCACGCGCGCTCGTTCGCGTCGACGGCGCAGCGCCAAACCAAGCACGAGCAGCGCGATGCTGGCCAAACCGGAGCGCGACGGGGCAGTCGGCGCCGCGCGGCACGAACAACCCGACGAGTCCGACGAGCTGGCCGGAGCGTTGTTGCTCGACCCGGCGTTCCCGCTCGATGCGCCGCCCGTGCCCGCTGCGGCCGAGGCCGCACCCGCGCTACTTGAACCCACGCTGCCGCTCGCACCAGCGCTGTTGAAACCACCCGCAATGCCGATACCGGCACCCGACGCGCCGCCGCCGCTGGAGCTGCCCGCGCTACCGCCGAGGCTGCTCGAGCCCGCGCTGTTTGCGCCGCCGTTGCTCGCGCCGCCGTTGCTCGCCCCAGTGTTGCTCGCGCCACCGCTGCTAGCTGCCCCACCCGCGCTCGCACCGCCAGTCGTTCCAGCACCGGCGCTGCCGCCAGCACCGCTACCCACGGGGACCGTCGTGCCGCACGCGGACGGGCCCGGCCCGCTGAACGCGGTGCCGTCCATACACGTCGGCGGACCCGAGCTCGCCGCGACAGTCACGCTGATCGTCGCGTGCGTCGCGTCGATGTCTTGCACGGCGAAGGTCACGCCGCCCGCGGGGTCAGTGTAGGAGCCACCTGCGACCAAGCCCTCCGCGGTTTTCGGGGTGGTCGGATCCATATCCAAAACCCAGGTAAATTCCGAGGTTTTGTTGGACGCTGGCACGTCACCGCCCACGAGCACGAGCACGTCCGGCGCGGGCTCCTTGCCGTCGATCGATACCTTGGTACGAAGCTCCAAATAGTATTTGCTCAGATTGACGACCGTCGCGGTGCCCGTCGTGTTGTGAAACGGCCGCGTCTTCGGCATCGGGATCTGCAAAGCCTGCACGCCGTCACACGGCAGCTCGGTCGGCAAAAGCACGTACGTGCCGGTCGCGGTCGCGCGCACCCCGTTGCAACCGCCGATGAAACCCTCGTACCACTTCTCGTAGGAGTTGAAGTGCGCGCAGCCGCTGCCCATCACGGTATGGCGGTCGCCATATTCGGCACCCATGCACGTGGTCGGATCGTCGGCAAATGGCGCGTTCGTGCAGGTGATCGAGTTCGAGTGCATGAGGCCGAGATTGTGACCAACCTCTTGATTGAGCACCGTGCAACTCGTGCTCGCGTTGTACCACGAGCCACTCGCGGGCCTGGCCGCGGTGCCCTCACCGCCGAGCCCACCCCAAGCACAGCTCGCGTAGTTCGAGCCGATGTATTGCATCCAGTGGTCGTAGGTTTTGCCGAGCGTCGTGGGCCACGCTTTCTCGATCGCGTTGGGCGCGTCGTGTTGGCAGGTGCCCAGCGTGGTGACGGTCTCCGGGCCTAAAATGTCGCCGGTGAAGTTGAAGCCGCCGTAGGAATTCTCGTTGTAGAATTGATTCAGCCCGGCCTGCGTCGCGGCGCGCGTGCCGAAAATCGCGGTGTTCGCATCGGCGGCGGTGAGGTTCACGCCGTCACCCACGTCCATCAGCACGAAGCCGACCGTGGCCGTCTTCTTCGTGACCGTCGATAGCGCTTGCGTCGACACCTCGACGCCGTCGGTCGTCGTTTCCGTTTGCTCTTGGTAGCGCTCGACCGTGAGGCCATCCGTCGTTGGCGTGCCCCACACCTTCAACTGCGTCCACGGTTGCAAGCCGGGATCGCTGGCAAAATTGAGCTTGATCTCGGCTTGCCTCGCATCCGGCGAGGCAAGGTAAAAAGTGCGTTCGCTGCGACCGTCCAAATAGTCGATGCGATACGTGTGTAGCTCGCCGCGAATCGATCCATCCGCCTCGCCTTCACCACCGGCAGAGCCGCAGGCCGCGAGCAACGGCAAACAGGCCAGCAGTGCATAGGCGCTCGCGCGTGAGCACCACTTTCCACTGAACCCGTTCTCGATCGAATCAGAGCGACGAAAGGTCATGCGGTCTCCCATGGTCGTGTAGAACATCCACCAAAAACAAAGGTCGAATCACGCCCCTACTAACAGTCAGCCAGGTGGAGAATCGGCTCACATTAAATGCGCGCAGCGCGCGTTTTGGCGCTGCAACGGTAAGAGTCGTTTCCGCATCAACGCGTTACGCCGCGGCTCTGGTTCACTTTTGCAGAGCGAGTGTTTTGGGTTGCCCCCACTCCTCATAAAAGGCGGTCACGCCTGGCGTGCTCGCTTCGCTGCGCGCGCCAGGGCCCCCGTCAAACGTGGGCTCCGCCCCCGTGGGGGGCCAACGCGCAATCCGTCGAATTGGAGGTCGACCCACGTTTCGAATCCAAGCTCTGCCCGCGAAGCGTGGCCTGCACCTTCTTGCAAGGTCCGGGCGGCGCGTTGTCCGGCTCGCGCCGTAAATCAGGCGCAAATCGCGCCCCTAGCGCGCTCAAACAGCACGACTTATAAATAATGGGTGATGAAACCGATGCGCGTGGATGTTTGGTCGGATATCGCTTGCCCGTGGTGTTTCGTGGGCAAACGGCGGTTGGAGGCAGCGCTTGCGCAGCTCCCGGAGGCGGCTCAAGTGCAGGTGGTGTGGCGTGCGTTCGAGCTCGATCCGCAAGCGCCGCGCGAGCGTGATCGGAGTGTGTCGTACGCCGAGCGGCTGTCGAAAAAGTACGGCTCGCCACTGGCCCAGGCAGAAGCACGGCTCGCACAAATGACAGAGACCGCAAAGGCGGACGGGCTCGATTTCGACTTCGAGCACATTCGTCCAGGCAACACGTTCGACGCGCACCGTCTGCTCCACTTGGCTGAGCTGCGCGGCGTGCAAGACGCCGTGAAGGAGCGCTTCTTGCGCGCGTACATGTCCGAGGGTGAAGCGATCGGCGATCCGGAAACACTGCAGCGCCTGGCGATCGCAGCAGGCTTGCCTGCTGAGGAAGTGCGCGCGGTGCTGAGCAGCGACGCCTACTCGGAGGAAGTCCGCGCTGACGAGCGCGAGGCCTGCGAGCTCGGCATCAATGGCGTGCCCTTCTTCGTGATCGATGAGCGGTTTGCCGTATCCGGCGCGCAGCCAGCAGAGCTGCTGCTCGGCGCGCTCAAACGAGCATTCGCCGATCGCGCAGCACAGCCCGCGCAGTTCGAAGAGGGCGCCGCATGCGGCCCCGACGGCTGTTGACGGATCCCGAGGGACCCCCCCTCGCCCCCCTCGTGTCCCCGCACCGGCCCGACTCCCCAAAGCGACTACGCCCGAAATGCTCCCGTCACTGCGAATACGTGAGCATTGGCCCGACAGCCAGCGAGGGTACCGACTCCCCGTAGCCGCTCATCTCCACCGTTCGAGGGTACGCGGCTCGAACCCATCGCGGATAGAACGATATTGCGGGAATCGGCAGATCGGCGTCGGCGCTGCCACTCCGGTGCTATGAGCCCGCGCATGGATCAGCCGACTTTCGCCGCCCTCGGTCTACTCGTGGACGAGCGACTGCAGTCGGTTTTCCAGGCTGACGGGATCACGACGCCGACGGCCGTGCAGGTCGCAGCGTTCGCTCCAATCTTGGCCGGCGAGCACGTGATTTTGCAGTCCGGCACGGGGACGGGCAAAACGCTGGCCTATCTGCTGCCGATTCTGCAGCGCTTGCGCGAACCGAGCACCGGCCGGGCACTGGTCTTCGCTCCGGCGACCGAGCTCGCCCTGCAAACGCTACGCGTCGCCGATCGCTACAAGAATCCGAGCATCAGCAGCGGCGCGCTCGTTTCTAGCACCAACACGCGGAAGCAGAAGGCCAAGGTGCAACAGAGCACGCGGCTCGTGGTCGGCACGACGGGGCGAATCTTGGAGCAATTCGCCGAGCGCAAGCTCAAGGGCGTGACGACGATCGTGCTCGACGAGCCCGACCCGATTCTAGCGACGCAGGGCGCCGACTACTTGCGCGAGATCTTGTCTCGACCAGAGCCGAAGGTGCAATTGATCTTCGCGGCAGCGACGCTCGGCGCAAGTGCCAAGCGCTTGGCCGAGCAATTCATGGGTGATGCGCCCGTGCACACGCGCGTCGAGGCCGACCCGCTCGACACCCACATTTCTCATCACTTCTTGCACGCGCGCGCGGAGAGCAGCAAAGACATTCAGCTCGCTCATTTCATCGAAGAGGAAAAGTGCCAGCGCGCGATCGTGTTCGTCAATCAACCGAACTTGATTCGACATTTGTATCGCTTTCTGAGCGAGCGCAATTTGAAGCCCGTGAGCTTGAGCACGGATCGCTCGAAGCTCGACCGGCAGAACGCGCTGCGTGCATTCGGCAGCTCCGCAGCGCGTGTGCTGATCACCACCGACCAGGCCATGACCGGCATCGACGTGCCCGACGTGCCCTGGGTCTTGCACTATGAGCTGCCGAGCTCGGCGCTCGCCTACGTGCACCGCGCCGGCCGCACTGGCCGCGCGGGCAAGCAGGGCCAGTCCGTACTGGTCGTGACGCGCGAACAGCGGCCCATGCTCGAGCGTTTCGGCAAAGAGCTCGGGATCCGCTTCACGCAACTGGGGCTACCGAGATAGACTAAAGAGGATATGCCGCAGGACGCCGGAAGCTTGCGGGACGACGTGACCTGCGTGCGCTGTGCTGCGGCGCTCGACCCGACCGCGGAGCGGCTCGAGTGCGCTCGCTGCGGCCAACTGTACGCTCGCGCCGGGCGGATTCCGATTCTGCTGCCCCGAGCCGCTGATCATTTGAGCTTGTGGCGCCAGCAACTCGCCGCACTGAGCGAGCAGAGCGAGCACACCCGCCGCGCGATCGAAACCGAGCTCGAGAGCCCTGGTCTGAGCGCTAGTAGCGAGACGCGGCTGCGCGCGCTCTCGCGCGCCCTCGGCGATCAGGTGCGAGACATCACCGATCAGCTTGGTCCAGCGCTCGGTGGCCCACTCACCGGAGACGGCGTCGGCCTGCCGCGCGGCGTCGTGGAGTACATTCAGTTCTTGTATCGCGATTGGGGCTGGGAGGCCGCCGACAACAGCGAAAACGAGCAAGCGCTCGCGGCGATTCGCGGAGTTTTGGACGAGCGAGACATCGGCCGCACGTTGGTGCTCGGCGCGGGCGCGTGTCGGCTCGCTTATGATTTGCATCGCCAACTGAACGCCAGTGAGACGGCCGTGCTCGACATCGATCCCTTCTTGCTCGTGATCGCGGAGGCAGTGGTCCGCGGGCATCCGGTGCAGCTCACCGAGTCGACGGCAAACGTGCAAGAGCTCTCGCAGGTAGCACGCTCCTGGCTGCTACGCGCGCCGGCGGGCCCGCTCGGCGACAACGAGTTCCACTTCTTTCTGGCCAATGCGTTCGCGCCCCCGTTTGCAGACCACGTGTTCGACACGGTGGTCACGCCTTGGTTCATCGACCAAGTGCCGGGGGACTTGTTGGCGTTCTTCGAACGTCTGAAGCGGCTCTTGAAGCCCACAGGGCGCTGGATCAACAGCGGCCCATTGCTCTACCCAGCCGACATGCCGCTCTCGCGCCGTTTTTCGCGTGAGGAAATTTTCGAGCTCGCAGCGCGCGCGGGCTTCCGCGTCGATGACTGGGCGACCGGGTCACGCCGGCACCTCGAGTCCCCACTCAACGGTCGGGGGAAGCTCGAGTGGCTATTGACGTTCGTAGCTTCTGTCGCCACGAGCTGAGCGGTAAGAGCCGCAGAGCCATCAGGATCACGAACGGCCACGCGACGTTTTGCGTGCGGTGAAAGTCCCGGTGGTTGTCCACGTCGGTCCAAGCCACGTGCACGACGGCGGACGCGGCCGCCAAATACACCAGCCGATGCAGGTTCTTCCAACGTTTCGCGCCAACGCGACGAATCATTCCGTCCGTCGAGGTCGCGGCAAGTGGAACCAGCAGCAGCACTGCGGCCCAGCCCGGCAGGCGAGACTTGCGAAGCAGCGCGTCCGCCCACGTGTAGTCGAGGCGCAGCTTCTGCCCGATCACGAAGTAGGCCAGTAAATGCAAGAGCGCGTAGAAGAACGCGAACAGGCCGAGCGTTCGGCGCAGCTCGACTGGAAAACGCCAGCCGGTGATGCGCTGGATCGGCGTACAAGCCAGCGTGACGAACAAGAAAATGAACGCCCATGCGCCGGTATCGGCGATGGCCAGCGCGAACACTCGGTAGTCGTAGGCGACGATGAAGTGCCGATTCATGTGCTCGAGCACGTACAGCAAGCTCACGGCTGGGGCGCAGAACCACACGCAAAACGCGGCCTTGACCAGCTTCAACACGAGCGCGCGCTTCGGCACGTGCTCAGCCTAGTACCTCGGCTTGGAAATGCGTTCCGGATTTCCGTGGCCCCCCTCGCGTCCGACCAGACCCGCGTCTCGCTGCGCTCGGCGTGCTTACGGCTAGCCGGCGTCCGGGGTGCCGTCGTACCCGGTGAACGAGCAGGCGTGGCTGCTCGCATTGCATTTCGCGCCTTCTGCGGCGCACCAGCATTTCGAGTCGTCGGTGCACCAGCCGGGGTCGCCGGTCACCGCGAGCACGCACACGTGCGGTGTCACTTTCCAGCTGCACACGTCACCGCCGCAAGCCATGCCGCTGTCCACGCAGTCACTGTCGGTCGTGCACGTCTTGCCGTCGGTCAGCGGACCACCGCCGCCACCACTCGACGCTTTCACGCTGCCGCCGCCCGTGAGATCGCTGATCCGGCCGATCTTGTTGGCGGACAGTTCGGTGAACCAGATGTTGCCGTCGGGACCCGCGGTGATTCCGGAAGGGTCACTGACCGCTGTCGGAATCACGTACTCAGCGACGCTACCCATCGGCGTAGCTCGGCCGATCGAGTTGGCGCTGCCTGCCTCGGTGAACCACAGGTTGCCATCTTTGCCCGTGGCGATGCTGCCTGGGCTCGCCGAGCTCGGGATGGGATATTCGGTGATCACACCCGCGGGGGTGACGCGACCGAGCTTGTGGCCGTCGAGTTCGGTGAACCACAAGTTACCGTCTGGCCCGGCCGTGATGCCCTGCGAATTGCTGGCGGGCGTCGCGATCGGATACTCGGAGAACGTGCCGGAAGGCGTGATGCGGCCGATCTTGTTGGCCGCCGCCGCGGCTTCGGTGAACCACAGATTGCCATCCGGACCCAGCGCGATGGCGTACGGGCCACTCGCGCTGGTCGGAATCGCAAAGTCCTTGAATTGAGCCGAAGGCGAAACGCGACCGATCTTGTTGTTCATCGGCTCGGTGAACCACAAGTTGCCGTCGGGGCCGTTCACGATGCCGCCGGAGTCGCCGCCGTTGGGCACGCCGTACTCGTTAATGGTGCCGGACGGCGTGACGCGACCAATGCCGCCCTGCTTCGTGTACCAGACATTGCCGTCCGGGCCGCCGCTCACGCCGATGGGGCCGGTGTTGGTCGTGGAAGTCTTGTACACCGCGCTGAACGTGCCCGATGGGCTCACGCTCTGGATCGCGTTTGGTGCCGTGCTCTGATGATTGAACCAGAGGTTGCCGTCCGGCCCGGCCGTGATGGCACCCGGGTTGCTTGCCACTGCGCCCGTGTTCGTAGGAATGGCGTATTCGGTGAACGTGATGCCCGGCGCGTTCGCAGTGCCCATGACGCCACCGCCGGTGCCGCCCGAGGCGCCCATAGTCCCGCCCGCGCTCGTGCCGCCGTTGCTGACCGCGCTGCTAGCTCCCGCGCCTGTGCCCCCGCCGGCACTGTTGCCGCCGCTGCTGCTGGCCGCCCCAGAGCCTGGGTTGCCGTTGCCAGCGCCAGCCGCTGTGCCGCTAGTGCCAGCGGGCATGTTGCTATTCGGTGCGCCATCGCCACAACCCGCGCCGCCGGCGAGGGCCAACACGAAAGCCGCAGCCAATGCGCCGTTTCGTCTCATCGCGCTACTGCTCGAACGACCCATCAGACCAAGAGGTCGGACACGCCGCTCGTGACCTGCGCTTCTGCCAGGCCATAGGTCGTCAGGTTGCCGCCCATCGCGGTGAGCAGCGTGAACGGCACCTTGCTCACGTTCTCGTCCACGATACGGATGTGTTGGTCGCCCTTGACCTTGCCGCCCGCCTTGCCGGAGACGAGCAGCGGATAGTCCGTGCCACCATGAGTCTGCGACTCCGCGACGCAGGAGGTGGTGTACACCAGCGAATTGTCGAGCAAGGTGCCCGTGCCGTCGGGCGTGTCTCTCATGCGCACGAGCGTGTCAGCCAAGTTCGACATCGCGAACTTCACGCCGGTGTTGAAGCCGATGGTCGCGTAGGTGAGCCCCTTTGGGCTCAAGCGGTGTCCGTAGTCCTCGTGAAAGGTCGTCGGGTCCAAGCCGCAATCGGTGTAGTTGCCGTGGCACGCCGGGCAACTGAACGCATAGGTGAACACTCGGGTCAGATCGCTGGCCAATGCGAACACCAACAAATCGGAGAACGCTTGCCCGCGTTGACGAGTGATCAAGCCGTCCGCGCCGCGGTTGGGGTAGGCCTTATCGGGGTCAGTGAGCACGCCAGTGACCACGGAGGGCATCTCTTGCTTCGTGATCTGCGTTTGGAGCTGATTTAGGCCGTCCAAATGGCGCTGCAGGCGCTGCTGGTCGTCCGTCCCCAGCCGCGCGCTCAGGGACTTGATGTCGTCGGCGACCGCGTCGAGCACCTGCGAGCGGCGCAGCAACTCGGGGTCCGGCGCAGCGGGAGCACCGCTGGTATTGGTGAACTTGAGCAGCTGCGCGTACAGATTGGCCGGGCTATAGTTGGGCTCGTTCGCCGCATTCGGTCCGGCCCATGAAATTGCGGTACCGAGTGTCGTCGCGCCGGAGACGTTCGAAATCCCGACGTGGATGCCCGTCGGGAAAGCGGTGTTTCCGCCGGCCAACGGCGCGATCAGTTGGTCAATCGAGGGCAGCTGCACGCTGCTCGTGATCTGCGCGCCGGTCAACGCGTTGCTCGGCATGCTGGAGTGCGGCGAGTTGTTCGGGATCTTGATCGAAAACCCCGTCAACACGGACAGCCATGGCTTCACTTCCAGCAGCGGCGCGAGCTCCTCGCTCAGCGTCCAGTCGCTACCGCTACCCGTTGCCGTTGGTACCCAGCGGTCGGGAATGATGCCATTGCCGAAGAACCAGACACCGAAACGCACTGGCAGCGGCGTGCCGTCCGCGTACGCGGTGCCGTTGTCGTTCAGCATCCCGAAGAGCCGAGGCAGCGGTACGGCGACACTGATACCGCCCGCGAGAACACCCCGCAAAAACGTACGACGCGGAAGGATCGAGCGACTGCTGCGTGCCATGACGTTTCCTCTCAGCTCCCTTGGCTTGGTGCGACGAATCGAAACGAATCACTGCTGATCACGTCGAGGAGTAGCTCGTCGGCGTGGTTGCCACTCATCGCAAATTGCTTGGCGAGAGCCGACAATGCGGCAGCATCCAAATCGAGCGCGATGCGCCCGAGCGCGCTCGCATACACTTTACTGACGAAGCACGGACCGGCGATGGGGTGTTGGCGCAGCGCAGTACCGAGCTGAGCGAGCCCGTTGAAGGCGGCGCCGTCGTCGAGCGTCCCGGTCGCGTCAATCGGTTGACCGTTGTCGAGCGTGCGGTACTCACCCGCGGAGTCGAAATATTCCATACCGAACCCGATCGGGTCCATGAGCGAGTGACAGGAAGCGCACGACGGATCGGCACGATGCACCGTCATCCGCTGGCGCATCGTCGCGCTAGCGTCGGTCGTCGCGGGCAGCGGCGGCACACCGGGCGGCGGAGGCGGAATGTCCTTGCACAAGAGCGCGCCGTCCACGAACTTGCCGCGCGAAGTGGGTGACGTGCGTTGCGGCAGCCCGTAGGCGACCAAAATCGCGCCCGCGCCGAGCAGCCCCGCGCGCGGTGAAGAATCGGGGAAATTGACGCGCTGAAAGCCGGTGCCAGTGACGGCCGGCAAGCCGTAGTAGTTCGCCAGCTCGCTGTTCACGAACGTGGTCTTGCCGTCGTACAGCGAAAAGAAGTCGCCCTTGGTCGTAAATACCATGTCGTCGACGCGCTGTTCGAGCTCGGTGCGCATGTCGGTTCCGATCGCGCTCGTGTAGTTCGGGAACACGGTGGGATCTTTACTGGCCTCGTCGATCAGCTGCAGCCCGTACAGATCGTCGACGAACGCTTGCAGCGCGTGATGCGCTCCGGGAGCCGCGAGCATGCGCACGGCTTGGGCACGCACGGCATCTGCCGTGGACAGCGCGTCTTGCGCCGCCGCATCCAGCAGTGTGTCGTCGGGTACGCTGTTCCACAGCACGCCGGCGAGGCGCGAGGCCATCTCGTAACTCGTGTACTTGAGTCGGCCGGCGTCCGCGGCGCTCGCGACTCCGAGCTCGACGCGGTACAAGAAGCTGGGCGACTGCAAGATGGCCCAGATCGCGTGACGCATGCCGACGAGCACGCTGCCACTCGCGCCATTGCCGATGGTGCTGAATAGAGTCGAGAAACGCGTCACTTCGTCGTCGGTCAGCGGGCGCCGAAACGCGCGGCGACCGAAGGCAGACAGCGCTTGGCTGACGCACGCCGAATCCGTCATGCTTTGCGGAACGCAGGACAAGACCTTGGCGGCGTGCGTCGCGTCGGAAAATACGTAGTCGGTCGCGTTACCCGTCGCGGTTTCGTACAGGCCGACGCCGGACGGCGACATCGCGACGGTGGAAGCGCCAATCGCCGCAAAGCCATCGACCTCGCTGTCAGGCTCGACCGGCGCGAGCGGTGCGTCCGAACCGAGCAGGTCCTGCATGCTGTTCGCGAATTCGGACGCGGTCAGTTTGTGCAGCCGACCGATGGGAGTGTCCCCCGATGGCAAACTGAGCTGCCCGAGGTTCTGCGACGAGCTCGTCACAGTGCTGGAGTTGCCACTGCCGTTCGAACTGTTGTTGCCGCCTTCGCCGGCGGAGCCGTTGATAACCGCGGTGCACGCCGCGCCCAGCGCACACGAGGCAATGACCGTCGCAATGCCGAGCCGCTTCAGGAGGCGCGTCCTCGAGAGGCCATCCCGCGCACGATCGCGACGCAATTGTCCTGCAACAACGGAAAGCCACTGGTGTTTCATGACTCAACCCCGGTGAGTGCAGCGACCCCCACGCGGAGATCACAATGAATGGCTCGCTCACGACAAAACCGAAAAGCCTATCCGCGAACGAGGAAAAACGCGGGCCTACCCCCGCGAGACACAATCGCCTCGAAAAGCCGGATGCGGCCGGCCCAACGCGTGAGGGTCCGCGCGCGGAGCCGGGAGCCGTCGCCGCCGCGGCGCCGGGACCGATCGCCGCGCGACGTGTCCATATGTGACAGGGTGCCTCAGAAAATTAGCGAATATCCGGCACTTAGCGCGACTGAGCGGCTGGCACTGTGCTTGCTCTACACCCGGTCACGATCCCCATGACCGGTGAACCAGTATCCGAAGTGAGAGCTCTAGCGAGCGCATACCGCGCGCGGCGCCTCAGCTCGAGCGACTTCGGCGAGGGTGACGTGCTCGCCGACAAGTACCTGATCGAGGCGGTGCTCGGCGAGGGCGGGATGGGCATCGTTCTGAGCGCGACGCACCTCGAGCTCGGCTGCCGAGTGGCCATCAAAGTGATGAGGCCGGAGCTCGCGCACACCGAGGACGCGGTCAACCGCCTGCTCGTCGAGGCGCGTGCAGCGGCCAGTATCCGCTCCGAGCACGTCGCGCGCATGCTCGACGTGGGGCGGCTGCCCTCCGGCGCCCCGTTTTTGGTTTTGGAGCATTTGGAAGGGCGCGATCTAGCCCAGATTTTGGCGAAGTCCGGACGCCTCGCCAGCCAGGTCGCCGTCGACTTCGTGTTGCAGGCGTGCGAGGCGCTGTCGGAAGCGCACAGCGCGGGCATCGTGCACCGCGATCTGAAACCCGAGAAC
>Ga0210387_10002192_pt1 | contig 14845 bp, 14 predicted proteins | sample IncBWC7OmetaG_FD_160108 | JGI IMG/M metagenome (GOLD analysis project Ga0210387, IMG submission 160108) | Forest soil microbial communities from Barre Woods Harvard Forest LTER site, Petersham, Massachusetts, United States - Inc-BW-C-7-O ...
ATTTTGCGGGGCATCTGCATCCGGTGGTGCGGCGCGTCTATGCGGCGCGCGGCATCGCCAGCGAATCGGAGCTGGACTTATCGCTGGATCGGCTGCTGCCGGTGGGATCTTTGGAAGGACTGGATGCGGCAACACGGCTCTTGGAGTTACATCGCGCCGCGGGCCGGGTGTTGGTCATTGGCGATTTCGACGCCGACGGCGCCACTAGTACGGCGTTGCTCGTCAGGGCGCTGCGCGCTTTGCGCTTCGCTCACGTAGATTTCTTGGTGCCCAATCGCTTTCGCTTCGGCTACGGGCTGACGCCGGAAATCGTGGCGCTCGCGGCCACGCGCACGCCGTCGCTGATCGTCACGGTGGACAATGGGGTGTCGAGCGTAGCCGGCGTAGAGGCGGCCCGCGAAATGGGCATACCCGTGCTGGTGACCGATCATCATCTGCCGGGAAGCGTGCTGCCGCGCGCGGAAGTGATCGTGAATCCCAATCTGCCCGGCAGCCAATTCGGAAGTCCAGCGTTGGCCGGCGTCGGCGTGGCGTTTTATCTGATCGCCGCGCTGGCCAAGGCGCTGGGCGAGACGAGCTTCCGCGCGGCGAACTATCTGGATTTGGTGGCGCTCGGGACGGTTGCCGACATGGTCCCCCTCGATCGCAACAATCGAATCCTGGTCTCGGAGGGGTTGAAGCGCATCCGCGCGGGGCGCTGTGTTGCCGGCATTCGTGCGCTGCTCGAATCGGCCGGGCGCAACAAAGAGCAACTGAGCGCCGCTGATCTAGGATTCGGGGTGGCGCCGCGATTGAATGCCGCGGGACGGCTGACGGATATGAGCGTCGGAATCGAGTGCTTGTTGGCGGACGAATTCAGCGAGGCGCAGCGCCTGGCCGCGCTGCTTGCACAGCTCAACGATGAGCGGCGCGAAATCGAACAGCGGATGCAGCTCGAAGCTGTGGATCTCGCCAGGAATTTGCGCGAGGGCGAGGCAGCCGAGTCCCTGGGGATTTGTCTATTCGATGAAAATTGGCATCAGGGTGTGGTGGGCTTGGTCGCGGGAAGAATCAAGGACCGGCTGCACCGGCCGGTCATCGCCTTTGCGAGGGCCGAGGACGGCTCGTTGCGCGGTTCGGCGCGCTCGGTTCCCGGCATTAATATTCGCGACGCTCTCGACAGCGTGGCGGTGCTGCGGCCCGACCTCATCGATAAGTTCGGTGGACACGCCATGGCCGCGGGCCTTTCTTTGCGCGAATCCAATCTGCCGGCATTCAGGCTGGCATTTGCCGCGGAAATCGCGCGGCGCGGGAATCGTGAGCTGTTGAGCGGGGTCATCTTTTCCGACGGCGCGCTGAGCGCCGCAGAGCTCTGCATCGGGACCGCGCAGGCGTTGCGCAGCGCAGGGCCTTGGGGTCAGGGATTTCCCGAGCCGGCATTTGACGGCAAGTTTCTCGTCGAGGAGGCCAGGATCGTCGGCGAGAAGCACATGAAAATGCGGCTACGGCCGCCTTCCCGAAGCGCAGAGTCGATCGACGCCATCGCGTTCGGCTACATGGGCAGTCCATCTGAGAATGCCGGCTTGCGTGGGGGCGCGACCGTAGAACTGGTCTATCGGCTGGAGATCAACGAGTACCGTGGCACTGCGCGCGTTCAGTTGAACTGCCAGCACCTCAAGATCGAATGATCAGTGTGCTAGGATTCGCGCCCATGGAAATCAACCAAATCAAGCGATCGATCAAAGATCTCGAGGAACGCACCGATTCCTTGAGGAGGTATCTTTGATTACGACAACAAGAATGAGCGCTTACAGGAAGTAACCCGCGAACTCGAGCAGCCGGGCATCTGGGACAACCCCGAGCGCGCGCAAGAACTCGGCAAGGAGCGCGCCAAACTTGAGCAGGTCGTCATCGGCCTGGATCATCTCAAGCGCAGTTTGAACGATGCCGCCGAGCTGATCGATCTGGCTGCGGAGGAGTCCGATTTGCCGGCCGCCGCAGGGATCGAGGCCGATGTGAACCGGTCGGCCGCGGAAGTCGAACGACTCGAGTTTCAGCGCATGTTCCCCGGCAAAATGGACTCGCACAATGCCTTCCTGGATATTCAGGCCGGCGCCGGCGGCACCGAGGCGCAGGACTGGGCCGCGATGCTGCTGCGCATGTATCTTAAGTGGGCGGATTCGCACGGCTTCAAGACCGAGGTCATCGATCAAAGCCCGGGCGAGGTGGCGGGCATCAAGGGCGCGACCGTCGAATTGATCGGCGACTACGCCTACGGCTGGCTGCGCACGGAAACCGGCGTTCACCGTCTGGTGCGAAAATCGCCGTTCGACTCCGGCAACCGCCGGCATACCTCGTTTGCCTCGGTGTTCGTATCGCCTGAAGTCGATGATGATATCGATATCGAGATCAATCCCGCCGACCTGCGCACCGATGTGTACCGATCGAGCGGCGCGGGCGGCCAGCACGTGAACAAGACCGAATCGGCGGTTCGAATTACGCATATCCCGAGCGGCATCGTCGTGGCCTGCCAGGGTGAGCGAAGCCAGCACAAGAATCGTTCCACGGCCATGAAAATGCTCAAGGCAAAGCTCTATGAACTGGAGTTCAACAAGCGCAATGCCGCCGCCAAGGTGCTCGAGGATTCCAAGTCGGACGTCAGCTGGGGCAACCAGATTCGCAGCTATGTGTTGGACCAATCGCGCATCAAGGACTTGCGCACCGGCGTGGAAATCGGCAATACCACCGCGGTCCTGGACGGCGCGCTGGATGAATTCATGCAAGCCAGTTTGAAGCAGGGTCTGTAATCTTAAGACCTATGAGCGAGAACGACGAAAATCACTTGATCACCGAGCGCAGAGCAAAGCTTGCCAAGCTGCGCGAGCGCGGCATCGCCTTTCCGAACGACTTTCGCCGCAATGCCCTGGCCGGGGACCTGTTGACCGCCTACGGCGAGAAGCCGGCCGAAGCGCTCGATGCCGCGGCCGTGCGTGTCAGCGTCGCGGGCCGCATGCGCGCAAAGCGCGTCATGGGCAAGGCGAGCTTTGCCAAGCTGGAGGATTCGAGCGGGGCAATCCAGATATTCCTGCAGCACAGCGCACTCGGCGAAACGTACGATGAATTCAAGAGCTGGGACGTCGGAGATGTGATCGGCGCCGAGGGGGTTTTGTTTCGCACCAAAACCAACGAATTGTCGGTGCGTGTGGAAAAAATCCTGCTGTTGACCAAATCGCTGCGGCCGCTGCCTGACAAATGGCATGGAATCGCCGATACGGAAATGCGCTATCGGCGCCGTTATGTCGATCTGATCATGAACGAAGAGAGCCGGCGCGTATTCGAAATGCGCACCGCCATCGTGCGCTACTTGCGGGCATTTCTCGATGCGCGCGGCTTCCTCGAAGTCGAGACGCCCATGCTGCATCCGATTCCAGGCGGCGCCGCGGCGCGTCCCTTCAAGACCCACCACAACGCGCTCGATCTGGACATGTACCTGCGCATTGCGCCTGAGTTGTATTTGAAGCGATTGACCGTGGGCGGCTTCGAGCGCGTCTATGAAATCAACAGAAATTTCCGCAATGAAGGCGTCTCGACCCAGCACAATCCTGAATTCACCATGCTGGAGCTGTACCAAGCCTATGCCGATTACCAAGACTTGATGGAACTGATTGAGAAGCTGTTTCAAGGTCTTGCGGACAGCCTGATCGGTTCGCGCAAACTTCTCTATCAGGGTACTGAGTTCGATCTCTCGAAGAGCTTCGCGCGGATGAGCATTGAAGACATCATTCTGTCGAACAATCCTGACCTCGATCCGATGTCATTGCGCGACGCCTCGTATCTGCGCCGGGTGTGCGATCAGATGAAGATTCCGCATAAAGCGGGCGATGGGCCAGGGAAACTGCAAATTGAGATTTTCGAGAAAACCGGCGAACACACGTTGATACAGCCGACGTTTGCCTATGCGTATCCTGCGGAGGTTTCGCCCTTGTCGCGGCGCAATGATCAAGATCCTTTCATCACCGACCGATGGGAATTTTTCATCGGCGGCCGCGAACTGGCAAACGGCTTTTCCGAGTTGAACGACGCGGAGGACCAAGCGCAGCGATTCAAAGATCAGGTCACGCGCAAGGACGCTGGAGATGAAGAGGCGATGTACTACGATGCGGACTACGTACGGGCGCTGGAATATGGCATGCCGCCGACCGCCGGCTTAGGTCTGGGAGTCGATCGACTGGTGATGCTGTATACGAACTCGCCCTCGATCCGCGATGTGCTGCTATTCCCGCACATGCGGCCCGAGTAACGAGTACGGCAGCGGCAGCTCAGCGGCCTCCACCAGAAGCTCGCCCGGCGTATCGCTCCCTCCCGCAGAATCCGCACTCACGTTGAGCACCGCGAGCGCCTCGGTCCGCCCGCCGCTCTCGATCACCTCGGTCAGCCGACCTTGACGGCCGTCGGCCAAACGCAGGGCTTGCCCGACGCTCCAGGCGCCGGACGGCAAACCTAAGCGAAATAGACGGCGCTTAATTCTTCCCAAGTGCTGGGTGCGGGCAATGATTTCCTGCCCCGTGTAACAACCCTTGGTGAAGCTGATTCCATCCAGCAGATCGAGATTCAGCATCTGCGCGACAAAGGCTTCGCTGGTCGCGGCATAGACCTGCGGCAGGCCGGCGCGAATATCGGCGAGGCGCCAGTCATCTTCGATGCGTTTAGCAGCGGCGGCATCCGCCGGCGCCGCAATTTTCTCCGGCGGCCCAATGACCCAGTGACGATTTCCATCGTGACCCACGGGTGCTACGCCGATGCCGTCGTGCTCGACGTAGCGAGAGGCGGCCTTTGCGCCCGCCGGCGCGGTCGCGCCTGTTTCCGGAGTTGCGCCGGCCTGCGCGGTCGCGCCTAATTGACCTGCCACGACGAGGGTATCGCCGGCGTCTTCGATTCGAACCTTTGCGCGCAAAATAAATTTGCGCATGCGTTCCATGGTTGCGCCAAGAATCTCGCGCGGCAATATCGCAACCGCGCCGCTGGAATGCGGCAACAGATATATGAGTGCCAGCACGCGGCCCTGGGCAGTGGAATAGGCGGCCAACACGGGAGTGTTCTCAGTGAGCCGCTGCGTGTCGTTCGACACCTGGCCTTGTAAAAAACTCAAGGCGTCGGCACCGGTGAAGCGCAGGACCCCCAAATGCGCCAAACGGCCTGGCGATGCGGAGTCGATGATCATTTCATATGAGATGGGAGCAGGCTGTGCGATGTCAACCCCTGTCGATTGCACCGTTCACCCCTATTTTCTGGCAAACTTTCATCTGTGATGTCGACTCCTGAAGAATCCTTGCCCTCGATGCCGCCTGCCGCTGTGGAGCCGGTGTCTGCCGCCGGCCCCCCGGAAATCGGGGGACGAGAAGGACCGGAGCCGACACGTTTTGGCGACTGGGAACTCCGTGGCCGCTGCATCGATTTCTAGCTGCGCTGGGCGCTTCCGGGTTTGGCCGCAGGGAGCAGCGTGATGCCCGCACGCGGTCGCCCCACTTCCCCGCACCTGTCGATTTACCGCTGGCAGATCGGCAACTCGCTCTCGATACTGCATCGCTTGACCGGTGCCGCGCTGGCCTTGGGGTTGGTGGCTTTGAGCTATTGGTTCGTGTCTCTGGCGGGAGGGCCGGATTCTTATGCCGCCGCGGCGCGGCTTTTCGCCAGTCCGTTCGGCCTCGCGGTCCTCCTGGGATGGACGTTTTCATTTTTGTTTCACCTGCTGAATGGCGTGCGCCATTTGTTTTGGGATGCAGGCAAGGGTTTCGAGCGTACGCAACGACATGTTAGCGGCTGGTTCGCCGTGCTCGGCGCGATTGCCTTGACGCTGTGTGTCGCAGCTTGGGTTTGGCCGCGGCTATCATGAGTTTGCGCAGCCCCTTAAGCCGCGTGCTGGGACTCGGTTCTGCCAAAGAGGGCACGGCGCATTGGTGGGCGCAAAGAGTCACCGCGGTTGCGCTCGTGCCGCTCACCTTGTGGTTCGTTTTTTCGCTGTTGACGTTGCCGGATTTCGAGTATGAAACGGTGCGCACCTGGCTGTCGGTTCCGATCACCGGGTTTTTGTCGGTGCTGCTGGTTGCGGTGCTCTGCTATCACTCCTATCTCGGCACCATTGTGATCACCGAGGACTACGTAACCTCGAGCGGCATGAAAGTCCTCACTCTCATGACCTTAAGATTTCTGTACGTGCTGGCCGGCGGTGCCGCGGTGTTTGCGATTCTTCGCGTTGTGTTCGGATTCTCCCGATTATGAGCGACTACAAATTGGTGGATCATACCTACGATGTGGTCGTCGTCGGCGCGGGCGGGGCGGGATTGCGCGCAACTTTTGGTCTGGCCGAAGCAGGTCTGTCGACCGCCTGCTTGACCAAGGTGTTTCCGACCCGTAGCCACACCGTCGCCGCGCAGGGCGGCATCTCCGCGGCGCTCGGCAACATGGGCGCTGATGATTGGCGCTGGCACATGTACGACACCGTTAAGGGTTCGGATTGGCTGGGCGATCAGGATGCCATCGAGTTCATGTGCAAGGAGGCGCCGGCGGCCGTCATCGAGCTCGAACATTACGGGGTGCCTTTTTCGCGCACCGAGGACGGGCGAATTTATCAGCGGCCCTTCGGCGGCATGACTACTCATTTCGGCAAGGGAATCGCACAGCGCACCTGTGCGGCGGCGGATCGCACGGGCCATGCGATGCTGCACACCCTGTACCAGCAATCCTTGAAGCACGAGGCCAATTTCTTCATCGAGTATTTCGCGCTCGACCTCATTATGGAAAATGGCGAATGCCGGGGTGTGGTCGCGCTCGACATGGCGGAAGGCAAACTGCACCGCTTCCGTGCGCACCAGGTGATCCTGGCCACTGGCGGCTATGGCCGGGCGTGGTTTTCATGCACGTCGGCGCATACCTGCACGGGTGATGGCGGCGGCATGGCGCTGCGCGCCGGGCTGCCGCTGCAGGACATGGAGTTCGTGCAATTTCATCCCACAGGCATCTACGGTGCCGGCTGCCTGATCACGGAAGGCTCGCGCGGGGAGGGCGGCTATCTGACCAATGCCAGCGGCGAGAGATTCATGGAGCGCTACGCGCCCAATGCCAAGGACTTGGCGTCCCGCGACGTCGTCAGCCGCGCGATGACCGTGGAAATCCGCGAAGGCCGGGGCGTCGGCAAGCTCAAGGATCACATTGATTTGCATTTGGAGCACCTGGGCCCTTCGGTCATCAAGGAGCGGCTGCCTGGGATCGCGGAAACCGCGCGTATTTTTGCCGGCGTCGACGTCAACAAAGAGCCGATTCCGGTGCTGCCTACCGTGCATTACAACATGGGCGGCATACCCTGCAATGTGCACGGGGAGGCGGTGACACGAACCGCGGAGGGCGAGAAGGTGGTGCCCGGGCTCATGGCGATCGGCGAGGCGGCGTGTGTATCGGTGCATGGCGCGAACCGCCTGGGCTCGAATTCGTTGCTCGACTTGGTCGTATTCGGCCGCGAGGCCGCGCAGCACTGCATACGAACCCTGCGGCCGGAAACACCGCATCGAGATCTCAAAGCCGACGCCGCGACTGCCGCGGTCGAACGCCTGGACAAGTTGCGTCACGCCGCGGGCTCGCAGCGTACCGCGGACATTCGCTTGAAGATGCAGTGGGTAATGCAAAGCGACGCGGCCGTATTTCGAACCGCGGAGACTTTGAATGACGGCAAGCGCAAGTTGGCGGAGGTTTTTGCGTCATTTTCCGACGTCAAGGTCAGCGATCGATCCTTGATCTGGAACAGCGATCTGATCGAGACCTTGGAGCTGGACAATCTGCTGGGCCAGGCGATCGCCACGATGCATTCGGCGGAAAATCGCAAGGAAAGCCGCGGTGCGCAAGCTCGCGAGGATTTCCCCAATCGGGACGATCAGAAATGGCTGAAGCACACGCTTTGCTGGGTCGATCCTGCCGGCAACAGCCGGTTTGATTACCGACCGGTGCATTTGAACACCTTGACCGACGAGGTCGAATCCATTCCCCCGAAGGCGAGGACTTATTAAGGCGCTTGCGCGCCGGGTCTACGGGGTCGAGGACGACCCGCATTATTAAGGCGCTTGCGCGCCGGGTCTACGGGGTCGAGGACGACCCCGTCCTTTAAAGGTTATAGAAGAGAGAGGAATTTCGATGGCTGAGTTTTCGCTTCCGGCGAATTCCAAAATCCGCAAGGACGGGCGGGTCTACAAGGCGCCCGCCGGCGCCGGCAATGTCCGCGTCTTCAAGATTTATCGTTTCGACCCTGATGGCAATGAAAATCCGCGGCTCGACACGTACGAATTGGACATGGATCACTGCGGCCCGATGGTGTTGGACGCGTTGATCAAGATCAAGAATGAAATCGACACCACGTTGACCTTTCGCCGCTCCTGCCGCGAGGGCATCTGTGGGTCCTGTGCGATGAACATCGACGGCAAGAATGCGTTGGCCTGCATCAGTGCCTGCGCCGACGTCAAACACGACATCAAGATCTATCCCTTGCCGCATCTGCCGGTCATAAAGGACCTGGTACCCGACCTCACCAATTTCTATGCCCAATACGCCTCGATCAAACCCTGGCTGCAAACCCGCACGCCGCCGCCGCCCGACCGTGAACGGCTGCAATCCAAGGAGGACCAAGAAAAGGTGGATCGGCCCTCGGCATGCATCCTTTGCGCTTGCTGCTCCACCAGCTGCCCGAGCTATTGGTGGAATAGCGAGCGCTATCTGGGGCCTGCGGCTTTGCTGGCTGCCTATCGTTGGATCGTGGACACCCGCGATGAGGCGGCCGGCGAGCGCTTGGACAGTCTCGAAGATCCTTTCCGGCTGTATCGCTGCCACACCATCATGAACTGCACCGAAGCCTGCCCAAAGGACCTCAATCCCGCCAAAGCCATCAGCGAGATCAAGCAGATGATGCTGCACCGGCGTTATTGATGGCCGAAGAGCTGGGCAGGTTGCGCTGGCGCTGCCGGCGAGGCATGAAAGAACTCGATATCTTACTGACCCGTTACATCGATGAGCGGTTTTACACGGCTTCACCCCAGGAGCAGGAAGCCTTCCGTGGCCTGCTGGAAATCCAGGACCCGGTTATTTACGCCTATTGTCTGGGCCAGGAGAGGCCTCCCGAGCACCTCGCGGTCCTGATCGAACGAATTACCGCCAACCCGTCCGCCCGGGAGCCTGTCTGACGCTAACCAGCCCTTGAGCGGCTGATAGAATCAATCGTGTGCGCAAATTCACGTTTAATCGTCCCTGAGCGGGAATTGTCGAACTTTTCCCTCCGCGCTCGGTCTATCGCGACAGGCGTAGATTTACGCTCGCCGGTTTGTGATCACCCATGAGCGTCGAGGAGAGTGACCTCAAACTGGTCGAGAGAGTCCAGCGCGGCGAACGCGCGGCGTTCGATTTATTAGTACTGCGGTACCAGCACAAGGTGCTGAAGCTGATCATGCGTTACGTGCACGATGCAACTGAGGCTGAAGACATCGCACAAGAGGCCTTCGTCAAGGCATTCCGAGCGCTGCAGTCGTTTCGCGGCGATAGCGCTTTCTATACCTGGCTTTACAGAATCGCGATCAATACCGCCAAGAATGCGCTGGTCGCAACCAAACGGCGGCCGATGGACTACGACTTGGATTTGCAGGACCCGGAGCAATACGATTTGCATGCCCGCCTTGCCGAATCCGAAACGCCGGAAGGACTCCTGCTCACCGACGAGATCCGTGAAACCGTGAATCGGGCGATTGAAAACCTGCCTGAAGACCTGCGCACCGCCATCGTGCTGCGTGAACTCGAGGGCTTGAGTTACGAGGATATCGCCCAGACGATGGATTGCCCTGTGGGTACGGTGCGCTCCCGGATATTTAGAGCGCGAGAAGCGATTGACAAAAAGCTGCGGCCGATTTTTGATGGCGGCTTAGGAAGGCCTGAGGACACATGAGCGAACAAATTCGTGAACAAGTCTCGGCGTTTCTCGACGGAGAGTTGCCGGACACTGAAACTGAACTGCTGTTGAAACGCCTGACGCGGGATGGCGAATTGCGCGAGAGCTTCGGGCGCTATGCGCTCATCGGCGAGGCGTTGCGCGGTGCCGGATCCCAGACTTTGACCCGAGGCTTCGCCGCGCGGGTGAATCTCGCCATTGACGGCGAACCGGCGCAGACGACGACGCACGCACAGCCGGTGCGCACACCGCGCTGGTGGCGGCCGCTGGCGGGCGTGAGCGTTGCCGCCGGCGTTGCCGCGGTGGCGATCGTTGCGTTACAACAACGCGCCATTTCTCCGCGCGTCGGCGGATCAGCCCCCGTCACGGCTCAAAATATTGCTGCCCCGCTGAAAACAGCCGCGCCGGGCCAACCGGCGCTTCAGGGCGGCGGCGGCGCACGAGAACCCATCTCTTATACGGTTCCGGTGGCCTCGACAGAGGCACCGTCAACGATCGCACCTGCCCGCCTGACCAACTATGTGTTTGCACACAGCAAGTACTCCTCAGTTCTCGGCCAGCGCGGCGTACTTGCCGATTTGCTGATTGAGGACGATGAGCCGCAATTCATGCCGACCCCACGCGTAGTGCAACCCCCGCCGACACCGGACACACGCGTCGCTCCATGACCCAACCGCGGCACGCCTTCGCCTACTGGCTGGTTCCCTGCGCCCTGGTGGGCGCGCTGCTCAGCACCGTTCCCCAGTGTGCCCGGGGCGCCGACGATCCGCGCGAATGGTTGCAAAGGATGAACAAGGCGCTGGCGACGCGCAATTACGATGGTACGTTTTTTCATATTAGCGGTGGCCGGGTCGAGACCATGCGCATCGTTCACCGGGTGCGCTCGGGGCGCGTGACGGAACGGTTGCAGTCGCTCGACGGCTCCGGACGCGAGTTCGTACGCGCAAACGAGCAACTGACCTGTTATCTGCCCGATCAGCATACGGTGCTGGTCGAACCGCAGCAGAATCCGGGCCCGTTCTTGGGCGCTCTGCCGCAGTTTGACGCAACGGTCAGCGATTTTTATCGCATCGAGGCACTGCCTGAAGCTCACATTATGGGCCGGGCCGTGCGGGTGATCGCCGTCAACCCCAAGGATCAATTCCGTTTTGGCTATCGTCTTTGGCTCGACGAAAAGACGGCAATGCCGCTGAAAACGCAGCTGTGCGATTCGGGCGGCCAGGTCATTGAGCAAATATTCTTCGCGCGCCTCGAAATGCCGGAGAACATTCCGGATAGCGATCTCGCGCCGACCGTACACACGGACGGCATGCGCTGGGTGCGCCAGGGGCCTTCCATTGATAACGCGTCGGGCGCGTTGGCGGCCTACCGCGCAAGCCAGCTGCCGCCGGGATTTCGTCTCACTGTACAGGGCGCGCAGACGCTCGGCGGCGCCTCCGCTCCGGCCAGCCACCTGGTGTACTCGGACGGGCTGGCGACCGTGTCAGTATTTGTCGAGGAGCAGGGCAGTTCCGATTCGAGCGTTCCCGCCGCTGCGGCGGATGCGCAGGCCCAAGCCCCGATGCAGGGACTGGCGAGAGTCGGCTCGGGGTACGCCTTTTCCACCGTCGTGCAGGGTCACCAAGTCACGGCGGTTGGCGAAGTCCCCGCGCAAACCGTCGAGTTCATCGCCCACTCGGTGAAGATTTACAGCGGCGGCGAGATTCCTCGTCATTGAGCCTAAGCGGTTTTTGCTGTACTCACGCCCCGGGTGCGGCTTATGCGAGGAAATGCTCAGCGAACTCGCCGCATTGCCTTCGGCGCGTGGCGTGCCCATCGATGTCGTCGACGTCGATTTGGAGCCTGCAACGCGGGCGCGGTATGGGCACAAAATACCGGTGCTCATGTATGCGGGAGAGTTGCTGTGCCACGGCCGCTTGGACCCGGAAGAAGTAGATAAGACCCTCAAGCTTAGCCGCCGACCGGTATAATGCTCGGTTTGCCCAAGCAGGCTTAAGCTCCGGTATCGATGAAGAATATCCGCAATTTTTCCATCATTGCTCATGTCGACCATGGCAAATCGACCTTGGCCGACCGGTTCATTCAGGAGTGCGGCGGCTTGGATGCGCGGGAAATGCAGGCCCAGGTGCTCGATAGCATGGACTTGGAGCGAGAGCGCGGCATCACCATCAAGGCCCAGAGCGTCACCTTGGGGTTTCAATCCGTTACCGGCGAGCTGTATCAGCTGAATTTCATCGATACGCCGGGGCATGTCGACTTCTCCTACGAGGTTTCACGGTCACTCGCTGCCTGCGAGGGGGCCCTGCTGGTCGTCGATGCCGCGCAGGGCGTCGAGGCGCAAAGCGTGGCCAACTGCTACACCGCATTGGAACAGGGCCTGGAGGTGCTGCCGGTCATCAACAAGATCGATTTGCCGTCCGCGGATCCGGCAAAAGTCATTCACGAGATCGAAGAAATCATCGGCATACCGGCCGAAGATGCCGCCCTGGTCAGCGCCAAGACAGGCGAGGGCGTGCACGCGTTGCTGGAACAGCTGGTCAAGCGCATTCCGGCGCCCAAAGGCGATCCAGACGGCCCTTTGCAGGCATTGATCATCGATTCTTGGTTCGACAACTATGTGGGCGTCGTGTCGCTGGTGCGGGTGATGAACGGCGCACTGCGCACGGGTGAAAAGATCCGCGTCATGTCGACCGGGCGCAGCCACCAGATCGACAAGCTCGGCCGCTTCTCGCCGAAGCCGGTGACCCGTGTGGCGTTGGAGACCGGCGAAGTCGGCTTCGTCATCGCGGGCATAAAAGAGATCGACGGTGCGCCCGTGGGCGACACCATTACCTCGGAAAACAACCCCGCGAAACTGCCGCTCGCCGGGTTCAAGCAAGTGCAGCCGCGGGTGTTCGCGGGCCTATTTCCGGTGAGTTCCGATGACTACGAACAATTCCGGGACGCGCTGAAGAAGCTCAAGCTCAACGACTCGGCGCTGCATTTCGAGCCGGAAGTCTCGACGGCGCTCGGCTTTGGATTTCGCTGCGGATTCTTGGGATTGCTGCACATGGATATCGTGCAGGAGCGCTTGGAGCGGGAGTACGGTCTCAATCTGATTACCAGCGCGCCGACCGTCATCTATGAGGTCCTGCTGACCGACCAATCGGTCATCAATGTCGACAATCCCACCAAGCTTCCGCCGCAGGATCGGATTGAAGAGCTGCGCGAGCCCATCATCATCGCGAACATTCTGGTGCCGCCGGATCATGTCGGCGCCGTGTTGACCCTGTGCAGCGAGAAGCGCGGCGTGCAAAAAAAGATGCTGTTTTTGGGCAGCCAGGTATCGCTGCAATACGAGCTGCCGCTGGCCGAAATCGTGCTGGACTTCTTCGACCGCCTCAAGTCCTCGAGCCGCGGCTATGCGTCCTTTGACTACGAATTCAGCCATTTTCAAGCGGCGCCATTGGTCAAGCTCGATGTGCTGATCAACGGCGATCCGGTCGATGCGCTGTCGCTGATCGTGCATCGCGACAATGCCTACACGCGCGGCCGCGAATTGGTCGATAAGATGCAGGAGCTGATACCGCGACAGATGTTCGACATCGCCGTGCAGGCGGCCATCGGCAGCCATATCATTGCCCGCGCCAGCGTCAAGGCGATGCGCAAGAACGTGCTCGCCAAATGCTACGGCGGCGACATCACGCGCAAGCGCAAGCTGCTCGAGAAGCAAAAGGCGGGCAAGAAGCGCATGAAGCAGGTCGGCCAGGTTGAAATCCCGCAAGAGGCTTTCCTCGCGGTTTTACAAGTCGGCAAGAAGGCGAATTGAGCATATATGCGGGTGGATAATGGGGGTCTTTCGTGAATGATGGCGATCGTATTTTCTTAGGCCTGTTGTTCGCCGGCGCCGTGTGCGTGCTGGTGATATTGATCGATGGCTGGTTTCTGAGGCCGCGGCGCGATCCGGGGGCGACCAGCGCCGAAGAGCCTTTGCTGCCGAAATTGGCGGGTTACGCCTTGGTCGGACTGTCCCTGGCGATGCTGTGGCGCCTGTTTCGCTACGAAGCGGTGGATTTCAGCCTGATGCTGGTGATCGTCGGCGCCGTCTCCGGACTCATCTGGGCCGCGGATGCGGTTTTTTTCGCCCGGCGCCGCCGCGTTGCCGCGGCATCGGCGGGCACCCCTTCGGATCGGGTGCGCGAGCCCCTCGCGGTTGAATATGCGCGCTCGTTCTTCCCCGTCATCATTCTCGTGCTGGTGATCCGCTCCTTTCTGTTCGAGCCATTTCGCATCCCGTCCGATTCCATGATGCCCACCTTGTACGATGGCGATTTCATCTTCGTCAGCAAGTATTCCTATGGCTTACGCCTGCCCGTCACGAACACCTTGGTGTTCGCCACGGGCACGCCGCAACGGGGCGATGTGATCGTGTTCCGCCTGCCGCCCAACCCCAAGATCAACTACATCAAGCGTCTGGTGGGACTGCCGGGCGACCGCATCCGTGTCGATGAAAACAACCAGCTGTACGTCAACGACAAGCCCATGCCGCAGAGCCCTGGGCCGACTTATGCCGGGCCGAAGCAGGACCTGTGGAACTATACGGGCGTTCCGACTGCGTTCGAGCAGCTGGACAGCAAACGCCACCGCATCATGTTCGCGAACGGCAGCGTGAAATCGGGGGAATGGGTCGTGCCCGCGGGGCACTATTTCTTCATGGGCGACAACCGCAATAACAGCAAGGATAGCCGCTGGCTCGATGAACCGGATGCGCCGGGATTCGTTCCGGAGCAGAATCTAGTCGGTAAAGCGGTCCGAATTTGGCTTAATCTTGATACTCGTGACGGACCTCTCTGGAGAAGGGTCGGAAATAAGATTGAATAGGGCTCTTTTAGGGAGGTTTTATGCGTAACC
>Ga0210387_10002193_pt1 | contig 14839 bp, 16 predicted proteins | sample IncBWC7OmetaG_FD_160108 | JGI IMG/M metagenome (GOLD analysis project Ga0210387, IMG submission 160108) | Forest soil microbial communities from Barre Woods Harvard Forest LTER site, Petersham, Massachusetts, United States - Inc-BW-C-7-O ...
TCCGCCTCATTTCTGGAAAGAGATTCACTCTCATCGGTACGCCGGAAGGCGATGAGATCAAGGATCCATCCCGTTCGTTAAATTGTCTTCCTTCTTTATTGCTCTACAACTGGCTGAATAGCACATAGAACTAGATAATTTTCCGGACGTGAATAACGACCTAGATGTCGACTTCTCCGAAAACCCCGCCGCCAGCAAGGTTTACCAGAACGACCAACGAAATATTCGGAAGGTCAAGGAAGCCACTGCAAAATTACAAGTCAATATTATACATCCGCTCCGACAGGGGAAGCGATTGCTGGTGCTCGACATCGACTACAGTACGTTATTTTGTTGTCCTGGATGGTGAATATAATCCAGCTATATTGGACACAAAACCTCTGACATCTGGAAGTCTACCACCTGCCGAGTGTGCTAGACCCAGATTGCATGAGTTTTTGGAGGCTATCTATCCATACTATGACAGTGAGTTGCCCAACCTCGACATTGTACCGCGGCACAGGCTGACGTCCGCCATATAGTTTGCATTTGGTAAAAATGGCTTCAATGGGAATTTATCTGTCTATTATTGACAACTTTCAAGGTCGCAGACTAGTTGGATTTGGCTTGAAACAAAGCTTGTGGAACTAGGCATGATAGGGTCGGATCATAATTACCAGGTCAATTTAGCCGTTAAAATATTGTCATCATCTGACAACGGTGTATCCAGATATCCTTCGGTGATAACCCTCCTTTCGCTGGATTTCCATATGCCTGGCATTGATTGTGCGTGCAGTCCTCGACAAGACGTGTATGTTCACCGTGTTTACCGAACGCGATAACAAACCCTGGACGCACTCCGTCAAGGCCCTTCAAATCATCTGGAATCACTTTCCTCAGTTGTAAGCCAGTAGCGCTAAAACATCTCAATCATTAACCTACGATCCATTTACACAGCAATGCGACAAATACCGTCCATGTAGATGATCTCGTGAGTGCTAGATCACATCCTTCACCGGACTTCGGTTCTAAACCTCTCAGAGTCGCAACTTCGCACTCAACCCTAAGGAGGGACTCAAGATATATCCGTTTAAGAACGCCCATACACCCGAAGCGATGGCAGATCGAGAACTGGACAAGCTGTCCAGATACATGCTACATATTGCGAGTGTCGATGACTTTAGGACTCTGTCCCATAAGGTTGGCCTTTTTCCTCTGACTCGACTTATGGTGCGCGCGTAACTGTTCTTGAAAGGATTGGAAGAACGTCGTCAGGGCTCTGCCCCGCCCGTAACTGGTCAAGTTCTGAATACTTAGTTTTCTCAGCCCAATTCTCAGCAATCTCCAGGATAACTGAGTGCCCAATGATTGACTTCAAGTTGCACGTCCTTTCATTGTTTTTGCACTAATGATATATACCTACTAGTATATTTCATACTGGGCTGGGATCTACTACTTGAAATAGCTACAAATGTATTTTGATTAAGAATTTTTACACCTACCTTCAATGGCAATCTTTCTTCCGCAACGCGTACGGCGTTCAAGTTTTCCTGTAGTAGACCACAAGTCGAACCTTCCAGTTGTAGAACTGAACCCATCCAAGGACATATGCTCAACAACGTTTACAGTAGCGGTTTAGAGCTGATTAATTGAAGCTCGAAATCACTCAGACCATACGTTACGTACGCTCAGCGTTTGCATCGAATATCACTCCAGTTCAGACGTATCATCCGTACTAACATCGTTAGATGCTGCCTAGGAATGCCCACCCTGTCCTCTTTCACGTTCACACTAATCTCACGCTCCAATCGAATTTACGGCTGCCAGCTTCGTCATACAACAGGATCTCGTCTGCTGTCGATGTCTGTCCCAAGTTCCACTCCGTCCAAGTCACCGAAGAAGGACAACACTCCTCGTCCTTCAGCCAGCCTGGTGATTGTAAACAAATGGAATGAGATTCTTCTCGTTCATCGAAATCCTCAGGCTCGATCCTTTGGAGGTGTACATGTACGTTGCATGTACGTTGACTTTTCTCTGCTAGGTGACTGATAATTTGAAATTCCTTGAAGGTCTTTCCAGGAGGTAATCTCGATATGAAGCAGGACGAATCCCTGGCAATGACAGCCATCCGGGAAACATTCGAAGAATCTGGCCTCTTGCTTGCATCACACAAATCGTCGAAATCCTCATCTCCACTGGATAATTCTGTCCTCGATGAGGCGCGGGATGCCATTCATGCGCAGAAGATGCTGTTCCAGAGTTTCCTTACGGATCACGATTTGCAAGCTGATGTCTCTTCTCTTCTGCCATTCACTGAATGGATCACCCCCGTTAACGCGCTTCGGTATGTCCCCGCATTCCAAATAACTTGTAACTGATGGACTGCAGACGGTTTCGTACACAATTCTTCGTTGTGTTCCTCCTAGCCGCGCCTTCATCGGGCTTCTCATCTGGTGACAAAGAAGAACGCAGACCGATGCCAGGTGATTAACTCTACTATTCCCTCCTTCTGGGTATCTCAGAATTTCTTTGTCGTAGACGGCGGCCAAGAAGTCATTTCAGCTCGTTTCATCCGTCCCGAAGATGCTTTGGCGGAATTCCGACGAGGCAAAATTACCTTTATGCCCCCCCAATACTACATCCTATCCACTGTCGCTAGCATACTCCGAGGGCCCGAAAATACCTCAACACAAAGAGAAAAAGTTGAACGTCTCTCTCGGGGTTTGTTCGGTCGCATGGTGATTAATCCCCGACTGCTTCGTGATACGGATAAGGAAGGCCGCACAATCCTGACTTATGAAGGTGATCATACTCGCGGGGGGTCAACCGGTCGCCTGCATAGATCACTAGTCAAGTTTGGAAACAGAGGGGTACGTGATACCATCTGTACAAGAACGGTTGCTAAGCCGTCCAACAGATTACCACTGAGATCATCTTGCAGCGAAACTTTGATCTTTTCTCAGAAATCGAACCTCAGGCATTTTCTGCTTCACCCAAGCTCTGAGCGACGTCAATATATATCATGCAAAATATCCATTGTATCTTTACATAATTTCGTTGAACCAGAACTAACTTCATAAAAACTGGCTCAGGCATAGGGCAGCCTCGCTTGGCGAAATTATAATTTCATTATTAGTTTGGTACTTATGTAGGCGAGTGCGATAACAATTAAATAAGGGTATATGTAGTCACACAGTAGAGACGAAGCAAGCAGTTAGGGAGCAACAGAAGTATTTATAATACAGAACAGGAAGGCAGGGATACAAAAAATAGGCGATACAAGTTATCAACTGACGACCATTGATGAGGTGCTTTGTAAGAACGGTGAGCATTGATGGTTAGGTCCAAGACAGCGTAACACACAGAAAAAAATATGGTCCACATGCTAGATGCCAAATACCTGGTAGTCATATTGGACTGCCTGACCCCAAAAGCTTGGGTCACAAGCGGCAACGACAGCTTCTCCTGACCCTCCAAGCAGCAGAGGGTGCACATTGGTGGACGTTGCCCTGGTCCAGGAAGGAACGCCGGCTGCATTGGGGGTCCCGTTGGAAAGGAACGCTTTGTAGCGCTTCTGCATCTCGGTGGTGAGAGCTAATTGGGCGGAAGTAGGATTGGGAACCGTTCCAAACTACAATAAGGGATTAGTCCATCAGATACAAGCAACGTCAGGGATTAGGAACTATAAATATGCACCACTATTTCGATGTCATCCTCGTGGCATACCGACCCAGCCTGGGTGCAAAAAGGAACGCCGGCGTTGCTTGGATAAGTTGCGCCGACAGTGTAGAGCCCAACATAGGCATTTCCACCGTGCTGAACCCAGTTCCTTGCAAAGGTCCAAGAGGAGCACCTCCAAATATAGTCTGTGCCTATCTCCTCTAATTGGATCCTGGCGTCGACAGATCCATTGAATGCGGGGATCGGGGGATAATAAGGCGAAGCCAAGACCGTGTTTGTGCGTAGGTCCCCTAAGGTGGCGCGTACCACCGGATCAAACGAGTCTTCAGGAAGGGGGTTCGGGAATGCTGCTCCGTAAATGGTAGGACCGGCTTCGTCGAGAACGGTTGAGATGAGAACTGGCTTGTTGACGGATGGGAACGGCGCCGTGGAGTCAAGTGGGGAGGTGATGAATGAACCGTCGTGAACAGGGCGAATGGGCTGGGCCGGTCCGGCGGAAGCGTCGATATTCATAGCGTTCTGGAAAAGATTCTGCTGCGCATTGATGATCGTGTCAAGAGACAATGCGTTCCAGCAAGCAGTGTCGGTAGCTCCACAATTGATTAAACTATTGAAGCTACTTTGAAGCTTCTTTTGGGTCGAGGTTGAGAGGAAGCCGTAGTTCTATGGGGGTCTCAGCAGAGTCCTTTGCATGATGAAAAAACTGACCATCGGGTCCGACTGCAGGATGGCAGACCGAAAAAGCGAGGACGCAGACGGTGTGGCCAACAACGCCCTGATCATATTTGCCCCGCTGCTCTGACCGGCGAGTGTGATCTGGGATGGATTGCCACCAAACCCGGGAAGGACCTTTTTCAAAAAACTAAGGGCGTTGACGACGTCTTTGACCGCAAGATTGGTAGACCCATCGGGTGCCATAAAACCAAGCTGGAAAACCTTGTCAGTACCGATTCCGACGTCCATGGGGATAAACAATTACTTACAGCACCTAAACGGTACTGAACAACGGCAACAATGGAATTTGTCGCAGCTGCAAGTTTAGAACCATCAAGGCCGGGTCCTGTGGCAGAACCCACGATGAAGGAACCGCCGTGAATCCTGGAAAAGGATGCAAAGGGTTACTGGTCTGCGTCCCAGAAAGGATGTTCTACGAACCATAACATCGTCGGAAGCATACCATTACTAGGGTTCAGCGACGAGGGAACATAGATAACCATATATAAGCAGTCTTCTGAAACTGAAGAAGGGTCTACATCTGGCTGAGGACAAGCAAGTGGTAACGTAGTGACGTTCGTAAGTCCATTTCTACGAAAAAAATGTCATTTGAATACACCCAGAGCAAGCGACAGCATCGGCTTACGGAAGATTCCAGGTGCTTGTAACAATAGATGGAGCCCACCTCTTTGCAGTGGCGTAGCGGACAGTGAACCTGTTGGATCCTGGACCGGCCTGAGAGCCGTATGCCCTGCCCAGGATAGTGTTGACATTGAGGGCAGAAGATCCCGCTAGCGGACAGAGGAACTGCTTGATGCCTGGGATTTTACAAAGGAGACCTCTGTGATCGACGGCAGGGAATTGGAGAGGTTGAAAGGCAAGGGGAGACGCCCAAATTGAGGGGAGAAGTAAAGCCGAAACAAAGAAGGTGAGAGCAACCATGGTGGTCGAAGAATACGAACCGGAGAGTAAGGACTACTCAAGACTCCAAAGCTCGTAACTATGGCTGATTTGGATAAATGAGTGGGGGGGGTTCTTAAACCATATTTATTTATCGAGAGCTGAAAATCTCTTCACGGAAAACAAGGGTCACCAGGGAAGTCCCGAAAAGAAGGCATCGGAAGCAGGAAGGCCTTGGAAACATGTGTGTCGTGATACATGAAGAGCGCATTAGGGTCTATTAGGGTCCAGGATTGATCGATGATCAATCCTGGTAACCGTCTGTCCATTTGAAGGCTGTCGATAAACTGAGGCGCAAGAGAGGCTGCGGTGACGCCGAAGACGACAGCTAGAAGTGTTAGACCTATGTTAGAATGTCAACAGTCACTACTATAGCTACTAGCTAGTCACCCTCGTTACACACACGGTCATATATGCTTAGAATACAGTTGAACAATGGTGTCCAAAAGAGGAAGGTGGACAGTCGACTTCCTTCAAGTTCAAGTTCTCCTTGTTCTCTTCTTGGACAACTGAACTATAGACCAATTCGCAGACAGAATTGATGTCCGTGCGAGAATCTTCCATTGAAATACTAAACCCTGTCTCTTCTCCTTTGACCTTGACCGCAACTTGACCGTGATATGTAAGTAGTCCCAGCAGCGTACCAATAGGTTCGGACCGCTCGAATGCAAGTGAACACGGAACATACAGTATGGCCCAAAAAACCTAGCTTCTTCGCCCCCAACGAGGTATCTTTATGGACGATAATCACAAGCCGGTTACCAGCAGGCTTGGGCTATTCAGGCAGACTCAGGCAGACTCAGGCCGGCTACTGCATTAACCCAGTTTCCAACTTGTCGTTTCTTCACCATTGTCTCTCGAGCCGGATTCAATTATGTGTTTGGAAATTATTAACTGACTCCATGTAAGGTCGTACCACGCACTCCACCGCCAGATGCCAGTGAACATTTGCATGGCCGCATTTCTGTATAGCCAGATGGGAATCAATGTGTGCCTCGGTGTCCCATGCATGTCCAAGAACTCTGGGAGCATCCTCTAGTATCTCTCAGATTCTTTTTTCATATTTCCCAAATATTTCCAGATCTGTATTAATATTCCACGTGAGCTTCCCATGTGCCTCAAGGCTCACAAGTCCAGATCGGTGTGTCGCGTGACCGCGGAAGTAGGCCTGCCGATCAAGAACCCTGACTCGGAGCGGTAAATATACTATATGCTTTTCTCTGGCGAGTTACGGTTTGTCCACATATAGGGATGTGCATCGTCGTCGTACTATACGATTGACGGCAACAGTACCGTCAGCGACAATTGGGGATGTTTCCCTCTACGACGATCATCGATCACACGGCTTGCTTGATGTGCGTCCGAAATGGGCCATGGCCCTTGGATGCGTTTTATGGCCACTTCCAGCTTTGGCCCAGGAATCTGTCACGTATGTTCAGCCTGTACGGTTACTACGGTACTGTCAGGTCCTTTCGATTGTATGGTATATGGCCATCAGCACGGCCGTACTGACAGTATAACTCCTGGAAGTTATGAAGCATCATTCTTTTTGAATCGTCTTGGGTGTGCCCATGTATATATTATACATACATGGGAAAAACGTCGTTTTCACAGTTTCAGCTTCAACCGCCTCATCGGAGTCAAGGTTATATTACAATATCTTTCATACCCTGCGGTGGACTCATCTATCCGAAGGACGCGCATTTGCCGGACCTAAATGATCCATTGTTTAAAAGATTTTGTAGAGACGCGCACAAGACACGCACTATCAAGGGTACTGGCACCATTTCATTCAGTCAGTGTAGAACTCCTCCCTGCAAATAAGGGGAAACCTCAGTAGAAAAAACCTCTTCGTTGTCATGCATCCCAATATTTTGGAGATGCCATTGATTTGACGACGATGATGGGTTTTCAATGTATCTGAGTGTATTCAATTGCAGTTACATCCTAGACCTTATTCGGATTTCTTTGAATTTGACGATTTTGTGAAATGACCTGGAACACGACCTTTCGGTCGTGTGAACGGAATGAGTGGCACTCTCACCCAGGGAACAGGAGTTGAGTTTGCAAGCTCGAAGGTCCAAAATGATATCGATATACTGGGGCAGTGGGGCAGACCTAGGGCTGTGTGACTGGGCTGTCTTGGCAAATAGTCCATATAATAGGTTATCCCCAAGTAACTTGAACATGTTGGTAACACAATGGTAACACAGAGAATTTAGATGTCGGGTAAGCATTACTAAAGCTACATGGTGCACTTGAAATATGTATATGCTGATTTATAACCGGATGTGAAGCCAGAGAGTAGATGGAATAAAATGGAAGAGGAAATGCATATCCCGGGGCGAGGAAATTAGATCCTTGACAGAAGTCAGATTGACAAGAATGTTCCAGAACCAAATTCAATAGATGCCGATTAGCTGCCAAAGTTAGGTAGTCAAGGAATCCTTGTCAGGACATTGATTCAAGTCCATCATCCAGCAAGCCCACGATCATGATTGTCAGGTATGCTTGCAACGGTTAAGGATATCCAAGTTCGCGGGGTTGAAACAGAGTACAGCCACAGGGACCTGTACTAGCTACAACTACCTCGAGGTTGAGGCGGGTCCTGAAGGGATGGAAAGAAATTCACACTTCGATCACGGAGGAGAATCAAAGCACTGCGGCAAAAACCAGTCAAGATGATATACAACAATTCCAAGGTGTATGTCCCTAGCTCGGGCCGTGTGACAGGTGTTAACGCTTTTAACGTCTTAACCACAATGATGGCCAAGCCGAGTGTCTCCTGAGATTCGAGAAGATGACAGCCTGGCTGTCCTGGAGGTAAAATGCTTCTGTAGTGTATAAACCAATTACAAAGTAAGCCACAACATGAAGGGGATGGCGGGTGCAATGTGCTGGGGGACAAAAGGTAAACGAGGGGGAACGTTTCGTCGTATTTAAGTGCTTCAAAAGAAGTTCAAGATGTCAATTGATGTGCGTTATTTGGCGAGGACCTCGCAATGCCGCAAAGCCAAACACGGTGTATACTATTCAAGTTGGAGGCGGGAGTGAACCCGATGTGAACTGAAATGACGGCCGAACCAGTCAAAATGTAAGCATTTCTCAGCCATGGCAAACAGAAATGGTACCTATTCTGCTTATTTTATGCAGATTAACCGTCGGGCCTGCAGTAGGCTGTATCCGTGATCTCTTTGCCAAAGTCAAGGCCATCAACGCGAAGCACGGCAAATTCGACCTCGTCCTCTGTGCGGGTGACTTTTTTGGTCCATTGAAAGGTGGTGGAGATGAAGATGGAGAGGATGAAACTTTCCAGTTATTGTCTGGGAAACTTGAGGGTCAGTTGCGTAGTGTCTCACACATTCCTGCTCATATCTGTATACCATGTAGCCCCAATCGAATGTTACATCATGCAAGGGGAACATCCTCTACCGCAGTCGGTAGTTGAAAAATTTGCAAAGACTGGCGGCGAACTATGCAAGAATGTGTTTCTTCTCAGTAAGCTTCCATCTGACACAATTGGTCTGACTATGGTTGATTAATTCTCAGACAAGTCGGGAATAATAACGACAGCACACGGTCTTCGAATAGCATGCTTGGGTGGGATATATGACTCAAGTATATATTCGTCTGCAGAGGCTGCTCCTGTAAGTACAACACCGTTGACAGACATGTTCACGATTATAAATACCAACGGCAGGGCTTTTTGTCGCCTTTCTTCACCACCCATACAATGGAGCGTTTACTTTCCAACACTTTGACGAAGTCTACAAAGAAACAAAATTACAAGTCACTAGCAGCTATACATTCCGCAGCTTCTCCCTCACAACTCATCGACATTCTCATCAGCAATGTCTGGCCTTCATCCATTACCCATTTCTCTTCCGCACCTTTACCGTCTCCAGAACTTGCGTCAATGGGTGCTGAGCCTTTGGACGACACCATTCAGCGTACGAAGCCACGATATCATTTCGCAGGGTGTGGTGGACAATCCCCGAAGTTCTGGGAGAGAGAACCTTTTGCTTGGGAAGACGAGGAAGGTCGCATAACGCGGTTCGTGAGTCTTGGGGCTTTTGGAGGTGAACCCACCCCAGGAAAGAAGCAAAGAGTAAGAGCGGTTCAAATAATAGCACGATGTATAAACTGACATATGTTTCTATGAAGTGGTTTTATGCCTTTTCTATCACTCCCAACACACCGACGTCCGCTCCAGCGCCACGACCAGCCAATATGACTAAAAATCCATTCACAGAATCCGCTCCTCGACCTTTGAAACGCTCATTAGATACGGGTGAAGGTGAGAACTACATATTTGGAAATGTACGTCAGCCAGGGAAGCGCAGTCGAGTCGGTAGGTTGCTTAAAATTGTACAATACTCTCACATTGAATTTCCGAGATTCAGAACAAGGCGAATCTGGAAAACCTCCGGCTGGCTATATTTGTCGTAGATGTCAGTCAACTGAGGTAGGAGCAATTAGATTTTCAACTAGTGGAGATTTCATATATAATGTTCTTATTTTAGCATTTTATTGACGACTGCCCGGATAGAACCAAGCCACCCGAAGGTTATATTTGCAAAATCTGCAATACGGTGAGTTCTGCATGTCACTCTGTAGTGTTGTTGGTTCAACGGGCTTCCAGCCTGGTCATCTTCTCCGTGATTGTCCGACAAGGGGCGCTGTTGGTGACACTGGTGGTCGCAAACCGAAGGAGGGATATGTATGTCGTGCATGCGGGAGTGAGGCACACTACCTCGAAGATTGTCTAGTCGCGAACCAACGACCTCCACCCGGCGATCGACGAGGTGGAAGACGGGGACCGCCTAAGGAAATAGGACGTGAGTGAGGAGTTGGAAAACATTCGCCTTAGTTAAATTGACCCTGGCACTTCTTCTTTAGCCGACGAATGCTGGTTTTGTCTATCGAATCCGAATCTTGCGTATGTTCCCATTCTCTGACTGTATCTTCTTCCCTTGATATAAATTATTAGAAAACACCTCATAGTTTCCATCGGTGCTGAATGCTATGTGACACTACCAAAGGGGCAAATCATCCCTACTCAATCTTCAGCCGACCATGTTACCGTCCCAGGAGGAGGACACGTTCTCATCGTGCCCATAACGCACTACCCCACATATACCACAATTCCCCCGGATCTCGCTCCCCAAATCCTTGAAGAAACTGATAAGTACGCACGTCTGCATACTTGCAGCCCAATCCTGACTGACCCCGTCGACTGCTGCTAGGTACAAGTCTGCTCTACGTTCTATGTATGCCAAACATGGCGCCGCAGCTGTCCTATTTGAAGTAGGGCGGCTGAGTGCCAAGGGTGGACATGCTCATGTTCAAGCCGTCCCCGTCCCTTTGCAGCTTACAGACAAGGTCGAAGAGGCATTCGTGAATGAAGGCAGATCGGTGGGTATTGATTTCGAAGCGGATCCTGATACTGCATTAGAGTCGTGTGCGGGTGGTAGAGGGAGCTATTTCAGAGTGGATTTGCCTGATGGGCGAAAGATGGTGCATTTGATGAAGGATAGTGTCCCATTTAGTATCCAGTTTGGGAGGTGAGCGTTCTTGCGGAACAGTAAGAACTCAGTGTACTGATGATAAGTGATCACAGACAAGTTCTGGTTTCCCTCCTGAACACACCTGATCGGATGGATTGGAAGTCGTGTATGCTATCGGAAGATGAGGATAGGGCTGATGCTCAGGCTTTCAAAGTTGCATTTACACCTTTTGATCCAACAAATTGATTTTACCGCCTTTCTCAGCTCTTGACGAATCATTGATCTCGAGAAGTCATTTCGGGTATACATGATATACTGTACACATTTCGTACATGTTGTTCCACGGCTTTCCTACATGGACGAGTTTATATTGGCCACCTGAATGTCAGCCTCACCCTCAATACTCTTCTTATAGCTATGGCCAAACACCTTCATACCCTCCTTCCTGGCCTTTTTCAGCACTCTACCCATAGCATCCAAACCTAAATTACCAAGCACTGTCAGAACATCACACCACCCTCAAATTGGAAATTTGGCAGACAGACCTTTATCAAGATCCTCAAGGGGGGGTCCGAAGGAGAGACGAACAAACTTGTGACAGGGTGAATGGAATAGATTACGCCTGTGTGAGGGGTTGATATCGAAGAATATGCCAGGGATGACAATGGTTTGTTCCTTGAGGAGCTCCTCGAAGAATGTCTACAAAAAGAATAGGTTTGATTGAGTCATTCTATATGATTTTGTGGACGTACAAGTCCGTTGTTCAAGGGAGGTGGGAGTTTCTCCAAGTTGAGCCAGATGTAGAATGTGCTGGTAGGAGGGATGTCTACGTCAAGGTGGAGCTCGTGCAAGCGCTTGAGGACGTGATCGCGTTTCGCTTTGAAGTGCTGCTGCAGAGCAACCTATTTTCATCACAATTAGTAAAACTCTGGGATGCAAAGGGCTAGTGGGACTTGCCTTCTCCACTGCAACCCTGCTAGGCTCCAAAAGAGGGATAGCCGCAAGCTGCATGCTGAAACAACGTTGTCAGTTGATTCATCGCGCTCTAGCAAGCAAGAGCGGAGTACGCACGGATGATTTGCGCCACCATCCAAGAATGATCCTATGAGTACGTAGTGAATGAACATCAGCCACCAATCGGAACCATGTACATAAAATGCGAAATATAATGCTAAAACTTACCTGATTGAGACAGTGCAGAAACTAAGTTCTTGGGACCGATGACCCAGCAGACACGCCATCCGGGAAGTCGCCAGTTCTGAGTATATGGGAAATCAGATGACAGGAAGAAAATGGAGAGGGGTAGCTAGCTGACCTTCGTGAGACCGTCAATGATGACGACGGAATCCTGTTAACGTGCTCAGTCAGTCCAGAAGAACGAGGTTGAGAAATTGGTGACTATGTAATGATGACCACATACTTGATTCACATCATCGATATAGTCAGCTGACGAGATAGATTTCCCAAAGTCTTTGTTGTTTTCGGGGTAGATGTACCAAGAGTAGAACTAAATGAGGAATCTCAAGATCAGCGGGTGAGTGGAAGAGGAGGGAGTGGAGCGCACCTCGTCTAGAATTACGGTGGTGCCTTCCCTGCCGAGAGACACGAGTTCCTTAAGATCATTGCCTCTGGAATCAAGTTCAGAAAGAAAAAAAACACGAAGGGGACAGGGAAGAGGTGGCGTACTTGATAACCTGGGATCGTCGCCTGTCAATCCAATCACGAAGAATAGGCTGAAGCGGAAGCATACCTGGCCAGTCGGGTTCCGCGGGTTCGACGCGATGATCACAGCAAGACCTTGAGTCCGGATGTCTTTCTATAATAAAAATGCGGATGTCAGTTGGATATAAAAGTATATATAAAGTTCAGACCGACCTTTGTTTGCTCGATGTCAAGGCGGTATTTGGTCTAGATGAGGCTCAGCGATAGTATCAGTCAGCTAGCACATTGCATACCTCGGGTTCTAGTCTGTTGGAATGTCAAGTCAATATCGTTGTTTCGACAACCACGGATTCAGCTCACGCAGTAGGGACTGGTACAAGCCGTTTGAATGCGCTGAGAACTTGATCGTAGGCAGTGTAATCGGGAATTTGATAGGACTAGATGGTCTTGTCAAGAAGGCAGTTCCAGTAGCCCTAACCCGACTTACACAGTAAACGTCACCAATGACAGCTGCAACGCGGGAGAGTCCTGCGCGTCCTCCGGGCACGATACAGACATTCTCGTACGTGTACTGACTCGCTTTGCCTTGACGGTAAGTGTGGTTGTACAGGTGGGCTACAGCCTCTCGGAGGGCTATGGGAATGCAGAAATGAGATGCAGTTGACGTGGGAGAAAGTAATGTGGAGAAATACCCTTTACGCCAGTGGTCGGGGCGTACTCCAAGGAGTCTACGGGCATGGGGATCGAGTCGGGTCTGGGGGGAGCGTTGGGGAGGGGTCCTACTTCTGGAGCGCCTTGACCGAGATTCGACCACTCATGAGAGTTGGCATAACTAAACCCATTTGCCATGGCACGGTCGGAGCAGTAAATGACACCAGTGCTGCCTGGATGTTCGATCCCTGGGACGGTTTCCTCATCCTGTTGAATCCAGGTCATGACATCATCACGAAATTATACGATGGAATTTGCCCACTGGATTGACGGTCTGAGGAACAATACCTTTGGGTTGATGGCCAGGAGTTTGTCGGAAGATCTGAAGGAAAAGTGAGTTCTATGGTGCCGAATCAAGATGTTCTGACCACACACCTGATGCGCTTCGGACTCCTTCTCATGCTTGTAGTGCTTCATGGCGTCGCGAACCTGGTCAACGATATTAGTGAAGGATGTCATGCGCGGTAGATGGAAATGCATTGAAATTGCCAGGCTATCGCGAGGGGGGTAAAGAATGGTAGTTTAGATACCCACAATGTCTATAAATCTGTGCGGTGTATCGGGATGCAAATGTTCTGCGCCAGTGGTCATACTGAAAGGTTATATAAATCAATATGGGTCCAGGGCCACAACGGATTTGGCGGATGGATGAATCGATGTAAACGATGGATGGCTTTGGCCATCTTATAATAAACAGCGCTATTTTTAAATCCAGGGCAAGAGGCCTAGCACTATCAGATGGCCGTGAGGAGCAGGCACAAGTAAGTCGGGGTGCAGAACTATTTTTGGGTAGTTCTGCTAGTTCTGCCAGCAAAAGTGGCAAAATGGACTTGGCGAAACGTATTTTTGGCCTCTCGACATCAGGAAGGACATCTGCACTATGACTGAGTACCGTAATTTCGCCAAGGTTCTGCCCGACCCCTTCTGCTACTATTAGTAGTAGTAGTACTACTGCCGGCAATTGCCACTTTTGGTGGAACCATGTGGCGAAACGGCAGCAACAACACCAACAGTGGCAGAAAGATATACACTCGGATGAAGATCTGTGTACGGCATGTATGATTCTGAGAACGATTGTCTTCTCAGGAAATTTTTTTACAACTAGAGTCTGGATTTCGAGACTGTACGGTATGAGCCAAGTATATCATGATAAGCTAGCGTTGAGCTGGTGTTGCTCGTGAGCGCTGTCGGCGGTCGCGGACTCGGAGCTGCAGCCAGTGGATAAAATTCCCGTACCCTGACCCTAGGCATCCTTGACTTGGAAACGCAAACTTGGAACTCCATGCCCATTTGACCAACATTTGTCGAAATGCTTAGCCGTTATGCGTGAGCTCAGCTACTTACTCGGAATCATCCAACGGGGGCAATCCGTGTCTTTTTCCTTTCTCGACCATGACCCTATCCAAGTTCCGCCACTGCTCCGAGTCAACCGTCTCGAGTGCTACTGCATCTGGCTCAGTCCAAGGCGGTGAAGTGACCATCTCGTATAAGGAAGCAATCGCGTAAATCAGGCTAGATCAGGCGTAATACGAAGTCAGTAACTTCAATTTGTAACAGTGTGCCCCATTTCAATGACATTAGTTTCATATTGAAAAATCAAAGTTGCCTTTACACTGGGTGCAGGG
>Ga0210387_10002194_pt1 | contig 14838 bp, 20 predicted proteins | sample IncBWC7OmetaG_FD_160108 | JGI IMG/M metagenome (GOLD analysis project Ga0210387, IMG submission 160108) | Forest soil microbial communities from Barre Woods Harvard Forest LTER site, Petersham, Massachusetts, United States - Inc-BW-C-7-O ...
CGGCTTCGGCTTCGGCTTCAGCTTCGTGCCGCAGCCAGTGCATTCGTAGAAGAACCGACATGCATCGGTCGGCAGGTCTCCGTCTTCGTGATGGAGCAGTGCGGACAGGTGATAGTCGACGATGCGCTAATCCTCGACGAGCAGTTTCAGATTGCGCGGGCAGCCCATATATTATCAGTGATGGCTGAAGACATTGGTGCATATCGCGAAGACGACGACCCTTCGATCGTATTTGTCTTCGCACGGTCCTGGGCCCCCGGAGGCGGGTTCTCTGCACTCCGGATCGGCGGCGTCTGGAAGCCCGCGTCCCTGACGTTTGGCGACGTGGAAGATCGGTTCACGCGCATCAAGGCGCCCGGCGAGGTGGCTGCTTTGCTCAAGGCGGCGCGGGAGAGCCTGGGCTCTCGCTAATCGCACCGGGGGCAGGGCGGGCCGCGTTATTGTTGCACCCGGCGGGTACGGCAAACCGCGCGCCACCCTTCGGGCTCTCGTGCTCGAGGGGAGCCGTACTCCCCGCCGACCAACCTTCCACCGGGCCGTCGTCGCTTAGGTTTCGGGGTCCCTGTGGCGCGTCGGCCTTAAGTGGTGTCAATTTTTTTAGAGGTCGCTTCCGCAACGGGTCCCATCCGTCGATGGCACGTGATTTTTCCACGGGAAATATCTTGGAGGTGTTGGGTAAGCTTAGCTCCTTCCGCAAGTTTCGCATAGCCAGCAGCGAGCCGAAGCCACGCGTCTCGATCGATCGGCCTGAGGGCGCTCTCAGAGTTACGCCGACATTCTTCAGCTTCGCGGCGATAGTTGTTTGCGTCTGACATCACGGGGTCCTTCACGATCTGGCGTTTGGTTCTGTGCCGTAGATCGTAAAGCGACACCCATTGCGGCATCCCTTAAGTATGGGAGGCGGAGCGCGCTCCCTGTAGCACGCTCAAGTTGTCTGCAAGATGGATGGAGCGTTAAACTTCGTTTAGCCCTGGCCGCCCCAGTCCAACGGGTCGCATTTTCTGGGGGCCCATGATTTTCCCTAGGGCCCCAATCCGCATGCCCGCCAGATTTGCGCAGAGCCCCCGCCCATGCGCTCGGCAGTCTCGGCCGCTGCCCAACATCCGCCAATTCGTACCAGCGCGCACGCGAAGCTGCCGGCTGCCTTCGCGGTGTGTTTTGCCTGCCATCCAACGAACCGCTGCGGTTTTCCCCGCCGGCCGGTTGAGGCGAGTGAACAGTGTGTTACTACCGTGTTCAATCTCAGCGCGGGGGGCTCAAATGTGGAACGATTTTTGGGACTGGTTTAGCAAAGCCTGGGATCGCGACCTTTATGGGCGCGCTGACCGGATCGGCCTTGGGCCAATTCGTGGTCCTGGCCGGTGCGCTCGCCAATGCGCGCTTCAACCGGCAACGCGATGACGCCATAAGGGAAACGGACAGGATTGCGCTGGCGGCGGCGCTTTATGCGGAGCTGCAGGGTATCCACGAGACATTCGTGATGAATACTTCCCAATTGGCCGAAGAATTCCCCGACGCAAAAGAGCAGAGCGAGATATTAGGGGATCAGGGCGGGTTCTGGGTGCCGGGGCCGACCATAAAGATTTTTCCGGAGATGCTATCGAAGATTGGCCTGTTGCGCGCCGACACCATTCGCGAGGTGATGGCCGCCTACATCTTGGTGGAGCAGTACCTTGATGGCCTGATCCTGTACGACGGAAAAGCTCACACCAAAATGCCAGATCGAACATTTGTTTACATGCCGGCGCAGCGCGCGGCTGGCGTTGCGAAGATAAACATCGTCAAGGCCTGCGCCGTGAAGCAGGCGATGCAGGCTCTTGCGCCCTACTTGAAGTAGGGCGGGATTAGTCACCATTTGAACGGCAACGTCGGGCTTGTAATCTCGCCCGATCCCGGCGCGGGCTTGAAGCCCGCGCGCGTATCCTTCGCGAGATCGATCTCGAAGATGTAGAACGCCTGCGTGGTCATGTCGCCGGCGCAGACGATGATCCGGTCATTTGCGGCGAGCACCCTGCCGCTGCCCCAACACTCACCATTCGCTCGTCAGCGTCGCAGTGTCGAGCGTCCGGCTGCCGCGTTGAGCTGGTAGCGCCTTTTGTGCTCGACCCAATAGCGAGCGGCGCGCGCTTTAGAAATGCGGTCGCGCCAGAAATAGCCGACCAGAATCCCCAATGGAAAACCCAGCAAGGAAAATGTCCCAAACATGCCCTTGTCCTCCCTGTAGAGGATTTTGATCCCGTAGTTGGAACCTTTTCAAGGGGTGAGCAACAAGAAATTGTCTGCTGCAACGCGTTAATGCTGCGTGGAGTCGCAAGCTCAGCGGGGGTGGGCTCTGTTTCGCTCAGCTCGATGCCGCTCGCGTCGTTTACGAGAAATGCGAGCCCGCCACATGTAACCGACGAGAATCCCGACAGGGAAACCCAAGATAAAAATGGCATCGACCGCTATGTTAAACATTGTAGCGCACTTCGATAGCTGGCAATGCGCCCACTCAGCCGGCTTGGGGATAGCACTAAAAACGTCGGGTTTGCAGGTGACTAAATGCCATCTCCAACGAGCGCTGGCGCGGGCTTCGGTAAAGGAGCAGAAGCCTGACCGACCCGTGAACACCGGCGTCAGCCGCGTAATGTCGGCTCGAGCCGATCGCGCACGCCGCCAAAATCTGTAAGCGCGCCGGATGACGGCGGGTGAGATGTTGCGCGATCTCCCGGGTCTTCAGGCAGCCGAGATGGGGCTGAGTCTTTTTTGGCCTGCTGCAACTCGGGTTCAAGCCTGCAATGTCCATCATCAGTTGATGTCATGCGGTTGAGAACGGATTCAACACCCATCACAAAGCCAAGAACTGCCTCGTAACGGGTTACGGTGGTTCGGTACTTGCCGTCAAATAGCGATATGTCGATTCCCCCACCTGAATACATGCCCGTTCCATTTGCTTTGATGTAGCCGACCTCCTTGCCGGTATCCGCGTCAATTACTGGAATCCATTTCGAGCTGCGTCCGTCAAAAACCTTGAATTTCAAACGCATTGCCACCTCCCACGAATCAATGGGTAAGATGGGACCACAAAACTGCGGCAAGATTTGAATATCGCCGGACATCGGGCGGAATCTGTCATTCGGCCTAATTCCCCGCCGTGAGCGCAGTGGCGCCGGCCCCCCGTCCTGGCACGCTCGCTCGATTGGTCGGCTTTGGTCTCTTTGGAAATCCTTCCCATTGGGACCACGCGCCTCACCAATGCCCCTCGCGCCGAGGAACGCCGCGGCCGCCACCCGATTGGTTTTCGGGGACGGGCAACGGGGGCGTCCATCCTGGTCTCGACCGGCGCTCTCGAAGTCTGCCCTCCGGCGGGTGGCGGCTGGCATTGTCCGCTATCTCCGATGCAGCGGCCGCTGCCCGCCACATCCCGATGCCTCCGCCCGCGCGCTCACTGGCGGCCCGGCGCAATCGGCGGAAGGCGCCGGGCCTGACCGGTCGCCAGCGCACCGCGCACTCTCCACTCGCTGGGGATCGGCTGAAGCAGAGCTTACCGCAAAAGCCTGATGCTCGGATAAAGGCTGGGCGGGTGAAATCAATGTGTTACGCTTTGCACAACTTACTTGTGAAAGTGGAGCACGCATATGGCCATTGTCGGATATGCCCGCGTCAGCACCCAGGATCAGCACCTCACCGGCCAGCTCGAAGCTCTGAAGGCGGCGGGTGCAGAGACCATGTACCGCGAGAAGATCAGCGGCGCCCGCGCCGATCGGCCGCAACTGGCCAAGCTCATGGCATCGCTCAATGCGGGCGACATCGTCCTGGTCACCAAGCTGGATCGCCTCGGCCGCAGCACCCGCGAGCTGCTCGACCTGATCGAGCGCATCGGCAAGGCCGGCGCGTCATTCCGTAGCCTCGGCGATCCCCTCTGGGATACGTCCTCATCGCAGGGGCGGCTGCTGTCGACGCTGTTGGCGGCCACCGAGTTCGAGCGCGATCTCATCCGGGAACGTACTAGTGACGGCCGCAAGCGCGCCATGGCCAAGGGTGTCAAGTTCGGCCGCAAGCCCAAGCTGTCAGACTATCAGCGCCAGGAGGCGCTCAAGCGCCGCGACGCGGGCGAGACGCTGGCCTCGATCGCTAAGAGCTATGCCGTCGACGTAAGCATGATCTCGCGGCTGAGCTGATCTCGGCGCGCCGCCCTTCGGGCTCTCGCGCCGAGGGGAGCCGTACTGTCCACCGTCGCCCGGCTTCTCGGCGCCGCCATCGCCGAAGATTCGGGTCCCCCCTCGAAGTCATCCTCTTCCAAAAATTATAAAAATTATTTTTCCAGAACCCGATCCCACACGCGTGGTGCCATCTGCTCGCCCCGCATTTGGCACGTGGTGAGTTTGTTGATCTCGGGCGCTGTTCTCATGCGGCGCGCAGTCCAACGCACCAGCGGGCTTCTCTCGCAAGACTATATCGGCGCATCGTTGATGTGCTCTTGCTGATCTCGGCGTCGATGTAGTCGAAGTTATCAATGGTGACGTGACGTTGTCCGCGCTCATGTTGCTGGCCCCCTCTGGACTCGGATGCTCGCTTACTCACAGGTTCGTCGTCTCGGCGATGACGACAGCAGAGACCAAAATCCCGCTGACAAAACGGGCGCTGATCCAGCGTATCAATCGCAAGCTGAAGGGCCAGGATGAGCGGCTGCAGGCATGCCGCCGCAATAGTCGATGGTGGCGCGACCTGGGTGACTACTACATCGTCGACCTCGACAGGAACAGCATCGCCGCCACCCACATCGACTTCCAGAAATACGCGAGCGAGATCGGGGTGCTGCAGCCGTTCGAGGAGGTGTGCCCGTGACGCCGAGGAACCACGCTGAGCTGGTCGACTTGGCAAAGTCGCTGCGACGAAAGCTGGAGACGTTGTACACCTTAAGCTCGACCAATGACCCTTGGATGGTCGGTCAGGATTACCGATCAAAACATGCCTACTGGATTGCGGACCTTTTTCAGCGCCTTCAATTGCCGCGCCAAGTTCATGACCGGCAAATCCACTACAAGCTCATCTCGCAAGAGACGCCGGTCCTGCAGGTTGACGGCACGCCCTATGTCAACAATGCAGACTGTTACAACCGACTATGCGATGCCATCAAGGACGCGCGGTACCTCGCGCTGATCCCGCCGCGTATGATCATTGACCGCCGCAATCCGGAACCGACGATCAATTTCGACGGCGATAGCGTCGGCGCGGAAATTGAGACCAGCCACGGTCGGGTCTATCAGTCCGCTTACGGCTTGGATTGCCTCGCGCCATCGTTCAGCCTGCCAAGCGCCGAGCTGGATCAGGAGCCGGACTTCGGCCAGCGCTACCAGCTTGAAATCTGGATTGAGAAGCGCACGCAGAACGATGTCTTGCTGCCGCTCGGTCGTGAATACGGCATCAACATCGCGACGTTCGTCGGCGAGGTCTCGACGACCCGATGTGAGGAGTTGGTCGACCGGGCCATCGAGAGTGGTCGTCCGGTTCGTATCCTTCATGTGACCGATTTTGATCCCGCCGGTCGCGACATGCCGATCTCCGCCGCCATGAAGGTCGACTTCGTTGCCAAGATGTCAGGCCACGATCTCGATATCAAACTCGAACATGTGGCGCTCACTGAGGAGCAATGCATTCGGTATCGGTTGCCTCGGACGCCGATTAAGGAAACGGAAACCAGGGCATCAGGTTTTGAGGCGCGGTACGGCGAAGGCGCGACCGAGCTGGACGCCCTGGAGGCGCTCCACCCCGGCGCGCTGCGACAAATCCTCGTCGAGCACATCGAGCGCTACCGCGATAACGACTTTGGCAAAAAGGTCGAGAATGCAATTAAGGAGTATGAGGGCGAACTCGATAGGGCAGCGACGCTGGCGCGCGCTCGCCACGCGGAATCTTACGACGCGATCGGGCGCCAGCGGAACCTCATACAGCAACGCTTTGTAGGGGTGCGGACCGAGGCAGAGGAGGCGCGCGCCGCCATCGCCAACCCCGCACAAGCGTCCTATGACGCCGTTGTCCAGCCAGCGCGGGCAGCCTACGAGGTCATCCTCGAAGCCGCGACGCGCGACCTCGATGCCTTGGTCCGGCAGGCTGGTGAGGCGCGCGATGAAGTCATCGAAGACGCCCGCGAGGAAATCGTCGCCATGGAGCAACCGCTTGTCGCCGAGGCCGAGACGCTGATTGGGCGGATCAACGACGAGTTTGACGAGGTCGTGCCCGACCCGGACCAATTCGACTGGCCCGAGCCTGTCGCCGACGAATGGGAAAACCCGCTGTACGATTCGACCCGCGATTACGTTGAGCAGGTTGACGTCTATCGCAGGCATCGGGGCGACGATGAGGATGTCGGCTATGCTGCGGACCGGATCGTCACCGGAACCTGCGCACTCTGTGGGGAGAGCTTCACTTACAGCGCTGCCACTAGGAAACGCACCTTTCGGCGCTGGTCATCGTCATCCTGGTGCTGGCAGCGTCCAGGTTCTGAAACCTGTGGATAGCTCAAAAATCTTAGTCAAAGAATGACTGACTCAATTCAGCGTTTTCAAGGGGTGCGCGGTGTTAGGTCAAGACCGCCACAACGCGTGGCGGTCTTGACGAGGGGCAACGGCGACGCGCAGATAAATCATCCCCCGAAGGCTCTCTGTTTTTTTCAATGGAGAGCCACGCATGTCGGACAAATTGCTCATCGATCTCTGGGGCGCGAGCATCAACGCCGACGGCGGCGTTGCCATCGGTGCGGCGGTCATCATCGTGCTGGCGTTTCTGCGATGGTGGCGTCGATAGCTTAGGTGCGCCGTTGCCGCGCTGCACTAGCTCGTCGCGTTACACGATTACCCTTGGGCTTTCGCCGCAACCAATTCCATGCGGTGGTAACTCCGGCTCGCGCCTTCGGCACAAGTCCGAATATGGCGAGCAGGGCCGGTATCGACGCGCCGGCGGCGAGCACGAAGCCGTTTGCCTGTGCGACGAATGCCTTGACGCGGTAGAACGCCGAGACCTCAATAATCAGCGGTTCGGATAGTGTCGTGATCTGCACCTTGTTTTTATCTGGGCCTGCAATGATGTTGGCCGCGACCTCGACTACTAATTTCTTTTTGCCACCAGATTTTGGCGTCACCTTCCATTCCCAGTCGACCGGAGCGGCGGTGGTTGCGGTACGTGCAAGCGGGCCGGGTGGATCGACATCGAAATCTTCGCCATGCAGAATGGCCTCGAGCGACTGCGCGTATTTTCCAGACTTTGTGACCGTGTCTCCCTTTAATCCCGCCATCCGGTCGCTTGACGTCCTGATTTTCAGCCGTCTTGAGTACCAAGTGAATCGTAATGGGCTCGTCCACGTATCCGGTCTTAGGGTCGTTGAACGAATAGTCACCCTTCGCAAGGTCGTTAACGATCTCGGAAACATCGATACACGGACCACTACTAACCACACCGAGTTTTTTCATCCGTTCGCGGCATGCGGTGTCATCGACCGTCACCTTCGTTATGCTCGGGGCATCAGCAGGCTCGGGTTTCGATCCGACCGTTTCATTGGGAACGTTTGGAGCCGATAAGGGAGTTTGCGTTGGTCGCGGAAGATTGAGTTCGTAGCCGCCGACGCCAACTCCAGGATTGATGATTGCATGCTTCTCCGGTTCGTTGGCCGCGCTCGGGCTTGGTGACGGTGTCGGCGTTGGCCTCGGCGGGATTGTCGTCGGAGCAAGCGGTGTGTTTGGCAATTCCGATGACGATGCCAACGGAGTTGGTGCCGGCGTTGACGACGATGACGGTGTCGGGGTTGTTGTCGGAGGGGAGAGTTTAGACGGTGGGGGCGGCGGCGTCATGCGAGGGCCGCCTACATCGTTAGGGTCTATTCTGGAGAAACCGCCGCCGCCCGGCGACCCGAAGTCAGGGATTCGACCACCATTTGCGTCCCTAATGCTTCGCTCTTCAACCGCTCGTTCAGCCTCAATCCTTTCGAAGAGGATTCTTGCCTGTTGGTCTTGCGTCAACTCTGAAGCCTCCTTCTCCCTATCAGCTTTTTTCAAGGCCTCAATCATCGCAGCAGTCATAGCCGCTTGCTTCGCATTCTCGCGTTCTGCAGAAGACAATCGCTCCGCAAGGTGCGGTATTTTTGCGAGTTCGGTATCAGGGAGGCGATGCAAGATAGCGCTGGGGAGATCATTGCGGGCGGCTGCGTGTGGACCTATCGCGCGAATCGTTAAGGTCTGGCCGATGGGAGACAAAGTCATCCGTGCTGGATAGGTCTGGCGGTTATCGCGGTCTGTGAGCGTGACGGTCCCGCCCCCGTACGTGAGACCGCTTCGCTTCATGTTCTGAATTAGCGGTCGGGCGCTAGCATCGTCCGCCTGATCGCCGACGTCGGGGAATGTCTTTACGACGACCCTGTCAAATACTGCGCCACGATCAATTACAAAAATCCACGCTTCTTTGCCGTTCTGCTCCCAGCGCCAAAGCCCAGCCGCACTTTGTGGGTCGGCGCGCACGGAAACAGCACAGCCGAAGATTAGCAAAAAGATCGCGAATAGCTTTTTCAAAGGACAGCCCCTGCAACTGCATGTCCTACGCTGTAATAATTGCTACTTTAGCGGAATTTCGCAGGGCGATCCAGCGAGCATACGGCATGGAGCGGCAGGCTTGATGGCACCGCGAAGCCCTCTGGGCCTCGCCGTCACCTATGTGCGGCTGCTGGACGCTGCCAAAGTGGGGGCCGACTGGCGAGAGGTGTCGCGCATCGTGTTGCATATCGATCCGGATCAGGATGCCGAGCGTGCCCGACGCGCGTTTGAAAGCCACCTTGCTCGCGCAAGGTGGCTGAGCCGAGAGGGCTATCGCGTCCTGCTCCGCGATGGGTGGCCAAGGTAGACTCGGGAAACACCTTATCCAGGCGGCTTGATCGCCTTCTTGGCAAGCTCGGCGTATTCCTGCTGTATATCGGGATGGAATGCGAGATTGGACCCAGACAGGTCCCGCAGCACCAACGCCAACCGGCCGATGATCCCAACCATGGTTTTGAGTTCGTCGATGATTACCGATTTGAGGAGTTTTTCAACGGTCAGATGAGCAATGCCTCGATTGCGGAAATGCTTAAGGCGGTCGTAGACCTTCCAATCAATCTCCGTATAGACCTTGCGAAATTCAGCGATCAGCTCGGTCCGCGCCGACATCGCATCATCCGGTCCATGCCGGTCCTGCAGCGCCTGCAAGAGGGCCGCTTCCACGCCGGGCAGCATCAGGCGATGATTGACGGCTCGGAAGCTGACCAGCTTTGGGCCGGCGTCCAGGAGGATAGCGGCGCGCAACGCCGCCATGAGCAGGCCGTCGCGCTGAAACCCTAGGACCGGCTGGCGCCAAGGATCTAGTCGGTCGGTGGTGCTTTTGAGCAGCAGCTCGTTGAGTCCATCTGCCAAGCCGAAGGAGATGACGCAACGGAACGTCACCGTGATGAGTCGGTCAGCATTGGCGAGGATAAACTCGACGTCTGGGTTTGGGTCCAACGGCGGTTGAGACATGTATTTGCTTACCCTTCGGGTAAGCGGTGGGGGTAGAATTCCAAAATCTAGCGATATTGCTAGGAAAATAGGGGCTTTTGGCGGAAGGGGCGTCCCGTCAACTCCGCTGAAATTGCTGCGCTTTTCGACATGTCATAATTGAAAGCTACGGTGCAGGCGAGGGGAGCCGGACTGCTGAAATGTGAAAACGCGGGACCGAAGCCCCGCGCCTGGTCGTTACCCGCCTCAGCCGTCTCGCGTGCGAGGCAATGCGCTGGCGGTGGCGCGTCGACTGTCATCAGGCTGTCATGAATTACGGTCTTAAGGTCTCGTGGGGGTGTTCCGCACAGCATTGAGACAAAATGCAAGATCTTGAGGAAATGGCCGCCACGCTTTGGGAAACCGCTCGCAAACTCCCGCCCGGCGCCGAGCAACACGCTCTACTTGAACAAATTTGGACATTCCGCACCCAGTTGAGTGCGGTCGCCTCGAAGCGAAAGCAATTGCAATCAGCCGAGTAGGCCGCTCTAGCCTCGCGATTACGGGCATGGACCTGAGCCTCCGCGCAAAGCGCCGGATACCCCTCTATGACTCTTGGAAGGCCGCTGATGCGGGTCCGCTTGGCGGGCTGTGATGTGCCGGTCGATCGCCGCCAGCGCATGGGCGAGTCCGGGAAGCGCCAGATGCGCGGCCCACGATCCTCTCAACCCATGCCGTTGTCGCCGCGGTAGCCGACGGCCGTTATTCACAGGCCCAGCCAAAAAGCTGGCCTTTATAAACCCTTCAATATTCTGTATGATTCTGGATTATATCCGGAGTTATCCACACATGCGGACTCCTTGGACTTTATCGACGATCGAGGCGGCGATGTTTATCGGGCTGGTGTTGGTCTTGGCCGCCAGCGGCACGTGGGCTTCAGTTGTTGGTTAAAACCAACCAAAAGCCGGCCGCCACTCACCTAAGGGCGTGTGCTACCCAGGCTCCCCGCATCTCTTGCATCCCACCGCCAATGTTCGCCGCTATGGCGGCGCTCAACAATAGAAAGACAACGCTAAGTCCGACGACGAGTGGGATCTGCCTCATGATAGGCTCCCTACTAACTCCCCGCGCTGCCGCGGGCACTGTACGCGGAGCTATTGTCGGAGTCACGAAAAAGCGCGGGACCGAACCCTGCGCTCGGCCGACTGGCCGCCTGGATTGCCGGCGACGACTGGCCCTGAGCACGGTGCCGTCCAGCCCGCGTTCCTTCCCAGCGGCCACTAGGGGCTTGCGTCGACATCCGGCCTGACAGCAAATGAAAAACGTTGCAGGGGTTGAAGCGGCGGCGGAGTGGCTGCGATGAACTACGAGAACTTCTCGGATACTGGCCTTCTTATGATGCATGAAGCGGTTCACAAGGCGATCGAGGCGGATTCCAAAGCGATAAAGCGCGGCGATCCTCCGCCTTGCAAAACCAGCGATACGAAGGATTGGCGTGATCACGCCAAGGGACTGGAAGACGAGATGGCCCGCCGCAACGTGCCGTTTATTCCGGTTCGCTTTCTGGATAAGTCAGGGCGGTGAAGCGCGGGACCGAAGCCCGGCGCCATCCCACACTATCGTTCGAGCCGCCGGCAATGTTACGATCGCGCCCATGCAGTTAGTTCCAACGTGCCTGCTTTGCCTTGTCGCTGGAGCCTTTTCTTCAGTGTCAGGCGCTTCAGCGCAAGAAGTGAGCGCTCAGCCCAATGAGGCTCAGCTCAAGGCGGGGCTCGAAGCGGGTATCCGCGACTCTCATTTCGCTCCGCCCATTGAGGTGAGCGATATTTTCAGATCCCCTTCCAGCTATTTGGAACCGTGGATGCTTTGCATCCGCAGTGGGCTCGGATCAGGCCCGACGCATTACTTACTCGGTCCTCTACGGGACCAATGTTAATACGGGGGCTGTCGGCGAATACCTGAAATCGCGTTACTCGGTCAATTGCCGACAACTGCGAGGCGCAAACCTACCATCCCTACGCCGCGCCGGTCGCGCCATCAGCGTCACCGCCTCCGAGCGAGCCCCGAGCCGAAAAAGCGCCACAGGCATCAGCAATAGGGAACCACCCCCGGGGCAGAGAAGCTCACCTAAAGGTTACGAACCGGGCATGGACCGATGGAGCAATCGATGAAGACGGCCTTACAAAAAACTGCAATCGTGGCCTCGACCGTCACGTGTGCGCTGTTGTCTTTTACATGGTCTGAGGAGCGCGGCGCCTCGCTGGGTGTCGAGAGCGCCCGAGGCGCGGATCGACCTTTAACGGGAGGTGCGCCTCAACATTACCGGCGGTCTGATCGCGGGTACGGGTTGTGGGCGGAGGCAGTCGCTGCCACCACCACGCGTTGGATTTACGATGACTATTATTGCTATCATATCCCTTACACTGGCGCGTCTTACTATCACAGATACCCTGGCGGCTACTGCGCCACTCTCAGCGACGTCGCCGGATTGTACGGACGGCCGACGCTATTTCCGCGCTATTACGGCACAGGCCGGTGAAGCGCTCTTGGGTGCTCCAGCCGCAACGGCCGCTGAGTGCGACCCGCGGGCTGGACCGACTTGGGTGGCGCTTAAGTGGGATAGCCGCCTCCAGGTCGTCAGGTTTGACGTAATATCGAGTCGAGAGCAGCCAGCGGCCTGATTTGCTGAATTTTCAATGAAACAATTCCCCGACTCAGCGGAAGGTGGTCATCTCGCTTGGGGTAGGTCAAAGCGAGCATCCGCAATGACCCGCAAAGTAATCACGTTTGAATTTCCCGTCCCGACGGTGTTAGCCGCCGTGCTGGGGATCGTATTGTCGATCGGTGCGATCTATTTGACGAACCGCTACCTCGGCCCTGTCGATCAGTCGGAAGTCAATCACTCCGTCGCCGGCAGCGGCGGAGTTGGTGAGTTGCCAAAACCTGATGGGCGTTTTTCGCGCGTTGGCCTGTTGCTCTCTGGTATGAGGTGAGACATCGGCGCCACCGCGGTGACACAGTCGGTCCCGCATGGATGGGCGGTGATGATCAATATCAACAAGATCATCTCATATGCGCAACGCCGGTGTTGTCGTAGTGAAGCTCGATAAAGTTGAGCACGTCTTCCCCTTTACTGCTCGGTCATTTCATCGCCTTCAGCCCGACCTCGACCAGCCGGCGACGGCCGTAGCTATACGGACTTGCTGCTAGAGCGGGAGGGCATGACAGTTCAAAAAACGCCTGCCGAAATTTCCAAACTCATCACTGCGGCCCAGACGGGCAGAACGTCATAGAGCGGGATGTTCGTTTCCAAGCCTTCACGGGTGGGTTTCGTATGATTCGCCTGGCAGCTGCAGTTGAAATGGCTGCCGGTCTAATTTTTTGAGGGCCGCCTGGTCAATTTTGCTCAGACTCGGCTGAGTAGTGGGAATCTGCACTCTCGCAAATAGGAATCGGAACGCCGGTTCGCATTCGCTACTCGTACACCTGTTGCCACGGCAGCCTCAACCCTACAACGTAGGAAGGAAGCGACTATGCCACGGATGAAAAAAGCTGGGAAAGAGAACCGCACATCCAAAGCCGCCGCCGCGAAGGTGCTGGGCGTCGCCGGACTGGGTCTTTCGCTGGTCGGCAGTGCGTCCGCATCCACGATGCCCACTGCTATTCCGCAATCTGACAATACCTCACCCAATCAGCGCTTCGTTCTTGGCGAAGAGGAAATGGCCGACGTCAGTCTCGCCACATTCCATCTCTTTGATAAGGAAAACTTTGGCAGCGGTGTGCAGTTAGTCTATGTTCGCGGCTGCCGAGGTTGCGGTGGTTGCCGTGGCTGCCGAGTTGGTGGGTGCGGCGGCTGCGGCGGCTGCTGCGCACGCTGGGGACGATGCCGCTTGTGCTAAAGTTACGCGAGACCGCGCGGCCCTCCCGCGGCCACGACGCGCAGTAGCCCGCCCGCCGCAGTGTCTTAATTGCGTAACGATTGCCGCGTGAAATGCCCGCCCATGAATGCGAGGGCATTCCGATGAAACCGCTATTGCTAAATCCAGACGTCGCCGATCTCGGGCCCAATGGCGACGAGCTGACCGTGTACGATGAAGAGCACACCGTTACTCACTGTCGGATGCTTGATGCGGAGACGGCGGGCGCCGACTGGCGCGAGGTGGCGAGAATTTTCTTGCATATCGATCCGGAAGCGGAAGGCGAGCGCGCCCGCCCGCCGGGCATTCGACAGCCACCCGTCGCGCGCGAAATGGATTTCGCGATGGGGCTATAAGCAGCTTTTACGCCGAGGCACGTTACGCTGATCCAGGCGAACGTTGTCAACAACATCCACAGCCTCGACATGCAGTAGCTCGCCCTCGATTGTGCGGCTCACGCGAAGGTGGTACTGCTCGTATAGGGGTAGGTCAAAGCGAGTTTGTGCGATGACCCGAAAAGAAGTCGCCGTCGAGTTTATCATTCCCACGATGTTTGCCGTTGCGGTAGGTCTGGTGCTGGGGCTGATAATCTCGGCTAGTACCTTGTCAGGTTGAAGGGCCACTCGCGACGCCCAGTAGCTCGGCGCCGTTCCGCGCCCCAAGCCCCCCACGGGCACCTTTCGTAAGGTCCGTGTCAGTAGCGAGGTGTAGGATTATGGAGGTGTAGGATTATGGAGGTGTAGGATTATGGAGGCCACGCCAAGGAGGCCTTCCTTGAGCAATGATATTTTGGCAAAAATTGTGGTGACCGCGGTCGTCGTGATCGCTTTCGCATTTTGGTTGTCGCTCAACAAAGCCCACATAGCTTACCAAGCAAATTCCCTCATTGGACCTGTCGCAAGCCATCCCTAGCAGGCTGTTGAAGAACTCAGCCGCGTTCGCAAACCAAGCCTGAATCTTCGCCATTGTGGATGTAGAAGTGGCCGACGAGCCTGCCCGCAGTGCCGATCATGACCCATCCGCGACCGCAGACGGGATCATTCTCGTCGTGCCCTTCCCATGAGAACTCCGCGCAGGCCGAACCGTCTCGCGCGCCGTAGCGAACGTCGAGAAAGCCCTTCAGCGCACCGAAGGCAATTTCACCGTTGGACTTGCCCTCAAAGGTGAGATGCGCCTCTTCGACAAGATCGAGGAAGTTGCTGTCCCAGTTGTCCATTTCTACGATGCGCCAGCGGCCGGCGAAGGCCTTGGCGAAGCCGGGCACCTTGGCCATCAGCCGGCCTCCGCTATCAGCTTGGGCAGCCGCACCAGGTTGTAGGCAGCGGCAGCGAAGGTAAAAGCCCAAGCGACGCGATCACGGCCACGGAAGCTGGTCTTCTCTTGCCCGCCGATCGTCTTGATCCAGCCGAATGCCTCCTCGATCCGCTTGCGGATGCGCTGGCTGACGG
>Ga0210387_10002196_pt1 | contig 14836 bp, 20 predicted proteins | sample IncBWC7OmetaG_FD_160108 | JGI IMG/M metagenome (GOLD analysis project Ga0210387, IMG submission 160108) | Forest soil microbial communities from Barre Woods Harvard Forest LTER site, Petersham, Massachusetts, United States - Inc-BW-C-7-O ...
GTCGAAACGACTAAAGGCTGGATTGCGACCGTCGCCTGAACCGTTGGACCTAACACCCTCGGCCATTAATAGAATGGTAACGATGGATTAGCCGTGGTGGCATCTCCTAGTCGAAAGGCTAATAACAATCATTTGTGACAGTTTCCACTGGAGATCATCTGCTCATTCATGAGCCTGTGCTTGCCGAAAGAGCTTTATCCTTTGACCTTTGTATGTCGCTCCTGGCAACACGAGGCCGAACGGTTCCTATACGGAAATATATACCTACATGATCGACGGCTCGAGCAGATGTGGTCTTGCTTGATGGCCCTCGCGGCCTATCCACACAAGGCCGCATTGGTTCGGTCTTTTAATGTGTGCCACCCGACAGGACTTGATCCCATGCTCTCCAAGAAGATTTGCGCAGTTCTTCCAGTATTACCCTCCCTCGTGCACCTTGGACTACTGCTTCCTCATAAGCCGTCTTTTTTACGATCTTTGAATTCCGCGCTCAAGTTCGTACCATGGTGCCCAATCCATGCCATGATATCGCTCACCACTTTATCCATATATCTACAGGCGTTGCACGTTTACTCTCACCAGTCTGAGCATTGATACTAGTCTCTTGTATATGGAGTGGATACAGCCACGCATCGAATTGCTGCGGGCCGTGGTCGTTCAAGCATGCGCTGTTCCCTCTACCTCAGAACTCCTGAATACGTTCCAGATGTATTTCTCCAGAAACAACACCCATCTGTTCTGTACGTCACACACTGCGCTCGCGTCCCGTATAAACCGCCTATACGCCCCCGACACCCTAACAGTGTTCCCCTTGTTTGCTCCCGGAATCGCAACCTGGGATCCCAGAATCATCAAAAATCTATTTTGTGTTTCGAATAATGCAAACGCGACGGACATCCGGCGCTTTCGAATCTTTGTTAAGAACTTGTCGGACGAAAAGCTCGTACGAAGCATTCTCGAGCCTATTGCCAAAACCTTTAGTCACGTAAACAGAATCGACCTACTCGTGCAAGATGCACACATGAATCATGTGAGCTCTACAGCTCTACTTTCCTCGGTAGGGTACTGTAATAACCTTCCCTTGTGCAGTTTACTGCGGAAATTTCATCTACACTCTCATCATTCAAAATGCTTGACCATCTGAATATCGAATGCTGGTCCATCCCGGGCGATGGGTCATGCCGATTCTCACAGGAAGATTGCAAACGTTTGGCCTCTGCTTGGGTGGGGGACATCCCCAAGCTCCGTTGTGTGTGTTTACCCAATGGGGTGTCCTCAGAGTTATATGAACTACCGGGCAGGCCAGTAGATGATATGATTACCTAAGCCGATCCGCTTATCTTACCTTAGATATCTCGTTCGTGCCTCACGTATGTTTTGCTATTTGGTTCTTGGGATGTTTCTGTATATGTCAACTCCGAAACCATATCCAATCTACAATACAATTCATGTGCTCTGGTGTATTGTCGAAGGTGATCCTGCAGTCTTCAGTGTCGATGCGCCTATCAACAAGGACATATTTAACTCACTCACGAACAAGGGGTTGACACGACAAAGGTCACCGTTCTACCCAAAGCCTGGGGCTTTACAAGGTGAATTCCACTTGTCAACGTAGAGCCTGCAGCGACGATCTGGCAGGTCTTACTGTACTCTGAAAATGTGCCCCGTCACCGTGTTCTCACCACTTTCGCCAGGCAATTGACTGCCAGGTTCACGGTTACAAATGCACTGGATCTAGAGTACGAAGAGACTCCCATTCCGGTCCCCCTTTTTAACAAGATAGAAACTTATGGACACCTCAGCTCTGTATGGCGTCACTTTGACGAATCCAAGGGTGAGTATCGCGTTTCGCTGAATGTTTTACGGCTTGTTTGATAATCTGTTTGCCTGAAGATGAAAATTTACTGTGGGTAGTGGGAACTAGTGGGAAGTCAGCTCACGGCTGTTCCCATTGAAGGTGACATGCACCAGCTAATTGCGCTGGGCATTGGTCAGCTGGGCGCAATTCCGCACGATCAGTTCGATGAAAGCAAGAATTATCCTGTATATCTTGCAGAACCATTGATCGTTTTACGTCTCAGTTCTCTTCTCGAAACGAATGGTTGGAACTCGAGACAGGATTGGATCCCCCGCTCAGTCCGCAGAGTCTGCAACAGATCCGACGTTCGGTTTCCTTTTGGAAGAGATCACGCTGTTGGGAGAATTTCGGTGGCAAGGTTACTGCTTTAGGCGACGTCTTACACTTCAGCCAGCCATCGACCTTGGCGTCGAGGAAAGTGTCATTAGTCTGACTGACGCGAATGGCGAATGGGACGATGAAATGCTGCCCAGCATATGGGGAGTTCTGATCGCTTTGGTTTCAGGGCCGAATTACTCGACGACGTTCTTAAATTCTTGTAGGATACAAACGGGAAGGTTTTCCTTTTTCCAGACAACCGCATGCGCCCCGACCCGATTTGTATCCTCCGGGATGAGGAGACGAAAGAGTTAATTGTTTTCGTCCTGCAATCAAAAATCAAACCATTCATGGTGCGCAGACCTGGCGAAAAAGGATCGAGTCCCTGACGCGAGACATCTTTTATACAGCGGTAGTGCGTTTCGGCGAAATGCAGTGCGCCGACTCTTGCTTCACGGCCATGGTGCCAGACTCCAAGGTTCCTCCGCGTCATCGCAACCCCCAACGACCAGCAGAACAATCGATTGGTTGCAGAATCGAACGACAATGTGGCTGTATTGAAGTGGGATCTAGTAAGGGAGTGTGTTCAAGTTGGCCAACTGGAAGCCGCAATGATAAATACTAGGTCCATACACTGAGGTGGTTGCTTCTTTCGTCGTCACTTTCTCGTTTTGTTCCTTGGCCGATTCTCTTGTTGCATGCCAGTGTCCGTGTGTTGTGTGTAAAACTCCATCATTCCCATTGCCAGGATATTCATGGTATTCATATATAGTATTGATAACCCTCCTCACGACTTCAAAGTGGTCCTCCCGCATAGTTGAGACTAGTACTGTATGATATGCCAATGGGAATACAAAAGTCGAGTCACCAACTAGCCTCACATTGAAGAGCAAGTGGGCAGGCTTCCTATTCAGAAGGAACAACACATACAATTTACGACGATGCATCACTCGAGGGGAAGGGGTCACCATGCACGCCTTGGATTGACGACGGAGATAGTCACCACTTCGAAAAATGACATACATTGGCAGGCTATGTTTTCTGTGACATGGCGATTCTATCACAAGGCTGTTGTCGTTCGGTTCTTCGTGATTAAATTGAACAATTGAACGACGGTTGTAAATCGGAAGCCACTGTCACCAAAACCTCGACGTCTAAAAACCCTAGACTCATCTCTGAATTTGGATGCACCACATGCACAGACCTTCCCCATTCAAGGTTTCCGCCATGCTGTCTGGAGTGCCCCGTAACACCGGCGTCTATTACTCGTGTCTTTTGAACTTTTTTCTCGGCGTGAACTTTCTGTCCAAGTTGATCAATAAAACGCATGTAAACATAGATGGCATTACGGTAGTAGTTCAAAGCCATAGAAATTAAGGGAAGTGATACGTCGCGATGGATTTTAACATTTTACAATGGCAGAGGCTTGGCAGAGACCAAACAGAGACGATCCGGTTGATATCATAATGATAACCGGTTCGGTCCGGGTGCAATTTATATCCGGGGTACGGCAAGTTAATTAACAAGGCGACGTTGTGTACTACATGTGCTGCACTAAATGTTCTTGATTTCAACGCCATCCCAACGCTACATCCAATCGGTTTCGAAAATTCGAGACTTATAGCGTAACTCACTGGCTCATAATGACTTGAAGATAAGATAACGTCAACTTTGAACGTTTCACACACTGGTTCTGTTTACGGCCGCCAAGCTGAAATTTACGTCTGTCCCAGAGACTACTCCATCCTCACCTCAGCCACGCTACCTCCCCACCAGCACCAACCCACGCCCCTCTCGACAACAGCCTCAAATCCTCCCTGCTTCCGTTCCCTAGGCAAATTAGATCGGTGTGGCGGACGACCAGCAGGAAGGGCACAGAGACGCCTGCGAATGGGGTATCATCGACGGTGGTGGGGTGGGGGGGGGAGAGAGCAAGCTCCAACTCTCCGCCCAGATCCACACCTAAAGCGAGTGCAAGGAAGCAACATGCAAGTGCCCAAGGAGGCAACACGCAAGCGCCAAGCCAACATTTAGCCTATTGGTACCATGCTGCCCACGCGACGGCCGCAGCACACAGACACACTGCAGCTCCATGGATGTCTTTCCCCTTTCCATGTCCTCCTCTAAGCAACCCGAACCCAACAAGCGGACCCCTCTGTCCTCGTCTCACTTACGACATCCTGCTGATGCTGCACACATGGGAGAATGGAGTTGTGCAAGGCATGGTGGATCTGCAGGGGCTGATTTGGGCGGTGCTGTGGGAAAACAGTGATGCTGAGATGATGTTGGGGTGTTGCAGGTGTTGCGGGAGGGGATGCCAGAGGGGTGAAGATGCTGCAGACCCCTTTTGAGACGGTAGAGCGGGAGACTGGGGTTGTGGTTGAGGAGGCGTGGGCATTGGGGAAGACGTGGGCGGTTGTGGACGATCACACAGCCAAGACGATGCTCTGAGGATACATGCAAGCGCTCTCGACGAATCCCTCAGCAGCGAAACCAACTTGGAATCTGGGCAATGGATTTCCTCCACAAGCACGAATACGCCCATGACAGTGAAGGCGACTGGCATGAGGATATGTCACGGTCAAGTCACGGTGGGCATGGCCGCTGGCGAGCTTTCGTATGGAACAAGATATACGGACAGTCATGGCCCGAGCCTTGGCTTCAACCCCATCCAAACCAATTTATTTTGCTCTAGAATGAACGGTCATGTTTTGATTCCCATCACCTCTCTTATCTAAGGTTGCTTTCTTAGATGTATGGAGTATACGTGAGGTTACATCCTTGCACTCGCTGCGCCAACGCTCGAGTGGTCAAGGCACTCACATTCGTCCTGCAACCAATATTGAGCGCCTCTCCCCCAATGCCCGCACGCAATGACCTCCTCCCGCGCCTTCACCTAGGCAGGAACCCTAACCCTCACGGCCTCCTAAAAACAGGCGCCCTCACCGAGCAGGCTAATTTTTCCCCCGCCCGCATCTTTATCATCACTTCACATCTCAATCGCTTCTACTTCCAATTGTATCGTATCCTCATGGCCACAGAAAGCTTCAGATTCCATGCTGAGATCATCTCGCCGTTAAGCACTTTTCTGTGGAGGGACAACAGACGCATAGTCCACGGACACGCTGTAGCTCATAGGGATCGACACCGAGCTCAGTGGGCACCTGTCTTCCCCCCGCCCCTACCCGACCCCAACAACCACGACCCCCAACTCCAACATGCTCCGTCGTCGTCTCACTTGCTCCCATCAGACATTCTGCCAACACTACACTCACGGGAGAATGAGACGGGACATGGCGGATCTACAGGGGCTGATGCGAGCGGTGCTATTGATGAGCAACATTGCTGAGATGATATTAGGGTGCGGGAGGAGATGCTGGAGGCGATGAAGACGCTGCAGAGGGCTTTATAGCGGGAGAGGGAGGTTGAGGTTAGGCGTGGCGTGGGTGACGGGGAAGACGAGGATGGTCGTGAGTGTTGATAAGAGCCAGGAGTGGAGGGTGGTGTTCATGGATGGCACGCATGACTAACTGCTATTGTCTGGTGGGGTGATAATTTCTGGCAAGTCGTTTCGGACGAGTTCGTTATCGAGCCTGGCGGCCTTTACAAAAGGAACAACGACCGACTTAAGCGCACCTCTCTCTATTACAATGAGTATAGTGCCGACAAGTACGTTCCCCAGGTTGCGTTGGTCGATCTAGAGCCCAGAACTATGGATTTCGACCGTTCCAGTCCCATTCGTGGGCTCTTCCGACCAGATAACTTGGTCTTCGAACAGAGCGGCGTGGGAGACAACTGGGCAAAAGGGCATGAGTAAATCGTTCGATTCGTGATGCATCTTTTGGTCCACTTCGTCCATCGTGGACTGCAGTCGTTCTCCTTTTTTTTCAGCCCATAAGGAGCCCTCCCCGCCATTTTCATATCGATAGAGTCGCATCGTTGACTCTTTCTATATATACCAGATTATACAGAATTCAGAGCTGAGCTCGTTGGCTCTGTTCTCGATGTTTTTGCGTCAGGAGACAGACGTGACTTATCGTCTTCAAGGTTTGTCACGTTCATTTCTCCATGAGACATTGCCACTGACGACAATTTTACCCAGATTTCCAAATCACTCACTCACTCAGTGATGGAACAGGTGCCGGTATGGTACCCTCTTGATTTCGAAAATCCGAGAAGCGTACCCAGATAGAATGATGTGCACGTACTCTGTCGTTCCCAGTCCCAAAGTCTCGAATACCGTCGTTGAAGTACGCCGTTACTGTATTTATGACACTCGTCCCTATATTTCTGTGTAATAGCCCTACAACGCTTCCTTCTCCATCCACCAACTTATTGAGAACTTGGATGAAACCTTCTGCATGGATAACGAGGCGCCCTATGATACCTGCTTCAGGACCCTCAAACTCTCTACACGGACTTACCATGCCCGAGCTCACCCAGCAGATGTAGCTACGTATACTAGAACTGCCAGTGATCACCTTCGCCGCATTCACTTAGTCTGACTAAATGTCACCTTGAATCGAGGATCTCTAATGGTTGAACGTTTGAGGCCTTATGACGCAAAGAGTCATGAGACTCTTAACCTAAGCCAGTTCTTCTGGAAAGATTATCCTAAATCTGGTAGACGAAACTTCATTGGTAGTAGATGTGCTCATTAATGGCTATGGCTTCGCCTCCGCTTCTCTGCCCTCACAACTATTTCAACATCTTCCCTAGCTGTACCCTCAGCTTCAACGTGTTTCCTCGCTGCAATGTCTCCTTCGATGCGTTTCCTCTTCAACTTACGCGCAGTCTCTTTTTCCAGCATGTCTACCAGAAGGTTCCCCTTATCCATTGTGGCACAAACGCGGTCCATATCCAAAGAGACAATCGGAGGTTCGCATCCACGATCCTCCGCTGGCCACGATGCAAGAACACGGAGGAAAGGGCCTCCATTATCTGGGAACCATCTTGTATCATCAATCGTGTCAAGTTTGCTGACACGCGTCATAATCCTTGAACGATAATCTGCCCAACACGGATTGGTGAGGTTCTGTGGGGTGGCGGTGGGGATTAGCTACATTCACTTGACTGCAAAGAAGCTTACCTTCTTATTATAAAAGTCAGAGGGTTCCAGGGTTGATTCGGCATGTTCCTGCGTCCGTTTGTCAAGGCGGCGCATAGTCCGATATCTCGATTGAACAGTGACACAGATGATTCCTCGTCCAGGTATGCGGACAAAAAAAATGATATCAGGGCCAAGATATATATCGGGAAGACACATTACAGCATCTGGATTCTCAAACCACTTGACTGTTTCTGCGCCACTTCGAGAGTCACAACAGAGAGTGATCGGGATCCCTGCATTGTCATCAGGCACGTAGCTTGTTTTGTAACCCTCCCCTTCGGACATCGCCACCAATTCGACGCCTGCTATCTGTGCCCAATCCGGTACATTGTTACCGAAGTTAAAGACATGAGATAGCATCACAGCCGGCCCAAAAGCCAGGGAGAAGTAGACTACAAGCCAGTCCTCGAAGTGTTCACCTACCCCCCCACGCTGGCTCATTGAGTCCAGAACGCGATCAACCAAACCGTGGCTCGTACCGGCCAAATGCTTGGCAGCAGCGAAAATGATAAGGGGTTCATCGACGACGACCTGTTGTTCCCCCCATGAGCCGTTTTTGACAAACCGAGCAACTCCCCATTCAACCCAATCCTTCTCCTCGTCTCGTAGAGGGATAACTCTTTGATGGAGCATCCACGAGCAGATGATTTCCCCGAACCGACCAGCATGTCCAGCATCTAATGGGGTCATAAGAGATGTTGCTTGCAGTTGAAGAACGGCGGCAGATAACTTACCGTCTGTGAGCTTTTCGAAAGACATAAAGGACATGCTTTTCAATAATGCCCGGTCAATGTTCGGTTCCTCACCCACGAAACAAGGAGAGTCCGAGGCATTCATACCGGTCAAGCAATGGACATATTCATTGAGCAGTTTATGTGGCGAATGAAAGTGATTTCTAATAAGCATTTCGACGAAAGTTGCAGTAAAACGATGCCTTGAGATGAGAATTATTAGCAAAGCTGGCATAGAGATAGATATGACATACCTCCCACGAAGCCAGTCCCAAACTCGGTTGAGCAGCCTTTTGCCACTGGGGGTATCCCCATATCCAGGGGGCAAGTATTTTAAAACATAGGCATGTTGTACTGGCTTTGAATCGAAGGCCCCAATTAGGTTGATAATCTCGGGCTCCGGTAGTGGCTTCGCCATTCTGGAATCCAACGCCGCAGACACAAGCTTCATGGACAAGCCTGTTCCAGATATGATGGTGCGAAGATGAACTCCTAGGCCATCAATCGAACGCACGAGACAATGCAGAATAGGTCGGGGTTCCATCGGTTTCGTGCGAGACCTGAAAGCCTCTCTATATAACTTCGCGGCCCTCTGAGCTTCGTCGAGAACAACGTAGAGAGAATCAATGGGGAGACATTCGAGGATCCATTGCATCGTAGTATTGGCTACTCCAAGGAGGTAAGCTTCGCTCGCGTTCGCCAGATCTCGCGCCACCTGACCAAATATTTCAACACCTGTCACCGACCGGGACTGCACCTGAAGATGGACCCAGTGGTGGCGATATATATCAAGGCTACTGCTCGGCCTCAACGCACGGGCTTCCTCCAGGAACATGCGTAACACCAGCAAATGAGCGACCATAACCTGCCAAGTCAAATGGCGCACCACATTTATATTTTGGTGGAGTTCTGGGGAGTTGCTCGTGGTCGAAGGAAGGGTCGGGGTAAAACTCGATTGGCACTCGAGATCCATGAAGGTTTCTAAGTCAGTAGATTCAATACCGACCATGCTGCTTGCCGATCCACAATTCAAGTAGAAACCCCAATGTTCCCGTAAGCCGTCGATCAAGACTCGTGTTTTGCCGGAGCCAGAAGTATTGAGAAGACAGCTGCAGACGAAGTAATCAATCCACTCAACATTGCCCGACATTGCAATCAAGTACACACATATCTTTCGAAGTTGAACTAAAGACCTTTGAGATCACTTGCGGATTGATCTTCACTCCCGTATGATGGAACAAAAGGTTGGGCCGACCTTGGACCTCAGGGATTGCTAGATTTGATATATGTTCCCGTACCATGTGGTCCGTCGACTTTGACTGCCACATCTTGTAATATTGCATTTGGCGTAAATAGGCCCTCACTTTTTTGCGAGACAGTGAGAGCCGCCCGTTAACAATTTTGTCCACATCATTATCTTGATAGGCGATCGCTTAAGGGTGATCACCAGGTTGAGCATTTAAAGAAATCGGTTGCAAGGAAGTCAATGAAGGAAAATCAGTGGCATGGGGATTCATAACCACTCACCAGCAGGGAAACCTCATATCATTGCAGGATGAGTCAGTGGAATAGAGTTGGTCTAGAGACTCACTTGCACTCACTAGCAGGCGGGATCTGCACCAGGATGTAGAGATGTTTCGAGGAGACTGGTTGAGTGAAGAGGTCTGATATTTGACGTGATGGTTCCGACAGCTCTTCAGCAAATCCTGGGACATCGCTTTGTGATTGTATGCGTGTGACAAGAGTGGTGTTCGGTAGTAAGACTTCTGGTTCGCGGAGCTACCAGGACCAAGTCAGCGAGTTTATGTTTGAGCATTGAAGAGACCCACCTTCCAAAGGACCAGCTCCTGAGCACGCCCGATGCGGCTGTTGGCTCCAAGCTCCTGCCAGATGCGTCCTTTCAAATCATATACATGCTCTCCAGGGACAAGTTCGACGCGACAGAGTTGGGAATCGCCTTTCACGAGACAGTAGACTTTGTCAACCATTCAAGTTATTATCGGGGGAAACCGTGACAGAGCATGCGGCTCACAGTGTCCCTTTGTTTGGTCATTGTCTCAGGCTGCATCAGCCGTCAGGTTGATGCTGTCCACTTGTCTGTTGTCACCACTTCCCTGACTGTCCGTAGCGACAGATTATGACATGATCATACTGTATGTTGTACGGATCAACTCCACAAGTGGGTCACGGTTGTATTAAAACATTATGCATTATGCCCTGATTTTCAACCGTGACCTCTTTGTGAACGACGGCTTTTCGTTGTATCTTCACGTCCTCTCCTTCGCCTTCTTCTTCGCGCCCCGGCCGGCTTAACATTTCTTTTTCTTTTTCTTATACGCCATGGTTTACTCTGTTTTGCTACTTGTCCCATTTTTGTTTGCTGCTGTACATGCCGCAAATGACTGGAGCAAACCCTGTTTCCAGGGCGTATGTTCATATGATTTGCCTGCCTCAGCTGGCTCTGCCTCCGGTACCATGAAGATTGTGAGCATTGTCATTTGACTTCCTTCACGTCATGACGCTAAACCCGACCCTCTTTCAGTGGGGTTCGCAAGACGCCATTTCTGACATCACACCGGCCGCTGGATGGATGATATTGGGCTGTGCCCCAGACGTGCTTGCGCAGGATATTCGTCTTGTTTGCAAGAGCAATGACACAAGTGCAGCAGGGTGCGATCACTTGTACCAGAATATCGGAGCAGATGGTAAAATAGTCCGCTTACCAGAAAATGTAACTACATTCTGGTTCTGTACCAACAAGTCTTTCACTAATTCTTCTTCAAAGTGTGGAAAGAGTCCTTTTGCACGAGTTGCCAAATCATGGGTTCCTGCTGACCAGTCAATCCCCGCCTCGATCGCCCCGCGTCTCGTCCGTCGAGATGGCTCACAACCCGAGGTCAAAGCTCTGAGTCTAGATACCAACTTCGGGGCCGTTGACACGTCCAAGTGAGTTGGGAATCTTTTTGAAGACACCCTATCTGCAATATCTGTTTCAGAGCTGGCAAAGTCAATATCGCCATTAAAGGAGCTACAGTCCCAGGGCTAAACGGGGAGATTCAGACGCCTCCCACTTCACAGCGCCACAGTCGTTTTTCTAACCGCGGAGCGTTCGACTTCGTTGGAGATGCCGTCGACAGTGTTGGAAACGCTGTCGACAGTGCAGGAAATGCTCTCGTAGATGCCGTTGACAATGTTGGAAATGCCATCGGCAGTGCCGGCAAGGCCGCCGGAAATGCTATTAGCGAAGCGGCGGGTGGTAAGAGATCCCTGTACTTTCTACGACATCCACTCATATCTAGGAACTATTAGCGGTTGGGGACGCTAACAATATTGACATCAACAACTCAACTGGTCTTGAGCCAATAGACGTTGACAATAAATTCAATCTATTGAACCAGGCCATTTCTTGCCCCCCTCTAAAGGCGTCTGTCAATATAGACATTGATGCCAAGGCGCATGCTGAAGTCGCCCTTGGAGTTGCCGCATCTGGAACTATTGTACCACCAAATATTGATAATTTTGCTATTACCACAGGTACGAATTAAGGCTGCACCAAGTCAGGTTTTAATGCATACTAAAGCGGCTTCTTGGATAGACTTTTCTGCAAACATTGACGGTTCTGTGGACTTCACCGCTGATGTTTCTGTGGGTGCCAATTATCGTTCGGTCTTTGCAAAGATTTCTGACCCGCCAATTCTGGAAACAGGGGACGTTGGATTCGGGTAAGATCAAGGTGTTTGAGATTGGGATCCCAGGCCTTGACTTTCCTGGGTATGGTACATTTATAGTTGCTTCTGGCTCCATAGTGACTCTTATTTTCACGGGCAGAATTCTTACTATCGGCCCCACCTTCCAGATCAATGCTCAAGCAAAAGCCACCCTCGACCTCAATGTCGACCTTAACGTTGGTTTAAATTACAATGTCGCGAAAGGTCGGCTGGTCTTCCCGCCCAGAGACAAAAATAATAGTGGATCATTCCAGGTCGGCGATACACGTGAGCGATGCAGTCGATAAAGCATCCACCTAATTTACATTTTTTTGTCCAGCACTTAAGCTCTCCGCCAGCCCCTCAGTTACTGCTACGGGTACCGTCGAAGCCCACCTGATACCCAGTATCAACCTTGGTATTTCTGCCTTGGACAATGTCGCTGTGGCGTCTGTCTTTCTGGAACTGGATGCCAGCGCTGTTCTTCAGCTCACACTGCAAGCAAAGGCTGGGGAAAACGTCACCATCGACAAGAATCAAACAGCATCTGCCAGTTCCAACGCGCCAGTTACGGAGGCGACTTCGAGCGGTCCTGCGAACGCCACCCACGTTGCTGCCTCCCATGCCATTAGACGTAACAGCCATGCCATGTTTGCAGCACGGACGGCGACCACGAATACGAGTGCTAGCTTTGGTGGATGTGTTGATGTTTCAGCTGGTCTCGACGTAAACGCTGGTGCGGATGCTAGTTTCTTCGGATTATTCGATGCGCAGACGAAGGTCAACTTGTTCACCAAGAAATTCGACCTCTTCAAGGTGGGATCCTCACCTTCACAGATTGACATGACGTTGACTGTCTTTACTAGAAATGCTTTGGATCCGGCGTTGGAGGCAAGAGATCTAACCCACGTAGAGCCTCCTTGGGGAGGCGTGCAGGCTTGTTGGGCCTTACTTGTCCAAACGCAGGTGTTGGTGGTGTGGCTTCTGTGGCTGATTTGTCATTGAACGGAGTCGAGTGAGATCTTCTGTCGTTTATCCTGTACAGCCCCAACTCACACTACACTTTAGTATTAACACGACGGGAAAACGTTGACCAAATTATACCTCGCCTACTTGTCGCCTATTTTTTTCTGTGGGGTTTGTGTGGGTGTGAATAATCTCTCATAATCTGGACAGTGGTAGACAGGCAGCATATCGATTTCTTTCTCTGTTGTTGAACCTTTTTGTGCAATACAGTCGCTGTTCATAATGTAAACCTTCGTTTTCTACGGGTGTACCAGAGGCTAGAGCGAGACACGTGTTCTTTGGGACGACACGTGGCGTGACAATTGTCCAAACTAGTCCAAACCGCTACTAACTCCCTGGACCCTGACGATACCTCAAAATCACAGCTGAGCTGATTCAATTACCCTTGTAATTTACGGCACGGATTGAACCCGAAGCGCTATGGCATCTCCAGGGCCAAAGCGCATCTCACCGTCGACGTCAATCAGGAACTCAGATTCTGGTAGGTACTTTGCACGACGACAGTGGCATCACTGGCGTGGACTGTGCTCCAAACTGGAAGCACTGACTTTGTTTTTCAGACACGGCTGAACCTCTTTATCAAGTTAAACTCTTATCCGCACTTCGCAGTGGTAAGCGCCACGCCATGGTCGACAGTTATGCCTCCTGATCTCATTTTTTAGGGGACCCTGCTCTCATCCACCCATTCCTCACCGAGATCGGGAAGGATAGACGGAAGTCTGCCGAGGGGGATCTTGATACTGGTGCAGCAGCATTACACCTGGCCGTTCGTTGTGCATCCGGTGAGTGTGGCCTCAATAGCAAGAGCGACGAAGTGTTAAACGTTACCCTAGTCGAAACTGTTTCCTTGTTATTGTCCCATCGCGCCATCTCCCCAAACGGAGTCCACCCACCTGGTTCTGCCACCACTGCATTGCATCTGGCGGCTTCCCTTGGCCGTGCGGATGTTGTGAATCTGCTGCTTGAGCAAGACGCCATCAACGACGCCTTGAGAGATAGTCAGGGCCGGACCTGTAAAGAAGTGGCGAAGGGCAAAGATGTACTCCGTGCTATTGATGGTAAGTGATTTACTTTGGGTGTGGTTGCGGGAGCCCGGGTTCATTGAGTGCGTGCGGTCCGTGCGTGACGATTGTGCGATTGGAATGCCCTGGATTTGTTTTTACATTTTCAGCTATACCATTCACAATGACACCCGCCACCCTCTCGTAACTTACGGAGTCAGGTTACGTACCACCGGCTCAAGGACACACCCAACATCTTGGACATTATTCGAAATCTAACCTTTAAATATCAGATTCCCGCTTATTCTTAAATGCATCCTACCGCTCCCTGCTACGAACATATATCCTTTCGCCTTCCTCCGCGCCGCCCAATCAATCCCTTCTTAGTCTCCTCGAATCCCCCCGTGTTCAGTTCGTCAACCTCTCCTACCTAGATGACGATTCTGGGACATCGTTGCTGCATGAGGCGGCACGACGGAAGGATCTTAGGCTTATCGAGCTAGCTGTTCGCGCGGGGGCTGACGTGTTCGTGCGCGATCGCAAAGGAAAAATGGCATACGAAGGTGCTGGGAAGGATGATCGTGTTAGGGTTTTCCTACGACAATGTGAGTTGGATTGGTTATCCCGATGTATATCAATACTGATAGTAGCTCAGTTGCGAATCATGACACAACCCTTATCCAGGTTCCATTGGGCGAACCCCCGGTACTGAAGGGATACTTGAATAAATACACCAATGTTGCCAAGGGTTACAACACTCGTTGGTTCGTCCTGAAAGACGGTATCCTCTCATGTTCGCAAACCAATACCCAGTTTGCCGCCGCTTGCTAATCCTCCCTTCCATGCACAGACTACCGACACCAAGAAGACGAAACAGTCGCGAGCCGCGGCTCCATCTCCATGAAAACCGCCATTCTGAAGATCAACTCAGTCGACCGGATGCGGTTCGAGGTGCATTCCACTCCTTCGCGTGGACATCACTCTGGGGTCCAAAAGTGGTATATGAAGGCGAACCACCCTGTCGAGGCCTCTCGGTGGACACAGGCCATCGGAAAGAGCATCGATTGGTACAAGCGGGATTGTGA
>Ga0210387_10002197_pt1 | contig 14836 bp, 14 predicted proteins | sample IncBWC7OmetaG_FD_160108 | JGI IMG/M metagenome (GOLD analysis project Ga0210387, IMG submission 160108) | Forest soil microbial communities from Barre Woods Harvard Forest LTER site, Petersham, Massachusetts, United States - Inc-BW-C-7-O ...
CAACCCCGCGAGTTAGCCAAAAGGCTCCGCACAAAGTTGTCTTTCTTGAGCGAGGATCTCCGCCACACTTGGAGACGCCGACACCTCAGCGTCGGGTTCCGCTCAGGAATGAGGAGAATATTTGATTAGGCCGCGAGTTTGCTGCTGGCCTCCACTCGGCTTGCCAGCTTTCGCACCGCCATCCCCAGCATTAGTCGCGATATTCCTGTCATCAGCAGGTTCACGCCTAACAGCGTCCCGATTGCCCAGACCGAACTTGAGGGCCAGTGCATCCAGATCAGCCCGCCCAGTAGCAGCGTGATTAACCCGTTCACCAACAGCCACCCGGAGCCACTTGCGCCTCGAGTCTGGAAGTAGGCGATGAATTCCAGGACCGCCTCCGCCACGATAATTCCCGCCAGGAACAGAGTCAGGGTTCCTAGGCCCAGCAGCGGATGCATCAGGAAGTAAAATCCGCCGATGACGTAGATAATCCCGAGAATCACCTGCCAGATCACACGCCCCGCGCCGCCTCCGCTGAACGCCGCGACCAGGTGCGCCCCACCCGCAAAAATCAGGAGCCACCCTACCAGAATGGTCGCAGCCAAGCCCGCAATCCCCGGTTCCAAAATGGCCAGGAAGCCAAGGATGATGAACACCACGGCCATCGCTGTAAACCAGCCCGCGCCCTTCTTCATGATCGTGCCACGTCCACGCAACCCTTCGGTCGGATTCACTGTCGCCATCACACACCTCCAGGAAATCGATAGTGGAAATCTGTCGTTCGCCAGTCGGCATTGGGACAAGCCCTGGCCGGAAACGTGATCATTCTACCCCCGGCCTGTCGGAATCACCATCCGATTTGTGAGGCGCTACTTCAAGCCGACGAATGCATGTCTGGTTAATGTTGTGCAGCAGCGGACCAGGCCGAGGCAGTTTCAGATAATCTCAAGGATGCGAAAACTACGGGCAGACCACGGAAAGCTGGGTGCGGATCGCGGAACTGGCCAAGCCGTTGGCCTCCGCGTTGCGCTCGCGAGGAACGTGGGAGATGGAGAAATCGAAGGAACGGGCGAGCTTGCGGCAGATCCAGTTCAAAGAATACAAGCGAGGGCTGCGGCAGTTGTAATCGCCGGTCATTTGCTTGACCACCACTTCGGAATCGGAGAAAACATGAAGCGCCTGGGCCTTCAGGGCTAAGGCATGCTGCAAGGCCTCGAGCAGCGCGACGTACTCCGCCACGTTGTTATCCTGGTGGCCAATCCATTTGGCGATTCTGATCTTGCCACCCTCGACGCCGTCGATGACTACGCCAATACCGGACGGCCCTGGGTTTCCCAAAGAACCGCCGTCAACATAGGCTACGAGATGCGACATCCCACCACCCTGCCATCCAAAATATAACATGCGTGAGAACTTCTTTGCCGTCAAGGTGCTTGGCTGGTTCCCGCGGCAAAATTCGCAATGTGCAAGGTTCTGTGGAAAAGGAGGAAGATTTAAATTTCAGATCAACAACCCCCCACAACTCAATCGATTGCAATTTCTCAAGAACCTTGCGACGCAGGGGGACTTTGCACCAAAAAGGGGCATTGACAAGAACTGACGATAGCATTTACGTTGGCGCCGTCGACGATCGAAAGGATTGGTTCAAATAAAATTAGCCGGTCCGAAATAGATTGGGTGATCAGCCAGGCCGGGTAACCGGCAGAGCAACCAGACCTGAAAAAACCGACTGGATCTGCGAGGAGCAGTTGGGGTTTGGAACTGCGAAAGCAGTGATCGCATCAGGGGCTGTGACGGTACGTGCCTCCACGCTGTTGACTCCCTCGCAGGAGTCGGCGGCTAGAGCATAACCAATGTCACGGCCCTTTTAATTTTCCTAGTTCGCACACTTTTCTGATTACTTCCCAATCCCCGCCATTGTGAAAGAACGGATATTCTTGATCGGTTCAACAGAACTGGTGAATCTGCCAGTTCATAACCTCGCTATTTTCAACTATTGTGTGGGCAATAGCGCCGCTTGACCCTGGCGCTGAGGAAGATGACCCTTGCCCAGCAACGCGTCTTAGCGGCGGCACTTCTATTCGCCGTCACCAGTCAAGCAGGCACGACGCTGGCGCAAACAACGCTATCTGCAGCCGGGGAACAATCGCCTGCGTACCGTTCGTCCGGAAATCAGACCCCATCTTTTTTCCCACAAGCGCCCGAGTTTTCGTTGGCGCCCCAAGCGCTGTTTGATTTCAAGGACTCCGACATCAAGTTCAAACTAGAGATCCTGATGAATATCCTTCGCGACAGCAAACATGAGAGCTGGGTGCTGGCGGCTTACCCGGACCCGAAAACCGGCCGGCCGCTGATTGGCGCGGGATTCAATCTCGATGTTTCGGCAACCCAGCACATTCAGATCAACCCTCTCAATCCCCATTCGTTTATCGAGCCTTCAACAGCTGAACTGTGGCAGGATGCTGGACTTGATTTGGGACGGCTGCAGAGCATACTCGACCAGTTCGATCGCGATATGAAGACATGGCAGAAGAAGAAGTTTCGCAAAAAGATCAGGACTCATCAACTGACTCCGGAAATAACCGAGCAAGAAGCCACGAATTTGCTGCGCATCTCTACTCTGGAGGCCATTCACAATGCAAGAGCCTATTGCGACGATTTCGATCATCTGACAGCATCGCAGCAGATGGCACTGAGCCAACTCGTCTATCAAATGGGTGTGAATCTTGAGGAGTTTGTGGAGTTTCTCAGTGCCATCAATGACCACTCAAGCTACCGGGATCTGGCGCAAGCCGAGGGCGGTACTCAGGAAGGCAGCATTCAAGAAGAAGATGAGTACTGGAAAACCGTGCAAAGCACACTGATCCAAAGTGACTGGGCGCGGCGCTATACCAGTCGTGCGGTAACCGTGATCGCGATGTTTGACCCTGACTACGACAAGGAGCCCAAGCAAGCGGAACGCGAAGTGCGGACACAGATACACCCCCTGGTTGCGCACCATCGCAAAAAGCCGCACGCAGAGGCTGTGCAGATAAGCAATAGCAGCCACGCCAATCAATCCCAAAATTAAATACAAAGAGGCGAATCTGACCAGCAACTGTGGCCTTCGCGCGGAGATGAAGGCCGCAGCCGCCGGATGCTTACGCTGCCACCTGCTCGCTGCGCTTAAAGAATGCGAGCAAGTCCTCGTTGACCTTGTCCTTCAACGTCGTGCACATTCCATGCGGTGCGCCCGGATACACCTTTAACGTGGCTCCCTTCACAAGCTTCGAAGAAAGAAGCGCCGCGGCCCCGATGGGCACGATCTGATCATCGTCGCCGTGAAGGATCAGCGTCGGCACATCGAACTTCTTGAGATCCTCGGTAAAGTCCGTCTCGGAAAATACCTTGATGCAGTCATAGGCCGCATTGTGCCCGCAGAGCATCCCCTGCATCCAGAACGAGTCCCGCACCCCTTGGGAAACCTTGGCCCCGGGCCGGTTGTAGCCATAGAATGGCGCGCTGAGATCCCTGAAGAACTGGGCGCGGTCGGTGAGGACAGCTGCGCGGAGCTGGTCGAAAGCGTCAATTGGCAAACCAGCGGGGTTAGCGGCAGTTTTAACCATCAGCGGAGGGACAGCTGAGATGAGCACCGCCTTGGCCACACGTTTCGTGCCGTGTCGACCGATGTACCGTGCGACTTCTCCGCCGCCCGTTGAGTGGCCAACGTGAATCGCATTCTTCAAGTCGAGCTTTTCGACCAGTGTTGCCAGGTCGTCGGAGTAAGTATCCATCTCGTTGCCAGTCCACGGCTGGCTTGATCGGCCGTGGCCGCGACGGTCGTGGGCGACGCAGCGATAACCTCGGTGAGCCAGGAAGAACATCTGATCTTCAAACGCATCCGCGCTCAGTGGCCAGCCATGGCTGAAGACCACGGGTTGTCCCGATCCCCAATCCTTGTAGTAAATCTGAGTGCCGTCTTTCACTGTAATCGTACTCATAGAAATTTCTCCTCAATTGTGATTTTTGTTGCCGACGGCACGCGCTAAGCTCGCGCCGGTTGGAGGTGGAACCGCTTCGCTGCCAGAATCGTAAGTCCGACGAATACCAAAAGAACCAGAAGCTGCGCTACCAGGAATGGTGGCTCGGACTGCGTCGGAGCCAATGCTTTCAGGGCCGGCACTTTCATGAACAGCTGCGCAATCAACACAAAGACATTGAGGTAGAGGGCCATCGAAGCCCCGACCACGTAGATCCATCGCAACGAATCCGCGAGATTAAAGACGTAGCGCGCAGGGATCGCAATTGCCAGCACCACGAGCGAGATGATTCCGAGTATGTGAGACGGGAGAAGGTGATCGAAGGGAAAACCAAAGCCGGTAACGCTGGTTAATACCGTCGTGGTTAGAAAGACCGCAGTCAAGTTGTCAAGCCGTGTCCCGGTGATGAACCCAAACATGACGACCAATCCTGAGCCGATTCCAATCAGGCTAATTAATACATGCAGGAAAGTATAGGTTGCTGTCGACATCCCGAGAATCATGATGCGTCTCCCCTCTCACGATGTTTACTTAGCCGCAGCCGTTAATACAGCTTCGACTTTCGAATCAAGATCTCGAGCGACTTTCAGAGCCTCGGAGTTCCCGTATGGAGCAAGGAAGCTCGCCATCCGGTCGTACGAGAGATAAACTCCATCCGGACGCTGGTCGATCAGAACGGTTACCGGGGCGTACGAGCCGGCGTCCGGGACGTGCTGCACCATCTGGCTCATGATGATCGGATTGCCCACTACGAAACGTACGCTCCGCGGCGCAGCGGCGCCGTTACGCTTGCGCAGGACTTCGCCGAGGTCGAAGCTCGTGAACTCCATTAAATCGGACGGGCCAACCGCTCCGTGAACGACCTTTTCCAGGGCCGCGTACGTTCCTGCAGCGGTGAGTCGCTTTCGAAATTCGCTCATGTCGGGATGTCCAACGGCCTGCTGGAATGCTGCCACTACCTCCTCGAATTTCCTGGAAGAAGTTACACTAAATCGTTGGACATTAATTTCCTTTGTTGCCACTCTTCACCTCAACTGGCTGACGATTGTTTCTAAGACTACCTTGCCTTGGTTGTTGGCGGGGTCAGGCGACGGCCACGTAATGGGATGCTGGCGCCTCAATTTCCGGAAACCTGGCGTCCGGGTTTGAACGCCGGTGCAATGCTCGCATTCGCGCCTGGACGACCTTCTTCATGCTGCAGCCGAGCATAAGAGAGCAGTCCCAAATGGAATAGCGCTCCAGAATCGACATGACAAAAACGAAACGCTCCAGCGGGGCGAGTTGGGTCACGGCGTCGATTTCATTGTCTCCAGGCGCTTCTTCTTGTCCTCTATTCCAGAGGTCACGGTTGCCGCCACTTCGGGTCGACGCAGGACACACGATGGCAACCGCATTTTTGATCAGGCTGCGTTTGACCCAGGATTCGGCCCACTCCTTGAACACAACTGGTTCTTCGAGGGCTTTGTCGACCGCCGCTGCGAAACACTTCTCGGCGTCCTGGTGATTTGCCGTCAACAAAAATGCGAGAAGATATAAAGACTTCATCTCTCTCTCGAATAGCTCACAGAAGTCAGCGCGCTTTGCATAGTCAGCTCGGAAGGATGCGGTTTCTACTTTTTCAGGACGAAACATGAGTCACCTTGATTGATAGATTGTGTGCCGTCATCGATTCAATTCCTTTTGACTTCTTCATCAATTCGCGGCCAAAGAACTCCCGCTAATGTGGCCTCGCCGGTTCGGCCCGCAGCTGCATCGTTCGCATCGACTCTCGACGGTCCATCGAGCAACAATTCAACGAAGAGCCTTACACATGCGCTGACTGCGGTTACAGGAACCTTAATGTCTTCCACGATGGACCCCACGCTGGCTGTCCCACTCGGTTGGCTTATGTCGATCATTCTCCGGGATCACGGAAAAGAACACATCCCGCTATGCAGTGTTTTTTTGATACTACGGAAGGCGGGGGATCGAGTACCACATTTGTGGTAGCGGAAAAGTTGGTCGAATTACGAAAACAGTTTGGCGGAAACCAAAACATATGTGCCAGTTCAGGAGTTCTACGAAGGCGAAGTGTCCGGAATGACGATTTCGCGGCGTCCGTACAGGCGGCCATCGAGTGAAAACGCTCCTGGACCAAGGCACACAAGGGCAGCCGCAATGACGGTCGCGAGACCACCCGTCGACTTGGCTTCAAACAAATTCAGGTTCGGAGGCGGGAACCATGAGAACGCACTGCCCAGACTAATCAGTCCCGCCAGGACCCCGGAGAACGGAGTCAGATAGCCAATTAGCAGCAGAACACCACTCGCGAACGCCAGCAAGGCCACCCCCAAGCTCACGAGCTCTAGCTCACGCCAAACGAGAAAGTAAGCAGCACCCTGAACAACAAGTGCAGTTCCAATGGCTACTCGCAAGAGTAGTAGGCCTGCGCCGGGCCACCCATCCGGAAACGCAGAAAATATTCTGAGCAGTGGCGTACTCCTTCATAACTGAGTCCAGAGTAGAAACCTTGCTCATAAAATGAATCCCTATTGCTCGGAATCTTTTCGTACTACTTTCGAGGTAGGTCTGGATGGACGGGAATTTGCTTAGAGCTGAATAATCCCCCGGCGCACTCCAATGGCGACCGCCTGCGTGCGATCACTGGCGCCGAGCTTTTCCATGATGTGCTTGATATGGACCTTCACAGTCTCTTCGGTGATGAAGAGCTTGTCCGCGATATCCCGGTTACGATTTCCGCCGGCAATCTGGGAGAGAACCTCAATTTCGCGAGTCGTGAGCGGTTCGTCACTGTAATGTTCAGCCAGGTGGGATGCGATCTCCGGTGGAACACGCTTCCGCCCGCCGTGGACCTGGCGGATCGTATCGATCATATCCTTCGGAGGCATGCTCTTGAGCATATAGGCGCGCGCTCCAGCTTCGAGAGCACGCTGAATTTCAACGTCGCCCTCAAACGTCGTCAGAATGATGATTCTGGCTTCCGGGAACTCCGTTCTGATCGCGATCATCGCGTCAATCCCGCTGACGCCGGGAAGCCGGAGGTCCATGAGGGTCACGTCGGGCCTGTGCTTGCGAAACTGCTCAATCGCCTCGTGGGCGTTGGAGGCTTCGGCAACCATCTGCATGTCCGGCTGATTATTAATGACAGCGCTGATTCCCTCGCGCAGTAATGGATGATCGTCGACACAGAAGACGCGAATGCGTGCATGTTCGCTCATTGCTTTGGTCCGTTTCTTCGCTCTTGGACATCATGCTCTACTTTTCTGCGATGCAATCGGGGAAGCCACCGCAGCCCGCGACCAGAAGAGTGATCCTGGAAAGCGACATGGCCGGGGACTGACAATTCAACCTCCGTTCCGCCTGCTGGACGGCTCCAAACTTTAAGCGTCGCACCAATTCTACCTGCTCGCTCGCGCATGCCCGACAAACCCCAGTGTCCGTCGCGTCCCGAGCGCAGGACTTGCGGGTCGATCCCGCAGCCGTTGTCGCGGACAAGAACGCGCAGCTGTTTGTCCGCATATTCTATCTCGGCTTCAATGCCGCTTGCCTGCGAGTGGCGGAAAGCATTGGACAATGCTTCGTGGCCAATCCGGTAGACGTCATCACGAATGACCGGATGCAACGGCCGGACCCGACCGTCGACGATTACGCGAAAATCACTCGGCCGCTGCACCGAGAGTTCCTGCGGAATCCGGGAGAATGCCTGTTCAAGATCGTCCGGGCCCCTGCTGGACGAACGCAGGCCGCGAAGCGTATTCCGACCATCGTCAATCACCTGTCCCATGACCTCGAGTACGCGGTTTACGATGGGCTTTGCCGGTGAGTCCGAGGATAACTGGTCATCTGCCACGTGAAGCTGCATGGATGCGCTGAGGACGCCTTGTAGTAGGGTATCGTGCAAATCCTGAGCGATGCGCGTTCGTTCTCCCACTCGCTCTTCCAGGCGCATGTTGTATTGCCGAGCCAGGCGGTGCAGTCTCGATCGATAAAAGGCGAGGATTGCAAATCCACCGACGAGCAGAATCGAGAGACGGAACCACCAGGTCTGCCACCACAGCGGTGTGACTTCGAAGGGGAACGTGGCTTCCGAGCTATTCCACAGGCCGTCACTGTTAGACGCCATCACGCGGAAGTCGTATCGACCGGGACTGAGGTTGGTATAGATGGCCGTGCGCGCCGTGACCGGCTCGCTCCAATCGCGATCGAAGCCATCGAGCCGATATCTGTATCTGACGCGCTCGGAATCAGAAAGACTCAACCCCGTGTAGTTGAATGTAATCCTCTGACGAGCAGCTGAAATGCGGATAGGGCCTCGTGAGCCAATTGGACTGCCATCCGCCGAGACTGCCTCGACGTGAACCAGCGTTGGCGCCAAGCTGCCGGTGCTCCGACTTGGGTCGACAACGGAGATTCCACGATTCATCGAAAACCAGATTCGCCCAAACGGGTCGGCGAAAACGGATTGATGTCGTTTTACGCCCTCCATCCCGTGCAGGCCGTCGGCTAGCCCGTACTCGCGCACATCGGCTTCATTAGATTCGCTTCCTAGCAGCCTGTTCCGCTTTACGCGCAAGACGTGATTGGAGGTTGCGATCCAAAGCCAGCCACTTCTGTCTTCCGCAACTCCGAATATCGGCTCATGTAGTGGTTCTGGCGTGTCACGCGGGAGCTGAATACGATCGGAAGAAAGGAAGGCAAGCCCGGACGTGGTACCAATCCAGAGTACTCCCGCGGAGTCTGTCAGCAGGCAGTTTAGATCCGCTGAAGGCAAACCGTCACGGACGGTAAAGACGCGCCACTGGCCCTTCGAGAATGCGTTCAGACCGTTCGGCGTGGCAAACCACATCGTCCCGTCAGGACTCTCCGCAATCGAAGTTACTGTGTTCGAAGAGATACCGTTCGCGGTCGTGTAAGTTGTGATGCGGCCGTTCCGGAACTCGCTCAGTCCGCCACTCAGGGTTCCTGCCCACAGGGTTCCATCACGGCTTTGATGAACCGCGTAGACGCTATTCTCAGCAAGTCCGTCGATCTGCCCATACATCTTCGCCGTAACCGAGCCGCCTCTATCGCCGAGTAGCGTAAGTCCGCCCTGCTGTCTGCCGATCCACAATTCGTCTCCATGACCCGAGATGGAATAGACCACGTCGTGGGCCAGACCTGCGTCGGTCACGCTTCCAGTTTGCCCACCTTTTAGCCAATGCAGTCCCCCATCCAGGGGAGCAAACCATGTGCGCCCTTCGGGGTCGACGTAAACCGGTCCATTCCTTTCCGATGGCAGGCCGTCGGCGACTGTGTAGGTCACGAACGCGCTATCACGCAGACGCTCAATGCCGAGCGCACTATCCGTCCAGAGGTTTCCCTCCCGATCTTCAAACAGTGCGGCCACTGCTCGGCCGTTCCCCTCATCGCGCCCATCCATTGAGACGCCGTGGGAGTTGAATCGTAAGACCCCGCTAGCGGTTCCGAGCCAGAGGTTCGAATCATGGTCTCGGATCATGGCGAGAACCTGGATATGGTTGAGAGAGGGAGGTAAACCAGTCCGGGTGAACTCCGTTCCATTCCAACGCACGATCCCATTGTCCGTTCCTATCCACAACTCGCCTTTATCAAGGGCTAAAAGACAATTAATCTTCCGTTCGGACAATCCTTTCACAGCCGCGGGAATCCGCCCTCCATCCAGGTAGAAGAGGCCTTTATCGCGCGTGCCCAGCCAGACCTTGCCGTCAGTGGTTTCCGCCATCGAAATTACGGCGGAGTAGGGCGCGGCAAAGCGGTGCGTCGCTACGCCGGTGGCCCAACTAAGACGGCTGGAAAGATTGTCATCGGTTTCCGGCGTGGCAGCTGTCGCTGACTTTGTCGGCTCAGTCTGGTCGGTAAGAGATTGAAATTTTCCGCCGCGATAAGTGAGAGTGCCGAGCGCGAGCGACGAGAGGAGAACACCACCGTCTCGTCGTTTGAGGACCGAGGTGATGCCAAACTCTGCTTCCTCGCGGCCGGGCTCAAATGTTCCATCGTGGTAACGCAGGATCCTGGTGGTCTGCAAAAGGATCCAAAGATTTCCTTCAGAATCCGCCAACAATCCCTGAACCGGACCGATTGGGAGTGAGCTGGGAATCGCTTGCGGGAAAAGACGGAAGTTCAACCCGTCAAAACGAATCAGACCTTTCTCGGTTCCGATCCATAGATAACCGTCTTTGGTTTGCGCGATGGCAGTAACGGATCCGCCGGTGAATCCTTTCTCGCTTCCCCAGTACTCGCGCATATACTGCGAGATCAATCGATTGGGGTCCAGCGCCTGGGCCGGATAAGCGAAACACACCACGGCAACTCCAATGATGATGCCCTTTGTGTGCCAGTGCCGTTTAATACCCATCACGGAAGATATTCGAATTTCTCAACTACAACCTCGCTGTCATTTTGCATAGGACTCTTGTCGCTGGCGATAACGTAGAACAGGAACTGTAGCTTCTCCTGGCCCGGTGAAGGTACTCCGGAAGTGAAAACGTGTTCGGAGACCACCGAGCTTCCAGCTTGTACAGAAGATCCACGGACAGTCTTGAAGCTCGCGCGCCCAGACTCCCAATGCATCGAATGGGTGAGCGTGCCTGAAGGCGCCGTGAACGGAGCTACATTGCCCGGAACGTAGAAAGGCTGAATCGCGTACTGCGCGTTGTTCTTACTGGCCGCGTCGCCCCATCGGCTCATCTCAACGTCCAATTCGCGATAATGTTGGTCTCCTCCCCAATCGTCGAATGTATTCATACTCATAACCACAGCGGGCTCCAAACGAGAAACGTCCTGCACAACCACGATGTAAGTTCCGTATCCAAGACTGCGTGTCATTTCCACTTCTGCACACGACCACCGGGCTGCCTTTTTCTTGATGCGCAGATGTAGAGCTCCGCCCGTATCTGTCCAGGCGTTGTCTCCGTCGTACGGATTGTTCAGTCCTCCGCGATCACCCGCGATGGTGCGAACCTGCCAATCGTATCCGCTGAAATGAAGCGGCACCGTCGGCGCCAGAAGTGGGGATGATCCGGTGCCCTTGACAATGTTTACGGCGACGATAGAAGCGCCTTGGGTTGGGGCCACATCCATCGTAGGCGGCGGATTATACCCTGGCTCGACTAACATAGCGGCATACTCAAACCCCAAATGGGTTGGAGTGCTCCAGGTTGAATCCGGTTGAATCGGAATGAGAGGTTTGTCAGGCCAAGGCTGAACCCACCAAGGCCCGCTCCTGGCGTACACAACAATCTGCTGGCCGGCACGCGCACCCGCAACGGTCCCTGCGATGCTATCCACTTTTTCGCGGCCACCTTGCGCCGCGGGTGGAACCTTGGTGAATCCGATGGTGGGTGCGGTGCTACTTTGCCGGGCATGGCAGCCGCTCAACACCATGCAAAAGATCAGCGTGAGAAGTCGTTCCCAACTGGGACTGATAGATTTCCCCAACCTCATTGAGCACCATGATTAGGCGGAAGAGTCGCGGTTCCTCACCTTTTTGGTCTCTTATGTTAGCACCAGCTTTTTGCCGGGGCCACATTCGTTGACGTTGGCATGGAAGCGCGACCGGATCGTGAGGCTTCGAAAAATGCGGAGGCAGCTGGTTGCGGTGGTGACCGTCCTGAATCACTTTTGAAGCGTGGCCAGTTTCTCGATCGTTCGTTTCAATTCTTCAAGTTTCTGTCCAGCCTCGCCGAGTTTACCTTCCGCCGTGAGACGCTGGTAGTCGGCAAGGTCTTTGGCGGCTTGCGCAATCAGCGCGTTGAGATCTGTTGCAGGCTGGGGCGACGCGGCAGATGGTGGTGCGCGCCGCGCAGCCTCCGCAGGGGCTGCTGCGGCGCTTAGCGATGAGGCCGCGCCACCAAAAAGGGCCGCCATCGCCGACTCGAAAGTTGGTCCGTAGGCAAGCCGGTCTTGCACGGCGAGAACGACCAGGCGCAACTCCGGCATCGGACTTCGCTCCGCCTGCAGATAAATCGGCTCTGCATACAACAACGCTTTCCCGGTTGGAATCACGAGCAGAGCCCCGCGGCGCACGTGCGAACCTTGCTGATTCCATAACGTCAACTGGCCGGAAAGCTGCGCGTTCTGATCGATTCTCGCTTCGATCTGCAGCGGTCCGTCGACCAGCTTCGTCTTGGGAAAGTTGTAAACCACCGACGTGCCGTAATGTGCGCCATCGCTGCGCCCGGCAATCCAGCCAATCAGATTATTCCGGTTAGCCGGCGTGAATGGCAGAATCTCTACGAACTCCATGCCGCTTTCGTCCGGCAGCTTCATTAGCACGAAATTCGGTTCCATGGTCTGCGTTCTTTGCTCACCCGCGTCGCTCATGCCGACTTCGGTGGCGACCGTCCACAAATCCTCCCGGTTATAGAACGCTTCCGTGTCCGTCATGTGATACAGACCGTAAACTTCGGCCTGCAGTTTGAGCAACAATTCGGGGTAGCGCACATGCTTGCGCAGCCCGGGCGGCATCGTCGACGCATCTTTGAACAGACTCGGAAAGATGCGGCGGTACGCCGCGATGATCGGATCTTCCGAATCGAACACATAAAAGGTAGTCGTGCCATCGTACGCGTCAATAACCACCTTGACGCTATTCCGCATGTAGTTAATGGAGTTGCCACCGAGAGGGAAATGGCTCGAGTACGGGTAGCTGTCTGAACTCGTGAACCCATCCATCATCCACGAGAGCCGGCCATCGTCGTCGAGCACAATGTACGGATCCGGATCGAAGGTGAGGAATGGCGCTAATGTGGATACGCGATCGCGAAGGTTTCGCCGCATCAGTAGGCGGCTGTCCGGGGTCACGTCATCGCTGAACGGCAGCTTCGCAAGATCGCCCCGATCGAGCGCAATAATAATGCGGCGCAGGAAACCGCCGAGGAGAATGCCGCCATTTCCCTCGTAGGAATTCAGATTGTTGGTCTGGCCTTGCGGGTAGTTGAATTCCTTCTGCCGTGTTTTTACGTACACGTCGGTATTGGTCAACTCCCCAAAATAGACCTCTGGCCGCGTCACATTTAGACTGTGCACTGTGCTTTGGACCGGCATGTTGCTCAGAATAAGAGTGGGCAACCCCTCCGACGTGAACCCATTAACTGGATTCATGGTGATGCCGTAGCCGTGAGTGTAGATCAGTTTTTCGTTGATCCAGTTGCGGCTGCTCTCCGGAAGCTTTTCGACGTTCAACTCGCGTGTTGCCAGCATCACCTCGCGAGTCGTGCCTTCGAGTTCATAGCGATCAATGTCGATATCGGGAAAATCATAATAGGTGCGGATTTCCTGGATCTGACGCAGCGTGTCCTGAAGGGCACGCCAGTCCCACAGCCGGATGTTTTGAAGCGTAGCTTGATTGTTCGCCGGGTCTGCCGCCTCGACAGTGGTTTCGGCGGGGAATTCGCGCTGCAAAACCCGGTCCAGTCCATAGGCCTGCCGCGTCAGTTCGATGTTGTGGGCGATGTATGGTTGCTCACGAACCAGTTCGTTTGGTTTGACGATAAAGCTGCTGACGTACCAGCCGACGATCTGCACACCGAAATAACAAACAGCCGCAGGAACAATTGCAGCCACCAGCCAGCGCCCGCGTTGCATCGACACGGCGTTGACGGCTGCGATCACCGCACCGAGAACGAGCGCAACACACACAATAAGCATCCCTGTTAGCGTGACGTGGGCGTCCGTGTAGCTCACGCCTCCGAAGATCGTGTGATCTTCGAACAAGCGCTCGAACCGGCCGAGATACGCCATCATCGCCAGAACCAGCAACAGGAATGCAAATGTGATGGAGAACCCGCGCCAAGGCAATGTAACGAAGCTGCGGCGGCGGGCGAGGACACTCGCCCCACCGGAGATGAAGATGAACAACACCGCAAGTGCACAGGTAATTACAGCGAGCGTAAGCAGCCAGCCAGCGATTAACTGCCACGCGGGCAGGGTGAAGAGAAAGAATTTTAACGGCTTGCCAAAAATCGGGTCCACCACGCCAGTGGACTCGGGCGCGTACCAAAAGAGCGCAAGCGTCGGCCACTCGACCAACATGCCAGCGCCGGTTACAGCGGCAATGACGAGCGAAACGCCGACCGCGATAAGGCGCAGCACAGGCTCAACCGGCAGTCTCACCGGCTGTTGGCCGATGAAAATCGTGTGACCACTCGGCAAATCGGGAAGATGCGCCTGCTTCAGGGCCAGGAACGATCCGTACAGAATGAGAAACGTAGCAGCGGCAAAAGCCGCGAAGACTCCCCACTGAAGGCTTAGTGTTTTCCAGAAGACGCCGCCGTAACCGAGCGACTCGAACCAGAGCACATCTACGTAATACGACAGCGTTGTCCGAGCGGCGAAGAGCATGCCGCCAAGGACAGCGAGAATGAGAAGGAAGCGGCGGCGATGTCGCGGCGGCTGCGCCCGCGGCCAGTCAATCGATTCGGGCATCGTCCCACTTTGTGTTGCGCACAGACAGCTTTCGCATGATCAGGATTATACTTCCCGCGTCGCGTTTTCCCCCGGTTTTTGCGCCACGTAGACGTATCGCCGCAGCCGTCCTTCACTGGTTAGGGTGTGCACCGTGGAAAGGAATTGTTGTAAACCTTCAAAATTTGCTTTGCCTTCGATTGCCATCAAATCATTCGTTTTCTTCTGACGCGCGTCCAGCCAGCGCTTCGCAATCGAGGCTGCAATTTCGCTTGTGTCGGTAACGCTCACCAGGTGAAAACCCTGCTGCTTGACGATTCGTTCATTCTCCCCCGGTGGACTGAATATGTAGAAGCCAATCGAGCTGCGAGTTGCAATTTCCTGATGCGAAATCGTTCCGCGGATGATGAGAG
>Ga0210387_10002198_pt1 | contig 14836 bp, 12 predicted proteins | sample IncBWC7OmetaG_FD_160108 | JGI IMG/M metagenome (GOLD analysis project Ga0210387, IMG submission 160108) | Forest soil microbial communities from Barre Woods Harvard Forest LTER site, Petersham, Massachusetts, United States - Inc-BW-C-7-O ...
GTCGGTCAACGCGTCCCTGCAGCAGGCGGCCGGCGGCGTCGGCGCGGCTGTCGCGGGCCTGATCGTGGTGCAAGCGCCAAGCGGCACCCTCGCCCACTACGACCTCCTCGGCTACGTGGTCGTGGCGGCGATGCTCATCGTCGTGATCATGCTGCGACCCATCGATCGCATGGTCCGGACCGCTCGCTAGGCCAGCGGACCGTCTCGGGGTCCCGAACTGATCGCCTGAGGGCGAGACGGCTTCGCCGGCTCGACCTCAATGTCCGAGGGTGATCGACTTGGCCGTGCCGTTGATGTTGAAGGTGAGGTTGCTGATCTTGACCGAACCGGCGGTGGTGTCGTCAATCTCGGTGCCGACCTCGATGCGCGTCAGGTACATGCTGTTGTTGAACGAGCCCATGCCCCCGCCGCTGCTTGCGGTGCTGGTGCCGTAATTGCTCATGACCCAGCTGAGAATCGCCTTGATGTCGACCGTTCCGTTGAAGCTGTTTTGCGGCGCGTTGCTGAGGTTGAAGTTGAAGAAGCGCCACTGGCTGTTGGCCCAGGTGTCGCTCTGGTGACAGAGATTGAACATGGTGCCGCCCGCGTTCACGGTCCCGCTGTGGTCGCAGGTCCAGCCGGCTTCCGGCGTGGCGGTGGAGCTGGTCCGGCCGGACTCGTAGCCGATGAACATGATGATTTCGGCGTAGACGCCGGCGTTGGCGTTGGTGGTGGGATCCTTTTGGCTGATCCAGAACTCGAAGTTGCTGTCCCAGTAGCTCGTGTTCCCGCTCGTGATCGTGGTGTTGTAGTTGGACATGTTGAGCGTGGCGCTGTTGAGGGCGCTGAGCTGGATCGGCAGGAGCGTGGTGGACGAGTAGGTGGGCGAGGTCAGGTTCGAGCTCGTATTGCCGAACGGGGCCACGCCAAACTCCACCTCCGGAAAGTCGGGATCGCCGCGCATCCCGCCGCAGGTCGGGCGGTTGAAGTTCCAGCCGATGGTCCCGTCGCTGTTGATGCACACCGACTCGCTCGTGCCGCTGCAGTTGAGCTTGTCGGAGCCCCAACGGTTGTTGATGAGGCGCATGTCGCCGAGGTTGAAGTAATAGGGCTGGGCGGGCGGCGTGGGGCCCGTCGGCGGGTCAGCGCTGATGCAACCCGAGTTGACCGTCGCCAGCGCAACGCCGCCCTGATCCACGGTGGTCCCGCCCGTTCCCGGCGAGCCGCCGGTTCCCGTGGTGCCGCCGGTGGAATTGCTTCCGCCGGAGCCGGTCGTGCCGCCCGTGGAGCTCGTGCCGCCCGTGCCCGAGCCGCCCTTGCCTGTGGTCCCACCGGTGGACACCGAGCCCCCGGCGCCGGTCGTGCCGCCTTTGCCGCCCGCGCCCGTCGTGCCGCCGGTGGACGACGATGTCCCGCCCGTCCCCGTCGTCCCACCTGTCGAGGATGAACCGCCCGCACCTGTCGTTCCGCCCGTGTTGGAGGACTCACCGCCCGTCCCGCCTTGCGGAGGGCCGGACGAGGGCGCGGCACAGCGCGCGAACGAAAACAACGCCGCGAGACAGCTGCTGGCGAGGATCAGTCTCGATCGGGGCATCGGTACTCCTGGGGGCAAAGGTTAGGCTCGTCGACGACGCGCCAATGCGCGTCAAACTCGCCGTCCATTGTACGGGAGTCGGCCGGCATCTTGCCCCAAAAATGATGGCGATCAAATCGGGGAGAACCGCCCCCGGCTCGGCGGGCGCGACCTGTTTCGGGAAGTCCTGGTTGTCTCCCCAAAAGCCAATCGTGGTCGACCGTTACGGCCCCACGAGCAAATTTGATGAGGGAGGCACGTTGGCGACACGACATCCTCCGGAGCGCCTCATGAGCACCTGGAGAAGGGTGACGAAGGTGATCCGCGGTTTCGCGCGATCAGAACCCGTGGTGTCGATTCGACGAGTCTCCTGCGCAAAGACGCTGAAGCTGGTGGAGACACAACGTTCAAGTGCGGAACGGTCGTCGCCGAATACGAACCGCTCCAGGTTCCGTCAGAGCGGCCGCTGCGCCTTGGCCGTGCTTGCCTCGCGGACGGTCACCCTTAAATCTCAGGTGGGGCCGGCCCACGAGGGGCTGGTTCAGCGAGGAGCTGAGCAATGACGACGATCAGCGCGAAGCTACGGAGGGCGATTTTCATCGGGGCGGTGGGGTTGCTGCCCAGCATCGCCTTCGCCGACAGCGCCAGCAGTGGCACAGACACGGGGACCGTACCCGATCACGCGGCCGCCGAGGCGCGGAGCGTAGGGGATACGTCCGTCTCCACCCCTGAATCGCCGGACGCCGTGCCCGACCACGCGACGGCCGAGGCGCGAAGCGTGGGAGACACCGTCAACTCGAGCACCGGAACGACTGAAGGCGTACAAGACCAGGGCGTTCCCGATCACGCCACTGCCGAAAAGCGAGGGGCGTCAGAAGAGAGTCACTGACGATCCGCACCACGAGCGCGATCGCTCCTGAAAGAGAGCGCGCAGGTCAGCCTGGAGAGCGTGACCCCGCGGGGGTGATGTCGAAGTGAAAGACATCTTCGCGCGTCCCCAGTGACTCATAGAGCCGAATGGCGGGGTCGTCTCCGTGATCGGCCTGCACGAACATGACGTAGGCGCCGCGCTCTTGGGCGATGCGTCCGAGCGCGCGGATGAGGCTGGTCGCCACCCCTTTTCGGCGATCGCCCTCCCGTACCGCGAGGTCGTAGATGTAAATCTCGCTGCGGGCTTGCTCGAACTTCTCCAGCTCATACGCGGCCAGCCCGCCGACCACCTCGCCGCCGCGCAAGGCCGCGAGGGCGATGAAATGGGGCTTCTTCAAGAGGGCCCCCAGATAGGCGTCACTCGGCACGGCGCCTTGATACGTCTCGGGCTCCCCGAACGCCTCTCCGAAGACCGCCAGGAGGGACTTCAAGATCGGCAGGTCGCCAGCGGAGATCTGCTCGTACCTGTAGTCCATGGCGGGAAGAGCTCTACCGCGGGGTCACGGGAGCGGCGGGCACCAGACCCACCCGCCGTCCGAGGTCGGAGGTGAAGACGCCCTCCGGGTCGTACTTGGCCTTGATCGCCAGCCAGCGCTCGAGCGCCGGGTACATGGCGCGAAAGGTGGCCGCCTCCAGATAGGCGTCCTTGCCCAGGTAGACGCGTCCGCCGGCGGCGAGCACCATGGCGTCGAGCCGCCGCAGGAGCGCCACCGTGTTGGTGCGGATGGGGAAGTCGATCGCCAGCGTGTAGCCGTCACGAGGAAACGAGAGTACGCCGCCGCTCTCCTTGCCGAAGCGCTTCAGCACGTTGAGAAAGGGGAGCTCGCCGGCCGAGAGGATCGCGCTCAGGATCTCGCGCATGCGCGGCAGACCGTCGGCAAAGGGGATGACGAACTGGTACTGGGTGAAGCCGCGCCGCCCGTAGCCACGGTTCCAGTGCGCGATCTTGTCGAGTGGGTAGAAGAAGCCCTCGTAGTGGCCGAACGGCGCGGCGGCCGCCTGCGTGCGCTGGATGAACGCGTTCACGGCGCGGATGCTGAGTCGGTTCAGCGTCAGCTCGGGGAGCTCGAAGGGAACCGTCAGCTTGGGCGGCCCGGAGACGCGCAGCGGGTCGGCAGCGAAGCCGGGCGGAAGCTCGTCGCGCCGCGCGTGATCGCCGACGGTGATCACCCCGCGGCCGAGCCGGGCCCCGGTCGCGAGGACGTCGATGGTCGCCACCGAGTAGGGAAAGGATTTGTCCTGTTCGTCGAGCGCCGCCAACATCTCGGCGAGATCGCCCACCTTGATGGATCGCTGTCGGAAGTAAGTGGACTCGATGCGGCGCAGCCGGATGGTGGCCGTCAGGACGACGCCGAGGAGCCCCATCCCCCCGAACGTCCCCCAAAAGAGGTCGCAGTTGGTCTCGCGCGTGGCGTTGACGATCGCGCCGCTGGCCAGCAACACCGTCAGCGCGTCGACCGAGGCGCTGAAGCAGCCCTGCACGTGGTGCGCCTTGCCGTGAATGTCGTTGGCGATGCAGCCGCCCACGGTGACGAATTTGGTCCCGGGCGTGACCATCGGGAACCAGCCGCGCGGGGCGAAGCTGCGGATGATCTCGTCGAGGCTCACCCCGGCCTCACAGGTCAGGGTGCCGGTCGCCTCGTCGAAGGAGAGGAAGCGATCGAGCTTGCGCAGCCCCAGCACCTGGCCGCCCCCGTTGAGTGCGGCGTCGCCATAGCTGCGCCCGAGCCCGCGCGCCACCGTCCCGGCGCGATCGAGAGCGGCCACCGCCTCGCCGGGGAGCTCGGGCTCCGCCAGCAGACAATCGGCGCGCAGGTTGTTGCCCCACCCCGCCAGCGATGTCGGCGCAGGACGGGGGCGGGGACGGACCTCCGGGAGGGACACCGGTTCGAGCGGCGCCGCGTCGCCGGGATGTTTCGGCAGGATGCTGGTCAGCTGGGCCATGGTCGCTCGCGCGGGAGGTCTGTGTGGGATGTTAGCAGCCGGCGCTGCTGGGCGGGCGGGATCTTGTTCATTCCGTGGACACCTTCGCGGGCGCCTCCGCGGGCCAGACCACCTGGCGAGCCGCGGGCCGATGAAGGACGTAGCTGCCCAGGCCGCCCAGGAAGACCAACCCGGCCAGGACCTCGCCGACGGTGAGGCTCCGGCCCGGGAACGCAACGTAGAGACTGGCGACGCCGAGGCCCGCCGCCATCGTGGCCCCCGCAGCCGCGATGGCGGCGTCGATCTGCAAGCGGCGGAGCAAGCCCACCGCCGTCGCGGTGAGACGCTCCCAGAGCAGCTGCTCGAGCCGCCAGTAGGTCACGATCACCGGGATGATCTCCAGCGTGAGGAACGCAGAGGTCAGCAGGCCGCCGACCATCGGCGCGGCGATCCGCTTCATCACGTCCGAGCCGGAGCTGGTGGCCCAGAGCAACGGGACGAGACCAATGAGCATGGTCGAGACGGTCATGAGCTTCGGGCGCACGCGCTGCACGGTCCCCTCCATGTGCGCGGCGATGATGTCGTCCAGGTTCCTGATCAGGCCTTGGGCCTTCCGGCGTTGGAAGGCGTGGTCGATGTAGACGATCATCACGATCCCGGTCTGCGCGGCGAGCCCCACGAGGGCGATGATGCCCACCCAGACGGCCGTCGAGAGCCGGTAGTCGAGCAGCCACATCAGCCAGAGGCTGCCGATGAGCGCGAACGGGATCGACAGCAGGATGATCAGCACCTCGATGACGTTTCGGAACTGCAGGAACAGCAGCAGGACGATGATCAACAAGGTGATCGGGACGACGATCTTCATCCGGGCCAGCATCTCGGCCAGCTGCTCGTACTGGCCCGTCCACTTGAGGTAGGTGCCCGGCGGCACCTTCAGCTCGCCGCTGGCCATCGCGCGGTTGACGACCTGCTTGGCCTCGTTCACGTATCCGCCGATGTCGCGCTGGGCCTGGTCGATGTCGATGTAGACGTAGCCGACCAGGAGGCCTGCCTCGTCGCGGACCATGGGGGGGCCGCCGGCGACCTTGATCTCCGCCACTTGTCCGAGAGGAACGAAGGTCTGCCGGTTGGAGGCACCCGCGCTCGGTTGCATTGCACCTCTGGGGGCTGCCATGTCCGAGCCGTCCACAGACGGCATGGCGCCACCGCCGCTGCCCATGCTGTGGTCCATGAGCCCCATCGAAGGCATGTCGGACGTCGAGCTCACGCCGCCGGGGAGGCGCGGCCGGTCCAGGCCGGAGCCGCCGGACGGCATGCCGCCCGACGTCCCGCTCCCCATCCCTTCCATGTTCTGAGCGAGGAAGACCGGGTGCGGCGACCCCACGGCGCCAGCAAAGGCAAACGCCGTCGATCCCGGGGTCGTCTCCAGCGCGCCGTCGGTGCCCATCGGCGCGCCGCTGCCGCTCGCCCCACCAACCGGGACCAGCACTCGCTTGAGTGACTCCAGGTCGCTTCGGAGATCTTGCGGGTAGCGAACGTTGATCGAGAAGCGGTTACGTCCCTCCACGGTGGTTCCGATCGGGGTCCCGCCGATCGCGCTCTCGATGACCCGCTCGATGTCGCCCACCCTGAGCCCGTAGCGCGCAAGCTCGTCGGGCTTGGGGATGATGTCGAGGTACAGGCCTCCGAGGTTCCGCTCGTAAAGGACGCTGCGTGTCCCTTTGATGGGGGCCATGAGGTGCTCCAGAGAAACGCCCACCCGCTCCACCTCGTTGAGATCGGTGCCGAAGATCTTGATCCCGATCGGGGTGCGTATGCCGGTGGTCAGCATGTCGACGCGCGTCTTGATGGGCATCGTCCAGGCGTTGGTCCACCCCGGGAACTGCATCTTTCCGTTCATCTCCGTGGTCAGCTCCTCCCAGGTGAGGGGCTGCTCCTCGGCCCAGAGCGGACGAAACAGCGGCTTCAGCCAGCGCGGCGCCCAGCTCGAATACCAGCGGTCGTGATGCCTCTTCCGCCACTCCTTGGCAGGACGCAGTTGCACGGTGGTTTCCACCATGGTGATAGGGGCCGGATCGGTGGCGCTCTCCACACGGCCGACCTTCCCGAACACCGTCTCGACCTCGGGGAAGCTGCGAAGGATTCGGTCCTGGTGCTGGAGCTGCCGCTTCGCCTCCTCGATCGAGATGTTGGGGAACGTGATCGGCATGTAGAGCAGGTCCCCCTCGTTGAGGGGGGGCATGAACTCGTTCCCGAGGCGCATCGCCACCGGGACCGCGGACGCCAGGGCGAAGAGACCGATCGCGACGGTCGACTTCGGCCGCCGGAGCGCGACGTACACGAACGGCTCGTAAAGGCGAATCAAGAAGCGCGAGACCGGGTGTCGCTTCTCTGGCTTGATCTTCCCGCGGATGAACAGGTCCTGCAGGGCCGGCGCGAAGGTGATCGAGAGCAGCGCCGAAATCAGCATCATGAAGGTCTTCGCGTAGGCGAGCGGCTTGAAGAGCCGGCCCGCTTGTCCGGTGAGCGTAAACACCGGCAGGAACGCCACTGCGATGATCAGCAGCGAGAAGAAGATCGCCGGCGTGACCTCCTGGGCGGCTTCGATCAGGATGCGGTGGCGTTCGGCGCCGGGACCCGAGGTGGGGAAGCCCTCGAGCTTCTTGTGGGCAGCCTCGATCATGACGATCTGTGCGTCGACGGTGGCGCCGATGGCGATCGCCAGCCCGCCCAGGCTCATGATCGTCGACGGGATATCGAGCAGCACCATCGGGATGAACGACAGCGCCAGGCAGATCGGCAGTGAAAGAATCGGCAGCAGCGAGCTGCGGAAGTGGAGAAGGAAAAGCAGGATCACCAGGCTCACGACGATCGCCTCCTCCGTGAGCGCGTGCTTGAGCGTGTCGATCGACCGCTCGATGAGGCCAGATCGGTCGTAGGCGACCGTCAGCTCCACGCCGTCCGGAAAGCTCGGCTTGAGCTCCTCGATCTTCTTCTTGACGCGAGCGATGACGTCGAGCGCGTTCTCCCCGTAGCGCGCGATGACGATCGCACCGACGGCTTCCCCCTCGCCGTTCCATTCGAGCAGCCCGCGGCGAATCTCCGGGCCGAAGCGCACGGTGGCGACGTCCTTGACCAAGAGGGGCGTCCCGCTCGGGCCGCTCGCCCGCAGGGCGATCTTCTCGATGGCAGCCAGGTCGTGAATGTACCCGCGCCCGCGCACGTAGTATTCGCGCCCGGAAAACTCGATGATCCGCCCGCCGACGTCGTTGTTCGACTGGCGGATGGCGTCGATGACTTCGTTCAGCGTGATGCCGTAGGCGCGGAGGCGGTTGGGGTCGACGGTCACCTGGTATTGCTTCTGGTAGCCGCCCACGCTCGCGACCTCCGCCACCCCGGGGACGCTGCCGAGGGCATAGCGCAACGTGAAGTCCTGGAAGGTCCTCAGCTCGTCGAGGCTGTGCTGACCGGTCTTGTCGGTGAGCGCGTACTGAAACGTCCACCCGATCCCGGTGGCATCGGGTCCCAGGGTCGGCGTTGCGCCCTCTGGCAACGCCCCTTTGAGACTGTTCATGTACTCGAGCACGCGGCTGCGCGCCCAGTAGATGTCGGTCCCGTCATCGAAAATGACGTAGACGAACGACATGCCGAACATCGAGAAGCCGCGCACGTCTTTGACGTGTGGTGTGCCGATCAACTTCGAGACGATCGGATACGTGACCTGATCCTCGATCAGCGTCGGGCTGCGTCCCATCCAGTCGGTGAAGATGATGACCTGGGGGTCGGACAGGTCCGGGATGGCGTCGAGCTTCACCTTCTTCATCGCCAGCACCCCCGCCACCAGGGCGACCCCCACCCCCAACAAGACCAGCCACCGGTTGCGCGCGCAGAGCTCGATGATTTTCTCGACCATGGGTTACTGCCCCCCCGAGGAGGTCTGGCCTTCGATCGCGGAGCGCAGGCGGCTCTCGGAGTCGACCAGGAAGTTGCCCGTCGTCACCACCGTCTCGCCCTCCGCGACGCCGCTCAGGATCTCCACTTTGTCCTTCAGATGCGCCCCCACCTCGACCATGCGGGGCGTAAACCGGCCACCGTCCTTCGACACGAACAGGTAGTGCGTCTCCCCGGTGTCCACCACCGCCTCTGACGGCACCGTGAGACCTGTCGTCGTCGGCAGGTCCAAGTACACCGTCCCGTACATTCCTGGACGCAGGCGGGGACCGTTGCGGTCCGATTTGTTCTTGAACTCGAGCCGAAGTCTGAGCGTCCGGCTTCCCGAATCGAGGACGGGATAGATGAACGTCACCTTTCCGGTCTGCATCTCTCCGGGATACGAAGCCAATTCGAGCCGCGCGCGCTGGCCGATGCGAACCCGAGAGATGTCCTGCTCGTAGATGTCCGCGGTCACCCAAACTTGGGTGAGATCGGCGACTTCGAACAGCACGGAGCCGGTCTGGACCGCCACGCCGGCGACCGCGTTCTTGCCCACCACGTATCCATCGACGGGTGAACGAATCGGGATCGCCTCGGAGGCTTTCCCCGTTCGAAGCATCTCCTCGATCTCTTGTGGCGCGATCCCCAGCAGCTCCAGTCGCCGGCGGGCGTTGGCGTCGAGGCCGCCTGCGAAGTCCTCGTGGTCATGGGACGGCTTCGCCTCACCCGCTGCGGAGCTCCAGCCGTGCGCGAGCAGCAGCTCCTGCTCGGCCCGAAAGACCTCGGGGCTATAGATGGTCGCCAGCACCTGCCCGCGCCGCACGCGCTCGCCCGTTTCCGAGACGAGGAGCTTCTGGAGCCAGCCGCCGAATCGGGTATTGATTTGGGCCAGCCCGCGCTCGTTGGCGGCGACGACCCCGACGGTGCGCAGGTCGCCGCCGATGGCCTCCCGCTTGACGGTGGCGGTGCGCATGCCGATGAGTTGGATCCGCTCGGGCGTGAGGTCGACATCGACGAGCCCCGGGAGGCCGACGGTCGTCGGCTTCATCGTGCCCGCGGGATTCGTCTTCCCCGCGGTCTTCAGCACCAACGTCATGCTGCAGATGGGGCATTCGCCCGGGTGGTCCCGGACGACCGACGGGTGCATCGGACAGTAGTAGACCTGGCCCGATGAGGCGCTCCCGCCCGAGCCAAAGTGGACGCCGGCGAAGCTGAGGATCGATCCCGTCGCCACCAGCGCGGTGATCACCACCAGAATCCAACGAACGATCGCCATCGTCACCACGCCGCGCGGCGGGCCTGGTGGCGTTTCCGCGGGGCCTTCCGCCGGCGCCTTCTCTTCAAACGTCTCCGGGGCATTCATTCGCTCGCTCCTTCCACCGCGAGCGTGCCCGCCGCGCGTTCCAGGTCCGCCTGGCTGGAGGCCAGCTCGGCGAGCGCGCGGACGCGCTCGATCCGGACCTGCAGATAGGACCGCAGGGCGTCGAGCAAACCCACGGCGTCCCCGTGGCCCGCCGCATACTCCGCCTGTGTGGCCTCCAGGCTCCGCCGTGCCTGCGCCAGCAGCTCCTGGTCGATGATCGTGAACGACTGGCGCGCCGAATCCAGACGTGCCGCGGCGTCGTGCAGCTCGTACCGGACGGCGTTCTGAGCAGATTCGAGCGCGGCTTGCTCGGCGCGGACCGTCTGTTCCGCCGCCCGTTCCTCATCCCCATGGCGGCCGGAGGGCCAAGGCAAATTGATGCCCACCATCGCGCCGTAGGCCTGGTGGTCCGGGACCGTCGGCAGGTACCAGTAGTCGAGGCCCACCATGACCTCCGGGAATCGCGCCGCATCTCGTGCGCCGTCGAGGAGCGCTTCGCTGCGACGAAGAGCGCGGACAGCTGTCGCGATCTCGGGCCGATTCGCGTCGATCTTCCTTTCGAGCGGCGCGATCTCCGCCGCGGGGACGACGGCCAGGTCCTCCGGCGGTCCGAGCGGCGCCTCCGCCGACCGGTCCATGAGGGCATTGAGGAGCGCCCGGCTCGATCGTTCTTCCCGTTCGATGCGCGCCACATCGGTGTGCAAGCGGGTCATCTCGAGCTCCAGGCGAAGGACGTCCTGCAAGCTGCCATGGCCGGTGCGTTGATTGAGACGGGCCAGCTCCAGCACGCGCGACGTCAGACCAACGTGCTCCAGATGTAGGCGCAGCTCCTGGTCGGCCTTGTAGTACGTCGCGTACGTGCGGCGGACCTGGGCGGCGACCTCCAGCCGCCGCGCGCGCGACATGTCGCGCGCGCCGCCGGCCTCTTCGGCGGCCGCGCGCGCGCGCGCATCGAGCGTCCCCCACGCCGGAAAGGTCTGGCGCACACCGATCATCAGCGTCTGGGCACTGCCGAGGTCGTAGGGACGCGAGAGCGGAACACCCCACTGCTCGTATTTGAGCTCGAGATCTGGAAGCCGTGACGCCGCCTGGCCGCGCGCCTCGGCTGCGGACGCCCGAGCCTGGTTCTCCGCGACGTCGCGGTTTCGATCGAGCGCGATGCGCAAGATCGTCTGCAGGCGCGCGGTCCGTTCCAGCTCGGCGTCGTCCGCCGCGGGCATCGAACGACGCGACGAGGGCCTGGTGGCACCGCCCTCACGCTCGAGTTGCCCCCGGGCGCGGGCGGCCAGCAGTGAGGTCAGTAGAACGATCGATGCAAGGCCTGCAAATCTCATGAACGGCTCCTGGAAGAAAGACCAACGGCCTGGCGTGGGGCGACCGAGCGGCGCGCGCGGATACGCCGCGCAGCGGCTCACGGCCGAGCGTCCTCCAGCGACCGAGTCACGTCGGGGCGCCAGACAGCCCGTTGAACGTTTCTCAGATCTGCTGCGCCGATCCGGTCGGCGTGCAGAGGTCAGCGCTCGGCGCCGAGGCTCAGATCAGGAACGCGTGCTTCAGAAGAACGATCGGCGGGCCCTGGCGGGGAGGGGCCTGCGCCTGCCAGGCAAAATTGGAGCGATCAGGCTCGGCGGGGGGAGCGGCGATCGGAAGGACCGCCAGGAACGAGACCGGCGCAAACAGCGGATCGGCGGTTTGACAATCGGCCTCGGCGACCGGCCGTAGGTTGACGGTCAGCTCGCGATCGCAGCAGTCCTGGGCCTTCACGACCGGCCCGGGGTCCCGCTTCTCATCGCCCTGGGGGCAGCAGCAAGCCGGCCGCAGATGCCCGTCGATCCGGCACCGGAGCATCACCTGACCGGGCAGATAAACCGCCAGCAGCAGCAGCGGCGCCAGCGCCACCACCTTCTGCCAAACGGAGAATCGCCGCGAGGTCACGCCCCTACAGGGTCCGCCACGGCTGGGCGTCTGTCAAATCGAGCCGGGAAGCTCGCCCGGTGGCGCCGGCACGGGGTGAGACGACGAATAGGCCTCCAGCTCCCGGCGCCCCGCCCGAAATGCGTTGCGAATGGCCACGTAGATGTCCTCGTGCGCCCTGTTGCTCGGATGATCGTGCCCGACGGTGACAACCCCGTGCGGCATGGTGAGATCCATCCGCACCCGATACTGACGTTCTTGGTGGTCTTGATCCACCGCTTCAATCACCACGCGTCCTTCGGTCATGGGCGCGGTCAAGAGTCCGAGCTTGGCCAGCCAGGCGTGGACCTCCGCCCGGGGAGCTTCGCTTCCAGCCACGCCCACGAAGGCAATCTGACAGTTGGCCCGCGGCGCGACGTGACGGACCGGGGCGGGGATTTCAATCTCGACGGTCGGTGTGGCCAAATCTTCCAAGGTGTCCTCTCGACGGGGTCCACCAGGTCGCTATGCTGGCCAATCGCCCGGACAGCCACTCCGTGACGGCCGTTCCGGTGATCAACCTTACGCGACGGCGATGTCCTTGGCAACGAACACCTCTGCCCCATGCCTATGACTGCTCGACGGCCTTCTTGATCCCCTCGAGCATCATCGTCCAATTTCGCTGCGACTCGTCGCGGGCTTCCTTGGTCTTGTTGTTGTCCTGAGAGAGATCGAGGCGGACATAGCCCTCCCGGCCGTTCTGGTCATCCTGCTTCGAAAGATCGATCGTCACCCGATGATAGTTCTCGGGTTTATCGGGGGCTCCGGACAGAGGACTGAAGTGGCTGTACCGCAGCCGCTCTCCCGGTCGAAGCTCGAGAATCCGGCCCTTGTCCTCGAACGGTTTTCCTTTCCATTCGCCCTTCCAGGCGATGGGGCTCCCTTCCTTCCAATCGGACACGGCGGTGGCGCCGAACATGTAGCGCTTGATGACCTGTGGATTGACCAGGGCGTCCCACACCTTTGCAAGCGGCGCGTGGATGGTGACGTTGGCCTTGGCGGTGAGCTCCTCGTTCATGGTCTCCTCCTTTGACTGATCCCTATTCATTGATGTGCTGAAGATCCAGGGACGGCCCCGGGAACACTTGCCGGAAGCTGAGCCACGCCTCAGGTTGACGTCCTGGTCATGTTCCCCTGGCTCTGGCTCTACGCCCCCCAGATCTCCTGGCCCCTGAGCGGCGCCGTGACGGAGGCGATCTCGACCGACGCGTTCTTCCGCGGGATCAAGCCCGGGGCCGGCGTACCGGCCGTCGAACAGCAGGTCTTCGAACAGGCGTCCTACGGCAAGCAACTCGGCTGGCTGACGGATGTGCTCATCGAGGCGACCGACGCGAAAGCGCTGCAGTCCGCCGGGGCCAAGGCCTCGCTGGCCGACCTCAAAAACCTGCACGACAAGGTCGAGCGCATCAAGAGCCAGCATCGCCAGGACCGCGCCGACGCGGCAATCGCGCTGCTCGATCAGATCGCCGCCGACAGTCCGGAGGAGCTCGGCCGATTGTTGCTCCGCTACCAGGCGGGCGACCGCCTGACCGCTGGCGCCGATCGATCCAAGTGACCGGCCAGGTGATCCCGCTCGCACGGCCGTAACTCTTGGTACGCAGAGTTGTTGCGACTCCGTCGCCGCGCCGATCGCGCCCGACTTGCATACTGCGCGGCATGCTCACACGTCGGACATTCTTGCGGCTCACGGGCACCACGGGTCTGGCCATCACCGGCGCGGAGTTTCTGGCGCGAACGGCGGCCCGCGCCGCGCCGGCCACCCGCCCGCATGGCTCGAACGGCATCGAGCACGTGGTGATCCTGATGATGGAGAACCGATCGTTCGATCACCTCCTCGGCTGGCTGCCGGGCGCGGACGGGCGCCACGACATGATCTATCAAGCGACCGACGGTCACTTCTATCCCAACTATCCGCTGGCTCCCGACTTCCAGGGTTGCGGGTACAGCGATCCCGACCACAGCTGGGAGGGGTTCCTGGTTCAGCGCGACTTCGGCGGCTTCGGAAAGATGGACGGGTTCCTGCAACGGCCGACCGCGCCGGCCGACAACGCCGGCGTGACCCTGGCGAAGGCCAACACCTTCCCTATCGGCTACTACACCAACCGCCACCACGACGGCACCCGCAAGCCGATCCCCGATCTGCCGGTCATCGGCGCCCTGGCCGAGAACTACACGGTGCTCGATCGCTACTTCGCCTCGTTCGCCGGCGAGACCTTCCCCAACCGCTTCTACCAGCACGCCGGGCGCACCGACCGGGACCACAACACGGAGACGATCTCCACGCTGCCGACCATCTGGGACCAGCTGTCGCCGATCGCCAACACGCAAGGGATCCCCACCGGCGGCTACTTCTTCCGCGACCTGCCGTTTCAAGCGCTGTGGGGGACGAAGTACTTCCCGTTCTGGCATCCGTTCGCCGCCGGCGACACGGACGCGCTGGGGATTCCGGTGACGACGCCGTCGTTCATCGACACGGTGGCGGCGGGGAATCTCCCCAACGTCAGCTTCATCGATCCCGCCTTCGACACCGAGGGGAACGGGACCTCGGCCGACGACCACCCGCTGGCCGACATCCGTCTCGGCGAGCGGTTCATCGCCGACGCCTACCACGCCCTCGCCGGCGCCGGATATCTCGACAAGACGGTCTTCATCGTGACCTTCGACGAGTGGGGCGGCTTCTTCGACCACGTGCCTCCGCCGCAGGTCACCGACGACACCGACCCGGCCACCGTCGATCACACCGGTGACGACACCACGCCCACCGACGGCCAGCTGGTCCCCGACTACAGACAACTCGGGATGCGGGTGCCGGCCATCGTCGTCTCCAACCTCGCTCCGGCGCGCGTCATCCACCAGGGGCCGTTCGATCACACCTCCTCGCTCAAGCTGATCGAGTCGACGTTCGGGCTGCAGCCGCTGACCGCCCGCGACGCCAACGCCCAGAACTTGGGCGACGTTCTGGAACACCACCCGCATCATCAGGTCGACGCCCGTGCCATCCCGACCAGCAGCGACGTTCCCGGACCGGCCAACGACGCGGCGGCCGTCTGCAGCGCCGCCAGCGTTCAATCGGTGGCGCCGGCCCCGGTGCGCTTCGGCAAGCCGCCGGTCGATCGTCCGGTGTTTCCGCGCTCAGGCTGGCCGACGGGCTCGGGGATGGCCGGCTTCGGCCGCAAGAACTG
>Ga0210387_10002199_pt1 | contig 14835 bp, 18 predicted proteins | sample IncBWC7OmetaG_FD_160108 | JGI IMG/M metagenome (GOLD analysis project Ga0210387, IMG submission 160108) | Forest soil microbial communities from Barre Woods Harvard Forest LTER site, Petersham, Massachusetts, United States - Inc-BW-C-7-O ...
GGTTGGTCAACACAAATCAGCGACGTTCTCTCGGGACTGACAGTGACATCTGTCCCTAGACACTCGACTATTCATGCCACCTGCTGCGATCACTGTTCGTGCTCTTCGAAACGGTCCCCGGCATTGCATCTAAATGCCAACCAAATGGGAGTAGTCGGAAGAGAACTCAAGACCCTTGGATCCACTGCACGCTCTCCATCGATACCTTCCAAATACACTCCGACCATCATCCCACCCCCGACCTTAAATCCCGCCTTCACATTACTAGACCTTCCCTGCCCACAACCATCAAGGTTTGGATACATGGCAACCAGAGTGAAAACCATTTAACAGTTTCACCGAGTCAACAGCTTCAGCGACCATTGAAGGCGGTACTGCAGCCTGAGTGATCATGGGACGCTTTGCTGCAACTTGGAGGTTTGGTGGATGCCATGTTATTAGAGCCCCACATACTGGGTGTATTCACCTAACAAGACGCCGGTGAACAGTAATGTTTGACTACTAGTAGTCACAATGAGCATGGATCTGCCACTTTTGTAAACAAATGCAAAGCCCGACATGAGGTGAATCGGGAAGAGGAGGACATCATCAACCTGTCCCCGAGCAAGCTTGTTCCCTCCTCTGGCAAGCTGCCAACTTACAACCCCAAGTATTCTTCTCATTTTCTATCATTTTTCACACCTTCCCGTTTTCTTTTTCTTTTTTCCCTTTTTTTTTGTCGTCTTTCCTTGTGCTCGCACATCGGCGTCTCTACCCCATGTCAGCTCCGCCATCTCCACATATTCGTCAAGTGGCCCCCGGCAATGTCCAACACAGGAAGAAAGACCGACCTCTTGCTCTGGAAATTCCTGAGAACGATACAAAGGCCGTGTCCGATGGGGAAGTCTGTTACGGACGCGCCAATAGCAATGGTGACGCCCAAATCCACACCGTACAGCAGGTGCGGACGCTTTGCTTTTTCTCGTTGCTCCCTATGGTCGCTCATATATAACAACAACAGCCAAGCTTTCACTTCTCTCCTGCGGAGGATTCATCGATGGAACAAGAATACATAGTCTCACGCTCAAATTCAGCAACGTCTTCTCTCGATCCCTACTACTTTGGAATCCAATCTCCTTCAGATTCGCCAGTATCCCCACTTGCGAATGGTCCTATCCATCTTAGTACGACTCCCGACCAACGTGTGATGAATGACCCCATTACGCCAGCCAGAGATGCAGCGATGATTGACAGGCGTGGGCTCGTCGGTGTTGGCGAGCTTACTACGCCCCGTTGGACACGAGCCGAACGAACAAGCCAAGAGGAATCTCCCGACCAGGAAGAGGGATTTGAGGTTGTGGTTCCTGAGGATATTGGCGATGAAGATGAACCTGACAGTCCATGGACCATCGAGGCGGTCGATGGCGAATCATCCGATAAAGAAGAGGTAAGTGAGATTCACGTATTCCATGTTCTCTTTGAAAGGTCTAATATCCTTCAAGCCTTCTGATGTCAAGTCGATACCGCGGCCCCTTCGTGGACAGCCTTCGATGACAGAGGAAAGTGGTGGCGAGGAGATTTTGTACCCGCGGAAACATAATGGTCTTACACCTGATCTGCCCATACGGTTGAAGGAATCGACGCATTCTGACAATCACTCGGTGACAATGCCACCTCCACCGGACCTATCATCTACTTCAGAGTCTAACACAACATCTCCACCGAGCGCTTTTACCCAACCCCTTCGCAAGGCAAGGAAGCGCACGTCTGACGAGTTTGAGATGGATCAATCGGGCATGCTGGTCTCCAAGCGCATTGGATCATCCTCTACCGGTCTCTCAAAGGACAAAACAAAGGAAGAGAGGCCCTCTGCTCGTAAGCACCGGAGCCTTAATGTCAGCAGTTCTGCCAGTACTTCCTCGCGCGACAACAAAGGCAGGGAACGTCGGCGGGAGAGTATTGGCCTCATCATCAGCAGTAACATTAAGCCTGTCCCGATTTCTGCGAAATCACCCGAGAGACATAGCAGGCAGGCCTCTACAAGTGCCGCCCCCTCGAGTCACACGGATGCTCTTCATTCGCGGCGGGTCCACACGACCGACTTTTCGCACCTGCCACCATCTCCTTCTTCTTCTTCCATTCAACAATTCTTGAGACACACAACGAGTACTACCAGTGCTCTCACCCCTCCCTTGAGTTCGAGGGAGCCGCAGCAGCACCCTTCCCCCAACGTGGCTCATTCCTTGCTTCGAGGGACTCAAGAAGGATGGTCAGGTCTCGATGACGAAGCAACAACAGAGGCTCTGCGAAAGCTAGATGGGCTTACCGGTAAAACTGCGAGAGCACGAGCGAGCGTGGGAAGTTTTGGTCGTCCGGCAAGTGGCAGTCGTCCGGGAACGCCGCCGGGAAAACCAGGTGCTCAGTGGGAAGGTATTGGCCCGGTCGATGTCAAAATTAACCGAAGGAGCAGCGGTAATGCCAAGGATGGTACTAACGTCAAGGAGAAGGACCACCCTCAGCGTCAATTCGTTGGTCTTGGATTAACACCGGCGGACACTTTCCTGGACAACCAGGAGTTGGTCAGTGCTATTAGTAGCGATGAACAACCAGCTAGCTCCTCCGCGCCTGACAAGACGCCCAAGAAAGCTGGTACGGCGAGTGCTCGCTTGAGTTTTACGCCGAAACGTGGTTCGACTTCGTCTACTACTTATGGCAGTACTCCTACCACTAGTTCTCGAGATTCGGCTTCGATGTCTACAGCTACCAGTGCCACGTCTATTTCCGCAGCATCTGGTAGACATTCTACGGGGAGGACAAAGAGGAATAGTGCTGGAAGTGACGTATCAAGTATTCATTCCAATGATGCTACATCCCTCAAGGATCGTGTTGCGTCGCTCGCCGTTAATGGTGACGTCCCAGAGGATGGCTTTGTGCCGCCTGTACCTCCATTGCCAAAAGATTTGTCGACTTACAGGTCACCACCACCCACCTCCGTTACCCTCACATTTCCTCCCATGCCAAATGTTGAAGAAAAGGAAAAACGTGGAAGTTATGAAAGCGATCAAGACCGCACAATTTCTCTTGAGGTTCCACCATTGACGAGCCCTCCTCATCCCTCGTCACCCTTGGCACAAGGACATCGTCAAAGCCAGCTGTACCCTTCAGGCTATACCAGCATTAGCTCCGCCTCTGAATCTTCTCCCACTGTCTTAAAAACACCTTCGAAGAAATGGAGTTTCTCCAACGCTCTTAATCTCAAACTGTCAAGCTCGCCCTCTTCATCTAGCCCAAAGTCTGGGTTCCCGCTCAGTCCACGATCTGTCTCGTTCGGTCAACAACTTCGCAAATCAACATCAAAAGATCAGCCTTTGTCTCCTGCTTCGTCGGGTGCCTCGAAGAGCCTTTGGTCGCCGAGGCAACCAGATGCTATGGCGTCTGCGGCGTCTTTGGCATCCTTGTCCTCCGTAGGTTCCGTACGCACTCCTGCACTACCGTCTACTGGTCCCTCCAACACTCCCGACCGAGCCACCGTTCCAAGCCGTTCTGGGACAAGCTCGAGTGCGAGTACAAATCACACTACATCTGCACTCGCCGCCCCTCAGCACACGCCGCTCAGCCCTACATCTTCTGTACGTCGTGGCCATTCTACAAAACGTCTTACGCCTTCTTCCATCCCTTTCTTTCGTCGGTCATCATCCCAATCCATGCAGATTCCACCTTTGAGCGCAGTAGCCACCTCATCATCTTCACCTACCCTTTCGACGGGAAACATTTCTGCTACACATGCACGGTTTAAGGCAAGCAATTCTCCCCCACGAGATTATAATCCTCCTTCAACTTCTGTTCCCGGTTCGGCACAGAAGAAGTCGTCAGTCTTAAGTTTGGGTCTTCCTTCACTCCTGAAGGGATCCAGCTCAAGAAGGAGCTTGCATGCTGATTCAAAAGATGCTGCCAAACTTGAAATCCAGAGAGCCAAGGATGCAGCAAGGGACGCGGAGAAGGAGAAGGCCAGGGTTGAGAAGCTCGAGAAAGAGAAGCAAAAGAAAGAGGACAAAGATCGGAGCGAGAGTAGGATTTCAGTACTCATGGGACGAAAACGTGGCAAAGTATGTTGAGATTTCTACTGCCTGACTTCGACGGCATACTTATTCCATTTGATAGACTCTATCCTCGACAGAGCCCAAGAAAGCCAAGTCACCCGTTAATTTACCGCCTATCCAGATGTCTGCCTTAGAGCCTGCGACGGCTCAACGAGTTGCAAGGCTCAAGACCTCATCCTCCGCATTGACAGCCACTGCTCCCATTACCACACGGACAACGTCATCTTCTTCAAGGCTTACCTCACAGACTGTTAGTTCAATGCAGAAGCAGTCTGATGCCTCTCTTCGTAGCCGAAACCAATTACCTACTATTGCTGGTTCGCCTTCCGTCGGAACTAATAGTTCTCACACATCAAAAGAGGCCAAGGAACCTCCCCCATCATCCTTGATGAACTCCATGTCAGGCAGCCTAAAAGAAACCCCTACCAAGATTCCTCGCATCTCGAGTCGGACTTCTGCAGGCGCATCACCACCATTGAAGAATTCAGTGTCTAACGTGACTAATCGTAGAGTCAGTGTCAATATCAGTGGCCTTGCGGCTTCGACAAATCCTTCGCCCACAGAGCTCTCTACCAATGAGTTTGGAGTCATGGAAAATGGTGATGGCCAGATGGCCAAAACTATCTCGGGAACAACAAGACAATCTTCCGTTCGGGCATCCCCATCCACGAATTCTACATCCCGTGTCCCACGTCAGGTATCCGCTGCGACATCGGGGAGTATCGTACCACGCAAAGGTATTCGTGATTCGGTATCCTTTACTGGCATCCGAAAATCCTCTACTGGCTCCGTTGCGTCTGTATCATCCTCTGCAGCACCCACTGAGTCACACCATCGATTCTCGGCATTGTCTCCCTCCAAAGGACTCAAACTCCTTAGCCCGAAATTGTCCCTGCCCGCCGCCCGGGTGTCCAACTCTGTGGCAACGCAGAATATTCATCAGGCCATAGGATCTCCTTCTTCAAGTCGCCAATCGTTATCTACGCCATCACCAGCGCCAAGCTCTGTGGACGAGGAGGAGCTACTGGGGGATGAGGAAATGCTGCACTACATCAGACGACAACAAGCGAAGAAAATGGCTACTGGTGCGACTCAGGAAGAATTGGATGAGCTACTACGTTTCCCGGAACCTCTACCTCCCGGCACACCGTCTTCACCATCAGGTTAGTACATCATCTCGATTTCTCTGAAATTCCCTGACAAATATTGATTGCCCTTCAGCCATCGTTAAGAGCAGCCAACATCAATATCTTTCCGATTATGAACGCAAAGAAATCCTTGATTATCCATCGGTGTACTGTATTGGCGCACGCAGCAAAAAGAAGCCTGCGGTGCCTGATAACTCTGCTAACAATTTTGGCTATGACGATGAGCGGGGAGACTACCATGTCGTCAATCATGATCATCTGGCATACCGCTACGAAATTATCGACACGCTCGGGAAGGGCTCATTTGGTCAGGTACTCCATTGTCGGGATCATTGCACTGGAGAGTCGGTAGCGATCAAAATAATCCGGAACAAGAAGCGATTCCACCACCAAGCCTTGGTGGAAATCAAGATTCTTGACAATCTTCGCAAATGGGTGAGTGACGGGGCAGTTGTCCTCTGGGGTTTGGATGTCTTACTCTTCCGTAGGATTCGGAAGAAAAACATCATGTTATCAAGATGACAGAACATTTCTACTTCCGAAATCATCTATGCATTGCCATGGAACTTCTGAGCATCAATCTTTACGAACTCATCAAAGCGAACGGATTTGTGGGCTTCACGACGGCATTGATACGACGTTTCACTAGTCAAATGCTGTTGTCACTGTCACTAATGCGACACCACCGCATCGTCCACTGTGATCTGAAACCGGAGGTCAGTATCCACCCGAAATTTAGGCATGTTCATAGCTCAACGCTTTGTAGAATGTATTACTGCGACACCCTGCGAAAAGTGCTATCAAAGTCATCGACTTTGGCAGCAGTTGCTTTGAACATGAGAAAAGTATGTTTCAGCAATATCTAGCCTTTTCTTCGCTCATGTGTCTTTCCTCCAGTTTATACATACATTCAAAGTCGCTTCTATCGATCTCCCGAAGTCATTCTTGGCATGAACTACCATATGGCCATAGATATGTGGAGCTTAGGTTGCATTCTGGCAGAGCTGTACACCGGTTTCCCTATCTTCCCAGGCGAAAACGAGCAAGAACAGCTTTCTTGCATCATGGAAGTGCTCGGTATTCCAGAGAAGGATTTCGTCAACCGCAGCTCTCGTAAAAAGCTCTTCTTTGGTAACCAAGTTTTGCACGGATTGTTGCTCCTCATTTGACTTACAACAACTCGCTAGATCCCAACGGGGCCCCACGCGCAGTTATTAATTCGAAGGGCCGCCGCCGCCGCCCCGGAACAAAAACGCTTGCTCAGGTTCTACGATGTACCGACGAGGAATTTGTCGACTTCATCTCAAAGTGTCTCGTCTGGGATCCCGAACGACGAATAAAGCCGCAGGCCGCCATGCGACATCCCTTTGTCACAGGCGGGCGACGTCCCAAGCCACCCTCATCCACATCGAAGGCTACACTATCTTCATCCAGCCTAGGTGGCAGCCGAAGCAAACAGTTGGCTGAAACACCTAAGAAGTCTCAGATCAGTGCACCGACGCCTCTTACAGCTCGTTCTTCCCGGACTACCGGGAATGGCGCTCCCACGACACCGAGCAATTCATCGCACACCTCGACGCTTGGTTCAGCATCGAGATCGTATAGATCATCGCAGTCTCAAGGCCTATCCTCCTACCACTCAAGCCGAACTCTGAGTGGGTTTGCTGTACGTCCGTTTAATCAATGTTACAGGTATATTTCTCATCTACTGCTTCTAGACAACTGCGGCCAAATAAGCTAAATCTTTTGGCTTTCCTAATATTCTTGTTCTGGATACTTATACGATTAGACCATTCTTATTTACAGTTAAGCTGGCTTTCATACCCTCAGTTCGCTGTATTGTCACAACTGCTTTATTACCCTGTTGTCCATCCAACTCCTCATAATCCCACATCATTCTGCAATATATAATCTGCATATCTTTGGAATTTCTCAAGCGTGTTACGTCGTCACATGCACAGTTAGCCTCTTGTAAATGTTCTCGCTCGCAATTAAAGAGTGAATTACAAGGTACGACATGATATGGTTGTACAATAAATAGATAATATGCTATCTCCAAAAGTTACAAGACAAGCCTAAGGTTCAGATTTACTCCTCGACTCTGCTTAAATCCGAGTTCCCTGCTTCATCCAAACACCTGAGCTTGAGAAATACATCACTGCCTAGGAAGACATCATCAGCCAACGAAAAGCCAGAATGACAAGTTATTTACCCCATCCTTCCAATGATAATAAATCCAGAGACCCTCCAAAATATCTATGCAGCAGAAAGATCAAAGTTAAACTCGCCGGCCACATATCTAACTCAAACTCACTTTGCATACAACTTGCTCATCGGCAAGCCGTACCCTAGACCCGCGATAGTACCAATTCCGGTCTGCAAGCCTTGGCTCGTGATCTCCCCAAACAAATTACCCTCCCCTGCTCTATCCCCCTCGCTGCCAATCGCCGCGCTGCCACCAACATGTTGCGCCGCATATGGCCCACCTCCACTCTTATCCTCCGACCCACTACCCTGTCCTTCCGCACCACCCCTGCGCCCGGCGGTGGTAAACGCATATGAGAAGATCCGCGCCATGTTCGTTGGCGAGACACCTCCTCCCTGATCCCTTACACGGATAGAGAAGAAGATTGATTCGGGGTCGACTCCGGAAATCCGCGGAGGGGGGGATAAGGTGATCACGACTGGGGGGAGGGAGCGTGAGGGGGAAGATCCGTGAAATTTTTGGTGGTGTTCGACGGTTGCTCGGAAGGAGTTTTTGAGGATCTCGGTTAGGATATATTCGAGATGTACAGGCACGTATCTGTGCGGCATCAAATATTTCAGACGAGAAACAGAATAAATGAGGAAAAACGTACGCAAAAGTAGCATCGGCATGCCCATCAATCACAATCTCCGGGCTCGCGCCCAACGTCGCCTCACAAAGCTCAGTCACAAATGACCCGCACATTTTAATCATCTCCCTTGGCGAACACTCCATATTCACCACACCAACATTCGTGCTGTTGGGGTCCGGATTGCTCAGAGCCTGCGAGAGCGCTATATGCTGCTCTGCAATGAGCCGTACAGAAATTCGATTACGAATAGCTCCATCCAGAAAATTACCAATTTGTGTTGGAGACATGTAACGGGCACATTCCTGGAAACTTGACGCGAGTATAAGCAACCACATCCAGTCTTATCCGGTAAAATTGTACTGGCACTCACCCCATGGCCATCGTTGGGATATCATTAGCATGCCTCTTCACAAGCCCTTCCAGTTTCGCTGCAAATACCGCGTTCTCTTCCAGGTTTGTCACGGGAGGATATGTGGCAAGCCACTCAAAGCTCTCGCGGTACGCTTTGAGCGTGTTCGCCACGTACGGGTTCATACCCACTATGAATGGTAATGCTTCTAGCGAACGAACGCGTGTAGCGAGGCGTCGAGGGATTTCAGAGAGTGCATATGAGACGGAAGAAAGGACGGACAAAGGGGTGAGTGGGCGACCGAAGGAGAGGAGGGTGGAAAGGTTGAGAGGTCGGGGTGGGGAGGAGGCGTGTTGGGAAAGAAGTTGCATTACTTCCGGGGAGGTGGGATCTGGGGCTCGACGAACATGACCATGGAGAGAGTGAGAAGAAATAGGTCTGATAAGTTTCAAAGTCTTTCTCCAGCTTGAGGTCAGGCGACAAGGCGTGGTGGAGGACATTATCAACCTAGCTTGAAAGTAAACTAGAAGACAGAGACGGAGGCATGTTTCACTTGAAGGATTTACGGGTGGATCTTCACTCTCAAGGCTCTCCAAGAACGTGGATCCGACCGATACAAATCCGTTTTGGACAAACATTCTTAGACAGATCACACAGCATGATCACATGTAGTCCAATGAAGAAACGAGTATATACAAAATCTAGTTGTAAACTTGGTATAAAGGCCTAAAAATCATATATATCAGCGAGTTGAACGTCACACGACGAAGATCACGTACGTGCTGGAGAACTTGGTACCTTGTCTCACGACCTTCTCGACGGCATCCAAAAAATCGCGTTCAGAAGCCACCTTCCGCCGTGCACGGATCGCAAACATGCCAGCCTACTCACACATCAGTCGAGTCCACCAACTGAGAAAAGTCAAAACATACCTCTGTTGCAACAGATCGAAGCTCAGCACCTGTTGTGTTTGGACACAGACGAGCAATGAGATCGAAGCGGATATCCCTCTCGACGCTCATACTACATTAAATATAATTAACACGATATCATGTAATGAAATCTTTCAACCTTACCTTCGTGCGTGAATCCGGAGAATGTGCGCCCGCCCTTCGTTATCAGGCAAAGAAAATTCCACCCGTCGATCTAACCGTCCAGGCCGCAGAAGAGCAGGATCAAGCGTGTCAGGTCTACCAAGGTCCACCAAATCAGTCACCGCCCCAACACCGAAAAGATGTAAAGCCATTCACCGATTCGTAGCCATCAGCACCTTGATATTCCCTCTCGGGTCAAATCCGTCGAGCTGATTAATCAACTCCAACATCGTCCTCTGCACTTCATTATCCCCTCCAGCCCCATCATCAAACCGCGCCCCCCCAATCGCATCCACCTCGTCAAAGAAGATAATACAAGCTTTCTTGCTTCGCGCCATCTCAAACAACTCCCGTACCATGCGCGCGCCTTCACCTACATACTTTTGCACGAGTTCGGAACCGATGACACGAATAAAGGTAGCGTCGGTGCGGTTCGCTACCGCGCGAGCGCAGAGGGTTTTTCCTGTACCTGGAGGGCCATAGAGGAGCACACCTTTTGGTGGATCAATGCCAAGGTTTACGAAGCGTTCAGGCTGAGGAGTAAGGTTTAGTTAGACATTTGTGAAAGGGAAGAGAGATGCGCACAGAAAGAAGAGGCGTCTCAACGACTTCACGAAGTTTCTCAATTTGCTCCTTGCATCCACCGACATCCGAATATGTAACATCAGGTTTCTCCTCTACTTGCATCATCGTGACAGAAGCATCGATCTTTGGTGGTAGCGGTATCTGGATCTGATACTTCGTTCGGTCGACACTATGCCCATCCATGACAATATCAATATGAAAATAATTTTTTGTGAGGAAACACCGCTCACCCCACACGCATACCCTCCTCAATATCTGTAGCAGCAACCCGGTCACCCAAACCCACAACAAACTTGGCAATCTGCTTAATATTGATGACATATTTGTCCTGTTCATCCGCGCCTTTCTGTCCCTGCAACGCCCCGATGGGATTCACCGCCTTGGCTGCCTCAGCCGCTTTGGGGTCAACAGGGATGATCTTTGTACACCGTGCGACTTGCAAAGGATGCTCTTCACCCATTCGTTGACGATCAGCAGCGAGGTCCCAAAGATTGGGGGAGGCGAGACCGGTATCAGATTCTTTGACGCCTGAAGGAGGGTTGGTATTAATGTCTGATAGGTGGTGAGACAATTGGTGGCTGCAAACCGAGTTTCTCGTTTATCCGCGTCTGAATCTCCTTGATATCGGTCTCGACATTCTTCAGCTTGGCCGCGTATGGTCCTTGTCCCTGAAATACAATGAGGGTTACGTGTTGTGTGGAGTGTGAATGAACTGTTCGTACGTACGTATGTCTTGAGAATTTGGATATCGCTGTCATCGAGGGCTGGTACAGTTCAGCAAACAAGATGATGGTATATTATGAGATAGCACACACCAACAATCTTGTCTTCCTTTTTGTCATCGGCCTTCTTGTCGTCTGTGCAAATGTCAAGGTGGACACGAAAAGTTGGTGGAGTTACCCACATTTCTCCCAGTCACTGTAGAATATTGGTTAGTGGTGTGTAATCACCGGAATGAGAGCACGAACGCTTTCGGAGGCATAATTACAGTAAGAATTGAAGAATGAAGAGTAAAAGTCGAGTGCATCGAACGCGTAAGACCCTGGCACGTGACTCCGGCATCTCCCGTGCATTTCAATGACCGCTCAGCAGTTTAGATATACTACTACATCCGTAAGAACAGATTCAAACATGGCCGGTGCACTCCAGAATGCCAGAAGGGACCTCCCAAAGGTCAGGGATGAGGAGCGTGAGGGACGATTTGGGCAAGTATTCGGTGTTTCGGGCCCTGTCGTTATCGCAGAGAACATGGTCGGAGCCGCTATGTATGAGCTTGTCCGCGTTGGTCATGATGAGCTTGTCGGAGGTGCTTTACGATGTTGCCTGATCCATCCATTCTAATGGCTCACGTTGGGTTTAGAGGTCATTCGAATCGAGGCAGATAAAGCTACTATCCAAGTGTACGAGGAAACGTCTGGCGTAACTGTCGGTGACCCTGTCTTGAGAACGGGAAAACCACTCAGCGTTGAACTGGGTCCTGGTATGTACCTCTGGTTGTTTGCGATTTCAATAATCTGATTCCTGTTTCCAGGCCTGATGGAAAATATCGTTGATGGTATTCAACGACCGTTACGAGTACTCTCCTCCGTTTCACCTATCCGCAACTCCAATTGATCTGTATTGCACAGTCCATCCAAGAAGTCTCCAAATCCATCTACATTCCCCGCGGCATCAACACCGACGCATTAGACCGAGCACTGCAATGGGACTTTAAGCCAGTAACATTCAGAGTAAGCAACATTTCACATCGCAGCAACTAATCTAATGCAATGGATTCCAGGTGGGAGACCACATCTCTGGTGGTGACATCTTTGGCAGTGTTTATGAGAACTCCCTGGTCGATAATCATAAAATCATGCTCTCTCCTCGAGCACTTGGTACCATTACGCACATAGCCGAGAAAGGCAGCTACGCAGTGGATGTGAGTTTGATGTTCATGACCTTGTCGTCATATGTTGATTCGTTGATTTAGGACATTGTCTTGGAAACTGAATTCGAAGGCAAGACAACCAAACACACCATGATGCAGTTGTGGCCCGTTCGCGCCCCTCGTCCCGTCTCTGAGAAACAGACTGCAAATTTCCCCCTTCTCACTGGCCAGCGGATTCTTGACGCACTGTTCCCGTAAGTGATATTCTCAATACCTTGAATACTGGCTTAGGGACAATCCAGGTGTGTACAGGGTGGTACAACCGCCATCCCCGGAGCATTCGGTTGTGGAAAGACCGTCATCTCGCAGGCTCTTTCCAAATTCTCAAATAGTGATATTATCGTTTACGTCGGTTGTGGAGAGCGTGGAAATGAGGTTTGTCACTTTCTTGATCAAATATGATCCAATCACGCTCATCCATTGAATAGATGGCGGAAGTCTTGATGGATGTAACTACCTAGCGTTCCTTTCTCTCTTTGTTTCCCCTCCACTAATAGATTCCCTAGTTCCCCCAACTAACAATGGACGTTGGCGACCGTCAAGAACCCATCATGAAGCGCACAACCTTGGTCGCAAACACCTCAAATATGCCAGTCGCTGCCCGTGAAGCTTCCATTTACACTGGCATTACCCTCTCCGAGTACTTCCGCGACCAAGGTTCCAATGTCGCCATGATGGCTGATTCCACGTCGCGCTGGGCCGAGGCTTTACGTGAGATTTCTGGACGCCTGGCGGAGATGCCTGCGGATTCAGGGTATCCTGCGTACCTTGGGACAAAACTTGCGAGTTTTTATGAGAGAGCTGGGAAGGTAGTCTGTATTGGTAACCCGGTGAGACAGGGGACTGTGTCGATTGTTGGAGCGTCAGTGTAATTGGTGTTTGTATATCTGTTCTCATTGCTGATTACATTCTACAGTGTATCACCTCCAGGAGGTGATTTCTCGGACCCGGTCACTTCGGCCACCCTCGGTATTGTGCAAGTCTTCTGGGGCCTGGACAAGAAATTAGCCCAGCGCAAACACTTCCCCTCCGTCAACTGGTCACTTTCGTACTCAAAGTACACTAAAGTCCTCGAACCCTACTACGAAAGCACCGAACCTGGCTTCATCGAACTGCGCATGAAAACCAAAGAGATTTTACAAAAGGAGGAAGATCTCGCCGAGATCGTGCAGCTCGTAGGCAAGAGTGCATTGGGGGAGAACGACAAGATCACTTTGGAGGTTGCAAGAATGTTGAAGGACGACTTTTTGCAGCAGAATGGAATGAGCGAGTATGATCGGTATTGCCCGTTTTATAAGACGAGCGCGATGCTAAGGAATTTCGTGGGGTTCCACGATGCGGCGATCAAGGCGGTCGGGCAGGGTGATTTAACGTTTGCAAAGATAAAGGATTCGGCAGGGGATTTGATGTTTAAGCTTTCGCAGATGAAGTTCGAGGTACGTACTTTCTCCTAGTTATGTGTTATGCTAATTTCTGCCTGCAGTCACCATCGCAAGGCAGGGAGCCCATCAAGCAGAAATTGGACGGATTGTATGCTGAGATTCAGGACAAGTTCCGCCAGCTGGTGGAGTAAAGTCTTTCATGTGCGGTTCGTACGTACCTTCCTTGTATCTTTCGGACGCTAGTACATCACCTTTGTTGGATAGCCGCAGTAAGTTTGTAGTCTCATGATAATGTAGTGAAATCAGAATACTGTCTAACCTGCTTCGTGTCTGGTTATACCAAGCTCTTATCTTATCTACAAGATCAATATTAATCTCCCTTTGCGACCATATCGTGACGTTCGATTACAAAACTGCCACAAAATTCCAGGGCTCGGTAATTGTGTTTGTGGGATTATATAATTAATTAAAAATAAAATAAAATAAAATACCAAAAAAGGAAAGGGTGAATGAAGGAAATTCACTCTCTCACCAATGGAACTGGCAATTTTGAATTGTTTTGGGTTCAGAAAATTTCTGTTGATTTGTGGCTGTGTGAGAGGTTAGTTTCACTGCAATCTAGCTACCCAGAATTGAAAAAAATTCAATGAAGTACAAGACAAGGCAAATTAGAGCTATAATGCCATAGCAAGTAGTCTCAGTATACAATTTCCACTCATTATGAATTGGTCTAGAGGAGTGGGAAAAAAATAGACATTGTGTTGAATACAAATTAAATAAGCATTGCAGACTTTCCCAAGGTGTAGTTTGAAACAGAAAGAATGAGCTGTACTTCCATCAAATTTTATCTGCATAAAAATTGAATTTGGGCATTAAAACAAGCTCAAGTTTCCACCCCAGGTCATATATATAACACTTGGTATTTGTTGAATTTGAATTTTTTAAACTTTTTGTGGTTTCACAAAGCAAGGCACAAAGCATAGTTTTCATCTTTCATTTTTTGCATATTTCTATATACTATCGGAAGCGAAATTTTACGCTGATTCCAATGCAACAAAGCATTTCCCAACCCGGGCAGAACTGACGGAGCTGTGAGGCTTTTTGTTCAACTGCCATAAGAGGAATATCGTGCATGTGCGAGATATCGTGATCACGTGCGACGTTCTGATCCAATCAGAGCGTGTGAACACGATACTTAAGTATCGTGAATATCGTGCCACAAGCACGGTTACCGAGCCCCTTTTGGCTCGGTAATTGTGTTTGTGGGATTATATAATTAATTAAAAATAAAATAAAATAAAATTCCAAAAAAGGAAAGGGTGAATGAAGGAAATTCACTCTCTCACCAATGGAACTGGCAATTTTGAATTGTTTTGGGTTCAGAAAATTTCTGTTGATTTGTGGCTGTGTGAGAGGTTAGTTTCACTGCAA
>Ga0210387_10002200_pt1 | contig 14832 bp, 7 predicted proteins | sample IncBWC7OmetaG_FD_160108 | JGI IMG/M metagenome (GOLD analysis project Ga0210387, IMG submission 160108) | Forest soil microbial communities from Barre Woods Harvard Forest LTER site, Petersham, Massachusetts, United States - Inc-BW-C-7-O ...
CCCGCTCGCGCTCCAGGTCCATCGAGTCCAGCACCTGCGCGCGCATCTCCCGCGCTGTGATCGTGTGCGTCAGCTCGAGGATGCGATCGGCCAGCGTCGACTTGCCGTGGTCGATGTGCGCGATGATCGAGAAGTTGCGGATGTGCGACTGGTCCATGGGCGGGCTACAGCGTAGATGGCCAGGCCCGATTTAGCCGTGGCCACGATGGCTCCTGGACCACACCACGGCTGCGATGATCCGATCTGCGTCGAACCGACCTTGCCTGACGGACGCGGCGAGAAAGCAAGCTACAACTATCAAAGTCACAACTATCATAGTTATAACAATCCTTTGCCGCAGCGAGGGCGGATAAGCGCTAGCATTGATCCTCCGGCGGATCGCCAACTCGACAAGGATTCATTCAGCCGCGGCTACGCACCGACCCACGGGCCGGTGGCCTGTCCAGGTGTCGAGAGTGTCACGCCGCCCAGGCAAGACACATAGTCCTGGGACGTAAGTAGTAAGCGGCGATCTATGTTCGGGTGCAGCCGGGCGGGTCATTGGCCCGTCCGGCTGCATGGCATCCGGCCGTGCCCGTCTCGGCATGCTCCTCATGGTCGCGCTCACCGACCCAGTGTCACGATCAACACCACGATCACAACCCACACAGCGATCACCCACGAAGTAGACGGTAGATTGGTTGGGCGTCTAGTCGGTCGGATCGTGTCCGCCCTGGCCCCATAGACAAGAGCACCCGCTAGCACGGTCACGACCAGGATTGCCAAATGACTCGTAACGTCATCACAGACCCGGATGTGATCATAACATGATTATACGGGAGAGTCAGAATTATACATTCAAGAACCTACGGGGGCTGAAATGTAGATAAGAACGTGCCGTCTCCGGTCGCGCGCAAAAACGAGTGACCTCATCCGTTCCCCTGTTCGGCTCGTTCCCTCCTGCGCTGAGCCTGCGCATCCAATTTGGAAAGCCAAGTCAGCTCAGATGCAGCGAGAGTTTGCGCTTCGCTCTCACTCATTGAGGTGGCGCGCTGGAGATAGTGCGGGTTGCGCCGGTAGATGCGAGCGGCTGCGACCACAGCGAATATCTGCCTGAGTCCGTCCTCTTGCAGCCGCGAGGCAATCTCACCATCATCGCGTGATTCGCCCTCCACTTCCAGCACCCACTTCAGTAGAGCCACGATCTCTAGATCTCTCACATATGGCACGCCGGCAGCAAGCGACGTCGAATCTACTCTTGCCATGAGCTCAAAAGCCTTCCGGCGTATTGATCGTTTATCATCAGTGATCGACGATACTGCCTCGCCCATGATTTCACCATTTTGATCGGTGGCGGCAATTAGCACTGCGCTCAATACGCCCGATTTGACCCACACGTCGGTGTGGTCCAGCAGGTGGACCATCTCGGGCAGTAGCGGCGCGGCTTTTGCCCCCAGCTCCTCCACAAGGAACGCTCCGGTCCTAACCGTCTCATTGTTTTCGCTGCACAACAGTGGGATCAACTTCTCAACAGGGTAATTGTGTCTGTAGAACTCATTGATCAGGTCGTTGGATATCTCTCCACCAGTGTCCCCGTGCCTCAGGATGTGCTCTATGAGCGCGTCGCCACGCGGGGGGTCGCTGCTCATGGTTCCCCCAGCAGTCGTTCTATCTGTCGCAGAAGTTTTTCCTCCCTGCCTACGCGAGCACGATGTCCTGCCTCCTCGCCCTTTTCCCCAAGCTCTTCTACACGACGGTCAATGCTTTCGCGCAAATCTTCCGCTACCTGTCCAAGATCTTCGTCTGTCCACTCAGGGTTGGGGTAATTTGGAACTTCACCGTGGACCTTGCCAGTGCCATCTCGTTCTAGAAGTTCGCATCCCTTCTGAGCTGCCCCAGCGCCTTGCTCTGCTGATTCGCCCAGCTCTTCGGCGCCAAGCTGGTTATTGACCCATTCAATGCCGTGTTGAGCTTCGTGATAGGCACCTCCGAGGGCTTCTGCCATGCCTTCGGCAGCCGAACACCACGGGCACGGGACGCCAGACCCACCTTCAAAGATCTCTTCGACGCCAAGGCCGCTGCGATCCCTATAAGTCAGCGGGTTGTCGCCCGCGTAGACGTAAGGCTCATGCGTAGCTCTGACGAGTGGGTCCACGCTAAGGAACTGCGCAGTTGCGGGGTCATAGACGCGGGCCCGGGTGTAGATGAGTCCAGTGTCCGAACTGGTGTATTGACCGTCGTAACCGAGCGGGGTGGTCGTCGTCCCTTCGCAGGTCGAAGTTCCATAGGCGCCGTAGGTGCATTTGCCCGTAACGGCACCCGTCGATCCGGTGAGCAGCCGCGTCGAGCCCTGTTGATCGTGATGCAAATACGTGACCGTACCCCCGCTGGAGATCTGCTCGACGGGAAGGCCATCGGGACCGTAGACATAGCTGTTCGTTCCATCGTTGAGGATCGACGGCAGGCCTTCAGTCATGTCCCACGTAAGGTAGCTAGTCGTACCAGAGATAGTCTGCGATGCGCGTAGCCCGTTCCCGTCGTAGGCGTAGGTGTCTTCGATCGCCGGGATCGCACCTTCTTCTGGACGTTTGACCGATGTCAGATTCCCGGCCTCGTCGTAGCCGTAACTCGTCGCGGGACCGCTGGACGGGGTGGTTTTAGTCCGCTCGCCGAGTTCGTCGTAGGTGTAGGTCACACTCGTGCCTTTTTCGAGCTCGTCGGCTTCGTCGTAGGTGTTGGTGCTGCCCGGTGTTTTGGTCGGGTTGTTGGCCGCGTCGTATTCGTAGGCGTTCGTGCCGGCTTCGGTCAGGCGGCTGTTTTCGTCATAGGCGTAGCTCGTGACTTCTGCGCCCGGAAGCCCCGTGTCAGTAGTTTTAGTGAGCTGGCCGACGTTATCGCGTTTGTAGACCAGCGAGGCGAGCGTTTCGGCGCCTTTCTTCATCGCAGTTTCGCTCATCTGGTCGGCTTCGTTGTAGACGTACTTGTCTTCCTCGCCGGTCCCCGACGGGAATATGGTCGCGGTCAGATCGGAGTCCGGGTCGTAGGCGAATTTGGTCGTGTGTTCAAGCCAGTCCGTGATCTTTTCAAGGCGTCCGGCTTTGTCGTAAGCGCGTTCGACGGCTTTACCGTTGGGGTATGTGATCTTCGTCTGCTCGTTGGCGAGGTTGTATTCGTAGCCGGTGGTGTCGCCGTGCCCGTCTTTGCTTTCGGTGAGCCGGTCGAGCTGGTCATAACCGTAGCTCGTCGTACCGGTGCCGTCGGTCATGCCCGTACGGTCGCCGTCTTCGTCGTAGGTGTATTTGACGGTCGGCGTTTTCCCGTCGGAGTAGGTGATTTCTTTGAGCCTGTTCGCCGCGTCGTATTTGTACGTCGCCGTGCGTTTTGCGGCGTCCGTCAGGCTCGTGAGGTTGCCCGCTTGATCGTATTCCTTCGTGGTTTTACGGCCCAACGGGTCAACCACTTCGGTGACCTCGCCGAGGACGTTGCGCACGTATTTCGTTTCGTGTTTGTTGCCGTCGGTCTGGGCGATCACCTGGCCCGCACCGTCGTATTCGGTTTCGGTGACCGTACCGTTGGGCTCTTTGACTTTCGTCGGCTGGCTGTCGGCGTTGTAGGTGTACGTCGTTTTGTGAGAGTTGGCGTCCGTTGTCGTTTCCACGTTGCCGTCGCCGTCGTAGGTGTATTTCGTCGTATGCCCCAGCGGATCAGTGATCTTTAGTGGGCGGCCCTGTGCGTCGCGTTCGATCGTCGTCGTGTATTTGGCGGCTTCCGCGCCTTCCGCGTTCCCACGCGGGCTGACGGTCGCGATCTCCTGCGAGTCTTCGTTGTATTCCCACGTGCGCTTGTCGCCTTCAGGGTCCGTTTCGGCCGTGCGATCGCCCTTTGAGTCGTATTCGTATTTCCACGTGTGTTCGAGCGGATCGGTGACGCTTTCCAATTCTCCGTGAGTCGTGTATTTGTATTTCGTGGTCTGAGTTTTGCTTTCCGGTGCAGGGCGCGAGATCTTTTCGGGATTGCCGTGGGCTTCCCGTTCGATCGTGGTTTTCTCGCCACGTGGGGTGGTTATGGTCGACACGTCATGCGTCCCGTCGTACGTCCATTTCGTTTCGTCTCCGTCGGGGTCGGTCATGCTCGTCTTGTCGCCAGTGCCGTTGTAGGTATACGTCGTCGTGTGCCCGTTACCGTCCGTTACAGTCAGCGGCTCGCCGGCTGCATTGTAGGTAAACGTCTGGGTGCTAGCGCTGGCCGTGCCGTATCCATGCGTGATCGAGTTCACCAGATCGGCGCTCGTATATTGCTCCAGCGTGACGCTGCCGGTCGCTTCATTCGTGATCCTCGTCTGGAATGTTTGGTATTCGAATTTCAACGTGTGGCCCATGGGACCTTTCTGGGCAATCACACGATTGGAGCCGTCATAGCTATTGACTGTTTTTCCACCTCGACCATCCGTCATTTCGGTCAGCTGATGTGATCCGTCGTATTTGAACTGCCAACGTGGAGCTTCTTCGCCGGGAAGCGTGACGCTCTTGAGATTGCCGGCTTCATAAGCGTATTTGACTGTATGCCCCATCGGGTCTTTAGCGCTTTCGACAAGTCCTTCGCCATTGTACGCGAGCGTGATTTTCCGGCCGCTCGGATCGGCGATCGATGTCAGGTGACCTTCCGTATAGCCAAGCGCAGTTTGGTTGCCGTTGCGATCCGTCACGGTTTCGAGTTGGCCACCGCCGCTGAACTGGTACTTGGTCTGGTTCGCGAGCGTCAGCGTATACCCTTCCCCGGAGCTGCCTTTCAGCGTATCCTGCGTCCACGCCGGCACGGTGAACACGCCACCGCCATCTTCCACGAACGGCACGGTGCTTCCGTTGGCCTGATACAGCGTGGTCACTTTGCTCGATTCATCGACGACGAGGCGGTCGCTGAACGAACCGCTCCACCCGTACCCAAACGCGCCATGTTCTCCTGCCGCAGCCGCCTGTGAGTTGTACGATCGCGTCAAGTCCAGTCCGACACCACGGCCACCTATCGACAGATCTGTCTGTGTCTCTGTGGCGTTGCCGGTTACGCAGTCCACCGGGTCGCCGCAATTCGAGCGGGGCGACCCCGAAGCCGACGGATTTTCGGCACCCCACTGCGTTTCGGCACTCGCCCGAACGACGGGGTGAGTTATTTCAAATTTCCCTGTTTGTTCTTCGATTGTCCCAAGGTTTTCGAATTCAAAATGAATCGGAGTCGTACCGGTTCCTTCCGTCTTACGCACCGTTCCCAGATTCGTAAGCGTTGGCAGCGGACTCGGCGATTCAGACAGTAGTCCTTTGAATTCACCTTGACCATTGACGGTAAGCGTGCCATCATTGACGATGGCCGCGCCTTCTCGACCAATAATCGTCGCTTTTAGCGGAACAGTCAGCGAGCCTTCGTTGATCACCGTTCGCTTCGCGATGACAAAGAATATATTTTCAGCGATTGAGGCCGATGCGCCCGGCTCAATTACAGTGGATCCAGTACCTTCCATGCTTCCTGATTCCTCTCCATACAATGCACTAGTTACACCCAAGGTGCCCGACCCTGCCAAAACGCCCCCCAATGTCAGACTTTCCACTGTCGACGCAGCCGGTCCGTTGACTGCAAATTTCCCACTGTTCAAAAGAGTTACTTTGGCTGTCGCTCCTTCGACCTTGCCTGCGGCGATGGTTCCTTGTTCGACATCGATCACCCCGGTCAGTGGAACAGTCGCACCCAAGGTAAAGCTCGCATTGCGAAACGCAATCGCTGCCCCCGTGCCAGCCGACCATGATCCGGCTTTTTCAACGCCTGACGTGCCACCACCAGTAAATTCGAGCTCTCCAGAGGTCGTGCTGATCGTTCCTTCGTTATCTATCGCAAACCTGATCGGCGTGATACCTGAACCTTCCGTCTTTTGCACAGTACCCGTGTTGGTCAGGGTGGGCTCAGGGCCGGGCGATTCGAAAAGCATGCCTTTATATTCACCTTCGCCATTGACCGTCAATGTCCCGTGATTCACTACTGCCGCACCTTCCCTACCGACGATCGTTGCTTTTAGGGGCACCGTCAACGAACCTTCGTTGACCAACGTACGTTCAGCGATGTAGAAGAACATGTTTTCTGCGATGGATCCAGTTGCTCCAGACTCGATCACCGTCGATCCGGTGCCTTCCATACGGCCACTTTCCCCACCGGTAAACGACGAAGATACGTCTAGGGTCGCAGGTCCCGTCAACGTTGTGCTATCTTGAATCTTAAGGGTCCCAAGATGTGAAGCCGCTGAGGTGCTAGTCAAGGTCAGGGTGCTACCGCCACCCCACAACCATAGCGTCGCTTCGGGCGCCTGAATATCAGCCGCTTCGACGTTTCCGCCCGCGAGAAAAATCACACCCGACATCACCACCCCCGAACCCAAGACATAAGACCCACCATTGAAGGAGACCCCGCCACCTTCAACACCAGCCCACGATCCACCCTGAGCCGTACCGCCATGATTACCACCTGCAAGAATGATCTGCCCCGTCTTGGCTTCGACCGTCCCCTCGTTATCGATCTCAAACCCAATCTGGGTGAATGTGCTTCCGGTTGTCTTCTTCAAGATCCCGGTGTTGTGCAGCCATACATTCGAGCCATCGCTTTTCAAGAGGCCACATTTCCACCATTCACTCCCGACAAAAGGATCTGCCGCAAACGTGCCGCTGTTGTCGATCTCCGCGTTTGACCGACCTTCCACCGACCCGCTGCTCCAGGTCATCGTGCCGTGGTTGGTGAGCGTTCGTTCGGTCAACGCCACCGCTTGTTCCGAACCAGGATTGATCGAACCACTCGCACCCGATTCGAGCACCGTCGAACCAGACCCCGACATTGTGCCGCCGGCCCAGGAGAATCCTTCCGTCAGATGCACGCTCCCAGCACCCGTCAGGGTCATGCCCGGTTGAATGTTCAGCGTTCCGAGATGCGAGGCCGTCGAGGTGTTCGTCAAGGTCAGCGTACTGCCGCCACCCCACAACCAGAGCGTGGCTTCGGGCGCCTGGATATCGGCCGCTTCGACGCTCCCACCAGCAAGGAAGACCACGCCGGCCATCCCCGCACCCGAACCAAGGACATAGGACCCACTATCGAACGCCACCCCACCACCTTCGACACCAGCCCACGATCCACCCTGGGCCGTACCGCCATGATTGCCGCCCGCAAGAATGATCTGCCCCGTTTTGGCTTCGACCGTCCCCTCGTTATCGATCTGAAACTGAATCTGAGTGAAGAGGCTGCCCGCGGTCTTCTTGACCGTGCCCGTGTTATGCAGCCATACAGCAGACCCATCGCCTTTCAGCAGGCCATGTTCCCACCATTCGCTTCCTGAAGCATCGGCGTTTGCGACGAACGTGCCGCTGTTGTCGATCTCGGCACTCGATCGTCCCTCCACCGACCCACTGCTCCACGTCAGGTCGCCGTGATTGGAGAGCATCCGTTCCGTCAACGCCACCGATACCCCCGAACCAGGATTGATCGAACCGCTCGCGCCCGATTCGAGCACCGTCGCACCAGACCCCGACATCGTGCCGCCTGTCCAGGTGAACGCTTCGGAGATCTTCAGCGTCGCGGCGCCTGTGAGCGTCCCGCCTTCGAGGGTCAGCGAGTGGATGCGGGACGCTTCTTCAACGAGCGAGTTGGCCAATTCGAGCGATCCGCCAGAGATCACAAGTGCTCCTTCGCCTTGCACGACACCGGCCTGATCGGTCCCGGCGGTGACCTTGACCGTCTTGCCCGAACCCACGCAGGCGACGTCGCTCGACGTGGGCACATGTTCGGTGGACCAGTCAGCGGCGGTCTGCCATGTGCCTTCGGCAGGGCCAGTCCAGGTGTCAGTACAGAGCGGTTCAGCCCAGGCGCTCGCGGGTACCAGGGCAAAGACTGCACCCAGCACGGCAGCCAAGCTCACGGCCATCGCTGCAGCGGTGCGGCTTCCCCGGCGATTCCTCCCTGACGCGCGGACCGCCAGGGCCCTTCCAAACCGCACACCGGCCATAGGACATCTCCTCCACATAGCGTCTCTGTTGCCGGATATTGAATCAGAAGCAAGATCCGGATGTCCCGAGAATCCGCCGTTCTGGACAATCGTTCGATCAATTGGTGGCCTATAGGCCACCGGCGGGCGTCGCGTTCGAACGACCGGCCGCGTTCCCTGCACGACGTCCGAGCCCTGCAGAGCGAGCCCCGGTCGAGCGGACGTCGATCCCCGACGGGGGCCGCGCCCGGGTCAACCGCTCCGCCGCGTGACCCTAGGCCCGCCCGAACTGAGTGCGGATCAGCCGGTTGACCTGGTGCGCCTCGGGAATGCGCATCGCCAGGACGGCGCGCGCATAGACGAACAACCCAGCCGTGGCGGCCCCGCCCACGCTGATGATCTGCGCGGGCAGCGAGGCGCCGAAGATCCGGTTGAGCACGGCCCAGACGACCCACGAGACGGCCCCAAGCAGAGCCGATGCCACCAGAATCCGTACCGTGATCATGATCGTCTGCGCGCCTTCGAGGCTGCCGTTGAAGCCGATGCGCAGGCGGTGGAACTGCAGCGCGGTCATGACCGCGTTGGCGGCGACCGTGCCAATGATCAGTCCGGCGATCCCCAGCGGCTTGTAGAGGCCGATCGAGACGATGATGTCCACGATGATGTTCAGCGCGGCCAGGCGCGTCGGTATCCACGGGCGCTGCACGGAGAAGAACACGCGCGTGAGCAGCAGGTTCAGACCACCGAAAGGCAAGCTGAAGGCGAACCAGAAGAGGGCTTCGGAGACGAGGCTCGTGGAGGTGGCGTTGAACTGGCCCCGTTCGAACACCAGGCGCACGATCGGCGTGGTGAGCACGAGTATGAACACGGCCGAGGGGATCAGCAGCAGGTTGATCTGGCGCATGCCGATCCCGATCGTGCGGCGCATGTTGCCCACGTCGTGGCGCGCGGCCATGCGACTGAGCGTCGGGAACAGCACCGTGGCGACCGCCACGCTGAAGAGGCCCTGCGGGAGCATGTAGATGCGAAAGGCATTGTCGATCGCGCGCGGGGCTTCCTTGTCGACGAGCGTCCCGAACACCGAGTTGATCAACTGGTCGAGGTTGACGATCCCCAGCCCGATCGTGACCGGGAGCATCAGCGTGAACACCTGGCGGATGCGCGGGTCGTGCCAGTCGATCGAGAACTGCAGGCGGAAGTCGATCCGGCGCAGCGCCGCGAAGACCATCAGCGTCTGCACGAACGTCGCCACGAGGATCGCGATCGCGTACGCATAGACCTGATCGCCGTTTTCATAACCGCCGTGGAAATGCGGGCGAAGGACGACGAGCAGGACGATGATCACGAGGTTCCACGCCGCGGGGGCGATCGCGGGGATGGTGAAGTGTTCGTAGGACTGCAGGATCCCCACGAACAGGCCGGTCAGGCCGATCAGCATCACGACCGGGAAGAGGATCTGCGAGAAGGCGACCGTGAAGGCGTCCAGCGGTGCGGTGAACGTCGGCCCGGTGAACAGCGGCATGATCAGGCCGGCCGCGAGGATGAACACCGCGGAGATCGCGCCGAGGACGATCAGGATGATCCAGAACAGCGTCGAGGCCAGCCGCAGCGCCTCGCGCCGGCGGCCCTGCTGGAGCAGGTCGGTGAAGACCGGCACGAACGCCGCCGAGAGGGCCGCGTTGGCGAACAGGTTGCTCACGAGGTTGGGGATCTGGAAGGCGATCGTGAAGGCCGAGATCGGCCCTTTCGTCCCGAAGAAGCTCGCGGCGACGATTTCCCGTCCGAGCCCCGCCACGCGCGAGATGCCCGTCGCGAAGGAGACGATCGCGGTGTTGCGCGCCACGCGCTCGCTCCCACCGGCCGGTCCGTCACCGCCGCCCTCCGCTACTGCCATCTGCTCGGGCTCGGGCTGACCGAGCCCGCCGTATTCCTCGCCGAAGCTCGCGTCGGGTATGCCTACGAAGTCCACCCGCGGATCGAGGGGGGGCGGGTCGGCCGGCTCCTCTTCGGGTGGGGACGGATCGTCGTAGGGCAACCCCTCCTGCACCGGCTCTCCGTCTGAAGGGATCTCCGACAAGGCTCGCTATAGTACGGCGCTCACACGATGGCCAACATTCATTCACAGAAGAAGCGCATCCTGCGCACCGAGCGTGAGCGCCTCGAGAATCGCCAGTACACCTCGGCGATCAAGACCTACTTCCGCCACCTCGAGGCGGCGGTGCAGAGCGGCGACGGCAAGACGGCCACGAGCGAGCATCGCAGGCTCGTGAGCACGATCGACAAGGCCGTCAAGCGCGGCGCGATGCACAAGCACACGGGCGCCCGGCGCAAGTCCCGCGCCGCGCGCACGCTCGCCGGCATCTCCTCATAGAGTGCGCCCTGGCGCTGCCTTGGCGTCACCACCGCGCCGCCTTGACCTCCGACGGACCAGTCTGGTCTAACTACCGGCGGGTTATCGCCTCGATCGTGCGCAGCGCGAGCGTCTCTTCGTCAAGACCCGACATCCGTGAGCGGGCCTGCGGCACGGGCGAGCCTCCGCGGGTGTCCAGCTCGAGGTCAGCGAGCGCACCGAGCGCGACGCGCAGCCGCTCGGGCTCGGTCTGCGCGACGTCGCGCACGAAGCGCTCGGCCGCGCGCGGGGGCATGCGCAGCCCACGCTTGACCTCGGCCGCGGACTCGCCCGCGCGCAGACGCAGCGAGATCGCGAGCGCGTCGCGCAGGCGCGAGGCCATCAGGTAGGTCAGCCCCGCGAGCCGCTCGCCTTGCTCGCGCAGGCGCACGTACGCGCGGGTGGCCTCACGCTCGTCCCCCGCGACGAGCGCGTCCGCGAGCGTGTAGGCACGGTACTGGGCCGAGTGCGCCGCACGGGCCTCGATGTCCTCTGCGCTCACCCGGCGCGGCTCCTCGCCGTCCAGTTCCAGCGCAAGCTTCTCCAGCTCGCGCAGCAGTCGCTGCTGGCGATCGCCGACCTGACCTACGAGCGCGTTCGCAGCGGCCATGTCCATCTCGATCCCCATCCGCGCGGCCTGCGCGCGCGCCCACTTGGGCAGGTCCCACGGCTTGACGGTCGCCTGCGCGACGATCTGCCCGCCGGCCTGCTTGACGGCCGTGTGCAGCGAGGCGGGCGCCTTGGCGCGACCCTCCTCGCGCGCGAACAGCGCCACGGTCGTATCGGGCGGCATCGCCGCCAGGGCCGGCACGAGCGACTGCTCGACCTCGGCCTGCTTCCAGCGCTCGACGCCCTCGACCAGGATCACGCGACGCCCCACCATCAACGTCATCGCCGCGAGCGCCCCCGCGACGCCCTCCGGGGTGGCCGCCTCGCCCTCCAGCGCCTCCACGCTGTCGGGACCGCCCTCCCGTTCGGCCAGCCCACGCAGGCCCGCCCGGCGCTCGGCTACCGCGCCATGGTCGTCGCCGTGGATCAGATACGCGGGCTTTAGCTCGGCCACTCACGCCAGTCTAGGCGTGCGAGCAGACCCGCTACTTGACGACCAGGTTCACGAGCTTGCCCGGGACGACTATCTCCTTGACGATCTCCTTGCCGTCCAGGTGCGCGCGCACGTTCGGGGCGGCGTGGCAGAGCGCCTTGAGCTCGTCCGGGCTCGCGCCCGAGGCGGCCTGCACGCGGTCGCGCAGCCGACCGTTGACCTGGCACACGAGCTCGTAGGTGTCGCGCTCGAGCATCTCCTCCTCGGCCCGCGGCCACGGTTGCTCCCACACGCGCTCGCCGGTCAGCATCTCGTAGACCTCCGCGCTGACGTGCGGCGCGAACGGGAACAGCAGCGAGGCCCCCGTCGCGAGCGCGAAGCGCTGGCTCTCCACGCTCACTCCTTCGCGCAGGCGCGAGCACTCGTTCAGGAGCTCCATCACCGCAGCGATCGCCGTGTTGAAAGCGAACCGGCGCAGGTCCGAGCTGACCTTGTCGATCGCCCAGTGGGCCTTGCGCAACAGCTTTTCGTCATCCGCCCCTATCCCTTCAGCACCGGTCCGTTCAGCGGTTTCGCCCGCCAGACGCCACAAGCGGCTCAGGAACCGGTGCACACCCTCCATGCCCTCGTCCGACCAGTCCGCGTCCTGGTCGGGCGGGCCGATGAAGAGGATGTAGCAGCGCGCGGTGTCCGCGCCGTAGCGCTGCACGATCGCCGCGGGCGAGACGACGTTGCCGCGGGACTTGCTCATCTTCGCGCCGTCCTTGGTGATCATCCCCTGCGTGAACAGCGCCCGAAAGGGCTCCTGGAAGTCGAGGTGTCCGAGGTCCGCGAGCGCCTTGGTGAAGAAGCGCGCGTACATCAGGTGCAGGATCGCGTGCTCGACCCCGCCGATGTACTGATCGACCGGCATCCACTCGCGCAGCACCGCCGGGTCCCACGCGGCCTCGTCGTTGGACGCGTCGCAGTAGCGCAGGAAGTACCACGAGGAGTCCACGAACGTGTCCATCGTGTCCGTCTCCCGGCGCGCCGGTCCCTTGCACTCGGGGCAGCTCGTCCGCACCCACTCCTCGGCGGCCGCCAGCGGCGAGCGCCCCCGCGGGGCGTAGTCCTCGACGTTCGGCAGCCGCACCGGCAGCTCCTCCTCGGGCACCGGCACCGCCCCGCAGTCCTCGCAGTAGACGATCGGGATCGGGCAGCCCCAGTAGCGCTGACGGGAGATCAGCCAGTCGCGTAGGCGGTAGTTGACCGAGGCGTGCCCCTTGCCCTCGCGATCGAGCCAGCGCACGATCTCGGCGAGCGCCTCGCGGTTGCCCATCCCGTCGAACTGCTCATCCGAGTCGATCAGCGGCCCGTCGCCTAGATATGGGAGCCCACCCTCCAGGCCGTGCTCGTCGCCCTCGCCCTGCGGCGGCGGGGTGGGTGGGCCTTCTATAACGCGCCTGATCGGCAGCTCGAAGGCGCGCGCGAACGCGCAGTCGCGCTCGTCGTGCCCCGGCACGGCCATGATCGCGCCCGTGCCGTACTCCATCAGCACGTAGTCCGCCACGAACATCGGGATCTGCTCGCCGTTGACCGGGTTGGTGACCGTCCGTTCGAGCGCCACCCCCGTCTTGGGCTTATCCGCGTTCCCGCGCTCCTCGCCGGACTCGGTGATCGCGTGGCTTACGTACTCGCGCACCTGTTGCTCGCGCTCGGTGCCCGCGACCAGGCGCAGGACGTCCGGGTGCTCAGGAGCCATCACGAAGAAGGTCGCCCCGAACAAGGTGTCCGGACGGGTCGTGAACACGGGGTAGTCGATGCCGAGCTCCTCGCAGCGGAACGTCACCTCCGCCCCCTCGCTGCGCCCGATCCAGTTGCGCTGCATCGTCTTCACGTGCTCGGGCCACTCGATCTGCCCGAGATCGTTCAGCAACCGCTCGGCATAGTCGGTGATGCGCAGAAACCACTGCTCGAGCTGGCGCACTTCGACCGTGGCGCCGCAACGCTCGCACGTGCCGTCGGGCGAGACCTGCTCGTTGGCGAGCACCGTCTGGTCTTTCGGGCACCACTTCACCGCCGCCTCCTTGCGGTAGGCCAGGCCGGCGTCGAGCAGTTGCAGGAAGATCCACTGCGTCCAGCGGTAGTAGCTCGGTTCGTGCGTGGCCAGCTCGCGCGACCAGTCGATCGAGATGCCCCATTCGCGGAACTGGCGCTGGAAGGAGGCGATCGAGGCATCGGTGGACGCGCGCGGGTGAACGCCCGTCTTGATCGCATGGTTCTCCGCCGGCAGTCCGAAGGAGTCGTAGCCCATCGGATGCAGCACCCGTAGCCCGAGACGGCGGTGGTAGTGGGCGATCGCGTCTCCCACCGAGTACACCTTCAGGTGGCCGATGTGCGGCTCACCGCTCGGGTAGGGAAGCATCTCCAGCACGTACGAGCTCGTCTGCTCGGGCCCGGCGACCGACGCGCCACGGGCGCTCGCCGTGAGCGCGCTTTCGTTGGAGACCTCCCACGTGCGCTCATCGGCCCACACCGCCTGCCAGCGGGGCTCGATCTCCTGGGGGTCGTATCTGCGCTCTGACATGGAGAGCGCAGGTTAGCGAGCGGACTGGGACGGAACTCTGGGGGCAGACCTCATCCCGTGTCGTAGGCCGCCGGGGGCGGGCGTGCGATAAAGCGTGAGTGCGACCAAGCGCGCGTTCGCCAAAGCGCGCAAACGCCCGAGTCCGGCGGACAGCCGCGGACCCGGGCGCGGGGACAGGCTCAGAAGCTGTCGCCCGTGTCCATCGGATGCCAGAACAGCGGCTGAGGCTCGTTGCTCACCCCGGCCGCGCCCATCAGCGCGCCGATCTTCTCGCCCTGATCCTCGAAGAACGCCTGAAACGCCTCGGCGCTTGGCCACTCGTCGATCACCAGCACCTCGCCGTCTCCGGCCATGAACCGGTGGTGGTGGATCGCGCCCATCTCTTTCGAGCGCGCGGAGATCTCTTTGATGAACTCCTGTTTTTCGCGCGCGACCTCTTCCAAGCGAGCCGGATCTACCGTCAGGCGCAACCCCATCATTACCGACATCGTCCTGCCTCCCTGTTGTCTCGGTGCGATTTGACCGTGCGCCCGAGCCTACGCTCCTATCGGTCCGAGAGCGTTAACGAGCCGTTTCGCGAGTGGGCCGCGACGCCCAACCGCACCGTGACGAGACCTTGTGAGCGACAATCCCCGAGCGGGTCGAGGCTCAGCGGCCGCCGAAGATGCGCAGCAGGGTGAGGAAGATGTTGATGATGTTGATGAACACGCCCGTGGCGATCCACACCACGTCGCGCTCGGTCGCGCCGCGACGGATGATCTGGAAGTAGATCGCCAGGTACGCGCTCACGATCACGTAGATCGCGAGGTTCAGCAGGAAGCTTTCGCCCGAGCCGATCAGGATCAGCA
>Ga0210387_10002201_pt1 | contig 14827 bp, 14 predicted proteins | sample IncBWC7OmetaG_FD_160108 | JGI IMG/M metagenome (GOLD analysis project Ga0210387, IMG submission 160108) | Forest soil microbial communities from Barre Woods Harvard Forest LTER site, Petersham, Massachusetts, United States - Inc-BW-C-7-O ...
GCGTTGCGGACGGGAACAAGCGTGTTGAGATAGGCGCGGATCGCGAGCACGTCGTCGCGGGACATTTTGGTGTAGGCGTTGTAGGGCATCGCCGGATAGAGATGCGAGCCGTTGCGCGCTATGCCTTTGCGGACTGCGGCGTCGAACTGCTCATCGCTCCAGCTGCCGATGCCGGTTTCAGGATCCGGCGTGATATTCGGGGCGACGATATTGCCGAAAGGCGTTTCGATGGCGCGGCCGCCGGCAAAGGGCTGATTGGCGCCGGGCACGGTGTGGCAGCTCGCGCAATCGGAAAGCACCGCCAGATAGCGCCCGCGTTCGATCTGGGTGAACTCCTGCGGATCGGAATCGCCCGCGAAGGAAGCGGTGGTGCCCAGCAGCAGAAGGGCCGCCGCCAGCGAGCCGCGATATCGCTTACGCATCGACCAGTCTCCCGGGGCTCTTCAGATATTTGTTGCGGATCGCATCCGCCGCCCAGAAGGCGAGCGCGGCGACGGTCCCCGTCGGGTTGTAGCCCGCATTCTGCGGGAATGCGCTGGCACCCAGCACGAACAGATTCGATACGTCCCAACTCTGCAGATAGCGATTGATCACGCTGGTGTTGGGATCGGCGCCCATCACGGCGCCGCCATTCACATGCGTGGTCTGATAGGTCGTGATGTCGTAAGGCGCCGTCCTGTATTGAATGCCGAGCTTTTCGGCGCCCATCGCCTTGATGATCTCGGCGAACTTGTCGGTCAGAAACTTGTTCTGCTTGACCTCGTTTTCCTTGAGATCCATCGTGATGCGCATCAACGGCCGGCCGAAGCGATCCTTGTAGGCGGGATCGAGGTCGAGATAGACGTCGCGATAGGCGTAGAAGCTGCCGTGAACGCCGGTACCGGGCTTGACCGTCGACAGATAGTTCTCTTTCGCGGCGGTCTTCCACGCGGCGCCCCATTTCGGCGTTCCCGGGGGAACAAGCGCGCTCTCGATCGGCCGCGCGCCAGTTTGCACTTGCCCGACATAGCCGCCGCCCACAAAGCCATGTGGTCCGTGGTCGAAATTGTCGCCGTTGAACTCGTCGATGCACATGCCGATCGAGCCCGAGGCGATAAACGGGTTGAAATTGTATTTCTTCGGATCGAAGAAGCCGTTGACGCTGGAGATGGTCTGGTGGGTGTAGTTCCGTCCCACGGTGCCTACGTTGGCCATGGGATCGTAGGGATGGCCGATCTTCGAATGGAGCAGCAGCTGCACGTTGAACAGCGCGAAGGCCGAGAGGATGACGAGATCAGCCGGCTGCTCCCATTCCTGACCGCTGGTGTCGACGAAGGTGACGCCCGTTGCCCGCGTACCTGATTTGTCGACGTTGATGCGGATGACTTCGGAATTGTCCCGTGCCGAAAAGTTTGGCTTGCGTACGAGATACGGAAGGATTGTGGTCTGCGGGCTCGCCTTCGAATAATTGCTGCAACCGAACCATTCGCAGAAGCCGCAATAAGTGCACGGCCCCATCTTCAGGCCGAGCGGGTTCGTGTAGGCCTGGGAGAGATTGCCCGAGGGTTGCGGGAAAGGCTTGTAGCCTAATTCGCGTGCCGCCTTTCCGAACAAGGTGTGGCTGAAGGGCTGGGCCTGCGCAGGTGTCGGATAGGGTCGGGAGCGCGCGCCCTCGAAGGGGTTGCCGCCTTCCATGATCTGGCCGCGGAGATTGCCTGCGGTGCCGGATGTGCCGCACAGATATTCGAAGCGGTCGTAGAATGGTTCGAGCTCGTCATAGGTGATGCCCCAATCCTGGATGGTCATGTCATCGGGCAGGAAGGATGCGCCGTATCGCTGCGTCAGATGCGTCTTGAGCACGAAATCCGACGGCAGGAAGCGCCAGGTCTCGGCGTTCCAGTGCACGCCGCCGCCGCCAACGCCGTTGGGTGGCATGAAGGCACCCCAACTGCGGATCGGAAGCGCGGTCTGATCTAATTTGTTGCGGAAGGTGAAGGTGAGCTGGTCCGGGCGCAGGAACAGCTCATGCCGCACGCGGTAGCGCAATTCGTCTTGCATGTAGGTCGGCGGAAAGTCTGTCGGCGCGTCGCGCCAGGGGCCGCGCTCGATCGCCATCACTTCGAGACCTTCATCGGTCAGTTCGTTGGCCATGATCGAGCCGGTCCAGCCGAGGCCGATGATGACGACGTCTTTCTTGGGAAGCCTTTTGGACATGGGTTACCTCTGCGTCCGCGACGTCCATTCGGCGCGCCCTGCCATGCTGACCGGCGGCAATGGAAATTTCTCATTGTGTCGGCTAACCCAATCCAGATAGTTGTAGCGGGCGCCGGGGTAGCCGATCATCTTCCAGGCGACCATGTCCTTGTTGCCGCCGTAGATGGGATCGGCAAAGAAGCCCATCTGAACGTCCTTGATGACCTGTTCGAAGAAGGCCTTGCCGTCGACGCTGTCGAGCTTGAACGCTCCGCTCTCGAGGCCTTCGAGCACGTGGTCCTTGTCAGCGTCCGAAAGTTCGTAAAAAGCCTTGCCGCCGAGCTGCGCCTTGCAAGCCTTGTCGAGCGCGGCGAGGTTCTCGCGATATTCCTGCGCGGGACTCTTTTCGGATTGACGACCCTGGTTCTTGGCTCCCTTCATAAAGGGCGGCCGAATATAGAGGCCATCCTGTCGGCCGTAGGGGCCGGCAAGCTGCCGATCGAGAAACACGGCGCTACCGGAATCCTTGCCTCCGGGCGTTTCGGAATCGGGAGGGATGATACGATCGGCGAGCGCCTCGACGGCCCTGCCTTCGTCGCCGGTAAAGAAAAGCCAGGGCCCGGGCGCCGCAGCGGTCGGCGGATTGCCTGCATTCGGCGTCCACGGAAGGTGATCGAAGATCACGGTGGCGCGCGCGCTTGACGTCGTGACAGCCAGATAGGCGGTGCCGGCCAAAAGCTCGCGACGACAGATCTGAAGTGGACCGTTGTTGTTTTTCATTTTGTTTTCATGGGCCTCCTTCGGCGAACCTGTCGCGCGACCGCGAATCAATCCGCGCCGTGCAGCTTGGTTCCCGTTGGCGGATATTCGGCCGAGGCGGCAGGCGGGTTACACCGGGGAGGACAATTTCGACCGGCCGCGAGCCCCCGCGCGGCGCCGGCGGCGGGTGGGTTGAGCAACGAGGGGGCGGAACCTTTCGGCTTTCATGCCTCGCTTTCGTCGCGACGACCGAATTGTAAATAACCTCTAAAACTGTATTAGAAAAGTTACAATCGGAAATGACAAAAAGTACATCGGGAGGCGTCGCGAGCGACGTCGCGCGCCGTCCCTGGCCGTCGGCACAGCCAGCTACCTGTGGGGTCGAAACGCTGACCTATTTTTCTCCAACGCGCGGTAGCCGTGTAATTTTTTTGGATTTGTAACCAGGGCGCGGCGATCCACGAACCGGACATATCGGGCGAGGCTGGATTGATTTTCCTCTCGTTTTGTAACCAGACGGATAGCATCTGAAAAGTTACTTCCGTAGCCAGACTGGAGCCACTGAGCGATCCGGTAACCGAAGGCCAGGCTTCGAGCATCAGGGCGTCGCCTCGCGTTGAACGACTTCCATCGTATGCAGCCGCTCGGTGTTGCTGGCACGCAGGATGTCCTGCTTGAGCAAATAGACTGAAGCGGCAAGCAGCACGATATCCTTTACCAGGAACAGGAACGGCAAGGTTGCGGCCGGAAAGCTGCCGGCCGGTACCGCCCAGGGCTCCGGGAAGAACGGAATGATGGTGACGGTTCCGACATAGGTGGCACACGACCCCAACGCGCCGAGGACGCCCAGCTTCTTGTTCCAGAATCCAAGGAACATGATGCAGCCAAACAATAACTCGACAGACCCGAGAAAAAAGGCGGCGCCGCGTATGCCGAATGCAGGGATGAGCCAGAAGATCAATGGACCGTGGCTGATGAAGGGGACCAGCGCGTGGGCCTCATAGTCGAACCATTTCTGGCAGCTGAAGAAGAAGAACAGGATGACCATCGTCGCGCGAATGAGGTGATAGTCGAGGTCGCCTCTGACGATATCGAGCTTCGATAATTTCGCGATGAGCTGGTCCATTTCAGCTGCTCCAATGCGCTACGGGACGAACCCATGCGAGCGATTGGGCGCGGTCCCGCTTTTGATGATCGAGCACATGCCGGTGACGCCGGTTGCGCGGATCAAGCAGTAGCAAAGCCGTCGCGACTGCGCTGCGCGTCCGTTATCGCAAGTTGCTCGATCTTGCGGGGTTTCAATTCGATTTGCGTCGAGCGACATGAACCTGCCCGGCTCGGAGAACCCATACGAAGGTATGGGTTCAACTATCACTATCGAGAGATTGTGGGGGAACGCCCGCGAAAGCATGGTCTGGCGGCGCGTTGCGCTGCCATTCGGCACCAGGTGGAGTCACCCGCCAGGGAGACGATGTCATGTTGATCCGTTCGTGGCTGCATAGCGATTTTCCGGGTCTCGAATGGCAGGTGGCTCTGCACAGACGGCTACTGGAAGGTCGTCGTTTTCCTTATTTCGTTTCGGCGATTTGCGCGGGTCGCGGGAGTTAGCTCCGGTGGCGATCCCTTTCATCGCAGTTGTCGACGATGATGAGGCGTTGTGCTCGTCACTGGTCGATCTGATGCGTTCCATGGGCTATCCCGCGGAGCCTTTCAGCTCCGGCGAAGCATTCCTGACGTCGCCGAACCGGTTTGGCCTGCACTGTATCATCGCCGACATCCACATGCCGGGGATGGGCGGACTTGATCTCCTCAGCGAGCTCCGCCGACAGGGCAACACCACCCCCGTGGTGCTCATTACGGCTCTGACCGACAGGCAGCTAGACCAGGAAGCTGCCGCGAGAGGCGCTCTCTGCCTTCTCAGAAAGCCATTCGAAATCAGTTCCCTGCTTGATCACATCGAGAGGAGTCTTCGCAAATGAAACCCGTTCAGGATCATGGCACCGTCGGCTCGAAGCTGCGCGCGCTGCCGCTGCTCTCGAGCGAGACTGGAGAGAATTCGTCGTGCTCCGAGGAACGGGCGCCGCCACGTCGGCCGGCTCGATCGGTGCAGGCAGAGAGTTGGACGCAGCGATCGCAGCGATGGGGCCGGCTGATGATGGAGGCGCGGTCTGGCGACAGCCACGCGTATGAACAGCTGCTCCGCGAATTGGACGCCTGGTTATGCCGGTACTATGCCCGCAGGCTCCCGCATCCCGCGGCCGAGGATGCCAGGCAAGACACGCTGCTCGCGATCCACGCCAAACGCCATACCTACGAACCGTCGCGATCGTTCGGCGCATGGGTGATCGGGATCGCGCGGTACAAATGGATCGACCGCATCCGTGATGCGTCCAGATATTCGGCACTAGCGCTAAATGAGGACATCGCGGTCGAGGATCATGAAGGTGCTGCGATCAGCGCGGCGGCGCTGGATCATCTGCTTGGCCGGTTGAAGCCCGCGCAGGAAAGCGTCATCCGCCTGGTCAAGCTGAAGGGGCTCAGCATCGCGGGCGCGTCCGGCGCAACCGGCCAATCCACGGCGCTGGTCAAGGTCAATATCCATCGGGGCCTGAAGAAGCTGGCAGCCCTTGTCTCGTGACGACGGCGCATACGGCGCAGAGGATATTGGTAGATGTTTCGCAGCCAGACTGAACGGCAGTTGAGCCATAACGAGGTCGACGCAGCCTTCCGCACCGATGTGCTCAAGGGGCTGAGTGTCAAACCCAGAGCCATTCCGGCGCGCTGGCTCTATGATCGGCGCGGATCGGCTCTGTTCGATGCGATCACGGCGCTGCCCGAATATTACCCGACGCGAACCGAGCGATCGATCTTGAGCTCGGCGATCAAGGAGATCGCTGCATCGATGGGGCCGGGCCGCGCCATTGTGGAATTTGGATCGGGCTCCTCGGCCAAGACGCCGATCCTGCTCTCGGAGGTGGATCCCGTAGCCTACGTGCCGATCGATATTTCGGGGGCTTACTTGAAGGAATCCGCAGCGGTGCTGTCGCGCCAATTCCCGGAATTGCCGATATTTCCAGTGAAAGCTGACTTCACGCGTGGGCTGAGCTTGCCGGCGGCGATCGACGGCGCGCCCAGGCTCGGCTTCTTTCCGGGGTCGACGATCGGAAATCTGCTCGTGCCCGCGGCCGTGGATTTACTTCGGATGATGGCAGCGACGCTCGGGACAGGCGCGATGTTGCTGATCGGCATCGACCGTATCAAGAACCCTGATATTCTGCTGCCGGCCTATGACGACGCGCAGGGCGTGACCGCGGCCTTCAATCTTAATCTGCTGCATCGGATCAATCGGGAGCTCGCAGGCTCCGTGCCAGTAGATGCCTTCCGCCATGTCGCGCAATGGAATGGCTTGGAGACGCGAATCGAAATGCATCTCGAAGCCGTTTGCGATATCAGCTTCGAGGTCGATGGCTGGCCTTTCTCCTTGTCGCGTGGCGAGACCATCCACACCGAGAACAGTATCAAATATGGCCCGCGCGACGCTCGCCTGCTACTGCGTGCCGGAGGCTGGACTCCGGTGTTGGAGTGGACCGACGCGAAGGAATTCTTCTCTCTCATTCTCGCTCGTCACGAAGCAGCACCATCGGCGCCGTGACTTTTTGAAATGCAGATCCAGCAGGTTCACCTGCGAGAGCGCTAGCCGGAGGCTGCGGTCAGCGCCGCCAGGAGGACGCCGACGACCTTGTCGGGCGCAGTTGCGATTGGCGTATGATCGACGTCCATACGGTGCACCTCCGCTTTCATGCGCGCTGCCATGAACTCCTGCGTCTTCGGATTGATCATGCGGTCCTGCCTGGCAAGCAGGTACCAGGACGGCAGGCTCTTCCAGAGCGGCTTCGGCGCTTTTTCCTGGATGCAGGCCACGTGGATGGGCCGCTGCACGGCCTTGAACAGCCCAATTTCATCCTTCGAGGCGTCCTGCGCGAAGGCCGAGGGAAATCCCTCGTCTGGCATCCAGATGTAACCATGTTCGTCCGGCGCAAGCTGTGGCGCCTCCGGAAGCGGGGGCTCGCGATAGAAGACGTCGGCGATCGACTCGCCTTCGTCGGGTGCCAGGGCCGATATGAACGCTAGCGAACGTACGCGATCGTTCCGGGTCGAGCCGATGACCGCGCCGGCATAGGCATGCGCCGCGAGGACAAGCGGTCCACTGGTTCGCTCCAGGGCCCGGTCGAGCGCCCGGACGTCGTCCGAGAGCGAAGTCAGTGGAATTGGCGCTGCCATGGTCGCCACGCCGCGAGCCTGCAGAAGGGCAATGACCTTCATCCAGCTCGACCCGTCGGCCCAGGCTCCGTGGACCAATACAACCGTAGATTTTGTATTTGTCGCGTTCATGATACTGACCTTTTCTCGCGTTGAACTCGTGCGGGGTCAGGCGCGCGCCGCGGTGGATTAACTGCCCTTAACTTGTCAGAGGCGGTATAGGCGGTTACAGTTTGCCTTCGGGCCTGAAGGTGATTCATATGGTGGACCAGCGTCCCGCGCCGATTTTCGTCGCGGATTCTCCCGGGTTGGATTTTCTGAATTCGGTCGCAACGCCCGGGGACGCAGAGGTTGAGTGGCTCGGATCGGGCAAGGATTTGATTGCGTGGCTCCTGCACGCAGGCCTCGCGCCCCCTGAGGCGATCGCCGAGCTGCGCAAGACGGCGGTACCGGGCGAGTTCGATACGGTCGCCGCGCAGGCGTGCAAGCTCAGAGAATGGTTTCGTGGATTCGTCAACGCCTACAAGGGCAAACCGCTGAAGCCGAAGGTTCTTCATGAACTGGAGCCGTTGAACCGGGTATTGATGCGGGACGCGCAATTCGGCCGGATCGTTCCCCGTGAGACCGGTCGCAAGAATGCCGCACAGGGTGAGGGCGACAAATCTCCCGTTTCGGGACTGGTATGGCGAACCCAACGCCATTGGCGATCGCCTGACGCCTTGCTGTTTCCGATTGCAAACGCGATGGCGCAGCTCGTCTGTGATGAGGACTTCCAGCACGTCAAAGCCTGCGAGGGGCCGCGTTGCACGCTGCTCTTTCTGGATCGAACGCGGGGACATGCGCGACGCTGGTGCTCGATGTCGGTGTGCGGCAATCGGGCGAAACAGGCAGCCCATCGACAGCGGGCCCTGCGCGCGCGCTGATGAGCGCAACGACTGCACGGATCGGGCGCGTTCAAAGATCGAGGCGAGGATGGTCGGCAAGGCATCAAGATGGCTGTCTCGTTTCGGTTCAAGAGCTGATTGGTGTTTCGATTGCGCGGTACGGCTTGTTCGTTGGCCGGCGGGCCCGATCGGGCCACGCAGCGGCGTCAGCATATTCGGGCATGGGACGGGGTTGGTTACATCCCGCGAGGCAAATTCACTAACGAATCCGCGGGCGAAGACCGTTCCCGCGGACGCATCCCGAGATCGTAACTTGGCAAATTTCGCAATACCGGTTACACGGCAGGGCCGGACGCCGGTAAGCCGGACAGGCGGCTACTTGTGTCTTCGATCGCTATGCCGGAATGCCTAGAGGATCGTTGTCAGTGCTAGAAATCTCGCCATGAGGCTTGAGACCGAAGCGCACGAGCTGGAGCTGATCGCCCGGGCGTTTCAGATCATCTCGAAAGAGATCAGCTATCAGGGCCTCGCCAGGACGCTCCTCCGACAAGCGCTGAGCTATTCGGGGGCGGCGCGAGGCGGAATACTGCTCAGCGAAGATGGCGAACTGCTCGCCAAGGCCGACGCCAGCTTCCCCCGCGAGAAAGCCGATTTCTTCACGTCGCAGCCGGAAGCCGGCGCATTCCGCTTGCCGGCCGACATTGCCGAGACGGTCCTTCATCGGCAGGAAACCGTCGTAAGGCGGACGAGCCGCGAAAGTTCGGCTCTGATCGATCCCATCGAGCGCCCCTCGCATGACATAACGCAGTTGTGCATCCCCCTGGTCCATCAGGACTGGACCATTGGCGTCCTCTATCTGGAATCGGAGAGCGACGAGGAGGTCTTCACGCCGAGATGTATGTGGATGATGTCCATGCTCGCTTCGCAGGCGGCAGTCTCCTTTGAGTCCGTCCGCCTGTTCGAGGCGCTGCGCGAGACCAATCGCTGGATGGTGAAGGGGCAAGAGATCGGCCGCATGGGCAGCTATCGCTTCAACACGCGAACGCTGCTTTCCCGGGCATCGCGCGAATGCTACCGCATCTTCGACATCGATCTCGGCGTCAACCCCGTGCCGTTCGACGTATTCAAGAGCCGTGTCCATCCGGATGATCTGCCTGCGTTGGAGCAGGCGGTTGCGGCGGCGGTGAGCACCAAATCTCTCTTCAGCCACGAGTACAGGGTCGTCCACAGAGACGGCCTGACGCTGTATGTGCATGCGGTCGGACAACTCGACGTGGGACCGAGCGGCGACGTCGAATTGGAAGGGATCATCACCGACATGACCGAGCGAAGGGCGGCCGAGCGGGCGCTTTCAGACGCCAGGACCGAACTTGCGCGTGCCGTGCGCCTGGCTTCCTTCGGCGAGCTTGCGGGCTCCATCGTCCACGAGATCAACCAGCCGCTGACGGGGATCATCATGAGTGCGGAGGCCTGCCTGCGCTGGCTCGCGCGAGAGACTCCCGAACCCGGTGAAGCGCGCAAATCCGCGACGCGCGTGATCGAAGAGGCGCGGCGCGCGCATGACGTGGTCTCCGGCCTGAAACAGCTCGTCCGCAATGCACAGCTCAATTTTACCAATGTCGATGTCAACGAAGCGATCGAGGAGGTTTTTCTGCTGTCGAAGCGGGAGCTGGAGCGCGCCGGCGTCACGCTGCAAGCCAATTTCTGCAAGTCGCTGCCACCCATCAAGGCGGACCGGGTCCAGATTCAACAGCTCGTCTTCAACCTCGTGCGCAATGCCATCGAGGCCATGGCAGGGGTCGAGGGGAGGAATCGCGTTCTGACCGCCTGTTCAAAGGCTGCGAACGATCATATCCTCGTGACGGTCGCAGACACCGGCGTAGGTATCGATCCCGCGAACAAGGCGCGTCTCTTCGAGGCGCTCTACACCACGAAGGGAAACGGCCTTGGCCTAGGTCTGTCGATTTGCCGGAAAATTGTCACTGTCCATGGAGGGCGTCTATGGGTGGAAGAAAACAAGACGCACGGCACGACGTTCGCGTTCATTCTCCCGCTCCGCCCGTCCATCCCGATGACGGGAAACAATTGAGAATGTCATCAGCGGCATTTGTCCATATCGTCGACGACGACCAGGCGGTTCGCGAGTCGCTCGGAGACTTGCTCCAGTCCATGGACTATCGCGTCGCGCTCTATGCGTCCGCCTCGGATTTCCTGAAAGTGGAGTTGCCTGATGTGCCGGCCTGTCTGGTGCTCGACGTCAGGCTGCCGGGCACCAGCGGCCTGGAGCTGCAGGCCTATCTTGCAGGCATCAATGTGGGATTGCCGGTGATTTTGATGACCGGATATGGCGACATTCCGATGTCGGTGCGAGCCATGAAGCTCGGCGCGGTCGATTTCCTCACCAAGCCGATACGGAATCAGGATTTGCTCGATGCCGTTGCCATCGCGATCCGCAAGGACGGCGACCGTCGGCTTGAGACCGCCCACATCGCTCAGCTGAAAGACAAATATGCGCTTCTGACTGCCCGTGAACGGCAGGTGATGGCGCTGGTGGCTTCGGGGCTGATGAACAAGCAGGTCGCCCAGGAGCTTTCGATCAGCGAGGTCACGGTCAAGATGCATCGCGGCAGCCTGATGCGCAAATTGGAAGCCAAGTCCCTGGCGACGCTCGCCCGGATCGCCGAGGCGCTCGACATCGAGAGGTGAGGCCTCGGCCTGTCGCACGCTTCCAGGTAGAATTTCGACCACGGCGTAATTCCGGCCCTTGCCCCATACCAAGGTATGGGATCGGCCATCACAACCGAGAGATTGTGAGGGGTAGGCCGCTGCCCGCATGGTGGCGTTGCCATCAGGTGCTCGCTCGTTTCGACCCGCAACAGGTCTCAACGGCCTCACCGCGATGGCTCGCGATTGTCGAAGGTGAACATGCACAGGGTGACGGCGATGACAATTTGCGCATCCAACGTCAGCGAAAGCAGGGTGGGGCTCCCCGATCGGATCAATCATGCTGCCGCAGGCATGACATCGGCGATGAATGCGCGGCCATCGGCCGCCAATGTCTTCGTTCATCCGACCGTGAGGATAACCCCTGTCGAGCCTGTAAAGCGCCTCGGCACCGGCTGGCACTGGTGGTTTTCGGAAAGTGTTCACGTCCCGACCGGCAGCAAGATCGAGTTCTGCTTCCAGGGGCACAGGCATCTGCTCGCCCTGTATTATGAGGGTGTCCGAACCGGCGGCGAGACCTCGATCGACGGCCTCTATGTTTCGCGGCTTCGCAGTTTCGTCCACAAGCTGACGTTCGTGCCTGCGGGATGCGCCTATCGGGAATCGCACGAAACCGGCGCCTCCACGCGCCTGACGTTTCTCTATCTCGACCCCGCGGCATTTCCTAAATCGGAGAGCTTTGAGCCGCGGGTGTATTTCGAGGATTCGCTGGTCTGGGAGACGGCGTCGAAGTTGAAGAACACGATTGAAAGCCGCCAGGCCCAATGCATAGCGTATCTCGAAGCGCTCTCAGGCGTGCTCGCCCATGAGCTCACCCGCATTGACCAGCAGGTGGTTCGCGAACCGGCCGTGAGTCGCGGAGGCCTGGCCAGCTGGCAAAGGCGCGCGGTCGTCGATTACATCGAAGCGCATCTAGGCGAGCAGGTCTGCCTGGTGACGCTGGCAGAACTGGCCCGGCTCAGCCTTCATCATTTCTGCCGGGCGTTCAAGCAGTCCTTCGGGATTCCGGCGCACCAATATCAGGTGCAGCGGCGCATGGAGGTCGCCAAGCTCCTGCTGGCGGACGGAACGACGTCGATCACCGAAATCGCGCTCAGCCTCGGCTATGCGCAGACCAGTTCGTTCAGCAACGCCTTCCGCAAGACGACGGGCTGGACGCCGACGGCCTATCGCCGGGAGTTCAAATGAGCTGATACCGTCGGTGTTCGCGCCGGCGTGATCACGTCTTTGTACATCTGTAACCAGAGCAGAGCCGCCGGCGAACTAGTCCGACGATACCGGGGCGAGGGGACAGGCTTTCAGCCGGCGGACCGCGAGGGACCAATCATGACGAAAATCCAATACCGCAAGGTCAGTGTTGACGGGTTCAACGTGTTCTACCGGCAGGCGGGCCCTGCCGATGCGCCCGCTCTGTTGCTGCTTCACGGCTTTCCCACCTCAAGCCATATGTTTCGAGAGCTGATCCCGGCCCTCGCCGACCGTTTCCACGTCGTGGCGCCGGACCTGCCGGGGTTCGGCCATTCCGACATGCCACCCCGCGACAAGTTCACCTACACCTTCGCGAAGCTCGCCGAGGTGATCGAGCGCTTCACGGAAGTCATCGGCCTCGCCCGCTTTGCGATCTACATCTTTGACTATGGCGCGCCGACCGGCCTTCGCATGGCGGTTCGCCATCCCGAGCGCATCACCGCGATCATCTCGCAAAACGGAAATGCCTATGAGGAGGGATTGAGCGAGGGCTGGAATCCGATCCGCGCCTACTGGCAGGACGCTTCGGAGAAGAACCGTGCGGCACTGCGCGCCTTTCTCGCGCCCGAGACGACGTTCTGGCAATACACCCACGGTGTGTCAGATACGTCGCTGGTTTCTCCGGACGGCTATTCGCTCGACAACCATTATCTGATGCGCTCGGGCGCCCACGACGTGCAGCTCGATCTCTTCGGCGACTACAAGAGCAATGTCGCCATGTATCCGGAGTTTCAGGCCTACTTCCGCAAGCACAAGCCGCCGTTCCTGGCGGCCTGGGGCAAGAACGATCCCTTCTTCCTGCCGCCCGGGGCGGAAGCCTTCAAGCGCGATATTCCGGGAGCGGAAGTGCGTTTCTTCGATACCGGCCATTTCGCGCTCGAAACCCATGGCGAGGAGATCGCCGAGGCCATTCGCGAATTTCTTCCGCGCGCCGTGAGCGCCACGCGAAAAGCGGGCTGAGCACGCGCTGCTCGTCCAAGGAAGTCGTTCGTCGTTCACGAGATCCACGTTCCGACATCCAAGATTCGAGAACACAAAAAAGGAAGTTGGAATGTCAAAAGCGGTGGCGATCGTGACGGGGGCGAGCTCTGGGATCGGCAGAGCGACGGCGATCAGGCTTGCCCGCGATTTCTCCGGCGTCGTGCTCGCCGCGCGCGGGGCTGCCGCACTTTCCGAGGTTGCCGAAGAGGTGAGGGCGCAGGGCGCCGAGCCGCTCGCGCTCGAACTCGACCTGATGGCGCCGGCTGCCGCCGAAAGCGTCGTCGACCGCACTCGGGCAAAGTTCGGCCGGATCGATGCGCTGTTGAACATCGCCGGCGCGGTGCCGGGAATCGATCTGTTCGAAATGACGGACCAGCAGTGGAGCGCGGGCGCCGAGTTGAAGCTTCATGGTGCGCGCCGGCTGACGCTTCACGCGTGGGAGGCATTGAAAGCGGCGAAAGGCTCGGTCGTCCTCATGGCCGGCAACGCGGCCGAGATTCCGACGGCCTCCGCGGCTGCTGTCGGCGTCATCAATGCTGCGATCGTCGCGCTTGCCAAGGCTTTTGCCGATTGCGGTCTTCAGGATGGCGTCCAGGTCAATAGCGTCTCGCCGGGACCTGTCATGACCGGGCGGCGGCTATCGATGATCGAGAAATGGGCCGCCGCGCACAAGGTCGGCCTCGATCAGGCCAAGCAGACGTTGCTGACCAAGTCCGGCATTCGCCGCTACGGCGAGCCGCAGGATATCGCCGAGCTGATGGCCTTTCTGGTTTCTCCTGCCGCGCGATGGATGACGGGCGAGCAGCTTCGCATCGACGGCGGCGAAGTGAAATCGATCTGACCGGACACACAATGGAGGCCCGCTGATGCCCGCACTTCCCCTGATCGTCTTTGATGTCAATGAGACGCTGCTCGATCTGCAGACGATGGAGCCTACCTTCGAGCGCATCTTCGGCGACAAGAAGGACATGCGGCTGTGGTTCGCCAACTTCATCATGTATTCGGCGGCCTTGACCGTCGCCGGCTGCTACGTGCCGTTCACCGATATCGGTGCTGCCGTGATGAAGATGATGGCCGACACCCAAGGCATCAATATCACCGACGCGGACAAGCGCGAGCTTACCGATAAGTTCTCGACTATGCCGCCTTATGCGGAAGTGCCGGGCGCGTTGCGGAAGCTGCGTAGTGCCGGTTTCCGGCTGTTCACGCTGACCGACAATCTGCTCGAGGTGCAAACGCGCCAGCTCGAGCACGGCGGCATCGTCGACCTCTTTGAACGGCGGTTCAGCGCGGATGGCGTGAAGCATCACAAGCCGTCGCGCCAGGCTTACGGCTATGTCGAGAAGGAGCTCGGCACCACCCCCTCGCAGATGTGCCTGATCGCCTGCCATACCTGGGACACGCTCGGCGCAGTGGCGGCCGGCTGGGAAGGGGCCCTGATCAAGCGCGTCGGCAATGATGTCCTTAGCGTAGGCCCGCAGCCGCACATCGTCGGCAACGACCTCAACGATGTGGCCGATCAGCTCATCGCCCGTCACAGTTCCGGGCGCGGATAATTGAAGCGAGACAGGCGGTTGGCGGCTCTCGAGGCCACCACGAAGAGAGCGTCTCACAGAATGGCCTGAAATTATTGGTGAACTTCGCGCGGCGGCCCGCCCGCCTGTGGAACGTTTGGTTGCTTCACAGTTTGGCTTGATGAATCATTCGAACCTGGTCCATAAGCGTCGTCCCCCGCAGCCGGCAGTTCGGTTGCTTCGGGCCGGTTCAGTGGGAGTTTTTGCGTGGCAAAGATCCATCAG
>Ga0210387_10002202_pt1 | contig 14820 bp, 9 predicted proteins | sample IncBWC7OmetaG_FD_160108 | JGI IMG/M metagenome (GOLD analysis project Ga0210387, IMG submission 160108) | Forest soil microbial communities from Barre Woods Harvard Forest LTER site, Petersham, Massachusetts, United States - Inc-BW-C-7-O ...
CCGGGATGGTCTCCCCGGCGATGGTGACGAAGTTCTGACGCGGGAGCCACTCGGGCGGGATCTTACCGACTTGTTCACGGGGCTGGAGCGAAGTGAGCAAGAGCCACAACAGCGGCACCGTGAACAGCAACGCCAGCAGGATCAGCGGCAGGTGAATCAGCGGATTCGTGCGATTGAGCGGGTTCGGGCTTGGCATCGGGATTGGCGCTCGGCTCAGCGATCGTACGTGACCCAGCGTTGCGACAGCCTGGTCGCCGCGAAGGTCAGGATCAGAATGACGATGAACAGCACCCAGGCCATGGCGGACGCGTAGCCCATGCGCAAATCCTGAAAGCCGACGTTGTACAGATTGAGCACGTAAAACAGGGTCGAACGCTCGGGGGCGCCAGTCGACCCGGTCATGATGAAGGCCTGCGTGAAGGCTTGAAAGCCGCCGATGATGCTGAGCACCACGTTGAAGTAGATGACCGGCGAAATCATCGGGATGGTCACGTGGATCAGGCGCTTCCAAAACCCGGCGCCGTCGATGATGGCGGCTTCATAGAGGTGGGTCGGCACGTCTTGCAGGCCCGCGAGGTAGATGACCATCGCGTTGCCCGCTCCCCACACCGCCATGAGCACGATGGCCGTTTTGGCCCAGGCCGGATCGGCGAGCCACGCCGGGCCCGTGATGCCGATGTGATGCAGGCCCGTGTTGATGATGCCGCTCTGCCCGTTGTACATCCAAAGCCAGAGGATGCTGCCGGCGACGACCGGCATCAGCGAGGGCAGGAAGAAGATCGTGCGGTATAGGCCGATGGCCTTGACCTTGGTGTTGAGGAGCAACGCCAGCGTGAGCGACACGACCAGGCCGAGCAGCACGGAGCCCGTGGCGTAGTACGTCGTGTTCCAGAGGCTCTTCCAGAACAGCGGGTCTTTCATCAGGTCGGTGTAGTTGTCGAGCCCGATGAATACCGGCGGCAGCAGCACCGAGTAGTCGCACAGCGAGTAATAGAACGCCGCGACCAACGGGTAGAGCAGGAACACCGTGAGCCCGATCAGCCACGGCAAACAGAACAAGAGCCCATTTCTGCGGTTGATACTGTCGAGGGAGCTCACTTCGGGTCTCTCCGAGCCAGAATGCGGCGATTGCGGTCGAGCGCCGCTTGCATCTTGGTTTGCACGTCAGTCAGCGCGACCTCGGGAGTCTGAGTCATGTTCTGAATCAGATCGACCGCGTTGCCCATCTCGCGATTGTACTCGTTCCAAATACCGGTTTGCGGGATTGAAAAGGCGTTCTTGCTCATCCCGAGCTCGCGAAACAGCCGAATGTACGGGTTCGGGTGCACGCTCCAGAAATGGTCGCTGACCGCCTTCAATGGCGTGAATTTCTGCTGGCCGAGGCAGAGCTTCTCGAGCACGGGCTGTGTGCTCACGTACTTCATGAACTCGAAGGCTTCCTCCGGGTGCGGCGAGTCCTTGGGGATCACGAGCACGTCGGCATCCGCATTGGTCGTGAAGGCGAGCTCCGGGTGACCGGCGGGGTAGGGGAAGGGCGCGGCGGCCCATTGTAGCCCGGGCGCGTACTTCTCGATGAAGTTGTGCATCCACACACCCTGCAGCACCATCGCGACCTTGCCGGACAAGAACGCGTTCTGCGGGCTCGCGAAATTGCCGAAGCCCGAGCGAAAGCGTTTGATCACGTCGATGCCAAGGTTCTTCGAATACGACGCGACCCAGTCGTACGCGCGCAGGTTCGCGGGATCGGCCGCGGTGATCTTGTCCGGGCCGTCGACCAAGCTGCCGCCGAAGAAGTAGCCCCAGCCGTAGGACCACCAGCCGGGCTCTCCGGGCAAGAATCCAGCTTGAAGCAAGCGCTTCTGCGAAGCGGGCACGTCCGGCAAGTAGCCGCTTTCGATCTTCTTCTCGCCGTTTGGCAGCGTGACTTCCCACTTCGTGAGCTTTTGCGCGAAGTCGTCGAGCTCTTCGATCGTGGTGGGTGGCTTTTCTGGATCTAGGCCGGCCTCTTTGAACAAGCGCTTGTTCGTGAGTAGCGCGATCGACGCGGGCACGATCGGCACGGCCCAGGTCTTACCGCGGTACTCACCGAGCTTCATGTAGTGCTCGATGTACGCGGAGCGGTCGAAGCCCGCCTTTTGCAGCATGGGCCCGAGATCGGTCAGCGCGCCGCCGTCCGCGTAGGCGGCGACGTAGAAGCTGTAGTTGCCGGCTAGATCCGGCGGGTTGCCGCCCGCAATCGCGATCAGCAGCTTCTGCTCGACGTTCGAGACGGTGACCTTTTCGACCTCGATTGGCGCGTAGTTCGGGTCGACCTTGGCGTGCGCGACCTCCTTCGCGTTGAAGTCGTCGACCACGGCGTCCATGGCTTCACCTTCGAAGCCGGTCCACTTCTCCCAATAGGTGATGCGCCGGGGCGCCTGCTTGTCCTGGGCAGCCGAGCAGCTCCACAGGCAGGCTGCCGCTAGCGCCACAGTCAATACGAATCGTCCTGTCATCGCTTGGTCCGCTTTCTAGTCGAAACTAGCGCTCGGCAGTGGACTTTTCGGTCTTAATCCGTGGCCACACGCCAGCAGCATGCCGTTTCCTTCGCGCCGCGCGCGGAGCCCACGCGGTCGCCAAACACTCGCCCGCTCGCTAGTTCGAGCACTGGGTGGAGCGAATGTCTTTGAGGAAGGCGTCGGGCTCGAGCCAGTTGCCCCCCGCGTAGTAGTCGTAGTTCCGAGTGACTCCCGTGCCTTCACCCATGTCATTCCAGGTGGCGATGACGGCAATTTGGGCGCTCGCCGAGTCGATCAAGCGCTGCTTGAGCAGCGTCTCATCCTTGTACAGGCCGTCAGCGGCGGTCGCGATCTGACCGGGGTGGTCTCGCCCGAGCGGATCCCATTTGACCATGTAGTGATCGAGCTTCACGCCGTTCAAGTTCGACTCGCTCATCTGCTTGCCGGGTACGCAGCTGCCATTAGGTGTAGTTGCACCACATTGGAACGTGTCCCACTTGAAGCGCGCGTCGGCGACCGTGTTCATGGTCGAGTCGTAATAACCGTCGTCCACGACGATGAAGGGCGCGACGCCGAAATCCGCCTTGAACAGCCCGCTCAGGGCGGCGATAGCGCCAGCCGAGGTCTGGGGCGGCTGAAGCGTGCCTGCGTTGTAGAAATAAATCAGCGGCCGACCGTTGAATAAATACCAATACTTTTGCGGCACGCGCGTAAAAAACGGCTTCCACTTCGCGTTGTAAATGGTTTGCGCCGCCGCGTTCGCGTCGCTCAAATTCGGCGCGGTCGCGAAGACGCCGCCGGCTTTACCCCAGGTGGACGTGTCGTCGAATAGGCCGATTTTCATGACGCCGCCCGTGTCGTCGAGGGCTTTGGTGAGCTGCGCCAGCGAATCGACCGGTGTCGAGAGGTCGGGGCCGTAGGTGTTGAGCAGGAAGAACTGCATGCCGGCGTACGCGGCGTCGAGTAGCTCCCGCCGCCAAAAACCGGCATTTTCCGGCGCGTAGATGCCGCTGGTCGCGGGCGCGAAGGCGAGCAGCGGGCTCACCGTGAACATGCCTTCGGCGTGGGTGTTTGCCCAATTCGTCGTGCAGTTGGTGCCGCCCGGGCAATCATTGAAGAACATCAGCACGGCGCCCATGTCGCGCGTGCCGCTGCGCATGCAGGGGGTGGTCAGGTCCGCTTGGGTCGGCCACGGATCGCTGAACGTGAAGGGACAAGGGCGATTCGCGTCATTGCAGAACTGCTGCACGACATCGATGCGCCGCACGTAGCTGACAGTGCGCAGTTGATTGGCCCACATGCTGACCACGTCGGCGCTCGGCATGCTGCCGTTCACTTGGCAGTACGCGGCTTCTACGAACGATTCTGCGCTGTTGCCCAGATTGATGTCGATGGTGCTGCTCTTGGAGCACGGTCCGCTGAACTCGGCTCGCAGCTCGAAGTCGGAGCCGACCGTCAACCCAGGGGTGCCCCCTGAAGTGGACGAGGCCCCGCCGCCCGTGCTCGCGCTGGATGTCCCGCCTTGCGCACCGGAGGTGAGCCCCACCATGCCAGCGGCGCCGGGCTGGGTCACCGGCGGGTCCGAGCCTTCACCGCAGCCGAGCGCAAACGTCAAGCCGAGCAGGCCCGCGACCGCCCCGGCATTCTTCTTCAGACGGCGAGCGACCGCGAGATACATCGGACCATTGTTATAAGCCATGAACTCGGATCTGCTGATTGCCGTGGCGAAAAGCGATCGCCACTTCGGGGCCGTTCGAGACCGAGCGGGGCCCTGCGCTAGAGGAGGCGCGCCGATGTCGAGATACCCTCAGGGGTGAAGCTCTCGAAGCTCAGCGCGCGCCTGGTTCGTCACTTGATCCAGTCGATTTCGCCGATCGAGAAATCCCAGGTCGTCGCCCCTTTGGAGGTGAAATTGAGGCCGATCAGCGTCTTCGGATCGAGCTTTGCCTTGGGCTTGCCGAAGCCGGCTTGCGGCAGCTTGTCCCACGTATACGAGTACTCCTTCGGGGTGGACGAGAGATCGTTGATGTCCACCGAGTAGTGACCGTAGCACGCGGTGCAGATGCCGAAATCCGGCATCGTAGCGGCGGTGGCGAGGCCGACGTGCAGCGAGCCCGAGCCTGACGCCTTGAACTTGATGCCTTTGAACTGCGAAGCGTCGACCGGCTGCAGCGACCCACCGCCGACGAAGTTGAGACCGATACCGCCGCCCCACTCGGTGTACATCTTGCCGTGAGTGTGGACCATGCCGTTCGAGAGAGCGGTCTGGAAGTCGCCGTTGGTGGCGGGTTCCATTTCGCCCTTCGGGCTGTGGTCGTTCATGTAAAACCAAGTCCCCGGCGGATCGATGTTCACGACGTCGAGTTTGGTGCCGTCCCAAACCACGGGGCCAGTCGGAGCGACGCCCGCCGGAATTGGGATCTTCGTCACATCGGCGGCGCCTGACGACGAAGACGACGAGCTCGACGCCGTATCCGTCCCGGTGCCACAGGGCGCATTCGCACCGGGGCCGGCGATACAGCCAGTCACGGCGAGGGTCACCAGGCTTCCGAGCAACCCGAGCTGGGTCTTGTTCATCATCACACTCCGGAACATGTTCATTACCTCGTTTACAGATGAGTTCGTAGGGATCACGAAAAAGCGTGCTTGGAAACGACGTTACTTGGGGGGAGTCTCCACGGCGCAGCGGCCGGCGATGCACAGGTTGGTGGGATCGCAGCAATCCGCCGAGGTCATACATGGCTCATCGATGTTCGAGCACATGTTAACGGGTGGCGGCACACATTGTAGGATGGGCGCGCCGCTCGAGTCGTTGCCTGTCTGACGGCAATACCCACCGCAACAATCGGAGCCGGTCTCGCACGTTGCCATGTCCGGCTGGCACGGGGCGAGCGCCGCGAACGCGCGCATGTTCGCCGAATCGTCCTCTTGGCCTGGCAAGTAGAAGGCCGCGTGGCTCGGGTCGAGGTTCGTGGCGTCGGCGTGGTTCAAGTCGATGGCGGCAACCCACAGCTTCTTGCGCGGGCTCGGGCCGGCGTTGCTGCCCCAGGGATCCTGCGTCGGGTCGTCGAAGGGCTGGGTCGTCATGGCGCGGCCGGGTGCCCAGGTATTGCCGTACGAGCGACGGCTGGTGAACACGACCCAGTAATACCCGCCCACCGGCAGCGGCATCATGTTCGGCTCGTAGTCGAGGTTGTTGTCGATGGTCTCGCCGTAGGGCAGGACCGACGTGCCGTTCGCGTCGCGCCCGTTCAGCGCGTTCAGCTTCTTCACGGTACCGTCGAGCTCGATCAGATTCAGCTCCGCGTATTGCGGCCAGGAGATCCCCGTGCCGCTTCCGAAGTCGAAGCCGCTCGAATCGAACGAGTCACCCAAGTGATAGATGATGCCGTTGCCGTCTGGCGTAAAGGACGGCCAGGCGACGGTCTTTGGCTGCGGCGCGCTGGGCGAAGGCGTGCTGCCGGAGGAAGCGGCCAGCGCGTTGGTCGTCGTTTCCGACACGGTGAGCAGCGTCTTCATGTTCGAGAAGGTCGACGTGCCGTCGAAGTCCATGATCGACAGGACGCGCTGAGCGGGGGAAACGTCACCGTTGACGAACGCGACGTGCTTGCCGTCCGATGAGAACGTCGGGCACTGCGCAGCCTTGACGAGTTGGGTGAGCGAGGGCGAGGCGACCGGCGCCCCGGTGGACGTGTTCACCAGCACCGAGTTGTACCCGCCATTGAACCCGTGCGGCTCGTAGGGGGGGGCGTTGCTCGGGTTGCCATTGGTCAGCGCCAACGTGCCGTCCGGCGTCAGCGCCGCGAATGCATATTGTTGGCCGATGTTGGTCGGTGCGCCGCGCGGCGTGGGGGTTGGCGTCGCCACGCTCAGATCGACGGCGTCGCTCGAGGTCGGGTTCGTTAGATCGGGACCCCAGGCTGCCGTGAGCACGCTGCCATTGGCGCTCACCGAGTGACACACGATGCAGCCCTTGCGCACGATCTCCGGCGTGGTCACGCCCGGCTTGATGCGCAAGATGCCGCCAGCACTGTTCGGGTCCGAACCGACCTCGGGTAGGAGCGGGCTCTTGTACGTGCTGTAGTAAATGAAGCCCTTGAGCGTGCCCTGCGCGATGCTCCAGTTCTCCGTCACGGGTCCGGTGACCGTCGTGCCCGTGCGCTTGCTCACCGCGACGGTGACTTTATCGGTTGCGCCCGCCGAGAGCGTCGCGCCCTTCCACACCGCGTCCGGGATCACGACGCGCACCGGCGTGCCGCCGAGTCCGAACTGCTGGTAGCTGAAGTGCGCGGTCGTCACGTGCACGTACGCAGCGTTCGCCGTGCTGGTGACGGTCTTGCCGTCACCGAACTGGAGCAGCGGCGCGGGCAGCCCGCGCGGGAACACTGTGCCATCGAACGGGTACAAGAACTTGAAGGTCGGATCAGCGGGGCCACCGGCGGTGAGCGCGGTTTGGTCCGTGCTCGAGAGCATGGCCGGGTTGTCGGTGATGTCGACGTCGACCGTGAGGGTGATCTTGATTTGACCTTTGCCGACGAGCAGCGACACATCCACCGTGCCGCCGACGTAGCCGTTGGCCTGGAATGTGCCGTCACTGCCGACCGAACCGATGGTCGTGTCGCTGGTCGTCCACGTGCCCGTGACCGGGGCGCCGTTCAGCGTGGCGGTCAGCGCGACGCTCTTCGGCTGACCGTTGACGGTGATGCTGGTCCCGCCCGCGGCGGTGATCGTGCCGCCCGCGACCGAGGGCGGGCCACCGTCGCCGGTATTCAAGCCGTCAGTGCCGCCGTTGCCGGTGATGAGGCTAGTCGAGCCGGCGCTATTGCCATCACCGCCGCTGCCCGTGCGCGACGTCGTCAGAGAGCCACCGCCGGGTTTCGTGCTGCAGGCCGCGGCTACGGCGGTCACGACTACAGTTAGGGCAAGCCATCGCATAGCGAATCCTTCTCGCCCACTGGGGCGATGCTATTCACGCTCTGTCCGAGGCATGGGCTGCACTGTGCGGCTCAACCCCGGTGTACGGAAAAGTCACAGCCAGAATGTTCTGGCTCGGCGGGCGCTTCAGGTGCGCTCGGGCGCGAATAAGGCCGAAATCGGTACCTTGTGTTTCGCTAACCGCGCGTCCATAGAACGTACCACGCAGTGTTTCACCGGCAACAAAAAACGTGGTCAAATTACAAGGTTTACTGCGGAGTTAAGCGTTTCTGCGCATACTCACTTGCACGGTGCCTCACTCAGTAAACGCTGGAAATTGACCGCGATTTGCTTTGACTTGTGAATTTCGATCAGCAAAGTTGGTAGTACGGAACGGCGTTCTGTTCGAGAGGCAGACTCCGTATCGCAGCTTACAGAGTGCCAATTACGGCTTGCGCCGTGCACGCCCTCGCTTGCCGAAAAATGCGCTGTTTTACGCTATTTTCTGGTCACACGGAGTACACTGAACCGAGCGACAATGATGTCAGTCGTGCGCCGCGAGCAAGTGACTAACGCGCTTTATGTACTCTGTACGGGCCGGCTGTGCGCTGGTTTGGATGGTGCAGGCAAGGGCTGAATGAGCTCGTCGGCAAAGCGCGGATGAACCGTGCGTGTCGGCGTGGTCTCGCCCGCGCGCTGTGCATCGATGCAAGCTTTGGCCGCCGCAAAAATTTCTCGCACGTCGAACCCGATATGTTCAACCCCTTGACTCAGCCCTATCGGCCTTGGAAAGTTGCAGTGGCCCAGCACGTACACGTCGCGCTTGGGCTCCACGTTCGCCCGCTTGAGGCCGCGCAGCAACGGTTCGATCAAGTTGTCGTCGGTGACGAGCACGGCGTCCGGACGGTCAGTGCGGTCGAAGAGCAACTCGGTGACTCGCTCACAACCGACGACCGCCACGTGCAGCGGCCAAATCCGATTCTCGGGGAAGCGCTGCGCCTGCAAGAGCGCTTCGGCTGCCTTCAGATTGGGCTCGTGCGGCGACATTACTGCGAGCCGCGTGCCCTTTTCCATCAGCCGCGTACAGGCGCGTTCGAGCAGGGAGTCGAAAGCGAGGCTCACCAGGCCGGCATGCGGCAGCGGCGCCCAGATCGCGGCGCGCGGCAGGCCCGCGTTCTCGAGCGCGGGCAACTGGTACACGGTCGAGGAATTCATCAACAGCAGCCCGGCGGCGGACCGTTGCTCGACGACCTCACAGAGCAGCTTGTAAGCGGGGTTGTTGACGCGGCCGTCCACACCCACGAGCGGCACCACTTGTCCGGGAATGCCGGTCTCGCCGCGCTCGATCAAATCCAAAAAAGTGGCCATGAAGCTGGTCCACTCGAGCGACCCGGGTTGCTCGCTCGTCACCCACAGGTAGCGGTCGTGATGGGGAAAGCGCTCCGCGACGAACACGCCGCGCGCGCCCTTTTCACTCACGAGCCCCTCTTCACGCAGCGCGTCGAGCACGCGCGCGACGGTCGGCCGCGTGACTTGGAACTGCTCCATCAGCGCGTCGTAGGTGGGCAGCTTCGCACCCGGTGCGCGCGCGCCGGACAGGATCTCTTCCCGAAGGACGAGCGCGATCTGTTCAGCTTTCCGGGAGGGCATCGGAGCCTTTCACGCGATCGACTTACTCTACCATTCTCAGCTAGGAAACGGGAACGAGGGCCCCAACATGATGAAGCGAAGTACGAATTCAGCAAGCAACGGCAATTTTGCCGAAATTCGCAGGTTTTTTGAGATGGCCGCAGTTCTGGGGTCGCTGGCCGGCGCGGGCTGCGCTGCCCAAGGCCAAGTAACAGCCGGCAACACGCCCGATAACGCCGCTGCGCCTGCTGCCGCACCGACCGCCACCGCGTTGCCCGTACCTTTACCTACCGACGCTGAGACCGCGCCCTTTGCGCTCAAGCCGGATTGGACCGGGCCCTGCCAGAAGGTGGACAAGCCCGATGTGAACCTCGGGCACACGCCGGCCACGTTCATCCGGGCGGCCAAATGCCAGGCGACTGGGCAAGAGCCGACCGGTGAGGAGCTCAAGCAGTGGTCCGAGAAGCTCGTGCACGGCAAAGAGACGCGCCGCGTCGATGTGCTCCGCACGATGTGCCTGCAGGCCGCACGCCGCTGTGAGTTCACTTACTCCGATCCGTGGCAGGCTCAGCCCGAGCTCGGGGACGCGCCCCAGAAGAAGACCGCGCGCGAGATCGGCGCCGTCTTGATGTTCTTCTTCAATTGCCCCGCCGCCGTGAACTGCGGCATGGATTGGGCGAACACACATGCTCCGGGCATGGCAGAGAAGTCGCCAGCGCTGGCCTTCGACAAAACCTCGAGCGCTTACTACGTGGCGAGCGAGCCCGGCTTTTGGAAGCGCGAGCTACAAGACGCAAAGTATGCCGGGCTCTCGTTCCTGATGCCCAACACGTACGGCCCGGATATCGAAGAAGGCAAGCTGAAGCCCCTCGAGCAGGCGCTGGACAGCCTGAAGGACCCCATCAAAGTCGCACTCTTCGATGACACTTGGGCGTGGGGTGAGCCCTGGTTCAGCGAGTTCTGGAAGCAAAAGCCGGATTTCCGTCAAACCGACAAGACCGCCAAGACTCTGTATGAAGCGAAGTGGAAGCCGTTCTTCAAACAGATCGACAAGAAGCACTGGTACCGTTTCAAGGGCAAGCCATTCATCTACTTCTACAACGCGGGCAAGCTCGAGCCGGCTGACAAGTCGGCGGCGGTGTTCGCGAAGATGAAGGAGATGTTCAAGGCGGATTTCGGTGAGGAGCCGTTCTTGGCGGTGGATGAAAAGTACTTCGATGACCAGACCATGGACAAGGTGGCCGATCAGAAGTTCAAGTGGTACACGTTCACGTTGCCGACCAAGCGCAGCCGTTCGACGATGAACGGCGTCACGATGGATCACGCGATGGTCAAGTGGGACCCGGTCGGTCGCGACCGACCCGGCACCACGGCCAAGCCGGGTGAACTGCTGGTCAAGGACGCCTCCGTGCTCGAAAAAGTGCTCGCGGATTCGTCGGATGCCGACCTACTCGTCCTCGCCACTTGGAATGATCTCGGCGAAGGCACCGGCATCAACCGCAACTACGACTATTACTCCGAGGGCAAGTGGCTCCGCCCAGACCACTTCATGCAGGCGATTCGCAAATCCCAAATGACGCCCGTCAAGAAGTAAGGAAAAAAGACCGAGTGGCCCGCGCGAGTATCAATTCCAAATATCACGTGGGCCTCGGAGCGGTGACCTCGCTCGAACGCATCGAGCGAGGTCTGTTACTGGGTGTGGGGGAAGAAAAATTCCGCGCGGAAGTGATCCGCGCGGACGTCTTGCGCTTGAAGCTCTCGCGCGCGGGGACCTTCGACGAAGCTCCCACATTTGCCGCGGACTTCGCGCTGCCGGAATTGCCCGCGTTCCAAATCACGGAGACAGAAGAAGCGATCACGCTGCAGACGGCCGAGCTCAAGCTGGTCATCGCGCGCGCCTGGTTTGGCCTCGCCGTGTACCGCGCGGACGGCTCAGTGGTGTTCGAGGACGCGGTCGGCCCGACGGGGCGTTCCGTGGGCTACGTGCAGCTCAATGACTCGTTCATTCTCACGCGGCGCATTGCTCGCCACGACGCGATCTACGGGCTTGGAGAGAAGACGGGCGCGTTCAACCGGCGCGGTCGAAACTTCATTTTGTGGAACACGGACGTGCTGGCGCGCGACGTGCTCAATCTCAATCGCCTACCCGAGGCCGATCACACGCAGACCGGCCTGAGCACGAGCTTCGACCCGTATTACACGTCGATTCCGTTCTTTTATCATTGCCGCGCGGGCGCGGACTCTGCGGCATTGTCGGGGTCCTTTCTGGACAACGGTTACAAGGCGAACTTCGAGTTCGAGGCGCGCGACGTGTACCGCGTCGAGTTTCACGGCGGTCAATACACGGAGTACGTGTTCGCCGGCCCGAGCATGAAGGCCGTGCTCGAAGGCTACACGTTCATCACTGGTCGCATCTCGGCGCCGCCGATCTGGGCGCTCGGACACCACCAGTGTCGCTGGCACGACTACACGGACCAGGACGTGCTGGGCATTGGCCAGCAGTACCGAGATCGGAAGATCCCGTGCGACGTGCTGTGGCTCGATATCGAGTACATGAACGGCTACCGCGTGTTCACGTGGAACACCGAGAAATTCCCGGACGTGCCGGGTCTATTGGCCAAGGCCAAGGAACAGCAGCTCCGCATCATCACGATCGTGGATCCGGGCGTGAAGTTCGAGCCAGGCTACGCGGTGTTCGATGACGGCCTCGGAAAAAATCTGTTCTGCAAGACCGAGGCGGGCAACGTGTACATCGGCCAAGTTTGGCCGGGCCGCACGGCTTTTCCGGATTTTTCCAAGAAAGAAGCGCGCGCCTGGTGGGGCAAGCTGAATGCGGCGCACATCGGCTCCGGCATTGCCGGGATCTGGAACGACATGAACGAGCCAGCGACCGGCGAGGTCGCGCCGTTCGCGATGCGCTTCGATCGCGATGGTAAGAATTACCCGCACGAGCGCTTCCACAATCAGTACGCGTTGCTCATGGCCATGGGCACGCATCAGGGCTTGCTCGAGGCCGAGCCCAACCTGCGCACGTTCATTCTGAGTCGTGCTGGGTTTTCCGGCATTCAGCGCTACGCCGCGCAGTGGCTCGGCGACAACTGCGCGGATTGGTCGCACGTCGCGATGAGCGTGCCGATGACGGCCGGCATGGGCGTCTCGGGTCAAGCGTTCGTCGGCGGGGACATTCCCGGGTTTACCGCGAGCCCCAGCGCCGAGCTCGCGGCGCGCTGGACTCAATACGGCTCACTCACGCCGTTCTGCCGCTACCACAGTGAACGCGGCGAGCCCGACAAGTACCCGTGGAGCTTCGGCCCGGGCGCCGAGAAGCTGGCGCGCGCCGCGCTCGAGCTGCGTTATCGCTTGTTGCCCTACATTTACAGCGCTTTCGTGGTCGCGAGCGAGACCGGCGCGCCGGTGCAACGGCCGTTCGTGTTCGACTTTCAGCACGACCGCCAAGCGCGCGAAACCGACGACGCTTACCTATTTGGTGAAGCACTGCTCGTTGCGCCGGTGATGCACGCGGGCTGCACCGCGCGTCACGTCTACCTGCCGCCGGGGACGTGGCTCGACTTCTATACTGGTGAACGCCACACCGGCGGGCAACACATCACGGCTGCAGCGCCGCTCGAACGCATTCCGGTCTTCGCGCGCGGCGGCTATGTGATTCCGATGTACGCAGAAGCTCCGCAATCGACGATGGACCATCAGCCGGACGTGCTCGAGCTGCACGTGATCGTCCCCGAAGAAGACGGCGAGACGTTCAGCGAGCTGCAAGAAGACGACGGCCTCACCAACGCCCACCAACGTGGCGCGTTCCTGCGCACTCGTTTTGCGGTGGCTCGTCACGGGTCGAAGGTCACGGTTACGGCGCGGAGCTCCGGTGACGGCTTCCCGGAGCACCGGCGAACCCGCGTGCGCTTCGTGCTACGCGGGTTTTTAGGCGAAAAAGCGCTGTTGAATGGCCGCGAGCTGGCGGTCCGAGACGGCCGCTTCGAGTGCCAGAATCGCGGCGAGAACCTGGATCTCGCGTTCACGCTCTGAGGTGACGCCACGGGCGTCCCTCAGGCGTCGAGTGCGCGCCGAGCTCAGGGCGGGGGTGTGCCCCAGGCCATCGCGGTCTGTTCGAAGAGCACGATTTTACACCACGGGATGAGCGTGGTGGACGGACTGTACGAGTAGTCCAGCGTCTCGTCGTGGATCTTGTAGTCGGTGTTGTGAGTATGGACCTTGACGGTCAAGGACTCGCCCGTCGCAAGCGTCGACATGCTGCCGGGGAAGGCGATCTCGAGGTAACTGTCCGTCACCGTCGCGGTGGGCGTCACGTCCAGGTCTTGAGTCGTGCCGTTGAACTTCTTGATCTGCTGCAAATAAAAATCAGTGCTGAGCGTACCGAGATCGCTCGTGACCAGGTAGTAGCGGAACTTCAGAGCGCCGATCGTGATCGTGCGCTGGTTCGGGTTGTCGATCTCGACATCGAAATAGATCGAGTCCGTGGCATTCTCCCACTTGTATTGCAGGACGAAGCCCACGTCGCCGGGTTGAGCATAGGTGCAGCCTTGTGCTCCCGTGCCGCCTCCGACGCTACTACCTGTGCCAGCGCTAGCCGTGCCCGAGCCGGCGGCGCCCAGCGTGCCGCCTACGGAACTATTGCCTGCCGCGGAGCTACTGCCTGCCGTGGCTCCGCCCAGGCTCGAGCCGCCGCTCCCAGAGCCCGAAGCGCCAAAGCTGCCGCCCTGGCTGGTGCTCCCCGAGCTACTGACCGTGCTGCTGCCAGAGAATGAGGTGTTCGCGACCGACACCGCGCCCGTGCCGCCGCCACCGGTGGTGTTGTCCGTCAGATCTTCAGCGCTCGGCGTTTGGATGCCTTGCGCGCACGCGGCTAGGCTCAGCAAACAGGCGCCGTAGCTTAGACGCAGGAACACTCGTGCGTTCGACAATGGAGGTTGCCCTTTCGCCCCCTCTGGCGCAGGACGATGACTGCCAACGAAGGTCGCAGTTTGTGTACCACGCGAGTCGGGCACGTTCAGGTAAAAACGTGGTCAAATATCAATATTTACCGAGGTTTTTGGCGTGTGGGAGTGGATTTTTCAACTCCCCCAGAAGGGTCATTCTCTTTTTCGCGACGAACTCTCAGCTCGAGCGCGTTGCTTTGTTTCGAGCTCGGGGCCACGGCAAATATCACCCTTTAGGGTGATTAGTCTGCGCTGTGCCAACGGCCTATCGAGCGCCGGGCAGGGGCGGCGGTCGCTTGGCTTGCGCGGGCAAGGCTGGCGGCGTGGGCCTCCTGGACGGCCTCTTGGAGGGCTTCTTGGAATTACCCTTGGCCGCGGCGGGGCTTGCGGCAGTCGTATCTAGAGTCAGGCCTTTTATGCCCGGTTTCGGTGGCGGTCGCAGCCGCGCGCCGGTTGTTCCGGTTCCGCGTCGCGCGAGCGGGAAATTGATTTCGGGCATTGGGAAGGCGGGGCGCGCCAGCACGTAGCCTTGCGCGTAGTGTACGCCCTGATCAGCGACGGCTTTCAGCTCCTCCACTGTTTCGACGCATTCGGCGACGACCTTTGCGCCCAAATCCACGCATAGCGCGACCATGTGGCGGACCATGATCTGCCGCCGTGGATCCTTGTCGATGCCGCGAATCAGCGCGCCGTCCAGCTTCACGATCTTCGGATTGAGATCGAGGATGCGCCCCAGGTTCGAGTGCCCGGCGCCATAGTCGTCGACGACGAGGTGCACGCCTGCGCGCGCGCAAACGTCTTTGAGCACGCTCTTGTTCAAGTCGTAG
>Ga0210387_10002203_pt1 | contig 14815 bp, 7 predicted proteins | sample IncBWC7OmetaG_FD_160108 | JGI IMG/M metagenome (GOLD analysis project Ga0210387, IMG submission 160108) | Forest soil microbial communities from Barre Woods Harvard Forest LTER site, Petersham, Massachusetts, United States - Inc-BW-C-7-O ...
TGCGGCGGATCGCGAGCGGCAGATCGTTGCCCGAGAGCGCGTAGACGCTGTCAAAGAGATCGAGGTCGGTGTGGTAGACCCGGCGGGCGAGTAACGCTGCGTTATCGAGGCGCGCTCTGACCAGTGCTTCCCGGGGATAGGTCTTGAGCAGCGGCCCGACCGAGTCCACGAGGCGCTCCTTGGTCCGCCCGAAAATCGTATCCCGAGCGGCGAGCCGGGCATCCTTGTCAGTCGGGTGGGCGCGGAAGGCTGAGTCCAGTTGATCGTAGACGCCGGTCCAGAACCGGCCGAGGATCTTCTCGTCTTCCCAACTCTCGGCCGCCCAACGGGTGGCGACAGAGTCCCCGCGGGAACGGAAAAATGCCTCGGCCCCGCGGGAGCCGACGAAGTTGGCGAATGATTCGTTGAAAATTGCTTGATTCGGCGCGTAGTACGTGTTGTGGGTGAGCTCGTGGATGACGGTGTTGGCCAAGCCTACCGAGTCGTCATGGAGTGATGAGGACAGCAGCGGGTCGTTGAAAAACCCCAACGTGCTGAATGCCGCGGTTGGGCGGACATAGGCGTCGAATCCCTCCTGCCGGAGCGCTGCGGCAGCGCGTTCGGCGGCCGGAAAGTCGAAGTATCCCTTGTATGGGACGCTCCCGACGATCGGAAACCACCAGGTGTACGATCGGAGCTGGTCTCGGTAGGCAGCACCGAGAACAAGGACCAAGGTGTCGTGATCAACACGCGTGTATGTCGTGAAGCTGCGCTTGGCGGCTAGCCCTAAGCGTTGGGCGAAATCGCGCGCGTCCAGGACCAGCCGGAGTTGAGACTGAGTGGCCGGTGGAGTCGACGGATCCGCGATGACTTCGGTGATCGGCCGACGGTGGGCCAGGATCCTTCCTTCTTCCCAAGCCGCTCGGAGTAGGTAGCGGCCGGTGGGTGTGCCCGTAGCGAGCACGACAGTAAGGAGGGCAACGAGGCCTAAGAGACGCCAGGCGGTCCCGATCATACTATTATAAAAGTCTGATGTCTTTCGTCCATCTCCATTGCCATTCGGAGTATTCCCTCCTCGACGGGGCCAACCGAATCGACGATCTGATCGAGCGAGCGCTGGAATTCGAGCAGCCCGCGCTGGCGATCACCGATCACGGGAATATGCACGCCGCCTGGGAATTCCAGGAAAAGGCGAAAAAGGCTGGCCTCAAGCCGATCATCGGGATGGAGGCGTATGTCGCGCCTGGCTCGCGCAGTGCCCGCCAGCGCCAGTCGCCTGGAGCGAAGCCCTACTACCATTTGGTGCTCCTCGCCCGTGACGCCACGGGCTACAAGAACCTCATCAAGCTCTCGTCCCTCGGGTACTTGGAAGGGTTCTACACCAAACCCAGGGTCGACAGGGAGCTACTGAAACAGTTCAGCGAAGGCATCATCGTCAGCTCGGCCTGCATGGCTGGCGAGGTCGCCAGCAACCTTCTGAACGGCAACATCGCGGGGGCTCGTGATGCCGCGACGTGGTACGCGGAGACGTTCCCTGGCCGGTACTATCTGGAAGTTCAGGCGCATGACACGGAAGGCCAGCGCGAGTTGAACACGCGGGTCTTTTCGCTTGCGGCTGAGCTCGGTTTGCCGGTCATCGCGACGAATGACTCGCACTTTTTGCGGCGCGAGGATCACGACGCGCACGACGTGCTCCTCTGCATCGGGCTCGGCAAGGACCGCGATGACGCGGATCGGATGCGATATGACCGCGGTCTCTACTTCAAGTCCGCTCCCGAGATATCGGCACACTTTGCCGACCGGCCCGACGTTCTCGAGAACACGCTCAAGATCGCGGACGAAGCCGACATCAAGTTCGCCAAAAAATATTATTTGCCCTCGTTCCCGCTGCCTCCCGAGGTGTCGAGTGAGAACGAGTTGCTGGTGCGGCTCTCCGAACAGGGCGCCAGAGACCGATACGGGGATCCATTACCCGAGGCGGTACGCGAGCGACTCGATTACGAGTTGGGTGTCATTACCAAGACGGGGTACGCTGGGTACTTCCTGATCGTCGCCGACTTTATCAAAGCCGCGCGAGATAGGCATATCCCGGTGGGCCCTGGACGCGGCTCGGCGGCGGGAAGCTTGGTTGCGTATGCGCTGAGAATAACGGACATCGATCCGCTCGTGTTCGATCTGCTGTTCGAGCGGTTCTTGAATCCGGATCGCGTGTCGATGCCCGACATCGACGTCGACTTCTGCTTCGAGCGACGCGGCGAAGTCATCGATTATGTGAGACAGAAATATGGCCGGGATTCCGTCGGACAGATCGTCACGTTCGGGACGCTGAAGTCACGGGCGGCCATCAAGGACGTTGGGCGAACGCTGGGATTCACGCCGGCCGAGACGGATGCGTTAGCCAAGTTGATTCCCAATCAGCCGAACTATTCGCTGACGATCCAGGAAGCGACCAAGCAGATCCCGGAAGTGAAGCGGCTCTACGCGCAGGACGAGCGCTATCGGCAGCTGCTCGAGTACGGGATCGCGCTCGAAGGGCTCTCGCGCCACTCGGGCGTGCATGCGGCCGGCGTCGTGATCGCGCCAGGTCCGCTCGACGAATATGTCCCGATCTTCACGACGACGACGAAGGGCGCCGGCGGCAGCGGCGACGAGACCGTCGTGGTGACGCAGTACGACATGACGGCCCTCGAGAAGGCCGGCATGCTCAAGATGGATTTTCTCGGGTTGACGACGCTGACGATTCTGACTTACGCGGTCGCATCGATCGCTGATCGCACCGGGCAGACGCTCAACCTGGACACGCTGGCGCTCGATGACGAGCCGACGTACCGGATGCTGCGCGCGGGTCGAACCTCGGGCGTGTTTCAATTTGAGTCACCGCTCGCGACCGACATCCTGCGCAGCATGCGCTGCGACCGGTTCGATGACCTGGTAGCCAGCAATGCCTTGATGCGGCCCGGTCCTCTCGACGCCGGCATGCACCGGGTCTACATCCGGCGCAAGCGCGGCGAAGAGCCGGTCACGTATGCGTTGCCCGAGCTCGAGCCCATTCTCTCGGCCACGTATGGGGTGATCACCTACCAGGAACAGGTCATGCGCATCGCGCAGGTCCTGGCGGGGATCTCACTCGCAGAAGCCGACGTCCTGCGCAAAGCCGTGGGAAAGAAGGACGCGGACCTCATCCGGGCCGAGCTTGGCAAGTTTATAGAGAAGGCCGTCGCGAAGAAACATCCGAGGCCCGTTATCGAAGAGATCGCGGCGCAGATCGAGACGTTCGGCCGATATGGCTTCAATAAATCACACTCGGTCGCCTACTCGATCCTGTCGTACCAGACGGCCTGGCTCAAGACACACTATCCCGCCGACTTCATGGCCGCCCTGCTGTCATCGCAGATCGGCGATACCGACTCGGTGGTCAAGTACATCAATGAGGCCCGTGAGCTCGGGCTGGATGTCCTGCCGCCTGACGTCAACGAATCCGGATATCGGTTCACCGTCGTCGGTGAAAACCGGGTCCGGTTTGGGCTGGGCGCCATCCGGAATGTGGGGCGGGGAGCCATTGATAGCATCCTGGCCGCCAGGAAGCAGGGGTCCTTCAAAAGCTTCTTCGAGTTCGCCGAGCGCGTCGATTTGCGACTCTGCAACAAGCGAGTGTTCGAGGCGCTGATCAACGCCGGCGCGCTCGATTCGCTCGGAGGGCACCGGGCGCAGTACCACGATGCCCTCGATCGCGCGATCAACGAAGCGGCCTTCGTGCAGGACGAAATCGCGAGCGGCCAAGCGAGTCTGTTCGGGAGCTTCGGCGGAGAGGCCCCCGCGATGGATCGACAGCAACTCAAGCTGGCGAATATCGCGGCCTACTCGGAAACCGAACGTTTGGCGAAGGAGAAGGAGATCCTCGGGTTCTATACGTCCGGGCATCCGCTGGACCCCTATCGGGCCGAGTGCGAGCTATTTGCGACCCATAAGGTTGCCCAACTGGGGGTGTGGTCCACCGACCGCATCAAGCTCGGGGTCGTGATTACGGCCGTGAAACGACAGGTGAGCAAGCGCTCCGGCGCGGAGTTCGCCAGGTTGACAGTCGAAGATTTTTCTGGATCTTCTGAGGTACTGGTCTTCCCAGAGACGTGGGCGGCGCTCCAGGATCGGCTCAAGCCGGATGTGCCCGTCCTCCTCGAAGGCAGTTACGGCAAACGCGATCAGGGAGGCGACAACCCGACCTTCATCGTCGAGACGGTCAAGCGGTTGGCGGAGTTGCGTTGTAATGGTCAGATGGTCGTGTCGATCGACCTCGGACCAGGCTCGACGCTCCCGCCGGAAGTCATGACCGACGTCCGCGCGGTGGTTGATGCCCATCCGGGCACGGCGCCGCTGGAAATGCGATGGTCGGACGGCAACGGGACGCGCGCGCGGCTCCGGTCGCGCAGCATGGCGTTGTCGGCGTCCACCGCGGCTCTCACGGAACTGCGCGCGCTCTTGGGATCCGAACGCGTGCGTCTCGTACGGGGAAATTGATTCCCATGGCCACGACCGCCAACACGCTGGAATTCGAGCGACCGATCGCCGAGCTCGAACGGCAAATCGAGGAGCTGAAGCGAATTTCCGGCGGGCAGCAGATCGAAGTCACGGAAGAAATCGCACCACTCGAAAAGAAACTGACCGAGCTCCGGGTCGAGATCTATCGCAACCTGACGCCGTTGCAACGCGTTCAGGTTGCGCGTAGCTCGAAACGTCCCTTTACCGCCGATTATATCCGGCTCGCCTTCACCGATTTTATCGAGCTGCACGGCGACCGGGCATTTCGCGACGACGCTGCCATCATTGGCGGCTGGGCGCGGCTGGATGGCGAGACCGTCATGATCATTGGGCACCAGCGCGGGCGTGACACCAAAGAGAATCTGCGCCGGAATTTCGGTATGCCACATCCCGAGGGATATCGAAAGGCGTTGAGACTGATGAAGATCGCCGAGAAATTCCGCGTGCCGGTCATGACGTTCATCGACACACCCGGCGCTTGGGCGGGATTGGGAGCAGAGGAGCGGGGCCAATCCGAAGCGATTGCCCGCAACCTCTTCGAGATGAGCGACCTCGAAGTCCCGATCATCGCCACGGTGATCGGTGAAGGCGGATCAGGCGGCGCGCTGGCGTTAGGCGTGGCGGACCGGGTGCTCATGCTCGAGAATGCCGTCTATTCCGTCATTACGGTTGAAGGATGCGCGGCTATTCTATGGAAGGACGGCAAGAGTCCCGAGATGCGGGAAAGGGCGGCTGACGCACTGAGACTCACCGCACCCGACCTGTTCGAGCTTCGCGTCATCGATGAGATTATCCCGGAGCCGCCAGGCGGCGCACAGACGGATCACGGCTTGGCCGCGAGAAACGTCCAGCAAGCGCTGACGAAGAATCTCGAGGATCTTCGCAATCTCAAGCCGGACAAGCTCGTGCGGCGCCGGCGGGAGAAGTTCCTCAAGATGGGGCAAGTTTCGGAGACGTAGTTGCCGCACCTCGTAGAAGTCGCCTTCAAAGGCAACCGAAAAGAGTTCTTCACCTGGGACGCTGACGAGCCGCCGCCGCTCAAATCGGCGGTCATCGTCGACGCCGATCGGGGCGAGGATCTTGGCACCGTGCATTCCCTGGGCGAGCTGGCGCAGAAGCGGTGCGTCGGCTGCGCGCATGGCTGCGGCGCGGCTCCCCCTCCCCGCCGCGCACTCCGTCTCGCCACGTCGGCCGAGGTGCGCCAAGCGCGCGATGTCCGCGGCCAGGACGAAACGGCGCGCCGAAAAGGGGCCGAGCGGGTGAAGGCCCACGGGCTCGTCATGAAAATGTCGGACGCCGAGTGGCAGTGGGATAAAAAGAAATTGACGTTCTATTTCACGGCCGAGAAGCGCGTTGATTTTCGCAATCTCGTGCGGGATCTCGCGTCGCTGTTCCGGGCCCGCATCGAGCTGAAACAGATTGGCGTCCGGGACGAGGCGAAGCGGCTCGACGGTGTGGGGCGATGCGGGCGGCAATACTGCTCGGCGTCATGGTTGCCCGAGCTACGCCCCGTGAATCTCGGGGTAGCGAAGGACCAACGGCTCTCGCTGAACCCCAGCCAGATATCCGGTGCGTGCGGGCGACTCATGTGCTGTCTCCGCTACGAGCACGAGTTCTACGTGCACAGCCGCAAGAAATTCCCGAAAGAGGGCAAGACCGTCACGACCGCGAAGGGCGAGGAGAAGGTCGTCTCGAACGACATCTTCAACGAGCGCGTGATGCTGCGATCGGCGGAGGGCGAGACGCGGGTCATTGCCCTTGCCGCGTTCCGCGCGGAGCTCGACGGCGGTGACGCGGTGGCGGACCTCTCGGTGTCGGCCGAGGCCCCGGAGCTCGCCGAGATCGATGAGATCTTGCCGGACACGGGGACGTACGCGGCGACGATCGCCGCCCGTGCGGCGTTGGCGGTACCGCCACCGCCCCCTCCGCCTCTTCCAAGCGAGGAGCCGGCAGAGCCTGCGGCTGGGCCGAAGAAGCGGCGGCGTGGTCGCCGCGGCGGGCGTCGTGGACGTGGCAAGGGGGGCGGGACTGCGTCACCGAGCGACGAGGCGCCGACGGAATAGTGGCGCGCACGTACCTCACCACGGCGATCGACTACGCGAACGGAGAGCCCCATTTAGGACACGCCGTCGAGAAGATCGGCGCCGACGTCTTCGCGCGCTATCGTCGCATGGCCGGCGACGACGTCTACTTCCTCATCGGCATGGATGAGCACGGGACGAAGGTCGCGCAGGCGGCGGCCGCGCGCGGGGTCACGCCGCAAGAGCAAGTCGATACGATCGCCGGTCACTTCAGCGCCATGTGGGATCGGCTCGGCATCTCGCGCGACGTCTTCTATCGGACGACCAGCCCCCAGCATCGGCGCGGCGTCACGGCGCTCTTGGAGCGTATTCTCGAGCGCAATCCCGACGACTTCTACGAGAAATCGTACGAGGGCTGGTATTGCGTCGGGTGCGAGGCGTTCAAGACTGACGCCGAGATCATCGACGGGCGATGCGAACTCCATCCCACCCGCGTGCTCGAGTGGGTGACGGAGCGTAATTGGTTTTTTCGGCTGAGCCGATACGGCGAGTTCTTGCGGCGCCACTTCGCGAGTCAGCCCGACTTTGTTTTTCCCGAAATCCGCAAGAACGAGATTCTGGCCTTGCTCGACCAGGGACTCGAAGACGTCTCGGCCAGCCGGGCGAGACTCGCGTGGGGCATCCCGTTTCCGCGGCCGACGAGCGATGGCGTCGCCCAGACGGTGTACGTCTGGTTCGAAGCCCTCATGAATTATCTCACGGCCACTGGGTACCCGGATCCTGGCTACGAGAAACGCTGGCCGGCCACCGTGCATTTTGTTGGGAAGGACATTACCCGGTTTCATTGTGTCATCTGGCCGGCGATACTGCAGTCAGCCGGGGTGGCCCTGCCCCAGCACGTGTGGGCGCATGGCTTTGTCACCATGGGCGGCGACAAGCTCAGTAAGTCAGCAGGTGTGAAAGTCGAGCTTGGAGACATAGTAGACCGGCATGGGCCGGATGCGTGTCGCTACTATCTCATGCGCGACGTGCCGTTCAATGGAGACGGTGAGTTCACCTGGGAACGGTTCGACGCGGTGTACGTCTCTGATCTCGCCAATGCGTTCGGGAATCTCGCGAGTCGGACCATCGCGATGGTTGATCGATACTGCGCGGGGATGGTGCCGGCCGGTGCGCTCAAGACGGCCGACTATAGCATCTATCACTCATGCATGGGCGGCGAGCGCGGGTATCTACCCCACGAGGCGCTTCGCATCGTGCGGGACCATGTGGCGCGCGCCAACGAGTACGTGGATCGGCAGGCGCCATGGAAAATGGCTAAGGACCCCGACCAGCGCGCGGCGCTGGAAGAGACGCTGGCGACGCTGATCCTGGCGATTGCCTGGCAAGTCGTGCACCTCGCGCCGTTCATGCCGCAGAAATGCGAGGAGCTCTGGCGGCAGCTGGGCGCACCGGGATCGGTGCATGAGCAACGGTTCGCGGCGTTGCAGAGACTCGACCCTGCCGGGTGGCGCGTCCAAAAAGCGAGTCCGTTGTTCCCGAAGGTTCCCGATGCTATGGGTTCCGATTGAGGCAGCCGTGATAGTTCGGGTTGTTCGCCTCGTCTGACGAGCCGGGCAACGTGACGTCCGTCCCGTAGTTCGTGCCGGTCGTCACGTCGAGACCGATCGGGAACACGGCGTTGGGATTGAACCCATACTGCCGCACCAGCCGCCGGAGATCGCTCAACCGATGCGCGGTGAGATAGAGATCGAACGCGCGCTCGCGGAAGAACGTCAGGGTCGCGTTGTTGCCGTCCGCCCCGGCGACGGAGTCGATGGGGATCGGTGAGACAGGGCCGAAGACCGGGGGAACGAACTGGGCGCGGGCCGAGTCGAGGTTCGCCTTCTCGGTCGCGAAATCAGACGACTTGAGTGCCGCCTCGGCGATGATGAGCTTGGCCTCAATCCCGTCGGCGACGTCGATGTTGCTCGACGCCTGCGGGTACTTGAGCTGGTTCATGAACGGGAAGCTGAACCCGTTGAACCCGAACTGCTGCGTGTTCTGCACCGGCACGCGCGGATCGATCGTCGGATTGTTGCCGGTCGTCGTATCCGTGAACTGGAGCCCGTTCGTGCCCTCGACGTCGGACACCGAGAAGAAGAATCCAGCGGGTGCGCCGTAGTACCAGACGCCGTTGTTCTGCTTGACGGTGTTCGTCGAGAACTCCATCTGGTAGGCGAAGTTGCCGGGGATCCCCGCGACGGCGGCCGCGGCAGCGGAATACTGGCCCTCGTCGAGCAGCACGCGACCGATGCCCACCTGGGCGGCATAGAGATAGATCTGCGCCTCGGCCGCGGTCTGCGCATCATTCGTATCGTTCGCGGCGACAATCGTCGCTTGCGCGAGGAGTGCGGCACGCTGAAAGTCCGCCATCGCGCGGCCGTAGATGGAATCCGTCGGCAGCGGTTGGCCATACGTGATCTGGCCCGAGAATGCCAGCGTGCTAAATGGAATGCCCGAGCAATAGTTCTCGGCGAACATCACGTAGTCGAATCCCGCCAGGTCGACCACTTCGGCATGGCCGACGTTCAGCGAGTCGAACTTCTGGTACGCGGTGTCGGTGCGTTCCGCCGACACGCGCGTGGTTTGGAGATCCAGGAATACGCCGCGTAACGACGCATTCACGGCTGGGGCAATGCGCGTGTCGACCTGGATCCGCGTGGGGAACGTCTCTTCATCCGTGAGCTCGTCGACGAAGAGGCCCGTCATGTTGATGTGCCCCTCATGCCCGCCCCCCGCCTCGTCCGCGGATCCGCCAAAGGCGATTTGAAAATCGCCGAGGGCCGAGAGGCGCGCAGTGGGGAGATTTTGCTTGCTCCCGTACAGCTGCTGCGGGGTGATCGTACTACGATCGGTCGGGTGCAACGTACTCCCGGGGTCACAAGCCACGACGGCGAACACCAACACGGCATATCGCTTCACCATGTGACGTTCACCCGCCCCGTCCAGTAGCGCACCGGGGGCTGTGTGAGGAAGTCGGACGACGTGAAGTTATTCTCCGATGTATTGCCGCCGTTGTACCCGAAGTTGATCTCGGGATCAAACCCCTTGTAATTGGTCCACGTGGCCAGGTTGCGACCGGACACGGAGAATGCGAGATCGGCGGCGCCGATCCGGTGGGCCCAAGACTTTGGCGCCGAGACGGTGACCGTGAGCTCGCGCCATTTCCAGAACGAGCCGTCCTCGTACCATCCCGCGTCACTCAAGCCAAGGCCGGACGAGACGGCGGCGGCTTGCCATTTGAGCGGCGTGCTCTTGAGATACAGCTCCGGACAGATCTGGAAGGCGAAGCCGCAGCGGAACTCTTCGGTGCCGTCGTACGTCAACACGCCGGCGTGCCGGTCGAAGACCGACGAGATCTTCAAGAACTTGAAGATCACGATCTCGGGACTGATCGAGTACTCGTCGGACGGCTGCGAGTTGCCGTAGAAGATCAGGTGGCTCTGATCGACGTTGATCTCGCTCGCCTCGATGATGCCGTCGTGGTTCGCGTCCTTGTAGGTGTAGTGATAGGACCAGAATCCGCCGAGCGGGTAGCCCTGATAGAAGCCTTGCGTGTCGGAGGCGTTGCCGGCGTCGAACGTGATCGGCGCGATGCCGTTGCCGAGCTTGAGCAGCTTGTTGTGGTTCACCGACGCGTTCGCGGTGACATCGGCGCGGAACGGGCGCGTGTCGATGAGCGTCGCGTTCAGTCCGAGCTCGAACCCTTGGTTCTGGACCAATCCCAGGTTCACGAACTGCTCGTCCGCGCCGGTCGATGGCGCGAGCGTGCGTTGCACGAGGGCCTGGCTCGTGCGCTTCTGATAGAATGTCGCCTCGAGATTGATCTTGTCGCGCCAGAATCCGGCGTCGAGCCCACCCTCGAACTCGCGCGTCCGTTCGGGCGTGAGGTTCGGGTTGCCGAACGTGCTGTCGAACACGGCGGCTTGGTCGGACCCGAGCTTCTTCGTCGCCCGCGCGGCCTCCGCCGAGCGATCCTGCCCGAAGGTCGGGAACTGGCCGGACTCGCCGAACGCCGCCCTCAATCGGAGAGAGCTGACGAGATCAGTTTTCGGGAAGAACGGCTCTTCGCCCACCACCCATGAGAGACTGACCGATGGGTACCACTGGATGCCGACGTTCACGCCCTCCGAGCTGACTTCGTCACCGCGCAGCGCGCCGGTGAGAAAGACTTTGTCGCGCCACTGAATCTGCTGCTGCGCGAAACCGCCTTCCTGCACGTCAGTGGGCTGGAGAGCGAACGGCAGCGAGAGGTTTGTGGTGCAGCCGGCGAGCGTGCTCGTGCCTGGCACCTGCGTGAGGCAATTCGCTTGCACGCCATTCGTCACGCTCTCGACGAACTGCATGCCGAGAGAGGACGTGCCCTTGAGGTCCGCGTTGATCGGGTATTGCGCCGAGCCCGTGCTGGTGACGGTCCAGGTGTAGTGCTTGAATGGGTTGTCCTGGGCCTCGCCCCCGCCGAGCTGACTGCCGGTCGGGAAGACGTTGGGCGGCAGGTCGACGACATCGAAGATCGAGCTGTAGTCGAGGCCCGCGGTGTTGATCAGCGAGAACCACGAGAGCGGGTGCCAGTTGCCCGTCGCGCCCATGGTAAAGCGATCGGTTTGTTGTTGCGTGGTGAACGACGCGAGCTTCGCAGGGGTCACGCCGGAAGAGAACCCATGCGTGACCGAATCGTTCGTCGGCTGTCCGAGCAACCCGCCACTCAGAACGCCGAACGACGCATTGTCGTTCTGCGGCAGGCCGAGGACGCCGGCGAGATATCCGATATTCACTGAGCCGTCGAATTTCGGGCTCAACGTCGTGTGGACGTTAGCGCGAACATTGGCGCGCTCGACGGTGTTGTTGGGATAGACGCCCTGTTCTTTGTAGTAGTCGCCGCTCCCGAAGAAGCTGGCGAGGTCGCTTCCACCGGAGACCGAGCCACCATAGCCCTGGCGATAGCCGGCAATGAATGGTGAATAGGTTGTCAGGGGGTTGAAAGAGAACAAGCCACCGTTGGGACCCGTCGGGGTGCAGGAGCCTTCTCCCTGCAGTTCGAGCGTACAGAAGGACGTCGACGAGCCATCCGCCGTGTTGATGCCGTTGCGGCCATAGTTGGCTGGCATCTCAGTGTAATTGCGGACGGAGCCGTATTCGCCGCGTGCATCCCACTGAGTGTGTCCTGCTTTGCCGTGTTTCGTCGTGACTTGAATGACGCCGTTGGCGCCGGCCGCGCCGTAGAGGGCGGAGGCCGCCGGGCCTTTCAAGATCGTGATATCTTCGATCTCCTCGGGATCGAGGTCATCGAAGCGTGACGGCGCTTGCCCGCCGACGGTGACGCTCGTGGAGAGATCGGACTCCGCGTTGTCGACGCGGACGCCGTCGATGACGAGGAGCGGCTGATTGCCGAGCGACGCGCTGTTCGATCCGCGGATGCGAATCCGCGATCCCCCACCGGTCGTGCCGGACTGCGTCTGGACGGAGACCCCGGGTTCGCGCGACGACAGCACATCGGAGAAATTCGCGATGGCCGACGGCGCGATCGAATCGGCGGAGAGCGTTGCGACGCTCATGCCCTCTTCGCGCTTGCGTTCGGACGTCCCGGCCGCGGTGATCACAACTTGATCGAGCTGCACCTTGCTGGCCGAGAGCGCGAAATCGACCGTCACCGTTCCGCTGTCAGGAACCGTGATAGGTTTGGTCAACTCCAAGTAGCCCAGTCGGAGCGCCCGGAGTGTGACGGACCCGGCGGGCACACCGACCAAGCGAAACGTGCCGTCGGTATGCGTGACTGTCCCGAAGGTCGTGCCGGGGACCCGAACCTGAGCGGCCACGACGCCGGCGTTCGATTCTGCGTCGGTTACTCGTCCAGTAATGACGGCCCGCTGCGACCACACAGGGGTGGCCCATAATATGAAAGCCGCGATACTGCCCAGCACCACTTGTTCACTGCGCCGACGACTCATAAGATCATGCTCCACCCTCCGCTGTCACAGAACTGGACACTATCGTCACAGCGATTGCATGGTCGCCCAGGATATGACAACGACACCTAAAGTCAAGCTCCAGATTAGCATGTCATGATGAAGCGAACCTGGACCGTTGTCATCGTCCCGCATGGGAGCGAGTCGCCCCGACATCTCAATGTGTCGGAGCGGACGGTCCGTGTCGCGAAATGGGGTGCCGGATTCGCGGGTGGTATCGTCGTGATCGCGGCCGCGCTCATTGGCCTCTCGATCGCACGCGGCAGCGTATTGGGCATTCTCGGCCTCGACTCGCGCGCGCACGAGATGGCCGTGATGCAGAAGCGCGTCGCGGTGCTGCAAGACACGATCGCCTCGCTCGCCAAGCGTGGCGATCAGATGCGGTTGCTCGCGGGACTGCCCGTCTCGGATTCCGTCGGCACAACGCCGGTATCAGAGATGGTTGCCGTCGACATGGACACCCTTATTCGTCGCGCGAACGATCTCTCGGCGAGCTTTGCCGAAGTGTCCGACCGTCTGTCGAAGAATGTCGAGCGGTTGGCGTCGACGCCATCGATCATGCCGACGACGGGATGGTTGTCGAGTGAGTTCTCACGCAGCCGCTTTCATCCGATCTTGCACAAAGCGCGGCCGCACGAGGGCATCGATCTCGCCGCGCCGTACGGGACGCCGGTGGTGGCACCGGCCGCGGGGACCGTCGAGCGCATTACGACGCAGAACGGCTATGGCCTCGTGCTGGAGATCGATCACGGCAACGGCGTGGAGACGAAGTACGCGCACTTGTCACGTGTGCTCGTGCATGTCGGCCAGCGCGTCACGCGCGGCGAGCCGATCGCGGCGATCGGCAACAGCGGCCTGTCTACGGGCCCGCACCTCCATTATGAGGTGCACGTCAACGGGAAAGTCGTCGATCCGTTGACCTACGTGCTACCGGGCGCGATCCCAGACTAACGGATCGCACCCGGCGGCACGCATTACCTAACCTAAGCGCTGTCTACGGGCACACCGCCGCGTAGTTGTTGTTGCGCTGCTGACGTTCGACGGCTGGGATGTTCTCCATCGTCGTATGCTGATCCTTGGAGCCCCAGGTCGTGAGGTCGGTCAAGATGAGACCGTAATCCCGAATGGCGGCGATCATGTCGCCCGTCCCGTCCATGATCTCCGATGGCCGCAGCTCCCGCATCAAGAAATCGCGGACGCTCACATAGTCCCCGGTGTTGACCGACCCGAGGCCGCTCGCCAGACCGCCGACCGTCGTGCGAACCGCGTCCACGGTCTGTGCCGCTTTGACCGTCTGACCGGTGCCAAGGTACGCCCGCGCGAGCAGGAACTGCAGCTGCACGTTGCGGGTGATGGTGATCGGCGCGTTGGTGCTGATGTTGCTCTGGTTCATCACGTAGCTCGACGCGGTCGAGGCCCCTTCCGACGTCGGTTCGCCCCCGGCGGGAGAGAACACGGCCAGGAACCGTTGGTCATGCACCGAGTCGATCTGCGAGACGGCGAGCTCCAATGCGAAGGTGCCGCCGGCGTTGCCGAAAATCGGATTGGTGATATCGCCGGACGCGGAGCTGAAGGCGAAGGAGACGCCGAGATCATTCGCGGCGACGGCTTCGGACGCCGATAGCGTTGGGCTGTAGAGCGACGACGCCTGAATGTCGGTGATCGCCGAATCGAGCTGGTTCTGGTCCGGCGAACCGGGCGTGCTCACCGTCGGTGCGGTGGCCGCGCTTTTCCGCGCGATCGCGTACGCGAGCTCGATGCGCGCGCGTCCTCTCAAGGCCAGCGTCAGCCCCTCGAATCCGCCCGCCGTGTTGCCCAACGCGGAATACGTGCTCGGCATTGTCAGCTTGAAACTGGTGCCAGGAATCTCCAGTTTGGTTCCCGCCCCGGCCGCATCGAGCTCCGCTTTGGCCGAGTCGAGCATGGCGACGATCGCTTTCCAGGAATCGGTGGCGCACAGAATCGGCGCCAGCGTTCCCGTGTACGGCTGGCCGGGCGCGCCGATCGCCGTACCGTTCGTGTCGTGGGCCAATTCGACGTACATGTAGTCCATCGCCTTGGTCGTCTCGATCACGCCCAGCAAGGCATTGAGATTCGCGGCGGGAACAGGCGAGCCGCTGACGGTGAGCTGGGGAAGAATCCCCTGCACCGAGTCGGCTACCTTGACCGCGTTGTACTCGAAATCCCAGTCCCCGGCGCCGAAGTTGTCGTCATCCAGCGGCGTCTGCCCGGTCAACTCGGTGACAAAGCGCTCCTCGGACGGCGTGAAGT
>Ga0210387_10002204_pt1 | contig 14812 bp, 16 predicted proteins | sample IncBWC7OmetaG_FD_160108 | JGI IMG/M metagenome (GOLD analysis project Ga0210387, IMG submission 160108) | Forest soil microbial communities from Barre Woods Harvard Forest LTER site, Petersham, Massachusetts, United States - Inc-BW-C-7-O ...
GCGAGCGCATATCCGATATTGCCGGCGGCGCCTGTGATGGTGATGGTAACCGGCTTTTTCATGACGAACTCCCGCGCAAAAACCAAGAATGGTATCCGAAATTGCCCTGGATCGTCATTGACGGACAGCCAGCGGCAACTGGGCCGCCTTTGGTAAGCGTACACCGAGCAGCTGTGCGACGGTTGGGGCGACTTGCCGCATGTCGATCAATCCCAAGTCGCGGCCACGAGCAATGCCTGAACCCGCGATAAAAAAAGCCGCGCGCATTTCCGGATATTCCGGCGAGAACCCGTGGCTGCCCTGAGTGCCCGGAACGTCGCTTTGCAACGGGCTGCTTGCATCGGCCAGCGCGTAGTAGCCGAGTTTCATGACAATAAGAAACGATGCCTCGGGAAATGCGCCGCGCTGCTTGATGGCGTCGCGCTCCAGCACCTCGGCGATGCCGTTGCCCGGGTCGGCCTTCATGGTTTGCAGCAAATCGCGCACTTGAGTTTCAGTCTGGGAATCGGCGGGATCGTGCAGCATGACGGCCGCCATTCCGCTGCCGGACCAAGGCTGCGCCTTCCACGCGCCGCCGCTCTGGAGCAAGCCTGCACGCAAAAAAGGTTGTGTGAGATTCACCTTGTGGGTGATTTGCACGAAGCCGTGATCCGACACCACCAATGAAATTGCCTTGGGGTCGTTGGCGCGGGACGCGGCAAACAGTTGCGCAAGTTGAGCATCTATCACCTCGAGGTCTGCATTTGCCTCCGCGCTGAAGGGTCCATGCCCGTGTTGCTGCTCGTCGAGCGAACTCAAATGAATGGTCATGAACTTGGGTTTCTGGGTCTTGAGGATATCCAAGGCGTAGCGGGTCTTGATTTCGTCGCCGGGCGGGCTCGGGTCATTTCCCCGCATGTAGGGGCCAAGACGCGCCTGCATCTTCTGCAGCAGACCTTCGGGGCGCGAGACCGCCTCCAGCAGCAAGGCGTCGGACGGATCGACATCCGTCAAGCGTGCCACCCGCCAATACTCCGGGATGAGAAAATCCACCGCCGTGGCGCCCACACTCACGGGCCAGCCGATGCTCGCGGTGGATAGCCCGGCCTCATGCGCAGCCTGCCACAGCGTGGGCGCGCGAATTCGTTGCGCATACCAATACCAGGCATTAGCGAAAGTGTTTTTGGGGTCGAATTCCAAATTGTTGTAGATACCGTGCTCGGCGGGTGCTACGCCGGTCAGCAGCGTCGTATGGCTCGGATAGGTCACCGTCGGCCACACGCCGGTCACGCCGCGGGCATACGCACCATCGCGCAGCAAGCTGCGCAAAAAGGGAATTTTAAGACCGTGCGCATCCGCATCCAGAACGTATTCCGGCTTCAGTCCATCGACCGAAATCATGAGCACCGGAGCGGCGTGCGCGCGCTCGCGGCCGGCGATCACCAACAGCAAGAGCGAGAGCGCGAAGAAGGCACGCAAGGACAAAACGCGGCGGCGAATCACTTGAGGAATATCACTCGCTGATGGGAATGATGTAATCGGGATAGGCGCTGCGAAAGCGGCGCAACTCCGCGTCCGCCTCAGCATAGCGGCCGGCGTGGCGCAGCGCGTTGATATCTGCGAGCCAAAGCACCGGGTTGCGCTGGCGCGCGGACACAACTGTTGCGCGCGGCGGCTCGCTATTGAAAATGCCCACGCGAACCACGTGCGGGTTGTCGTCGGGTTTTTTAGCCTGCGGACCGAAAACGATCGCCAGCACCAACGCGAGCGATAAAAGCACGCTGGCGGCGAACGCAAACGGCGCCAGGCTTTGCGGCTTGAACGGCATCTTGGGGTTCAACGCACCCGCGGACTTGAGCACCAGGCGATCGAGTTCATGCGGCGGCACGGGCGCGGACTCTCGCTGGTACTGACACGACACGTCGCTGCCGCCGCGCAGATAGTCTTCGAGTTCATCGGTTTTGGTCTCGTCAGGCATAGGTTCGCAGCCGCAACGCTTCCGGTTCCTGTATCGGGCGCAGGGAGTTTTTCAATTTTCGAACCGCGTAGCGCAAGCGGCTCTTTGCCGTTTCAATCGGCACGTCGGTAATGCGCGCAATCTCCTCGACGTTCAAACCCGTTTCCTCGCGCAGCAGAAACGCCTCGCGCTGTTCCTGCGGAAGCGCCGCGACCGCGGCGAGCACGGCGGATTGCTGTTCGGTGAATTCGGCGACCCGATCCGGACGCTGATGCTCGGGGACCTCGGCTTCCGGCAGCGGCGACTCGGAGTCGTACGCCGGCATCACGCGGCGCAGATTTAAATCGCGCCGGAAAAAATCGATCGCGCAGTTGTGTGCGATGTGAAACAGGAACGTCGCGAATTTCGCGCGGGGTTCGTAGCGCGCACGCGTCGCGATCAGATGCGACCAGACTTCTTGAAACAAATCCGCCGCCGCACATGCGTTGCGCACATGGCGTAATAGATATCGATACAAGGGCCCTTTGTACTGGGCGTAAAGCGCAGCAAAGGCCGCGGTGTCACCGTCTCGGTAACGCAGCATCAAACTCGCGTCATCGTCCCAAAGATCCATCGTGTCAGCAGCATACGTGGGGTGATCTTCAGGGGCAAAGTCCAACCGAAAGAGCAGAACTATTTTCGGCTGATTTTCGAACTATTTTCATATTGTCTTTAAAAACAGGTACTTAGACGCCAAAATATTTCTCATCAAGTGCTTGCATGTAGTGGTGTTGTATATTACTATATCACCAAGTCACCGAAACACCTTCGATGACGGACTGAAGACCCGAAACACTTGATAGGAGACGATCATGAACACTTCACTCTCAACCAAACTGACAGCTCTCGCTCTCGCTCTGATGTTCAACAGCGTGATCATGGGTGGGATGGCCTACTTGTTCAACGCGCAGCTGCAACATCCCACTGCGGTGGTCTCGCTCGCCAGCACCGTGGCGAACACTGCGAACGACTTGGCCTGAGCCTTTACAAGCTCGGCGCTCTGGTAGATTACCGTGCTATATGTCCCCCACACGCGGGGTAGGCACATCGAGCGAGAAATGGACCCGAACTGGAACGACAACCAACCCATCTATCGCCAACTGCGCGATCGAATGGTAGCCCTGATTCTAGAGGGCGCGCTAAAGGAGGGTGACCCTTTGCCCTCCGTGAGGGCGGTGGCTGCCGACTACCGGCTCAATCCGCTCACCGTGCTGAAAGGTTACCAGCAGCTGGTCGATGAAAACCTGGTCGAAAAACGCCGTGGCCGCGGCATGTATGTCAGCGAGGGCGCGCGGCGGCTGCTCCTGGCGGGCGAGCGCGAGCGCTTCTTAAACGAAGACTGGCCGCAAATTCTCGCCGTCATCAACCGACTGGGATTTTCCTCGGAAGAATTATTTGCGCAAACACCGGCGCTTACTCACCCGGCACCGCCGCCCCGCGGCACGCCTACGGAAGAATGAGAATTACTATGGCTCCGCTCATCGAAGCTCGAGATCTGACCAAGAAGTACGGCTCTCACGTTGCTCTGGACCGCGCCAACCTCAAAGTCGAGGCCGGCCGGATCGTCGGACTCATCGGTCCCAACGGCGCCGGCAAGACCAGCGCTCTGCGCGCCATTTTGGGCCTCACCCATTACGAAGGTCACCTGACGGTTTTGGGCCGCGAACCGTTTCGCGAGCGCACCGCGCTCATGAATGAATGCTGCTTCATCGCCGACGTGGCGGTGCTGCCGTCGTGGCTGCGTGTCGACAATGCCATCGATTTCGTTGCAGGCGTGCATCCGCGGTTTCGCCGCGATCGCGCCACCGCATTCCTGGCCAAAACCCAGATCACCGGCAAACGGCGGATGCGCGAATTGTCGAAGGGAATGAAAACCCAAGTGCATCTGGCGCTCACCATGGCCATCGATGCGAAGCTCCTGGTATTGGACGAACCGACCCTGGGGTTGGACATCCTTGCGCGCCGCGCCTTTTATGACGCGCTGGTCAACGACTACATGGATGAGACGCGAACCATCCTGATCACGACTCATCAAGTCGAGGAAGTCGAAAATCTGCTCACGGACATCATTTTTATCGACAAGGGCCGCATCGTTTTGGACACCTCGCTCGAGGATGTCGCGACGCGCTTCACTGCGGTGGCCGTGACGGCCGATCGCCTCGACGCGGCGCGCGCCGAGAAGCCATTTTACGAACGCCACATCCTCGGCAAAGTGGTGCTGTATTTCGAAAACGTCGACCCGGGCAAACTCGAGGGATTTGGCGAAATCCACACCCCCAGCGTTTCCGATCTTTTTGTCGCGAAGCTTTCGGGAGGTGCAGCATGAACAATAGCAACTGGCTCATCCGCCGGGAATTCTGGGAAAACCGCGCGATCTGGATGATTCCCGCGGTATTCGGCGGCCTGCTGCTGCTTGCCGCGCTGTTCGGCCAGGTCAGCATCCCGCACCTTACCTTGCGGCAGGAATCCGAAGAAGCGGCGGCCGCATTTTTGGTCGTGATCGGCGCGATGTTCTACCTGGTCATGGGCGTGTATTCGACCTGGTATCTGCTCGACTGCCTGTACACGGATCGCAAGGACCGCAGCATCTTGTTCTGGAAGTCCCTGCCGATATCGGACGCGACGACCGTACTGTGCAAGCTGTTGGTCGGCATGATCATCATTCCGCTGGTGTATTTCGCGGCCGCCGATGCAACTGCGCTGATCGCTGCCTTCATTCTCTCGATACGGGCGCGAGCCTCGATAGGCAGCTCGCTGTGGAACGGCGATGTCTGGTGGCAGGTGCAGGTGCTGTGGATGTACGCCATCGTCACGACGGCCGTGTGGTACCTGCCGGTTGCGGGCTGGTTGATGCTGGTTTCAGCCTGGGCGAAGCGCGCGGTCATGTTGTGGGCCGTATTGCCGCCGCTGCTTCTTTATATCCTGGAGCGCGTGTTTTTTGGAACGCGCATGGTGGGTCATATCATCAGCCGGCGCTTGACCGCGCTGCCGTCGGTGTCGTTCAACGGCTCGAAGTATAATTGGACGCATGATGGCGGCGTTGTAGATAATGCCGGCTCGGTTACACCCAGCGTATGGCATCTGATCAACCCCAGTGGATTTTTTACCAGTGCCGAAACATGGATAGGAGTTGCGGTGGGAGTCGTGTTGATCGTGGCCGCCATCCAGCTGCGAATGCGCCGCTCCGAGATTTGACTTGATGCGGGGCCCCGTGCCCCGCCGCTTAAGGCGCGGCGCCCCGGTTTTTTTGTCCATCGCCGCCGCGGCGCTCATCGTCTTCCGCTCGGCGCGGGCCGATGAATTTTTCCTGGTACGCGACGAAAACCCGCTCATCCGCAGTTTCTATCTGCCGTTGCCGAGCGATGGCCGCTTGACCGACGGCGCCGATTTATCGGCGACCTTGTCGATCAGCAACACGCTCAACGTGGAGAACAGGGGGCAGGAGAATCTCTTGGTGGACGGCGAGAGCCACACGCTTCGCCTGACCTACGAAGACGCGCTGTACGGGTCCTGGCGATTCCGATTTACCGTCCCCATCATCAATGACAGCGGCGGATTTTTGGACTCCACCATCGATCATTGGCATCGCTGGTTCGGCTTTAACCCGGGCAACAGGCCCTTTTATCCGCAAAATCAACTCGTCTACTCCTATTCCGGCAGGGGCAGTATCGATCTGACCCAGCCGCAGACCAGCATTGGCGACATCTCCGGCGAACTCGGCTGGTATCCGATCGACGATGCGCATCGAACGGTTTCTGTATGGGGCGGATTGGAGGCGCCGACGGGTTCAGTCGCGAAACTCACCGGGGATGGCGCCTGGGACGGCGCGGTTTGGGCGCATGGCGCCGTGCGCTGGCCGCAATGGCAGTTGGCCGCCGAACTCGGGGTGGCGCAGCCTTTCGGCGACGAAATATTTGCGGGCGCCGCACATCGCACTTCCCTGTTCGCACGCTTTGCGGCCACCCGTGCTCTCTCGTCAGCCTGGTCACTGCGCGCGCAGCTCGACGGCCAGACCGGCCGGGTCGAAGACAGCAATCTGCGATTCTTAGGTCCTAGTTTGCAGCTGAGCGTCGGTGCGATACGCCGCCTTGGGCAAAGTTGGCGCATCGAGTTCGGCTTCGCGGAAGATGCCGCTGTGAACACCGCTCCCGACATTACTTTCTTTCTTGGGATTCGCCGTCAAAGCAGTGCAAAATAGCGCCAAGGTATTATCGCTAGTTCGAAGGGGCGCCCATGTACAAAACGAAAATCGATCTGTCGGAGAAGGTCCGGCGCAATGTTGCCGTCATTTTGAATGATCGCCTGGCTTACGCCATTGATTTGCAGAGCCAAATCAAGCAGGCGCATTGGAATGTCAAAGGTCCCAATTTCATCGCGTTGCACGAGCTGTTCGACAAGCTCTCCGACGTCGTGTTGGAGCAGATCGACGAGATCGCCGAGCGAGTCACCAGCCTCGGAGGGACCGCCGAAGGCACCGTCGCGGTCGCGGCCAAGCGCAGTAAACTGAAGAACTACCCCTTGAGCATCACTGCCGGCAAGGATCATCTGTTTTATTTATCGACGCAGCTGTCGGTTTACGGCAAGGTGGCGCGCGCGGCGATCGCCGAAACCGATGAGCTCGGCGATGCCGATACGGCCGATTTATTCACCGGGATTTCCCGTGAAATCGACAAGTACCTGTGGTTCCTCGAGGCGCATCTTCAGGACAAGGCGTGATGCATGAGCGATTCCAGCGCCGCTGCCGATAATCTGGGCCTCGAGGGGGCGCTCGCAACGCTGCAGGGATTGCTGACGAGCGGCGAGACCCTCGAAGCGTGGGCGACCCAGCGGCGTTTATATGCGCTCACTCATCGGCGCGCGCTCATCGCCGCCACCAGTGGGCGCTTCATTTCTCTCACCCGGCGCCTGTTCGGCGGCTACGATTCCGCCGACATCCGCTGGCAGGACCTCAAAGAGACGCGCATCAGCGCCGGAATCATCGCCGCCGACCTGACCGTGATTGCGCAGAGCAGCTCCGACTTGAATATCGGCGCCGAGGTAAATCGGGTGTGGAGTTTCGAGGGCTTGCGCAAGGATCAGGCACAGGCAATGTATCGGATCTGCCAGCAGCATGATCAAGTGTGGCGCGAGAAGCGCCGCGTGCGCGAACTCGAGGAATTGCGTGCCAAATCCGGCGGCGTGCAGATCAGCGGCGCCTCGCAGGCATATAGCAGCGATGCCGCAGGAGCGGAATCGGAACCCGCCCGCCGCCTGCGGCAAGCGCGCGAAATGCTCGAGGCCAAGCTGATCAGCGATTCGGAATACGAATCGATCAAGGCCAAGATCGTATCAGGCCTGTGAATTTGGGCGGCAGCCCGCATGGGATGCACGCTCAATTTCACCGCGTCGGAGGACGAGTGTCGAATGGCTACCATCGATCGGGTGGCCTGGTGCGCACTCGTAACCGGAAAATCAGTTTCGTCTGCCCATTCATCGACGCAACACACGCTTTAGGGCCAGCATGTGATATCGACCGGCTCGAGTTCCCGTCAGAGCGGGGTAGAAGAATCTAGGCCCTGTTGCCTTCGGGCCTAGATTCTTCTACCCCTCTCTGACGAACACTATACGAGCCGGTCAATATCACTGGCCCGACTATCACTGGCCCGACGTATTAGCCCAACAAGTACGCGAAGTAGCTATTGCGCAGCCGATTCAAGGGGTCGGTGCGCTGGCGCAGTGCGCGGAACAGCTTGGCGCGCTCGCCGAAAGCTTTCGCCACGTGTTCCGGCTGCAGCGCACGGGTCTGATTGAACGTGGGTATGCCGCCATGCGAGGACGCGAAATCGTTGAAATCGATCAAGAAGTCGTCCCAGCCCTGTTCGCCGCTCGATGAAGGCTCGAGAGTAAACATCGGACCGGAATAGCTTACGCTGAACAATGAGCCGCGATCCTGATGCAGCCGGCTAGCGCCGCTGACGACGTTGCCGCGATAACGATGCTGCTTGTAGTACGACTTACAGAAAGCGAAATAGGCGCTGAGCAGTTGCGGAAAATCGCTTTGCGGGAAGGCCCATAGGCTGTAGGTATGGCGTGCCTTCCAAGCCTCTTTCGGCATGTCGCGCATCCACTCATGCGAATACATCATGACGCCGCGGCTGCCTCCACCCAAGGCGCGGTGCATGCCCGACAAGACCGCGTTGCGCAGTCCGGGCGCCGCCAAAACGCTGCCGACGGTCGAGCCAAAAGCCGGCAGCACATTGCGCATCACGGACTGCTTGATTTGCCAGATTCCGGAGCGGCTGATGGCCGCGGATTCATCGAGCGTGCGGCGTTCGAGCGTGATCCGGTCATGGAAGGGAGAGACATGCAGACGCAGCGCGCCCGGCGAATCTGCCAACCCGGCATAGCGCGACGTGAATTCCCGCAAGGTCATTACCTGATAGTCGATCTTCACCGGTGTGAGGGGCCGCACGCGGACCACGACCTCGTGCACGATGCCCAGCAAGCCGAAGCTCGAACGCAACACCCGCATCAGGTCGCGCTCGCGCTCGGTCACGTTCATTTGCTTGCCCTGCGGCGTGATCAAGTTCACTTCGGAAATGCAGGACGATAATTGAGCCATGCCGTCGCTGTAGGATGCCTGCGGCAAAGTCGTCACCGCCATGGCGCCCAGGGAAATCTGGCCCATTTCGGGCGTCAGAGGCAGTTCCTGGCCGCGCTCGGCAAGCGCCTTGACCAGGGTACTGACCCTTACGCCGGCCTGCGCCCGCACGCTGTGTTCGCCGTATTCCAGGATCCGATCAAGACCGCTGGTGTCGACCGTGGTCCCGCCGTCGCCGCCCACGCAGCGCGTCTGCGAATAATCGGCGCCGACCATGCGTATGGGCGTGGGATAACTCTTGGTCTTTTCAAGCAGACTAGGAAGGTCTTCGAAACGCTTCAGGCGCAGCACAAGCCGCGGCCGGCGATAAATGCCTGACGAATCCGCGCCTCGCGGATCAATGACTTTATTTACCATGTGCTTCCCCCCGGAAGACTCGAACAAGCCTTAAAAAACGCTTGCTGTCGGGGGCACAAAACCTGGCGGTTCTGGATGCGCTTGTGCGCTTTGAGATTCACTGGCGACCCCGCTATCGTCAGGCTTCCGAGGAAGCCCCTTAGACCGGTGGTTTTGCGTCCCCACCTTTCGGCGGGTTTGCCCTTAAACAGCTGCCAATACTATGCGATGGGGCGGCGGCCTTGTAAAGGGGTATTTCTGCGCCTAAGTTTTAGGCGATTTAACCCATTAAAAGCAGCGTTTCTGCGTGTTCCACGGCCTCCGGCGTGCCGTAAACGACCACCACATCGCCCTCCTTGAACACCGTGTCCGGGCCGGGGTCGCGTCCAACAATGCCGTCCCGGCGCACGGCGTTTACCGTGACCTCCGCGCCGCGCTCTTTGAGATCCGTGACGCTGCGGCCGACCGCCCAGGCATGCGGCGGCAGAATCACGCTGTGCAGCTCCTCGCGAAAGGCGTGAGTCTCGTCCAGATGCTCGGCATTGGCGTCGCGAAAGTACTGCCGCAGCATGCTGTAGCGATGGCTGCGAATTTCATTGACGGTGCGAAGCACCGCGCCGACCGGCAGTTTCACCAGCAGCAGCAAGTGCGACAGCAACATCAAACTGGCCTCGAATGTTTCGGGCACGACCTCGGTCGCGCCGGCGGCCTGCAACTCCGTGAGCTTGGTGTCATCCTGCGTGCGCACCAGAATGGGCACATCAGCGCGCAGTTCGCGCACCGCACGCAGGATGCGCAACGCGACGTCCGGATTCGCGAAGGTAATGACCACGACGCTGGCATGCGCGAGGCCGACGTTCTCCAACACCTTGACCTGACCGGCGTCGCCGTAGACCACGGGGTCGCCGGCTTGACGGCCGGTGCGAATGCGGTAGGGATCAACGTCGAGCGCAATGTACTCGAAGCCCGACTGTTCCAGCACGCGCGCGATGTTCTGTCCGACGCGGCCAAATCCGCAGATCACCACGTGCTCCCGGTCGGCGGCAGCCAACGTTACGCGTTCCTGACGCATGGCCTCGGTTTGCGGATTGCCGCTCTCGCGCAGGATGACGCGCGTGATGCGCCGGTTGTGGCGGATGATGAGCGGCGACAGCACCATGCTCAACACGGTCGCGGCAAGCAGCGGCTGCACGATGGCCGGATCGAGCAGATCCTTCCGCAGCAGGAGAATCAGCAAGGCGAATCCAAACTCGCCGCCCTGTGCGACGATCACGCCGGTACGCAGGGACTTGAACCAGCTTTTGGTGGCGGGCTTCGCGACAATTGCAACCACCGCCGCTTTCAGCAGCAGCATGCCGAGAAGTATGGCGGTCACCAGCGGCAAATCACGCAACAGCAATCCGACGTCGAGCAGCATTCCGACGGTGATGAAAAACAGACCCAGGAGCACTTCGCGGTATGAGCGAATCGTGGCCTCGACCTGATGCCTGAATTCAGTTTCCGCGAGCATCATCCCGGCAAGAAAAGCGCCCAACGCCAGCGACAGGCCCACCGCGTGCGTCGCCCAAGCCGAGGCCAGCACGGCGAGCAGCACCGCCAACGAGAAAAGCTCTGCGGAACGCACCGAGGCGATCATCAGAAATAGCGGGCGCAGCAGCCACCTTCCGCCGGCCAGCACCAGCAGCAGCGCGATCGCAGCTTCAGCGATGGCGGCCAAAATGTGCGCGGCATCGGCAGTGCCGACACCGCCGCTCAAAGCCGATAGCAACGCCAGAAGCAGCGGAAAGCTCAAGTCTTGGAACAGGCAAATCGCCACGGCGAGCCGGCCGTGGGTGCGGTTGTTCTCGGACTGCTCGGTGAGCTGCGCAATGATGATGGCAGTGGAGGACATGGCCACCGCGCCGCCGATGAGGACCGCGACGGCCGGCGCCACATCGAAGAACAGGATGGCTCCGGAGGCAACGATCCCAGTCGTGATCAACACTTGCGCGCCGCCGACTCCGAGCACTTCCCAACGCATGGCGACCAGGCGCGGCAGCGAGAACTCCAGTCCCAAGGTGAATACCAGGAACACGACGCCGAAGTCCGCCAATAGCTGCGTGGTTTCATTATCCGCCGCGAGCGCCAAGGCGTGCGGACCCAACAGCATGCCCACCGCGAGATAACCCAAGATCGCAGGCAGCGCCAATTTGCGCACGGCCGCGACCACGCACACCGACGCGGTGAGCAGAATCAGTATCTGTAACAGCGGATCGTTATGCCCCATTGCCTGCTAGCATATCGCTATGAGTGCAGCTATGACGGACCCGTTGGCGCTCGAACCGGACGGTGACGGCTGGCGGCTGAGGCTATTCGGGGACTGGTCGTTGGCTGCGATGCCGCGCATCGAAGCGCGGCTCAAAAGTTTGCCTGCGGCTTTGCAGGGAAACTTGGTTTGCGATTGGACCGATGCCGTGTCGCCGGGGATCAGTCCTGCCTGGGCGCTGCTGCGGCGGTTGGCCGAAACGGTGCCGCCCCTGAACGTCAGGCATGCGGGTAATCCACCGCATTTTCTCGACCTGCTGGAAAAACTCCATGTTGAAAGGCATGCCGCGTACAGCAGGCAGGCCCCCCCGACGTTGGAACGATTGGTCGGGAAGCTGGGGCGCTGGTCGGTTCTGCAAGGTGTGCATGCACGCGGCGTGATCGTGTTTCTCGGGCGCATTGCGACTGTGGTCGGCGAGGCGTTCTCCCGGCCGCGGGCCTGGCGAGTCTCGTCGCTGGCGCGGCATATCTACGAAACCGGCATTACCGCCATTCCGATTGTCGCGCTGATTGCCTTTCTCATCAGCGTGATCGTGGCGTATCTCGGCGCGCAACAGCTGTCGCGTTTCGGCGCCGATATTTTCGTGGTGGACCTGGTGACCATCGCGACTCTGCGCGAGATGGGAGTGTTGCTGACCTCCGTTATCGTGGCGGGCCGCTCCGGCAGCGCCTTCGCCGCCGAGATAGGGGTCATGCAGCTCAACGAGGAAACCGATGCGCTGCGCGCCATGGGCATGAATCCGATTGAGCTGCTGGTCGTGCCCCGAGTGCTGGCCCTCGTCATCGCGCTGCCGCTGCTGACGGTGATTGCCGATGCCATGGGTCTTGCCGGCGGGGGGTTGCTCTCGCTGATCAACCTGCATATTCCGCTGCCGCAATTCACGGCGCGCCTGCGCGAGTCGCTTTCGCCCACGACCTTTTGGTCGGGACTGGTGAAAGCGCCCGTATTTGCGATTCTCATCGCCATGGTCGGCACTTACCGCGGCATGCAAGTGCGCGACTCGGCGCGCGAACTGGGCCGGCTGACCACCGTCGCGGTGGTCCAATCCATTTTCATGGTCATTCTGGCCGACGCGCTGTTTGCCGTGCTGTTTGTGCAGATTCATTTCTAATGCTGGACCAGAATTTCAATCCGGTGATTCGCGTGCAAGGATTGCACAATCGCTTTGGCGACCAGATCGTTCACGACGGACTCGACATGGAGGTCGAGCAGCATGAAATATTCGGTGTCGTAGGCGGTTCTGGAGCCGGCAAGTCGGTCCTGCTGCGCTCGATCCTCGGGCTTCGCCATCCCAACAGCGGCAGCGTCGAGCTGTACGGCCGGAATGTCGAAAGCCTGGCAGCCGCCGACCGCAGCAGCCTGGTGCAAAGTTATGGCGTGACTTTCCAAAATGGCGCTCTGATCAGCTCCTTGACCGTCGCGCAAAACGTTCAACTGCCATTGCGGGAACACTATTCCTTGTCGGAGAAGACGCTGGACGAACTGGCGGACATGAACTTGCTCATGGTGGGTCTGGCGCCCGACGACGGCGCGAAGTTTCCTTCGCAGTTATCCGGCGGAATGATCAAGCGCGCGGCGCTGGCGCGGGCGCTGGCGCTGGAGCCGAAACTGCTGTTCCTCGACGAGCCGACCGCAGGACTTGATCCGATTTCCGCCACGGCCTTTGATGAGCTACTGTTGTACCTCCACTCGCAGCTGCGGCTCACGGTTGTCATGATTACCCATGATCTCGATACCTTGTTTCAGACCTGCAGCCGGGTCGGCGTGATCATCGATGGCCGGATGATCACCGACACGCTGCCGGGCATGCTCAAGAATCAGAATCCGTGGATTCAGGAGTATTTCCACGGGCCGCGTGCGCGTGCCGCAGAGATGGAAGCCGCGAAGAAGGATGGCAATGGATAGAGACTCCAACTACGTCGCGGTCGGCGCCTTCGTTCTGCTGGTCATCGCCATGGCCGTGTCGTTCGTGTTTTGGTACACCGATCAGCAGGACAAGCGTACCTACCAGCGCTACGAGATTTATTTCCCAGGATCGGTCAGCGGCCTCACCGCCGGCAGCCCCGTGCGCTATCTTGGCGTGGACGTGGGCAAGGTCGTGCGCATCGGGCTGGATCCCCAGCAGCGCAAGACCGTGCAAGTGATCGCCGATATCGATTCCACAGCGCCGATCGATGACCGTACCCGAGCCTCCTTGAGCCTGCAAGGGGTGACGGGACTGTTGTTCGTCGATCTCGAGCAGGATCCGAAGGCCGAATCCACCGGCGGCTTGGCGCAGGGCCAACGCTACCCGATGATCCGGTCGCGGCGTTCCGATTTCGATGTGTTGTTGAGCAATCTGCCCGAGTTGACCACTCATCTGGTGGAACTGGCCGATCATTTCAACCAAATTTTCAGCGACGCGAATGTGCGCTCGATCAAGGCCACGCTCGAGAATGCGCGGCTTGCCAGCGAGCGTTTGCCGGACACGGTGCGCGAGGCTCAGCAGCTCCTGGTAGAGGTGCGGCGCACGACGCAGGAAGTGCAGGGCACGGTTGCGCAGTTGCGAGGTCTGGTTACCGAGGGCTCGCCGGATCTCGAGGCGACATTCGCCAATATCCGGCAAATTTCGGACAATCTCGCGAAAACAACCACACGCTTGAATAACTTTGTGACCGAGAACGAGCCGGGGTATTCGCGCTTCTCCAAACAGAGTCTGCCGCAATTCGAACAGCTGCTGCGCGAGAGCCGACAGGCAGTGCGGGATTTCCGGGATCTATCGCGGAGCCTGAAGCAGAATCCCTCGCAGCTGATCTACGAATCCAACTACCGCGGAATCGAGGTGCCCAAGTGAAGCGGACGATGCTGTTGGCTTTGCTCGCGGTGACGCTGACGGCCTGCGCCGGATCGTTGTTCAAAAACAAGGCTCCGCCGCCCACCATGTACATGCTCGGCGCGACGCGGAAAGCGGCGGCCGGCGATCCGCCCGGCGACAACCATCCGGTCGATCTGGCAGTTCTGCGGCCGCGCGTGCGCGCGGGGCTCGACACGGACCGGATTGCGGCGCTTTATCCCGATCGGCATATGGATTATTACGCGGATGTTCGCTGGAGCGGGCCGCTCGATGAAGTATTGCAGGACCTGACGGTGCAGCAATTTCACGTAAACCCCGAGCTGCGGAACGTGAGCGCCGATATATCCGTCTTTGCCAGTACCTACTGGCTGGAAATTGAAGTGATGGAGTTCCAAGCGGAGTACTCCACCTCGGGCGCACCGCCCACCGTGCACGTGCACTTTCAGGCGCGCCTCGGCAACGCCGGCGACCGGCACGTTTTGGCGCGCTTCGAACCCGATGTGCATGAACCGGCAGCCGACAATCGCATGAGCGCCATCGTCGATGCCTACAACCGAGCGGCCGACCAGGCGCTGTCCGATATCGCCACGGGTGTCGCCGCGGCCTTGAGCGTCAAGTAGCGGGGCGAGGCACTGACTCCGCGGCCTCCGCCGCTTCGATGGCCGTCCCGATCTCCATCCACTGAGACTCCAGATACGCCGCGTCGCGCTGCAAATTCGCCCG
>Ga0210387_10002206_pt1 | contig 14810 bp, 9 predicted proteins | sample IncBWC7OmetaG_FD_160108 | JGI IMG/M metagenome (GOLD analysis project Ga0210387, IMG submission 160108) | Forest soil microbial communities from Barre Woods Harvard Forest LTER site, Petersham, Massachusetts, United States - Inc-BW-C-7-O ...
GCCGACTGGAGGGTGTAGCTCCGCAACCGAAGCGTCTGCTCAATCAGCGAGCGGAGATCGACCTGTCCGTAGCGGGGGTCGCTCTTGCGCGAAAACACGAGCAGATCCCGAATCACCGATACCGCCCGATCCGATTCGCGCTTGATGTTGCGCACGGCGTCGAGCTGTTCCTCGCCGAGTCGCTCCTCGAGCAGTAACTGGGCGAATGTCGAGATGCCCGTGAGGGGGTTGTTCAGCTCGTGCGCGACGCCCGCCACGAGCTCGCCAATCGCCGCCAGCTTCTCGGTCTGGAGCAGCGTCTCGGCGATCCGCCTTTCCTCGGTCGTGTTCCGTACGCTCACCACTTGCCCATCGCGGAACGGACTAGACACCACGGTCGCGGGAAATTCCGAGTCATCGGCCCGGCGATGCACCTCGGAGTCGTCGGTATGGAGGCGGCCGAATGGCATCCCGATGAAGGCGTCGATCGGGTAGCCATACTCGCGTGCGGCGGCAAGGTTCGCGTAGAGGATGTGCCCGTCCGCGGCCAGAACGAACACGGGGTTTTCCATCGTGGCGAGCGCGGTTGCCAGCATCCGCTCGCGCTCCCGCGCGGTCTCGCTCGCCGCACCCAGCTCCGCGTTCCGGACGGCCACCGCTACCTGCGTCGCAAAGTCCTCGAGGAGCCGCCGCTCGTGATCCTCGAACTTGTGCCGCGTTGGAAACCGGACCGAGAGTATCCCGCGCGGTCTGCCCTCCGCCACGAGCGGCAGGATGGCGACCGACTGCATCTCGTACTTCGATATGTCGTAACCCGGTGGCGCCCAGTCGAGCGGAATCTCGTCGATATCTGACGCGTAGTACGGCCTGCCCGACAGGACGGCTCGCCCGTTCGGGGTGAGCCAGTAGCGTTCGGGCGCCAAGGCCATACCGCCGGACCCGGGTCCTTCGGCGTGCGCGCGCTCGACGTGACGCGTCTCCGGGTCGGCGAGCGTGACCGTGAATCCGTTTGCGCCGAGCGACTCGAAAGCGATCTCGCCAATGCCCCGGTAGACGGCTTCGGTCGACGTGCTGTTGGCGAGCGCCCGTCCCGCCGCCGCAAGAATGTTGGCGTGGCGCGCAGTGTACGCCGCCGCCCGGTAGAGTCGGGCGTTCTCGATCGCCACCGCGGCGTGATTCGCGAGGGCGTGGAGGACCGCGCCATCCTTATCGGAGAACTCCCCGTTCTCGCGGCCGAACACGGTCACCGTTCCGATAATGCGACCGCCGACGCTGAGTGGCGCCGCGGCGCCATTCGCCCGGCCCTCGCCGAGCGAGACGCCCCGCTTCGTGCGGACCCACATGTCCGCGTAGGGGCGGAGATCGGTGGTCGTCACGGCCCGGCGCAGCCGCACCGCCTCGCCGGCGAACACGGCCGACGTCTCGACGATCGAGCCGATGCGATCTATCGCATCGCCGAACGTTGCCGACGTGATGAGATGCGCGCCGTCGCCGTCCAGCACGGCGACCCGCGCGCCGCGCGCGCCGAGAAGGCCGGCGGCATGGCGGGCGAGCAGCGACACCACGCGCTCGAGCTCGAGCGACTGATTGATCTGCTGGACGATGTCGGCGAGCGTTCTCGCTTCTTTTGCAACGGCTTCAGTCAGGGACAGGAGCTCCGCGTGGCGGACGGCGATGGCGCCGTGATCGGCCAGCCGTTGCAGCAGCGCGCCGTCCGCTGGCGAGAAGTACCCTTTGCCGCAGTTGAGCGCGAGCAAAAACCCGCGGGGCTCTTCCGCCACGAGCATGGGTGCGACGACGACTTGGCGCGGACTGAAGGGCGACAAAAAGTGCGCTTCGACGCGCGAGTCCCCAGCGGCGTCGTTCAGTACCAGCGGGTGAAAACAGGCGAGCGACTCGGCCGCGAGTGAGCCAGCGAGCGGCGCCGTGAAGCCGAGCATCGGCGTCAGCGTGCCGGCGGCGGCTTCGACGCGAATTTGTCCGTCGTGTGATAAGAGCGCGACAATGGCTCCATCGCCGCCAACGAGCGAGACCGCGCCGGCGGCCAACAGATCGAACGTTGCGCCCCGGTCACTCCCCGCGCCCGCGATCTGGCGGGCGATCTGTGTCAGGGTCTCGCTTTCCGCGACCTGATCAGCGAGCGCGGCGAAACGACCGGACGGATGAGCGTCTCCGTCGGGTGGCGTGGATCGCGTAGCGAAGTACGGGTGAGGCGCCGAAGACGTCACTACGCTCTAGACCGCGAGAGAGACATTGTGTAACGCTAGCCAACGAAGTGTTTACTGGCCACGACTCCTATTATCGACAGCATCGACGACGAACTCGACTGTGACTGGATGCGGGATGATGCCCGCCTCTACCCCTCTCGTCAGAAGCCGTCGTACCGCCTCACGTCCCTTTTCTCCGTAGTCGAGCGTGAGGTCGTTCACGTACATGCCGACGAACGTGTCGGCCTGCTCCCTCTCGAGTCCCCTCGCGTATCGCATCGCATGATCGAGCGCTTTGTGTCGATGGCTCAAGCCGTACGAGATACTAGCGTATAAATGGCGCGATATTGTCGCTATTAAGTCGGCTCCTAGGTCCTTTCTTATGATATTTCCACCCAACGGGAGCGGCAGGCCGGTCTCCTGGTACCACCATTCGCCCATGTCTTCGACCAGCGACAGGCCAGCCTCGGCGTACGTCAGCTGGCCTTCGTGGATCAGAAGCCCCATGTCGGCGTCCGCGTTGAGCACCGCCTCTTCGATCTTGTCGAACGGGGTCTGCAGCGCGACGAAATCCGGCTCGTAGAGTTTGAGTGTCAGGTACGCCGTGGTCAGCGGGCCGGGGACGGCGATGCGCTTGCCGCGGACATCGGCGCGGGACATCTGACTCGTGGCGACCAACCGGGGCCCGTATCGATCGCCCATCGATGCGCCGTGCGGCAGTAGGGCGTAGCGATCGGCCAGGTACGCGTACGCGTGGATCGAAGCCGCGGTCACTTCGAGCTCGCCGCGCAGCGCGCGCTGGTTCAGCGTCTCGATGTCCGCGAGCTCGTGGATGTAGACAATCCCATCCGTGTCAATTTTCCCCTCGGCCAGCGCGTAGAACATGAACGCGTCGTCGGAATCGGGGCTGTGGGCGATGTGAATAGTGGTCATGCTTTGAGCTCGCCGCGTGCGGTGGCGACCGCGGCATCAATGTCATCTCGGTGACGGTCGTATTCAGGTAGCGCCTTTCGGCGCTCCGCGGGTTCGGCGGCGAGGAGCCGCTTGTAGAAATCGCGTGCTTTCGCCGGCTGCTTATCGAGCATCGCGGCTCGTGCCGCCAAGGTCAAGCCGAGCAGGTGCGTTGGCTGCGCCTTGAGAATCGTATCGGCCTCGGCGCGGGCGAGATCCGCCATGCCGAGCACTTCGCCGATACGGCCCAGGTCATAGTGCTGATCGGCGTCGAGCGGGCCGAGCATCGTATAGGCCTGCAGCACCATAGGGGAGAAAAACTTCACGCTGTCGTCTTTCCCCTCGCTATGTAATCGCATCACTCGGTCGTACAGCCGGTCGGCTCGCTCGGCCGGGGACATGGTGGATATATCAGGCGCCCTGACGGGCGCACTGGCATCGGCGCCTGCGGCGTCTGCTGCACCATCGGCCGCCGTAGACGTTTCAGGTGCTGCAGTTTGTTGCGCAGCCGCGAAGCGGCGCGCACCAATGCCTCGACCGGCGACGAGTGCCACTAACGCAACGACTGCAATACAGGCGATCGCCCATGGCAGAGTGGCAGAGACGCGCGGGTCCGACGTAGGGCGGGAGCCGACGGCGGCGCCGCACCGATGACAGAATTTCGCGCCGGCCGAGAGTGAGGAGCGACAGGCGCCGCACAACGCGCCCTCGAATGGCGCGCCGCATGAAGAACAGAAGCGGCCGCCGGTCGACGGAGCACTGCACGAAGGGCAGCTCGCGGGAGTCGTCATGGGGCGAAAAGTAAGATCGGAGCGAAGCGGAGATCAGGCCAACCGACCCAGTTAATAGGCGCGAAGCGCCGCAAGATCGGAGCGAAGCGGAGATCAGGCCAACCGACTCAGTTAATCGGCGCGAAGCGCCGTATTAACTTACGTCCAGATGAATCCGCTGTCGCCCGCGTCCGCGTATCCTTCGGACAACGTGGACGAAGATCGCGAGCTCGTTCGGCGCATGAGCGCGGGCGACACCCAAGCGCTGGCGCAGTTCTACGAGCGGTGGTCTCGGCCGATCCATGCACTGGTCGTGCGACTGGTGCGCGACCCGGACGATGCCGACGATGTCGTGGAGGACTCGTTCTATCAAGCATGGCGGCAGGCCTCGCGGTATCAGTCTTCGCGCGGCGCGGTCTCGACGTGGATCGTCACGATCGCGCGGAGTCGCGCCCTCGACCGGCTGCGCTCACGGCGGCGGCTTCGGGAGGAGCCGCTGACGCCAGTGTCGCTGCTCGACGAGGTCTCGGAGGGCGTGTTTCCGGATCCGGCGACGGGCGCGGAAGAGGCAGAGCGTCGTGAGCGCGTGGCGGCGGCGCTCAAGGAGCTGCCGCCTGAGCAGAGAGAAGTGCTGGAGTTGGCGTACTTCGGAGGGCTCAGTCAGACCGAGATCGCCGAGCGGACCGGTCAGCCGCTCGGCACGGTGAAGACGCGTACGCGTCTCGCCGGGCAGAAACTACGGGAACGACTGTCTATGTTGCACGATAACGCGCCGCGGAGCGGGGGCGCGATATGAACCACGACGAAGCGAGCGAATCGCTCGCCGCCGCCGCGCTCGACGCGCTGTCCGCGGACGAGCAAGCGGCGGTGCTTGCCCATGCGGCGACGTGCCAGCAGTGTGGGCCGGAGCTCGAAGCACTGCGCCAGGCGATGGCGGAGCTCGGCAACTCGACGCCTCCGGTTCGCGCTCCTGCGTCGGCCGACGTGGAGCAACGCCTCAAGCGGATTCGTATGCGGCTTCTGGCGCGGGCTCAGGCTGACCGCGCGCCAATCGACATCAGCGTAGCACCAAAGAGCACAGCGACTCGGCGTTCAAGCATGGGGACGTGGCTGGCGCTGGCGGCGGCAATCGTCATTGTCGTGCTGCTGCTGAACCAAGGGAGATCGACGACGGCCGCCTTGGCGCAGGCCAATCAGAAAGCGGCTGCCGCGACGGCCGCACTCGACACCGCCCAAGCCAAGATCGCGCAGGATCAGCGCGAGATCAAAGATCTCACGGGCCCCTCGACAGAAGTCGTCGGGCTGAACACGACGGGCGCGGCCGAAGCCACGGCGCTCATGTTCTGGGACAAGACGAACAACGACTGGGCGTTCTACGCCCATCACGTGGCCCCGCTGCCGGCGGGCAAGTCGTATCAGATCTGGCTGATCACCCCAACGCAGAAGATCAGCGCCGGCACATTCACGCCCGCGGCTGACTCGAGCGTCGAAGTCCACGCGACATACGCGCTTCCGCCCAACGCACTCAAAGGTGTCGCGGTGAGCGAGGAGCCAGCCGGCGGCGCACCGCAGCCAACCGGCCGCATTGTGATCGTCGGAACCCCTGGGCCAAAGTAGGGACGAACTAGGCGCGCGGCAGGGCCGAAAAGCACCTCCGCGGTGATCAATAATTCGTCACCGCACCCGCGTGGCGAATGGTCACACAGTACAGTATCGTGGCGGGATGGAATCGGAGCGCCGGGCCGCTATCTCACGGCGTGCCGCCTGGCTCATTACCGCGTGGACGATCCTCGCGCTGCTCGAGTTCGTTGCTCAGCTGATCTCGGCCAAACCCCGGAAGCCGAGCTGGGAACGGCAGCTGTTCCTGGACTTCGTCATCGCGTGGTCGTGGGCCGCGGTCACGCCGGTCGTCGTATGGCTCGCCCGCCGCCATCTCACCGGACGGTTCGCGACCGTCCGGACCGTAGCGCTGCATCTCATCGCCGCCTGCTCGATCATGATGGTATTCGCGGCGCTGCGCACGGTACTGGAGAGTCTGATCCTCCATATGTACGGAGCGGCCGACGCGCCGCCCGTGCTCTGGAGCATCTTGATGTACGCCGATCTCGATACGGTGCTCTACTTCGTGATCATCGGCATCACGAGAGCCGCGGATCAACTGCGCGAGTATCAGGATCGCACCCTCCGCGCGGCGGCGCTCGAGGCGGAGCTCTCGGGCGCGCAACTCCGATATCTCGAGCGCCAGCTCCAGCCGCATTTCCTGTTCAACTGCCTGCACGTCATTTCCGAGCTGGCGTACGAAGCGCCGGCCGCGGCGCGACGCATCATCGGCGACTTGCAATCGCTGCTCCGCTCCGCCGTCGCGAAAGCCGGACGTGACGAGGTTCCGCTCGGCGAAGAGCTCGACACGCTTGGGCCCTACGTCGCGATCCAGCGCGCGCGGTTCAGCGAGTGGCTGACGGTCGACACCGACGTCGACGCCGAGGCACGGCGGGCGCTCATGCCGCCGTTCGTGCTGCAGCCGCTGGTCGAGAACGCCATTCGGCACGGGCTCACACCGCGCGGCGGCCCCGGCACGGTGGGCATCAGCGCGCGTGTCGACGGGCCGTGGCTCTCGATACGCGTTCGCGATGATGGCGTGGGATTGGCCAAGGGGCCCGCGGCTCACACGCGGCGCCAAGGGATCGGGTTGCGCAATGTGCGGGAGCGGTTGCGCTTCCTGTATGGGCCCGAGCACTGGTTTTCGCTCGGGGATAATCCAGGTGGCGGTACGTGCGTCGATATCCGCATCCCGTATCGGCTCGCCCCCGTCGTGCCCGCGGCATCGGCGAATGGCAACGGCAACGGGCACTCCAATGGCAACGGGCGGCACTTGGTCGATACGCCGCTGCCCCCGGACAATGTCACCGCGGAGATGCCGGTTCCCCAGAGGGACGCAACGAGCTACGTCCAACGCGCACCCTCGCCGCCGCTCACCGGGAAAGAGTGGGCGTTCCTCGCGGCCGGCTGGGCGCTCTTCGGCACATTCTGGTACCTGCAACCGTACTTGGGCGAGGTCCCGTGGCCGAACGGGCATCCCGTCAGCATGATGCTCGAGTTCGGCCCGCTCAACATCGCGATGGTGCTCGTGTGGGCCTCACTCACGCCGGCGGTGATCGCGCTCGCTCGGCGCGTCCGCGTCGGCGTCGGCGATGGATGGCGGCCCGTGCTCTTTCACGTCGTTGGCGCCGTCGTCTTTTCGGCCATCCAAACCGGCGCGATCATCGCGCTCGATGTCGAGCCGCGGGCCTTCCGGTTCGCCCAGCAACCGCAGTCACTGATCTGGAACTTGTTCGTGTATGCCGCACTCGTCGCCTGGTCGAACGGGCGCGATTACTACGCCTGGCGCCGCGAGCGAGAGCTCGAGAGCCTGCGCCTCGAGGGCGCGATTATGCGCGCGCGGTGGCGGTCCTTGTGCGTCAACCTTCGCCCCGACTTTGTCTGCGAGTCGCTCGATATCATCTCGGCGCTCATCGACGACGATCCGTCCCAAGCCGAGCGATTGACGACGCGTTTGGCGGACCTCCTCCGGTTGACTCTCGATACAGCGGCGGAACCATGGTTGCCGCTCGAGCGCGAGCTCAGTTTGCTCACCGCGTATGTGGATCTCAAACGCACCATTGAAACCGGCAGGGGGTGCATCCGCGTCCAAGTAGCCGGGGCCCAGCGCTATGGCGAGCGACGGATCCCCAATCGGCTTCTCCGCGCTCTGCTCGAGGACGCCGGTCCGGCGACGGTCAAGATCGACGTCACGCAGGTGCCGCGTGGGACGCGCATTGCGGTGAGGTCGGATCGGCCGATGGATGAGGCGGCGGAGATGGCGCGGCAGGCGCTGTCCACCGAGCGGGTGTCGGTGCGGGTGGTGGATCAGCACGAGGTGGTGTTTGTGATCGATAGCCCCCTGGGGGGGATATGACGATACGCGTAGCAATTGTCGATGACGAGGCGATCGCCCGCAGGCGATTGATGCGATTACTGAGCGCGGAGCCCGACGTCGAAGTCGTGGCCGAGTGTCCGACCGGACGCTCGGCGATCGATGCGATCCGCACGGCTACACCAGATCTTGTGCTCCTCGACGTCCAACTGCCGGACATCGATGGCTTCGGTGTCGTGGCCGAAGTGGGCGCCGAGTCTATGCCTCCGGTCATCTTCGTGACCGCGCACGACGCGCACGCGGTGCGGGCGTTCGAGGTGCACGCCACGGACTATCTCCTCAAGCCGTTCGACACCGAGCGCTTCCAGACCGCGTTTCGTCGGGCGCGGGCGCACATCGATCAAGTCTCCTCGGCCGAGCTCGGACGGCGCCTCAAGGCGCTCGTCGAGAATCAGTTCGGCATGACGCCGGAACAGTCCATCGTCGCGACCGAGCCACGGCCGGGCAAGTACATCTCCCGTCTGACCGTCCGGCGCGACGGGCGCGTTGTTTTTGTCCGCGTCGCCGAGGTCGACTGGTTCGAGGCGGCCGGCAACTACGTCAGGCTGCACGTTGGCAAGAATGCGTCTTTGCTTCGCGAGACGATGCACGGCTTGGAGGCGTCCCTCGACCCGGCCGTGTTCGTACGCATCCATCGGACGATCATCGTCAACGTGGATCGCATCCAAGAGCTGCAACCGTGGTTTGCCGGGAATTACGTCGTGATCCTGCGCGACGGCACGCGGCTCAAGCTTTCCCGCACCTACCGCGACCGGCTCCCGTTGCACGGTCGCCGGTCACGGTAGGCTCACGGCTATTGCTCGTTCCCTACGTCCTTACACTGCTTGAAATTCGGGTTGTTCGTCTCGCTGACCGGTATCGAGAACCGGATATCACGAGTGGGGTTCGCCGGAAAGTCGTTGTGCCCGTACTGGTGAATCAGCCGCCGGAGATCGCCGAGGCGAGTCCCGGTTAGCCAAAGCCAGAACGCGCGCTCGCGGAAATGCACTTCGACGCGCATGTCTGGCGACGCAAGCGACGTCGAGTCCGCGGTGAGTGGAGGCAGCGCGAGCCCCGAGTTCGCGCGGAGCATATTCAGCTTGTTGGCCCACGACCCAACGTTGCCGGCTTTCAAATCGGCCTCGGCGCTGATGAGCGTCGCTTCGGTAGCGCTGGACAACGTGGCGGAGCTCTCCTTCGTGGGATACTTGAGCTGGAAATAGATGGTGTCTAACCCGGACGGCGTCACGCCGAGCGAGCCGTTCTGGTGACCGTCGACCCATAGAACGCGCGGGTCGTTGGCGGACTCGAAATCGAGCCCATTGCCGCCTTTCCGATCGACGGTGCCCCACGCGTCGTCGGCAAAGGTGTACTGCCACACGCCATTGTATTGGCGCGGCGAGTTGAGCGAGTTCTCCAGCTGGTAGTTGAGCGTGGGGTCGTTCAACACGGCCGAGTCGGCGGCGGCTTGCGCAGCCGCGTACTGCCCCATATCGAGCAGCACGCGAGCGCGCCCCACCTCGGATAGCGCCAGGATCTCAGCCGTACTGGTGGCATATGCGCCCAGGATCTCTGTGGTCGTGTCCGCCGCGGCCAACGTGCTGGCCGTGTCGAACAGCGCCAGCGCAATCGAGTCCATGCCGCCGGTGGTTATCGGTTGCCCGTAGATCGGTGCGCCGGTCGACTCATTGAGGCTGCCGAACGGCACGCCGGAGCACCACATCTCGGCGAAGAGTATGTAGGTATACCCCTCGATGCTGAGCATTTCTGCCCGGCCCACGTCGTGCGGTGCAATGGTGGCGAAGCTCGCCGCCGCGAGTTGCGATGAGTGACGCGACGCCGAGAGGTCGTTGAAGATCCCCCCGAGCTGCGTGTTCTGCGGCGTGGCCTGGCCCGTGTCGAGGGCTCGGCGGAACGTGAACTCGTCCAGATACAACGAGGTCATCTCATCGGTGAAGATCGACGACAAGCCGACGTGACCTTCGTGTGAGCCGTTCCCTCCGTCTCCCGCTCCGGACCATGCTATGGTAAAGTCGTTCAGAGCGCCGACGTACAGACCGGGCAGCGCCGAGGCGCCGATGGTCGTCACGACACCCTTCTCTTTTGGTCTCAAGGCCGCGTTCGGATTGCACGCCGCAATCGCGAGGAGGCCGAAACCGAGAGCGATATATTTTGTCATAGGCCCACGTTCACGCGCATGGTGAGATAACGGACGGCCGGTTGGGTCAAGAAATCCGCCGTCGTGAAGTTCGACCCGGTCGAGGCGAAGTTGATCTCCGGGTCGTACCCGGTGTACTTGGTCCACGTCGCCACGTTGCGTTCGGCGAGCTGGATGTTGAGCGTCGAGAACGGGGTCCGCCGTACGAATTTCTGTGGGACCATGAGCGTCACCGAGAGCTCGCGCCATTTCCAGAACGCGTTGTTCTCGATATAGCCGTAGTCGGTGCCCTCTTGCACGCCGAGGTACGCCGCCTGCTGTTGGAGCGTCGCGTGCGGATTGTACTGCGCGCTGCACAAGAACGACGCGAAGCAGCGGAACTCTTCGGTGAAGTTGAGGGTCCGGCTGCCGTAGCGGCGGTCGAACGTGGAGCTGACCTTGACGATGCCGAAGAACGTCCACTCCGGCGCCAGCGTCCACTCGCCCTTGGGGTTCGGGCCGCCGAGGTACACCGGCTTGGTGCCGAGCGTGAGGTCGTTCGGCGTGAGGATGCCACCGGCGGGATTATGGTTGTACGTGTACGGTATGGCGTAGTACGTGCCGAGCGAATGTCCGGTACTGAATTGCTGGACGTTGCCGTCGATCGCCGCGTTGAAGAAGATCGGCGCGGGCAGACCGAGCTTGAGCAGCTTGTTGTTGTTTTCTGATCCGTTGACGGTCATGTCGAATCGGAACGGCTTCGTGTCGACCACGACGCCGCTCACGCCGAGCTCGAACCCGTTGTTGTTGACCTGGCCCAGGTTCTGGAAGAGCTGGCAGGTGCCGATGAAGTTGTTGCCGCAGACGTCCGGCGCTTCCTGGACTTGGATCAGTGCGTCGCTCGTGGTCTTGTTGTAGACCGTGAACGTGACATTGACGCGATCCTTGAAGAATCCGGCGTCCAATCCGCCTTCGATCTCGCGCGAGATCTCGGGCTTGAGGCTCGTGAAGCCGAATCCGCCGATGCTCAAGCCGCCCTCGTTGACGCCGAGGCGTGACTGCGCAACGGGGTTATAGAACGTTTGCGCTTGCAGGAACGCGGGGCGTTGGCCGGACTCGCCGTACGCGCCGCGGAGGCGCAACGAGCTCATACCGGGCGGTTTTGGGAACCACGGCTCTTCGCCAATGACCCACGAGGCGCTGAAATCCGGATACCAAATGAGGTCGTTCGGTTTGCCGAACGCGCTCGACTCGTCGGCGCGGACCGCCGCGGTCACGAACATCTTGTCGCGCCAGGCGAACTCCTGGGAGCCGAGTCCGCCGAACGTCACGATGTCCGTGTCCTGCTCGGTGGCGGTGAATTCCGAGGTCGCACCGTTGAGGTTCCCCGTGCCTGGCACGATGCCGGCGCCGGAAGCCAGAATGCCGCGCCGCGCCTCATCGACATACTGCGTCCCGAGGGTGGTGGTCGAGTGCAGAGACGGTGTCGGATCGAACTTGAAGATGGCGCTCAGGTTCGCCGTGTACGTGTAGAGCTGGTAGGGCGATGGCGACGCGGTGCCCAACCCTGACCCTTGGGCGCCGGGAAGCACGCCGGCCGGCACGAAGTTGCCGTCGAATCGATCGCCGTAATCGATGCCGCCGGTTGCGACGCCGCTGAACCAGCTCGTGGGGTGGTAGTTGATCGTCCCGCTGCCGGTGTAGCGATCGACGTCCGACTCGGCGTCGTTCAGGTTGGCCTTGGCGGGCGTGACGCACGCGAAGTAACCGTGGCAGATGGGATCGTCGAACGCGCTGCCCGTTAACGCGAGGCCGATGACGCCGTAGAGCGAGTTGTCGTTCTGCGGGAGCGAGAGGCGGCTCTGCAGATATCCGAGGTTCACGGATGCGTTGAGCACCGGGGACAGTTGCGCGCCGAAATTGCCGCGGAGGTTTGTTCTCCGCTCGCGATTATTGATGTAGATGCCTTGCTCGTTGTAATCGTCGGCGCCCAGGAAGTACGTCAGGTTGTTGCTGCCACCGGCCGCGGTGAGACCGTAGCTCTCGCGATAGCCCGCGACGAACGGCGAGAGAGAGTTCATGGGGCTGAACGCGATCACGCTCGACGGGATGATGTTGCAACCGCCCGCCTGGCCGTGTTGGTTCAACTGGCACCCCTGCACCGTATCGCCCGCGATCGGCTGGCCGTTGTTGTCGAGGGCAATGCCGTTGGCGTAGAAGTTCGGCGGGTACGTCGTCGCGTTCCGCACCGAGCCGTACTCGGCGTGCGAGTCCCACTTCGTGCGGCCTGGCACGCCGTGCTTCGTGGTGACGAGGATGACGCCGTTCGATCCCGCGGTGCCGTAGAGCGCCGAGGCGGCCGGCCCTTTGAGGATCTGCACGTCCTCGATCTCGTCGGGATTGAGGTCGTCGAAACGCGACGGCGCCTGGCCGCCCGTGAAGAGACCAAAGGACGCCGAGTTGGTGCTGTTATCGACGCGGTTGCCGTCGATGACGAGCAGCGGATCGTTGCTCAACGAGACGCTGTTCGCGCCGCGAATGCGAATTTTGGATGCGCCGCCGGTCGTGCCCGATTGCTGCACGATCGAGACGCCCGGCGCGCGCGAGTTGAGAAGATCCGAGAAGTCCGCGACCGCGGGTTGCGCAATCGAGTCGGGACTGATCGTTGACACGGCGTTGCCGGTCTCGCGTTGGCGCTGTTGCTCACCGGACGCGCTGACGATGACCTGATCGAGTGTGACCACGGACGGCGTGAGCACGAAATCCACCGTGTCGGTCACGTCGGCGGTGATCGTCACGCTCTTGACTTGGGCCTCGAAGCCGATGCGAAGCACGCGCACGGTGGCGGGGCCGGCCGGAAGACTCAGGACTTGATATCGGCCATCGGACCCGGCCACTGCGCCGCGAGTGGTGCCGGCGATGACGATCTCCGCGGCCGGAACCGGCGCGCCACTCGCCTTTTCGGTCACGTGACCGACGATGCTACCTCGTTGTGCTCCGACTGGCGCCGCGATCAACACGGCGGACAGCACTGACAGACGGAAACGTAGTCTCATAGCACGAACCTCCTCCTAGTGGTGTAGTAGAGGGGCGAATGTACGCTATGGTACAACTACCAGCATAGTATCGGGGATGAATCGCCATTCGGCAGGGGCGAATGTCAAGGGTGGCGTAGGGAATCGAGTAAGAATGTCGTTCGGAGGTCGTTACGCGCCGGTCCCGAGTGCGGCGCTGATCGCCCCGCGGACAGCACACTTCGTCCCCACATCGTATCTCTAGCATGAACTTCGGGGTAGACTCAAATCGTGACGATGCCCGAAAAAGTCTCCGTGGATGACCGGATGATCGCGCTCCAGGTGATCGTCCCCGAGCGCGACGGCCTGCGCATTCTCAAAGAGCTCGGCGCCGCTGGCGATACACGACCGCTGATTGCTCCCATGCCCATGAGTCGCGAGCAGTTCGGGGAGATCGTGGTGGACCCGATGACGCGCTCTGTCTATCGGGGCGATCGGCCGATCGCGTTGAGTCCGAAGCTCTTCGACCTGTTGCTCGCGCTGCTCAGGCGGCGCGGCGCCGTCATGTCGCGAGCGGAATTGTTGGCCGAGGTCTGGCACCGCCAGGATCCGCGCGGTACGCGGACGGTGGACACGCACGTGTTCGAGCTCCGCCGTCGGCTCGAGGTGATCCCCTCGGAGCCGCGCCATATTCTGACGGTTTCCAAAGCCGGATATCGATTACAGGTCTAAATTGGCGGCGTGGCCCGTTGGCTCGCCGCTGCCTGGTCGTTATCGGTCTCCTGTGCCGCGTTGGCGCAGCAACCGTCGTGTCCGCCGACGGGCGACAACGATCGCGTTGCGCTTGTGCTATCGGGCGGTGGGGCGCGCGCGCTGGCGCACATTGGCGTCCTCGAGGTCCTGGACAGCCTGAACGTTCGACCCGATCTCGTGGTCGGCACCAGCATGGGCGCGATCGTCGGCGCGCTCTACGCCAGCGGGTATAGCGGCAAGCAGATCGACTCCATCGCCCGGTCGCTGCACCTCGCGCAACTCTTACGATCTCAACCTCCCCGCATCCCGGTTTCCCTGACGGGCATTCATCCGGTGGTCGAGCTCGTTCAAGGACCGAAAGGCTTCACGCTCGAGACGCTCGCTCGGCGGCAAGGGACGATCAACGCGCTGCTCGCCTCGCTGTTGTTGCGAGGCGACCTGCTCGCGCGCGGAGATTTCGATTCCATGCCGATCCCATTCATCGCCGTCGCCACGGACCTCGACAATCGACAGCCCGTCGTGCTCGATCACGGCGATCTCGCCGAGGCGGTCCGCGCGAGCTATTCCGTGCCGATCGTGTTCAGTCCCATCCACATGCAAGGCCACGTGCTGGTCGACGGTGGCATCGCGGACAACGTTCCCGTCGGCGTCGCCCGGAGTGATGGCGCGACGCGCGTCATCGTGTCCGATCTGACGCGCAGCGACTCGACGGTGAACCCGGACTCCCCGCTCGACGTCAGCGGGCGACTCATCGACTTTCTGTTCGAGCAACCGCTCGATTCGCTCGGGCCCGACGACGTGCGCATCCTCTCGCCGGTCGACAACGTCGGCAGTCTCGCGTTCGCACCCGCGGATCTGGATCGCGCGATCGCGGTCGGTCGCAAGACCGCGGGCCGAATACTGGGTCCGATTGCGGCGTGTCTCCCGCATGCCGACACTCCGCTCGATCTGTCCGTGCCGAATGTTCTGACGCGACTCACCGCGAGCCGCGGTCGTGAGGCACAGGTTCTCGAACAATCGCTCGACCTGCACCCGGGCCATTCGTGC
>Ga0210387_10002207_pt1 | contig 14807 bp, 12 predicted proteins | sample IncBWC7OmetaG_FD_160108 | JGI IMG/M metagenome (GOLD analysis project Ga0210387, IMG submission 160108) | Forest soil microbial communities from Barre Woods Harvard Forest LTER site, Petersham, Massachusetts, United States - Inc-BW-C-7-O ...
ACACTCCCGCTTCTTAGCGCACGTTTTTGCCGGAAACCAGCGAAAAAATAGAACTCGGCAGAAAATTCGGCGGCGATCCGCCCAATAGCCCTAACCGTTCGTGGTGTCAAAAAGTTGAACAAACGCCCCGAGTTTTTCAGGTACAGGCCACTGGTCGGTTTGAGGTCGAAGACTTCGCTATATAGATACGACGCCTTACTTACTTCTGCGGGCAAATCGGGACGCTTAGCTTGCAAAAAGAGGGTAAGGCGGGACGCCTTACTTACTTCTGCGGGCAAATCGGGACGCTTAGCTTGCAAAAAGAGGGTAAGGCGGGACGCCTTACTTACTTCTGCGGGCAAATCGAAACGGTTAGCTTGCAAAAAGAGGGTAAGGCGAGACGCCTTACTTACTTCTGCGGACGTAGCCCTTCGGGCCGTAAAACCGACGCTAAACAGATACCGCCCTTTCAGGGCGTACCCATTTATTGGATGTCCCCGGCGTTGAAACGCCGGGCTAAATCCTAAAGCCCCTCCGGGGCAAAGATCATCCCAAACTACCGTTATCTTAGGTGCCATTCGATCTACGGCATTTACCGCGCGGGTTTCTCCAGCGGCTGACCCAGAGGTACCGGCCGACCGAAGTTCGGCGTGCCGTCAGGATTGAAGGTGAAGCGCTGGATACGCGGTGAGCGAAAATTGTTGCAGCCGTCTCCCGGCTCCGGATTAGCGTGATAGATAATCCAGTCTTCCTGGCCGTTGGGAGACTTGAAGAAGCCGTTGTGTCCTGGGCCAAAGGCATCGGAACTTGGATCGGTACTCAGGAATGGGTGGCTGATCTTGGTCCAGCTCTTCGCATCGAGAGGATCGGCGTCAAGGTTGGCCTCAAGCAGGCCAAGAGTGTAGAAGTCTGTCCAGCAGCCGGACGCTGAGAAAACGATAAACATCTTCTTTCCATGCGAAATGAACTCGGGTCCTTCGTTCACATCGACATGCCTGCCGGGCAGGTCGCCGTGTTCTTCCCACGGATAAGTGGGTTGCGAGATCAAGGTGCGTGACGAGTCAATTGTCCACGGATCGCTCATGTGAGCGATAAACAGATCCTGCTCGCCGTCGCTGTCCCCTTTCCATCCGGACCATAAGAGGTAGTGCTCACCATTGAGTTCGAACATGGACGGGTCGATCGCCCATTTGTCGCTTGAGTCGCTGATTTTTCCCTTGAAGGTCCAAGTACCTTCGATGGGATCATCGTTGTCGTTCTCGACTACGTAGATGCGATGAGAAGCATTGTCACCGGCATCGGCAGCGAAGTAGATGTACCATTTATTGTCCCAGCGATGCAGCTCGGGCGCCCATAAGTCGTTTGACCAAGGTTGTCCCGGCTCCGGCACCCACACTGCCTTCTTTTCCGCGTTGCGAAGGTCGGTAATGTCAGCCGTCTTACGAAGAGTCAGATTCTGACCCGAGGTATCCGAGTAGTAGTAAAAGCCTTTCCACCAAATCACCCAGGGATCTGGTCCATTTTCCAGGAGCGGGTTGGTAAAGGTGTCGCCAGAAATCCTGGCGACCGGTGGGACCGACTGAGCAACCTGAGCCGACCCGTCTGATACTGCCCATAGCAACGCACAGGCTGACAGCATCATGACCCGTAGCGACTTCATCGAGGTTGAGATATTGATAAGCATTCTTTCTAAGAATGGTCGACCATCGCCGTTGTACTTACTTCTCTTACCGCGCCGCAACGAAATTCAATCTGGCATACGATGACCGCTTGCATTCGCTCACGTTATAATCATGCTCGACCCAGAAAGGGGCTCGGGGCATGAAGAAGTGGCAGTTCTGGATCGATCGTGGAGGTACCTTTACGGACATCGTGGCACGCCATCCGGACGGCACGCTCTCCGCACGTAAAATGCTCAGCGAAAATCCGGAGCGTTACCGCGATGCGGCGATCGCCGGGATAAAGACGTTTCTTGGGTTGCCGCTGGACGCGAAGATCCCTTCTGACCTCATCGAGGCAGTGAAGATGGGTACCACCGTGGCCACGAACGCCCTCCTGGAGCGCAAGGGCGAATCGACCATATTGCTGGTGAATCGGGGCTTCGGAGACATCCTGCGAATCGGCAATCAGGCCCGGCCGCGGCTGTTCGATCTCCGGATCAGCCTTCCACCCCTGCTCTATGAGCGGGTCGAGGAGATCACTGGGCGCGTCGCGGCCGATGGGACCACACTCGATCCGTTGGACGAGGAGGGTGCCCGGTCGGTGCTCCAACGGGCCCATGCCGACGGGTTTCAGGCCTGTGCCGTCGCCCTTATCCATGCGTGGAAGTACCCGCAGCAGGAGAAGCGGTTAGCGGAGATCGCGTGCGAGGCCGGCTTCAGCCAGGTCTCCATAAGCCATGCCGTCAGTCCGCTCCTTCGGATCGTGCCGCGCGGCGATACCACAGTTGTCGATGCCTATCTTTCCCCGATCCTCCGCCGGTACGTCAACCAAGTCGCCTCCGAACTGGAAGGGTGCCGGCTATATTTTATGCAGTCCAACGGTGGTCTTGCCGAAGCGTCGCACTTCCAGGGCAAAGACGCCATTCTTTCCGGGCCCGCGGCAGGGATCGTCGGCGCGGCCTGCACGGCTCGCATGGCCGGGTTGAACCGTATCATCGGCTTCGACATGGGGGGCACCTCGACCGACGTCGCGCTGTATGACGGTCAGTTCGAGCGGACGTTCGAGACCGAGATTGCGGGCGTCCACATCCGCGCACCCATGATGGCCATCCACACGGTTGCCGCGGGCGGCGGCTCCGTCCTGCACTTCGACGGGGCCCGCTTTCGAGTGGGGCCGGACTCGGCCGGCGCGAATCCCGGGCCGGCGAGTTACCGACGAGGCGGGCCGCTCACCGTTACCGATGCAAATGTTTGCGTCGGAAAGGTGCAGCCCGCTCATTTCCCGGCAATCTTTGGCCCGGACGGCGACCAACCGCTCGACGCCGGTATAGTGCGGAAGAGCTTTTTGGCGATGGCGGACGAGGTCACCAAAGCAACCGGCCGGCGTTCTGACATCCGCGACGTGGCAGAGGGTTTTTTGCGTATCGCGGTCGCGAACATGGCCAACGCTGTCAAGCGGGTTTCAGTGGAAAAGGGCCACGACGCCTCCGGTTTCGCGCTGCAGTGCTTTGGCGGTGCGGGCGCGCAGCACGCGTGCCTGGTCGCCGACGAACTCGGCATCCGGACCGTCTTCATCCACCCTTTCGCCGGGGTCCTTTCCGCCTACGGGATGGGGCTCGCCGACCAGACTGCGATGCGGGAGCAGGCGATGGAGGTCGAGCTTGCGGAGGAGATGCTGCCCGAGCTGAACCAGCGCGCAGACCGGTTAGCGGCGGAGGGGCGCCAAGCTCTGATAGACCAGGGCGCTGAGGCGGAACTGCTGACTGCGCGCCGGACGCTGCACCTGCGTTATACGGGCACAGAGGGGGCGCTGGTGGTCGATCTAAGCTCCCTCGACCGAATGGCACCGGAGTTCACGGAAGCCCATCGAAAGCGTTTCGGCTTTGCAACCCCCGAGCGCCCGATCACCGTCGAGGCTGTAGCGGTCGAGGTTATCGCGCCTGGCGACGTGGTGCAAGAGGAACGCAGACCCGCCGTTGCAACCGAGCGGCCGGAGCCGATCGACCGAGTGGAAATTTGGAGCGGGGGCGCCGCGCACGACACCCCGGTTTTCGATCGCGAGGCGCTGTGGGCCAACCAGCGCATCACCGGCCCAGCTCTGGTTCGCGAAGCTATCTCCACCATTGTCATCGAGCCCGGATGGACCGCGGAGGTCACGGAGCGGAACCATCTGATCCTCCGTCGGACGGAGGCACGCAGGATGGGCGCCGAGGCGGGCACCCAGAGGGCTGACCCCGTGCTGCTCGAGCTCTTCAACAACCTGTTCACGAACGTCGCGGAGCAGATGGGCGTAGTGCTCCAGAACACCTCACTCTCCGTCAACATCAAGGAGAGGCTGGACTTCTCATGCGCTATCTTCGACGCGAAAGGTAACCTCGTCGCTAACGCGCCCCATGTGCCGGTCCATCTTGGCGCGATGGGGGAAAGCGTGCGCACCATCATCCGTGAACGCGGCCACGTGCTTAAGCCGGGCGACGTGGTTGCGCTTAACAATCCCTACAATGGCGGGACGCATTTGCCCGATATCACGGTGGTGACGCCGGTGTTCGGAGAAGACAGACAAATCCAGTTTTTTGTCGGGAACCGTGGACACCACGCTGATGTGGGCGGCATGACGCCCGGCTCGACGCCCTCCGACTCGAGCTGCCTCGAGGACGAAGGAGTAGTAATCGACAATTTCCTGCTCGTTGACGGCGGCACGTTCCGTGAGTCGGAGTTCCGCAGGCTGCTGGCTTGCGCGCGTTACCCCGCACGCAGTCCGGACGTGAACGTCGCCGACATCAAGGCTCAGGTGGCCGCGAATGAGAAAGGTGTTCAGGAGCTGCGGCAAGTGATCTCGCAGCGCAGTTGGCCGGTCGTCCGGACCTATATGCAGCATGTGATGGACAATGCAGAGGAGAGCGTGCGCCGCGTCATTGATCGGATAGGCGACGGCTCGTTCTCATACGTTATGGACGATGGGACACCGCTCGAGGTGCGGATATCGGTGAACCACGCCGTGCGCACCGCGACGGTCGACTTCACCGGCACCGGACCGCAGCGTGCCAGCAACTTCAACGCGCCCCCGGCGGTCACGACTGCGGCGGTCCTCTACACTTTCCGCTGTCTTGTCGGTGACGACATCCCGCTCAACGAAGGGTGCCTGAAGCCAATTGAGATCAAATTACCCAAAGGTAGCTTCCTGTCGCCGAACCCTGGTGCCGCTGTGGTGGCCGGAAATACCGAAGTATCACAGGCCGTGTGCAATGCGTTGTTTGGCGCTCTTGGGGCTCTGGCTTGCAGCCAGGCGACCATGAACAACTTTCTGTTCGGCGATGCCAAGCGCCAGTACTACGAGACCATCTGCGGCGGCACCGGTGCAGGGTCCGGCTTCGACGGCTGCTCGGCCGTTCACAGTCACATGACGAACACCCGGATGACGGATCCAGAGGTTCTCGAGCTGCGATACCCCGTCCGTCTGGAGAGATTTTCCATTCGGCATGGCTCTGGCGGGCAAGGACGTTGGCGTGGTGGCGACGGCGTGGTGCGCCGAATCCGGTTCCTGGAACCCATGACGGCTAATATCGTCAGCTCCCGGCGCACCAAATCGCCATTCGGCCTCGACGGAGGCGGTGATGGCATCACAGGACGTCAATGGATAGAGCATAGTGACGGCACACAGGAAATTTTGCCTGGTACCGGCAATGCCGAGTTGGGTGTCGGTGACGTCTTCGTCATCGAGACGCCCGGCGGAGGCGGCTACGGCTCTGCGAGCGACCATGCGAGGATGGCTGTTCAGGAGCGGGCTGTGTGCCGCTCGAGTTAACCGGTAATTGAACCATCCAGACGCGATGCTGATTACCGGATCTGCTGAATTCGCAACTTTCAGTTTTCTAAATCTACGCTTACACGATTGAAGAGAGAAAATCAGTCTCGGCTGTGCGTGCGTGCTCGGATGGTCTTAAGTGTTTGTTAACAACCGTGAGCGATGTTCGTCGCCTGGTCTTCACGACGGATTCCGAGCATCGGGTGGAAAGCGAATGTGTCGCAAAGGCACTGCGGTTTGACGGCAAGCACTTTGATAGGAAGAGGGAGGAGACTCAATGGTTTCATTATTCTTCGACCGCTCGCGGAAGATAGTAAGCACTTCGCTTTGTGCTCGGACAAAGTGAACAAGCTTAGCATCCAAGGTCCCGGAACGCGATCAACGGTATCCGGCTGTGACATTCAAATCTTAGGCAATTTCGTGGCGAACGCCGCGGCCTATATATAATCGGATTGAATGCCGGTTTATACTTGATAAAAATTAGCTAAATTGGTTCGAATAGTGGGCTCGTTTCTCCTATTGGCAGACACGCAAAACAAGAATCGGAATTGGGGAAATCAGGGATGATCGCGGATTGCGGATTTCGAAACGCGGAATTGGGGGAAATGCGGTTTGATTCTCGTTCAAGGACCGAAATCGCCTCGAGAAATCAAATAATACCGAGAAACCGATGACGCCGCTCCCGATGAAACGGATTTAGTCGGTGACTGTACTCGGCTCCCCTCTCGGCGCCTTGTTCAGCAGCCGAACGGGCGTACTCCAGGCCCTGCTTCACCGAGCTTGCGGTTTCCCTGCCGCGGTCAGTCACCCAGTGCTTGGCTTGGCGGAAAAGAATCTCAGCCCATTGATCACGCTTCCGTGCCTCCTGTTGCTGGGCGATGAAATAGCCCGCGAGGAAACTGACTGCTACAGAGCCCAGAAGGACTATGAACAAATTATCTTTCAGATTCTCTTTCCAACTACTGATTGCGCTCGCCACATTATTTTGATTTCGCTCGGCCGGATGATTTCCGGGCAAGAACTTCTCATCAGCTGAATCAAACATCTCGTTCATAAAGCACTGTACCTCGTCTGGACGCTTTTTCGTTTTACCTGCGTCGCGAATACCAATAACCGCCTCCGCCACCAAATTGAGACTATAAGAACTACGATACGCAAAAGCAACTGTAACCCGTTCACTACAATATGCTGGGAAACAATCGATTCGAGCGATGTTCGTTGAGCGAAGCCGGACTAGAAAGTTGAAAAAATCCTGATGCTCACTCAACAAATGAAAGACGACCTCCGAAAGGTGACCTGGACGTGGAAAAAACCGGCGCTTCCTTTCACCGGATTACTCGGCAGAACAATGGCAACACGTCTCCATTACCAGCCACGTCTGAAAATTCTGAATGGCTTTTCGCTCCTTCACTCGATGAGGGCGATTCGGTAGCATTCGGAGCGCATTTGGCCAACGGGAACTCTCGTCCCTTCAGGCGAATCGGCTTACTTGATGGTTTTAGTTCATCCAACCACGGCCGGTTAGGTATCCATCCCTCCCACTAATCTCGACATCACCCCCGATATTCGGGTGCCCCTTCAGGCCCGACGCGATAAAACTGCGTTTCCCAGGGTAAACCCCATAAGGGCTAAGATAATTGTGAGGCGCCTCGATGGGCGAATGGCTTTTGTCCCGGAGGGACAGCACGATAGTAGCCAGGCACGAAGTGCCTGGAATCATGAGGAAAATAGCCCCGTCTAGCGGGACGATTGAACCGATCTCAGCTTAGATCAGACGCAAGTAATAAACACTTAGTAAAACAATGTTTTAGTATTCGAAATGCCAGAATATAATCGGCCATGGCCAACACCTCTTGCTCTCTCAATATTCATTGTATTTTCAGCACCAAAGAGCGTGCCCCGATGTTGAACCCTGAGCTGAGGGAACGGCTCTGGCTATTCTTGGGCGGAATTGCCAAACAAAACGGTATCACGCCCAGACGCATCGGCGGGGTTGCAGACCACGTTCATCTGCTGCTGTCATTGCCAACCACCGTTCCCATCGCCAAAGCCATTCAATTAATAAAGGCTGGATCATCGGCCTGGATTGACCAAACTTTTCGACAACTGCACAACTTTAGCTGGCAACAGGGTGATGGCGCTTTCAGTGTGAGCGTCTCGCAGTTGCCAGAAACCATTCATTCCATCCAAAATCAGGTCGAACATCATCGGAGCCGAACTTTTCCACAGGAAGACCTGGCGTTTCTGAAGCGGCATGAGCATTCGACGCGCGGTCGCTTGCTCATGCCGGGGCTCAGTTTCGACGACAAATATCTGTGGGACTGACAATGACTTCGACCGTCCCTCCGGGACGGGCCTCTCTGCATCGCTACCCAGGCACTTCGTGCCTGGCTACGATCAGCCTGTCCCTCCGGGACAAAAGCCATTCGCCCATCGAAGCGCCACACAATTATCTTAGCGCTTATGCCCTCGGACCCTGTCTATTCAACTTTATCATTGGCTTGATCAATGACTTCCAATATTTCGTGCCACCGTAGGTAACAATTAATGGCTGTCTGGCCGATTCGACCCTGGTTTATCCTCTTTATTTATACCGAAATGCCTTCCAGTTCTTTCGCATGGGGTATGCCTCTGCCATGGGTTGGGTGGTCTTTTTGCTAATTCTGATCCTGACGGCGGTCGTTCTTCGCTGTCAGGCGATGGGTTCATTACCGCAGTTGGAGACGATCGCTGTTAACCCCAGGCAAAACTTTCTTTCGCAAAGAACTTGGTGGTCTGCCGGTGAGCTTCCTGAAGGCACGCGAAAAATAGAATTCATCACAAAACCCGAGACGGGAGGCCGTCTCTTTGACCGAGAGATTTTCTTCGTTTAGGAGAACGATCGCCTTCTGCATCAGATGCCGCATCCGGTAGCGCTGCGGTGACACTCCGAACCTCCGGGTGAATTTTTTTCGGAAAGTCTCGTAAGACAAACCAAATCTTTTTGCGATTCGCGTGAGACCTTCGTTTGGGGGCGAGAGTTGCTCAATGATATGGGCGGCGGAGATCAGCCATTCTTCCGCTGGTTCCCGGGACTTGGTTTGCAGAGCTATGAGATCGAGGAGGATCGATTGCAGATCGATGATCGCAGCAGTCGCACTGTTGGCGGTTCTCGTCGAGGTTTGGCAGACCTTTGCCAATCGTTCCATCCAGAGATGCGCCGCCTCCAGATGCTGCACTGGCGGCAACACATCGAACATCTTTTTGCTTTCCCAAAGCTCGAAGATCGGACCGTCGAAAACGACAAAAAACTCGTTCCAGAAATGTCCTTCCTGTGGACCGTAAGTGTGCGCCACACGAGGAGAAACCCAAATTAGATCTCCGGGATGGACCGGTTGGGTAAAACCCGTGCTGTCTCGATAATATCCTAGCCCATCGAGAAGATTCACGAGCGCGTAACTCGGATAGCGGCGGAGCTTGCCTTTCCCGCTCCCAGAGCCATTCGTCACGAAGCTGGCCAGACGAATTGTTCCGAGAGGCGACACTGCCGGTTGCGCCAGCGCAGAGGTCATCACATTCCGACGGTCCACAAGCCGAACAATACCATGTTACACATGGGATTTCCCACCAGATCCATTCATAATCGACTGCCAGGACGTAGGATGACGGATGGCTCAAATCTGCTCCGGTCCGCCACGATCTGGCGGGAAGATTTTGGATAACCAGGACGACGTTTTCGGGTCGTTAAGCGATTCGTCTGACTCACTAGCTAACCCTGCCGAGCTACGCAGCCTCCTAGAGTCGGATGGCTATCTTTACCTCAAACGCTTCTTCAATCCGACAGACGTCTTGGAAATCAGAAAGAGCATTCTGGCCCGGATGCTCGAAGAAGATTTGGTTCTCCCCGGCACCAACCCTGTTGATGCCAAGGCTAACCCCGATCGGCGAACCGCTTTTATGCCGGAGTTGGCGGAAAACAATCTTGCCCTGGAGAAACTGATTTATGGCGAGAGAGTGATGACATTCTACGAGACCCTTCTGGAGGGGCCAGTGCTGCACTACGATTTTACCTGGTTCCGGCCGGTCGGCCCGGGCCGTGGAACCTCACCGCATTGTGATTTGGTTTATATGGGGCGCGGAACTCCACAGGTCTTTACAATGTGGGTACCTTATGGCGAGGTCTCTCTGAGCCTTGGGGGTCTGATGGTGCTGGAAGGGTCACACCGCAAGAGTAAGTTGTTGGGAAATTACCTCTCTAGAGATGTCGATTCATATTGCGCTAATCGTCAAGGGGCCGAGAAAGCGCAAACCTCAGATTCGTTTCTTTGGGACGGTAAGCTTGCGAAGGATCCTGTAAGCCTGCGAAAGAAGCTCGGCGGACGCTGGTTGACCGCAGAGTTCGAAGCCGGAGATATGATCACTTTCTGTATGACCCTGGTCCACGCGAGCCTTGATAATCAGACGGACCAGATCCGTTTATCATCGGATTCCCGATACCAGCTCGCCAGCGAAGCCGTGGACAACCGATGGGTCGGTCTTCATCCGGTGGGACATTCCAGGGCCGGCAAGCTCGGCCGAATTTGTTAGGGGGAGTGTCAGTGTCAGTGGGGCGGTCAGCGTAGACATGTGCTTGTTTGCAGGTGGGACTATCCTGCAGAGCGCAATTCTGATCCCCCTTTTAAAAAAGCTATGGTCTTTTGTGGCCGGTAAAAACTTAAGGCGCAAAGCCTCGTAGCATTCTCAGCCACCAACGAAGTCCGACCAACAGAAACCGCCAGTCTTTGAGGAATTCGGGTGGCTTGCCTTCGATGATGTGTCCAAGCACTTGGCAAATCCAACCAGCCGTAAACAACGACAACGGAATCTTCCAAAATCCCCGAACCAGCGGAGCGATCAGAAAGAGGGGAATGGAGACCGCAATCATGGGAATGCCAAACGCGTGAAAGACGCGGTTGATCGGATGTTGATGACTCTTTTCATAGCGATCGACCCATGCATCCATCGGAACATCGCGGAATATGAAGTGAAAACGGGACATAGGGCAGCGGCCGGTAAAATCCATCGGGATCCTGAGCGTGAAGGTTCGATCAGCAATCGGCAATCCACAATCGGTGTTCTGTAAAGAGCCTCACACATTGAGCCGATTGGACGCAGCAACTCGACCGTACCACAGGCCCGAATCCTTTATCGTGCGCTTCTGGTTGCGAAAGTCCGTATAGATCAACCCATAGCGCTCGGTATAACCCTCTGCCCATTGGAAGTTGTCGAGAAGGGTCCAGGCATGAAAGGCATGAACCCGAGCTCCATCGGCGATCGCGCGAGCCAGTTCCGCGAGCACTTCGCGGTACCACTGGATGCGACGGCCGTCGGGTATGCGGCCGTTTTCTTCTTCATCGGGTCCATCGAGATACCCGCAGCCGCTCTCGGTTACTTCGATGATCGGGTGGTTGTACTCCCTTGAGATCTGAGTGACCAGGTCATACATGCCGCGCGGCCATACTTCGAGACCGGCGTCGGTAAGCGGCCCCTCCGTGGGCATCGCGGCGCTAAAGCGTGTGTAAGGATCGCGCCCGCCCGGTGAATGGCTCTCAATCTCAGTACCGCTAAACTTACCGCCGCCTAGAAATTGCTCCTTGCTCGCATCCGAGACGATGCGGCGCGTGTAGTAATGAAAGCCCACCCAGTCCAGCGGCGCATAGAGGAGTTTTTCATCGCCAGCCTTAAAGCCCATCAGCTCATAGGGCGGTTCTCCAACGAAAGCGTTCGGGTAGTGGCCATGCATGGCCGCCTCAAGAAAGAAGACATTGTTCATGGCATGGTATCGAGCGGCGGCTGCGCGATCGTCGTCTGAGTCAGTCTTCGGGTATGCGGGGGCCATCTCATACGCGCTCCCCACCGTTGCCTTGGGAGAGGCTGCTTTCACCGTGCGGTGCGCCTCCGCCTGAGCAAGCGCCAATGTGTGCGCTGCTTTCAGAAAGTCACTGAAACTGGTTCGGCAAGGGGGAAAAGCGCCTGCAGCATAACCCATGAAGGCTATCGCCCAAGGCATGTTAAAAGGTGCCCAGACTGTGATTCGATCGCCGAGATGCTTGGCGAGAATGCCGGCATAGTCTGCGAAGTAGTTGGCTAGATCCCGGTTTGGCCAACCTCCACGATCTTCGAGTGCTTGCGGAAGATCCCAATGGTACATCGTGCACCAGGGCCGGATGCCGGCCTCCAGCAAGGTATCGACAAAGCGGCTGTAGTAATCCAGCCCCTTCATGTTCGGGGCTCCGGTTCCGACAGGCTGAATGCGTGGCCAAGAGATGGAAAAACGGTGGCTCTTCTGGTTGAGACGTTTGGCCAAGGCGATGTCCTGCGGATACAAGTGGTACTGATCGCAGGCGACGTCCCCTGTCACGCCGCCTCTTACTTTCCCTGGTGTATGAGTGAATCTGTCCCATATAGATTCGCCCTTGCCGTCCTCATTCCATGCACCTTCCACCTGGTAGGAGGCCGTGGCGGTGCCCCAAAGAAAGCCTTCGGGAAAACGCGCCTGTTGTATCAACGAATCAGGCACCGAACCGGGAACTTGCTCTGCGGAGACTGGCACAGCGGCATAGCTATCGCGGCGATGGAGCACAGCGCCTGCGGCTGCGGCTAGTGAACGAGTTGCAAATTGGCGACGGTCCATAGTCTTTCCTTTCAAACACCTGTCAGAATACTCCCATTTGCGACAGTCACAGCCAGCGAATGGCGACTCATCCAACTTTAGCAGGGCTACGCCCTTAATTGCCGGAATGAGTCCAGCCGCAATAGAGCCTGGAAAGCGGCCTAACGTCGCTGGGCTAACCAGACTGTGCGACCACCGCAGCTTTGGTCCTCTGGAACGGTGGCGACAACGTCAAAGCGGTGGCTGTCGAGCAACTGCTTATACTCAGTGGGGTCCAAACTCGCGTGATAAAGCGGTTCCCCTTCAAGCTGCCCGATGGCTTCGCCGTGAGCAGGCCCGCTTGTGAACATCAACGCGGCGCGTGGCGCGGCGTGAGCCCGAAAGATGGGGAACATTCGCCTCTGATCATCATGATTTAAGTGGAAGAAGCTGTCCCAGGCGAGGATGCCGGGAAAAACGCGCTGAAGAGACAGCCTTCTCATATCCGCGACTACCGCCTCCTGATCGGGAAGACGTTCCCGGAAGAGCTCGATCATCGCCCTCGAGGAATCTACGCCGGTCACCGAATAGCCGTGCTTGACCAAATAGGTTGCCATCGGCTCGCCGGCCGCACAGCCAATGTCCAGCACCGATTCCCCCGCGCAGATAAGGCCGCAAAATTTTTCCAGCCATCCCCGCTCATAGAGCTGCGCCTCTCGTAGGCGCGCACCAACCCAGGCGTTAGCGTGCCGGTTGTAGAGATCGACGATATTATCGGCGTCGGTATCCATGCCGCTCAGTCTAGGATGTCACAACGCAACGCTGCAAACGTCCCCTCCGGGTCTTTCCGTTCGAACTCGGCCCGGAAGCGGACGATCGCTCAGGCATGCGGCACAGGATAAACTTGTTAGCGCGCACAATGTCATGCAATCGTAGGAGAGTGATATGAGGAAACTCATTGCGTCCACATTTACATCACTGGACGGTGTCATGCAGGCACCAGGAGGACCGACCGAAGATCCAACCGGAAATTTCACGTTAGGTGGTTGGTTGTTCGCTTTCGGGGACGACGCAGGGATGGATCTTTCTGCGGCAGGTTTCGATGGTAAAGATCGAGAGCTTGTACTGGGTCGCAAAACCTACGAAATATTCGAGGCATATTGGCCTTGCCAATCAGAGGATCATCCGATTGCGAGGACTCTCAACGCGGCAAAAAAGCATGTGGCGTCCCGCACTTTGAAGTCATTGCAATGGAACAATTCGTCGATACTTGGCGGTGACATCGTTTCAGCCATAATCGCGTTCAAGGCTCAGCCCGGACACGACCTTCAAATCATTGGCAGCGGCAATCTAATTCAGACGCTACAAGCCGCATCGCTCATTGACGAATACCACGTATGGACGTACCCGGTAGTTCTTGGCCGTGGAAAGCGGTTGTTTGAAAATGGTGCAAGGCCATGTGCACTGCGACTCGTGGCTTCGAAGGTTTCAACAACTGGCGTTGTGATGAGCACCTATGTTCCAGCAGGAGATATTCCGCTTGGCTCGCTTAGCCAGGCCGAGCCAAGCGCCAAAGAATTGACCCGGCGCGCCACGATGGAGAAGTGACATGACGAAGCTAGCAAAGAACACGATTTGCCTTTGGTACGATGGCGGCGCCGAGGACGCGGCGCGATTTTACGCCGAGACCTTTCCCGATTCATCCGTCGGCGCGGTGCATCGCGCACCGGGAGACTTTCCGTCCGGGAAACAAGGGGATGTGTTGACGGTAGAGTTTACCGTGATGGGGATTCCCTGCCTCGGGATCAATGGCGGACCGGCATTCAAGCACAACGAAGCGTTCTCGTTTCAGGTGGCAACCGCTGACCAGGCCGAAACTGATCGTTACTGGAACGCGATCGTCGGCAACGGCGGCGAAGAGAGTGCGTGCGGCTGGTGCAAGGACAAATGGGGATTGTCCTGGCAGATCACGCCGATCGCTCTGACCGAAGCGGTAACCGGTCCCGATCCCGCCGCCGCCAAGCGCGCGTTCGATGCGATGATGGAGATGAAAAAGATCGACATCGCTGCAATTGAGGCGGCGCGCCGCGGTTGAGGTTGCATCTTCGAACCGACCCCAATCTTCGAGATCCCGACTGTTGGAAAAAGGCCAACTTGGCTTCTGCTTTCTTCGAACCAAACAATGTTGCTTTTGGCTCGTCACTTTGACACAAGAACCACGACGCTGCGGGCAGTCACCAAGTAGAAATTTCCGGAAATTGCAACCTCTGCGCCCGGGTCCGCAATGTCACTCGGCGCCAGGAGCGCAGTATCGAGCGCGCGATACCAACCTCGCCCGGAAACCGTTGGCAACTCAAAATCTAACGGTTTCCAGTACATATTCATCATGACATGGAGGTCCGAATCTTGCCCGAAGCCGCCGAGGGTAAACCCAAGCGCCCGTGAGTTTGGATCATCCCAGCCAGGACTGGAAAGGCGACAGCCATGCCACACAATATCGACCAGCCCGCGGTCGTTTGGCTTACCCTGCTCACCCTGAAAGAAGGCGCTCCTTCGAAGCGCTCGGTTACGTTTGCGAAAATCAATCATGCGCTGGCAGAATCGAAACATCTCACGATTTTTCTCCACGAGGCTCCAATCAAACCAGCTGATTTCGTTGTCCTGGCAATACGGGTTATTGTTGCCACGCTGGGTACGTCGCACCTCGTCGCCTCCACAGATCATCGGAACGCCCTGCGACACCATCATGATG
>Ga0210387_10002208_pt1 | contig 14805 bp, 11 predicted proteins | sample IncBWC7OmetaG_FD_160108 | JGI IMG/M metagenome (GOLD analysis project Ga0210387, IMG submission 160108) | Forest soil microbial communities from Barre Woods Harvard Forest LTER site, Petersham, Massachusetts, United States - Inc-BW-C-7-O ...
TCCTTCCCGCATCGTCTAAAGGCAGGACAAGGGACTTTGAATCCCTGAATCGTGGTTCGAATCCATGTGCGGGAACTTCGTCGTCGGGAGCGCAGCTCCCGCCCCAATGAAGTGAATTCGTTGCGGCCCCACCCTCAGGTTTTGTGGCCCCGTCCCCAAAACGATTCGTCACTTTGACGGCCTGCGCGAACGGGCGAGTACCTCTGCGCTGTTCCAACACCTCTAACGGAGGGTTTGGGTTTTGAGGGGTGCTCCTGGGCGGCTGAGAGTTCTCGCGGAACCTTCGCGCGGTGGCGGGTGTCGATCCCAGCGAAGATGGCAGATCGGCGCGGCAGTGCGGCGGAGCCCGCGGCAGTGCGCGACGCGCCGCCGCATTCGGTCTACCGTCAGAGCTCTGTGACCGAAGCGGACGACCAGGCTGAGCGCAAATTCATCGAGCGCCTGGCTCAGCGCGACGAACGCGCGTTCAATGAGCTCGTCGAGCTGTACGAGGCGCGCGTGTTTCGGCTGCTCCTTCGCATGATGGGCCGGCGCGACGAAGCCGAAGACATGGCGCAAGAAGTCTTCGTGCAGATCTTCAAGGCCATCGCTACCTTCCGCGGCGACTCGAAGCTGAGCACCTGGATTTATCGAGTCAGCGTGAACTTGTGCAAGAACCGGATGAAGTACCTGTCGCGCCGTCACACGGACGGCGAAGACGAGCTCGAGCCGGTGGCCGAACGCGCGCCGCTCGACGAGGCCAAGGGCGTGACCTTTGGCGATGTGCCCGCGCCTGATCGTGTGGTCGAGGGGTACCAAATGGAGCGCGTGGTCCAAATTTGCATCTCCGAGCTCGAGCCCGATTTTCGCGAGGTCCTGATTTTGCGCGACGTGGAAGACCTGAGTTACGAGGAGCTATCGGAGATCACCGGCTTGCCCGACGGCACGGTGAAAAGTCGGCTGCACCGGGCCCGCGCGATGCTCAAGTCGAGCGTCGAGCGTAGAATGGGAGAGAAGATTCGATGAGCGACCCCGGCGACGAAAAGCTCGACGCGAGCGAAACTCCGCAGGAGCCCGAGGAATCGCTACGCTCGATGCTGCGCGGCGCTCTGCGCGAAGAGGGGCCGGCGCCGGACGTGCTCGCGGGCGTGCAGAAAAAAATTCGCGAGCGCAGCGGCGGGAAATTCTATGCCGACGGCTGGAGCACCGCGAAGCATCCGCCGCTCAATACGTACCTGATCACGAGTCTGCTCATGCTCGCTGTCCTCGGCATCAGCTATGCGCTGCTGAGCCCGATGGTCGGCAGCCCCGAGCCCGTGCGCAACCAACCCGCACCGGTGCAACTGATTCCGGCCAAGTGAGCGCGCGCGAATTCGCGCGCGAGCTGGTTCGGTCCGCTGGAACGCGACGCCGAAGGCTTTGACGGCACTCGCCTTAACGCGTGACCAGCAATTGATCGGCAGCAGCAGACGGCAGTGCGGCGCTACTGAATCCAGCGCGCGACGACACAAGTGATGTTGTCGGGGCCGCCGTTTTCGTTGGCGCTCTCGATCAGACGGTGCGTCGCGGTCGGCAGGTCTGGAGCGCTATTGACGATCTGCAGGATGGCTTCGTCGGTGACGGGGCCGCACAGGCCGTCGCTGCACAGCACCACACAGTCGCCGGCACGAGGGGCCTCGAAGCGCGTGTCGACCTTGACCGTGTCCTTCATGCCGAGCGCGCGCACGATCACGTTTTTGTGGGGGAAGTTCGCGATTTCTTCCTCTGTCAGCCGCTTCATCTTTTTATAGTCGTTGAGCAGCGAGTGGTCCTCGGTGAGCTGCTCGAGCGAACCGTCGCGGATGCGATAGACGCGGCTGTCACCGACGTGCGCGACGTACACGCCGTCCTCGACGGCGAACAGCGCTGCCAGCGTCGTGCCCATGCCGCGTTGTTTGGCGTTACGTTGCGCTTGCTCGTAGATGCGTAAATTACAGAGCTTGATGCCGGTGATGAGCCGGTTCTCTTCATAGCCCTTGCCGCGGTCCATCTTGTACGGCCAGGTGCGCTCCGGGTCATCCGCCGTCGCGGCGAAGAACTCCTGCAGCGTGTCGACCGCCATCTTCGAGGCGACCTCGCCGGAGGCGTGCCCGCCCATGCCGTCCGCCACGACGTACAGCCCGTACTCCGCCATGATCGCGAAGTTGTCCTCGTTGTGCGAGCGTTTGCGGCCGACGTCCGTTTGGCCAGCGACTTCGATACGCAGGGGCCGATTCAAGCGAGTATTTCCGTGGAAGGGCCGGACCGAGCCCGGGCAGGGTGAACGTGGATCTTCCACGGCCAGGCGCCCTTCTGTCAATGATTTCCTGGAATTAGTCGGCCGTTCTAGGGCCGCTTCGCGCGCTTGGGGGCTATCCAGCGCGCGGGCCAACCGCGCAGGCGGAGGGTATTAGCGGTACGGATTTGGCTCGGTCCGTGGCCGCGGGGGGCGCGGCCAGGTGTTCGACTGAATCACTCGTTCGTGACGGCCGACCGCCTCTGGCGGTTCGTGCACGACCACTCCGACCTCTCGGTAGCGCCCGTCGGACAGCACGAGCAATCGAATGGGCGCGCCCGGGGCGTGGTTTTCGACTGCGTCCGTGAACGCTTCGGCGCTGCTGACCGGGGTGCCGTCCACGGCGAGGACGACGTCGGCCACGCCGGGCGGGCCGGCGTGCAGGCCGGCGCTCGCGGCGGGACCGTCGGGCGCAACTGCCGCCACGCGCACACCGCGCGCAATGCCGGCATCGAATGCGACGGCCTCGAGGCCAACCCACGGACCGTGTCGCATCGGCACGCCGCGCAGAAAGCCGCGAATTGCGCTGACGGGGGCACCATAGGCGGCGAGCGTGCAGCCCACCTTGTCATTCGGCGAGCACGCGCGCGCCACGATCGCGACCACTTCCCCCTTGTCGTTCACGAGCGGTGCGCCGATGTCGTTTGGCTTCGGGCTTACACCGAGCTCGATGGCGTCGGCGAGCTCGACGCTGTCGCCGCCGCGCAGCACGCTCCTGGCTTTCACGGTCTGATCCATGGCGCCGAGCGCTTTGTCTCGCGCGTACGTGACCGCGTGCAGCTTGGCCCCAGCCGCGGGCTCCGTATCACGCGAGGCCTTGAGCCCCGCGTGGCGCGCATTACCCTCCGGCGTGAGTAAGGCCAGATCCCAGGCGCGATCCGAGTAGCTCAGGCGCAGGTGCGCGACGCGGCCGTCGGGGTAGCGCGCGTCGAGCAGGTTGCCGTGCGTCAATGGCGACAAGGCAGTGAGAATGCGACCGTCGCCGTTGAGCAGAGTCCCAATCGCGAGCGGCCTGCCGGCGCGCTCGATCATCACGACACCTTGCAGAGCTGCCTCGAGCGGAGTCTTCGGCGGCGGAAGCTTGACTTCGGGCTTCGCCGGAGGCGTCGCGCCAGGCGCGGGCGGCGGCGCATTCGGTGCCGCCGGTGCGAGCGTACCAGGTGTCGCAGCGAGCACCGGCTTCGCGGGCGGCGCTGCAGACGCTGCTGGTGTCAGAGTGGGCGGCGCCGCGGCTGGCGGCGTTGTGCTCGGCGTCGTGGCGGCGCCCGCGCTCGGCGGCGCGCTCTTCGGTTTCACCGGTTGCGCTGCGGTGGAGGACGTCGCAGGTGGCGCCGCCGCCGCGATCGAGGGCAGCACGAGTGAAGCCGAAACGAAGACCGCGGGGAGTACAGATTTTCGCGAAATCACGCTGGCGAGTTTAGCGCCAAATGGGGCACGCAGCGCTGGGCCGTCACGATCGCCGTGAAAGTCTGCGGATTCCGTGCGCTTCCGCGACGATGACCCAGTCTGCGCGAGCGCAGAACAGGCCCGTCTCTACGACTCCTGGCACCTGCCGGAAGGCGTGGTCGACCGTTTCGGGGTCGCTGAGCGGCTGCACCGCTACGTCGTAGATGTAGTTGCCGGAGTCCGTGGTCACGGGCAGGCCATTGATGTTGAGTCGAAGTACGGGCTGTCCGAATTTGCCGAGAGCGCGCGCGGTGGTCAAGTGCGCAAACACGAGCACCTCGATCGGGACCGCGCGCCGCTCGCCGAGCCGCTGACTGAGCTTGGACTCGTCCACGATGATGACGTTCGTTTTGGTCGCGAAATTGACGACCTTCTCGCGTGTGTGCGCGCCGCCTCCGCCCTTGATCAGATCGAGGGCGGCGCTGACTTCATCCGCGCCGTCGACGCACAGGTCGACGTTCCACGGTCCAGCGTCGTCCAAGAGCGGAATGCCGCACTGAGTGGCGAGCGCTCGGCTCTGTTGGCTGGTCGGCACGCCGTGGAAGCGGCGTCCGCGCCGTACGAGCTCCCCAACGGCTTCGATGAAGAAGCGCGTCGTCGAACCGGTACCCAGGCCGATGATGCCGGTCTCGGGCAAGAGCTCGAGCGCGGCTTCGGCCGCACGCTTCTTGGATTCGTCTGCGCTCATGCGCGCGAGCTTAGGGGATTTTCAGCAGCCCCGCACCTCGTGCGGTGTTGCTCGCCCGAGAAAAATCAGCTCTGACAATTCGGACAATAGTGAGTAGAGCGCGTCGCGATCACCACGCGCTTAATCGGCGTTTCGCAGACTAGACAAGGCGCGTCTTTGCGCGCGTATACCTTGCGTTCGTTTTGGTAACCACCGTCAGAGCCGTCCGGCGTGACGTAGTCGCTGATGCTCGAGCCGCCGGTTTCGATCGAGCGCTTCATGACGCGCTGCGCGGCGGCGACGATCGCATCGGACTCGCGCGCGGTGACGCGCCGCGCACTGCGTGTGGGGCGAACCTTGGCCAGAAAGAGCGCCTCGTCCGCGTAGATGTTGCCAATCCCGGCGATCACGCCTTGATCGAGGAGCAGCGTCTTGATCGGGGTCTTCCGCTTGCGCGCGGCCTCGTACAGCGTGCTACCGGTGGCGACGAGCGCGTCGACCCCGAGCTTGTCGAGCCGTGGGTCGTCCTTACCAGCGCGGAGCAGCGCTACTTTGCCGAATTTTCGTACATCGCGAAATAGGACCGACGGGCCGCCGTCTTGGAAGTGCAGGCTCAGGTGCGTGTGTCCGTCTGCCTTGAACTCGCGCAAGGCCTCGGGGGCGAGTGAGCCGCGCGTCTTGGCCGAAAACAGGCGCACGCTCGTGGCCGCCGACGAGAAGAGTTGACCTGTCATGCCGAGGTGAAGCAGCAAACGATTCGAATCATCGAGCTCGGCGAGCAGGTACTTTCCGTGTCGACTCAGCTCGACGATCGTTCGCCCGGTCAGTCGACGTTTCAACTCTGCTGGCTTGGTCAAAAAAAAGTAGCTGTCTTTCGTCGTGTCGACGCGCTCGATGATTCGGCCCACCAACAGGGGCGCGAGTCGGCGTCGCGTGACCTCGACTTCCGGAAGTTCGGGCACGGCGCAGTATAGCGACGAGCGAGCGCCGTGTGGCAGGTGTGCGTAGTGCCGAGATCTTACCGTAAAGCTTCGCTTTTCCAGGACGATGCTGGGCAAGCGCCTTGCGCAATCGGTACGGGTGGACAATGATTGTGATGGATCCCCTGACGCGGCTGTCCCCCCCGGCCCGCAGGGGTTTCCACTTTTGTGCTCGGAAGTTTTTGCAGCTTGGCGCTTCAGCGCTCGCTGGGCGAAGCACTCGAGCCCGGATCGCGCCGCAGAATATAGAAGAAGTCGCGCTTCTCTTTCTTCCGCAAGTACTCGTCGTCGGAGTATTCGAAGCCCGGAGCGAGCGGCACGGGATGCAGTACGGTCGTGTGTCCAATGGGCTCGAACGTGACGAACTTTGGATACGACCAATTCACGTCGAGCTGAGCTACGTCGGTTGCGCCCGCGTGATGCAACCCGTCAGCAAGCACGCGCGCCGAAGTGTGATTGGTGATCGCGACGTACAGCACGCTGCGGTCGGCGTTGAGTCCAATCCCCGAGCGCCGAATGACGGTTTCTCCGTCGACGGTGGAGCCCCATTTTTTTAGCCCCGAGCCGGCTTGTAGTCCCGCGTGGAGCGTGTCGCCTTCCCACATGCACTCTGGAGTCTGCCTGAACCAGAGCATGTCGACCTCGCTTGCGCTGAGCTCTGGCCAGCTCGCGATGCGCATCGAATCATCTTTGTAGAAGGCGATCGTGCAGGCCCGCGCCTTCGGTTTTGCGATCGTGACACCGTCGAGCTTCATGCCGTAGCCGCCGTGCTCGGTCATGAAGCCACCGTTGAACGCAGCGATCAGCGTGGCTTGTTTGGCGACCGGGATCTTCCCATCGCGGACGTATTTCTTGGCGTCGTCGGAGTCCGGTTGCGGTTCTTGAGTACCGGCGACTGGGAACAGCTCGACTTGCTTCAGATCGATCGCGACGACGAACACCTCCGCCCACGACCGCCCTTTGTCCGGATGCAGCAGGGTCTTGTACATGCGCGGCGCTTCGTCCGAGTGACGCGGGTCCTTGATTCCTACCCACTCGCCGTCGCCGGGTGCCGACCACTCTTTCAACGCAGGACCGGGGTTGACCGGCTTGAACGTGGTCGATGCGAGCGGAGCCTCGCTCGGTGCCGCGCTGGTGACCGGCGCCGCCGAAGCCGACAGAACCTCGGGTACGTTCCAGTACGTCTTGGGCGGTTCATTTTTTTTCAGGACGCGATTGACGCCATCTTCCGCGCCATAGACGAGGTCCTCGAGCTTGGCGACCTTGTCGTCACCGAGCACCGCGCGGAGGCTATTGGCGACGAGTGGTCCCGCCCAGTCGAAGTGGTGGACCGAATACCAAACGAGTGAAAGCAGCAGGACGAGGCCGCCCAGAAGGCCGAGCGCGATCCGCGCGAAGCGCCGCCTTTTTCGAGGAGCTCTCGAGCCGTCGTCAGCTGTGGGCCGGCGCGCCATGACAACAGGCCGGATAGTAGAGCTAGGGCCTCGTGCCAACACTCTCGCGCACGATTCGCGGAAGCCTAACCCGCGGCGGCGCGGTCTGGTGTAAGACAGGCGCCATGCGGCTCGGACAGATGCCCTTGCTTTGGGTGCTGGCGGCCGTTTTTTCGTGGCTCGTGCCCATGCCGGTCCGCGCGGCTGAGGGCGATGCGTCTTTGGTCTTGCAATCCGCGCCCGACTTGTCGCCGTACGTCGGCCGAGCGATCTCTCGCATCGACTTCGTGACCGTGGGCGGACGCTGGGCCTCGGTGCCGAGCGTCGAGCACGCGCGCGTCGGGCAGCTGCTCAGCGCAGATCTCGTGCGGCGCGTGCTCGAGGAACTGGGTGACACGGGGCGCTATGCCGATTTGCGAGCCAGCGTCGAGCGCGACGGCGAAGGCGTGCGACTCGTACTGACCGTCGAGCCGCGGCGACTGATCGCGAGCATCCGTGTCGTGGCCGGCGCAGCTGTCGAAGAAGAGGAAATGCTGCGTGCTGCCGATGCCCGCGAAGGCGGCGCGGTCACCGCGGCGGAGCTACGCGCGATGCAAGGACGCATCGCGGCCTTCTACGCGCGTCGCGGCTACGATCGCGCACGAGTCGTCGTGGACGCGGTGGACACCGACGACCCCACGTCGATCCTGCTCACCGTCGACATAACGCCTGGACCGCCCCGGCTGGTTGTGGCGCGCCGCTTCGGCGTTTGGCCCGACCCCGAAGCTCATGGCATGGCGGAAGCGACCGCGAGCTACGACGTAGCCGTCGGCGATCGAGCCGACGAAGACTCTCTGGCGGACGCGGACCGTTCACTCGAGACCGAGTTGAAGGCGCGTGGCTTTCATCGCGCCAAGGTCTCGCATCGCTTGTCGGGGGGCAGCAGAGCGCTGCTCAACGTCGACGTGTACGCGTACGCGCGCGTTCGATTTCGCTTCGAGGGCAACCGGCACTTCGATGCTTCGCAGCTCGAAAGCGTGATCGACATCGAGACCGCCAGCGACGTGTCGCCCTCGGCTTTGGTCGAGAAAATGACCAAATTCTATCGAGAACGCGGCTTCCTGGACGTCGATATCAGCTATTCGGAACGCGGTCAGCCGAGCGACCCGATTCAAGACGTGGTGTTCGACGTGCGCGAGGGCAAGCTCGTGCACGTCGTCGCGCGACAGTACCCATGTCTGACTGGGGAGCGAACTGCAGAGCAGGTCGGCAGTGAGATCGACAGTTTTCTAGCTGAGCTCCCAGGCGGTCGTATTTTCGACGCGGTGGACCCGGCCGTGGTCGACGAGCTGCAGGGTCCGCGGTCGGAGACGGGCGCGCGTCCTGCCGCCGAGCAGTTGAGCCCGTGGGCGGTTTATACGCCGGACGTTTACGATCGCGCGATCAAGCACGTTCAGGAGCTGTACCGCTCCGAAGGGTACTTATCGGCGAGCGTGGGCCCGGTGCAGGTGCTGCGGCGAGCGTGCGCGCCGCGCTCGCCCGCTGGACAATGCATTCCAGTCGGCCCCTCGCGTCGTCCGGTCACCGAGTGTCGCTACGACGCGATCGGACTCCCATTGGAGGAAGCCGCAATCGACCCAACGCTGTCTTGCGTCCCGGACCCGAAGCGTGGCGTGAAATGCGAGCCGTCGCTCGTGCTCCAGTTGCCGATCAAGCTCGGACCGCGCGCCACGCTGTACGATCTGGGCTTCGAAGGCAATCATGTGATCGTCGAGAAAGAGCTGCAGGCAATCGCAGATATCCCGCTCGGTGCGGCGGTCTCTCAGGTCGAAATCGAAAAGGCCCGGCGACGTGTGCTGGACGAATACGCCGAGCGTGGCTTTGCCTTTGCCGAGGTCGAAACGGCGCTCGATTTGTCGCTCGACCATACGCGAGCGCGTTTACGTTTCATCATCAGTGAGCGCGAACAAGTGCGCGTTTCACGGATCGTCGTGCATGGCGCGCAGCGCACGAGCGAGAGCTTGATCCGTAGTCGTGTGGCGCTCGAAGTGGGTGGGCTCTACCAACGCAGCCTGGCGCGCAAGACCGAAGAACGCTTGGCGACGCTGGGCGTGTTTTCGAGCGTGAACGTCGGCTTCGAAGATCCTTACGTACCCGCGCGCGAAAAAGTCGTGATCATCGAGCTCGAGGAGCGCGTGCCGCAGTACCTCGATGTGCGACCCGGGTTCAGCACGGGCGAGGGCTTTCGCGTGTCGTTCGAATATGGGCACAGGAATCTGGCCGGGCAGGCAATTCTGCTCACCTTGCGTTCGCAGCTCGGCTACTTGCCGACGGCGTTCATCCTCGAAAGTGACGTGCAGCAAAAGTACGACGCGCTGAACGCCGGTGAGCGACTGGAGCGGCGCGACACCGCGACCGTGGAATTCCCGAACATCGGGCTCGGTCCACTGTTTCGACTCAGTGTCGAGGGCGTCGACGCGCGCGACAACTACCGCGACTACGGCATCAGCAAAGACGCTGGCATCGTTACTTTGTCGTTTCGTCCCGATCGACATGTTTCTGTGCAGCTCGGTGGTTCGCTCGAGCGCAACTACGCGCAGATCTTCGGCAACGCCGAGAAGGACGCCCTGCGCTGCTACGTGCAGGCCAATCCAACCCAAGCCACGGCGTTGCGGGTGCCGGAGGGTGTCTCGATCGCAGTCGCGCAACGCATCGGGGTCACTTGGGATCGGCGCGATAATCCGCTGGATGCCACCAGTGGCACCTTCGTCTCGGCAGGGGTCGAACATGTCCATTCGAATCCCATCGGCGAGGACGACTCTTCGTCGGACACCCAGTGCCCCTCGAGCGACGGCACGACCGGCGGCAGCCCGCCCGTGGCGGCAAAGGATCCGTTTGCCCCAACGAACAGCGACTTTCTGCGCTACACGGGCCGAGTAGCGGGTTACGTTCGGCTGAACGACAAGGGTCTCGCGCTCGCGGTGAGCTTCCGCGCTGGCGTCATTCAGCACCTGCTCGCAAACTCGCAGACCTACCCGGACAGGCTCTTCTTCATGGGAGGGGTCGATTCGTTGCGCGGATTTCTCCAGGACTCGCTCGTGCCCGAAGATATCGCCAAGCGCTTGCTGGCCAAGAACTCCGGATACACCTTGGATGACGTCGTCATTCGCGGTGGGGACATCTTTTTCAATCCGCGTGCTGAGTTGCGCATCCCGCTTGGGGGCAGCGTGGAGACGGCGGTGTTCCTCGATTCCGGGAATCTCTGGACCGACCCGCGCTTGGCGAACCCGTTCGACCTGCGCTACGCGGTTGGAACCGGCCTCCGCATCGCGACGCCAATTGGTCCGCTCGTCTTCGACTACGGCCTCAACGTCGACCGAGTGCTCGACGGCCTTTTCCCAAAACGAGACAATCAGCGTTTTTGGGAGGACCTCGGCGCGTTTCATTTCAGCATTGGCCTCTACTGACGCGAGGCTGGCGGCAAAGTCGACATAGGCGCCGGCAGGGTGTCGCAATTTTGACGCGCTTGCTAATGCTCGGCTGTCCGCTGCCGTTAATGAAAGTGGTCCATGCCGCGCGTCTCGAAGCCCCCTGCCACGGCCATTCACGATGCGGTGACGTGTAGGCCTCCGAGCACCGCGAGCCGCGATCTACCGAGCTCGACCACTCAGCCCATCGCGCGGCCGGTCGCAGTCGATGTTCCGCACTCCTCGGCGTCGTCCGTCCGCGACATTACGACGAGCGATTTGGACGTGGTTTTTCAACCGATCGTCGACCTCACGAGCGGAGCCTCATTCGCCTTCGAGGCGCTGACCCGCTGTAAGTGGCCGGAATTCAAGAACCCGATGAAGCTCTTCGCGCAAGCGCAGGAAGAGCGCTGCTGTGGAAGCCTAGGTAGGAAGGTGCGGGAGGTCGCGTTCAGCCGCTGCACCGACGCGCCGCTGTTCGTGAATTTACATCCGCACGAGCTGGACGAAGGCTGGTTGGTGCGCCCCGACGACCCGCTCTTCTTCCACGATCGCGCGGTCTATCTCGAGATCACCGAGTCGGCCGCGTTCAACTACTTCTCCTTGTGTGTGAACGTACTGAAGGAGATCTGCTCACGCAGCGGGGCGTTCCTGGTCGTCGATGATTTGGGCGCGGGTCATTCGAACTTGAAGCGGATCATCGATCTCGAACCGCACGTGGTGAAGCTCGACTTGGCGCTGGTGCGCGGTATCGAGAAGAGCAAACGCCAGCAGATCTTGGTGCGCCAAGTCGTGTCGCTGTGTCGTGAGCTCGGCGCGCGCGTCGTCGCCGAAGGCATCGAAACAGAAGACGAGTTGCACGCGGTGATCGACACCGGTGCGCAGTATGGCCAAGGTTACCTATTTGCACGCCCTGCATTCCCGATCCCCAAGCCAAGTTGGCCAATGCCGCGAAAAATGGCGTCCATCTGAGCGGTACGCGCAGGTCGCAGGATGTGCGTGTGAGCGGCACGTCAGACGGCGCTGCGCTCTCACCTATTCAGGTGATCCTGGCCGTCGTGCAACGGTCGTAGCCACGAGTGCAGCTCGTCGTCGCTGCGTCGCCGATGACGCGGCGAACGCGGTGTCATCGCGTCGACAGCCCATGCGTTCGAGTCAGTGCCAGTCGCTCGTCGCGCGCTCGCATCGCGCGAGCGAACCACGAGTGTCGAGCGTTGACATCCGACTTGAACGGGAGTCGGATACGCAGTTGCAATGACCTCCGTTGCGCTCGCGGGCCGCTTGGAGCCCGCTCACCTGGAAGAACGCTGCTGTGATTTGAATCAAATCGTAGCGCGCGCCAAATCTGCCATTTTGCAAGCGGCTGCCGGCGGCGTCAGCGTGCAACTTTCACTGTCGCCGAACGCTGCGCGGGTAGCATTGTCGTCGGAGGAGCTGGAACGCATCGTCATCGGTTTGTGTGACGTGGCGTGCAGCGCGCTCGGTCCCGGAGGCCGGCTGATCGTCGAGACGCGCGGCTTGAACGATGCGCAGGTCGGGTCGGCGCCAGGGCTCGCTTCGACCGCAGACGCGCGAGCGCGCGTCGTCGTACGCACTGAGCAACCGCGGGGTCCCGCGGAGTGCGTCGCGCCGTCGCCGCGGAGGTCGGACCAGCTGCTCGCCTTCGGGGAGCTCGAGGCTTTGCTCGAGCGTCTCGGCGGGCGGCTGGAACGCGCTCGGCTGTCGGACACCGATCTGGCCTACGTCGCTCATCTGCCGTACGTGGCTCCCGGAAGTTCCTCTGGTCGCATGCCGGTCGCGTTGGCCCAAGGCGCGGAGGTGATCTTGCTGATCGAGGACGAGCCCCAGGTGCAAGCCGTGACTGCGCGCATTCTGCGAGCTTTCGGTTACGCGGTGATCACCGCGCACAATGAGCGCACTGCCATGGCTCAAGCCGAACAATATGGCGCTGCGATCGCCCTGGTGGTTTCGGATTTGGTACTGCCGGGCGTTTCCGGGACGGACTTGGTACGCCGTCTCCGCCAGCCTTGTGAACATGCGCGCGTGCTGTACATGTCAGGCTACTCGCCGGAGCATGTCGGTGCGCTCGTCGAAGACGCGAGCTTCCTGCACAAGCCCTTCACGGCTGACGAGCTCGTGACCCGGGTGCGCGATCTTCTGGCTCCTCCCGTGCACTGACTCGCCCGGAAGTTTTGTGGCGGCGTCGAAGAGGGGGGTTACCCTGTGGACGGCGAGGTCTTATAAGGCCTCGGCCCGCGGTTCTGGTTGCGGTGCCTTCGCTCTTCAGGGGCACTAGCCCCAGCCTTCGCCGTGAACAACGCTCGTTCTCCGCAAACCTCTGCCGTCCCGGTCGGGCTCCTCGGGCAGTTTTATCGCCATGCGCCGCGCTACGGCTCGGGCATGCTGCTGCTGGCGGCGTATCAGCTCTTCCAGTGGTGGTTCGACACGCGCATGCGGCGCGCCATCAATTTCGCGACCCACGGCGACCGCCTGCACGCCGTCCCGCTGGCTGAACTACTGGTCGTGGCGGCTTTGGCTGCATTCGTGGTGCGAGTGCTGTCCCGGGTCACCGTTTTCAACGCGGGTCGCATCGCGGAGTACGAGCTAAGAAAGGAGATCCTCGAGCGGCTGATGAAGCTCGGCCCCTCCTTCTACCGCCGGATGAGCACGGGCGAGATCATGAGTCGTGTCACCAACGACCTGGTGCAGGTTCGGCTGCTGCTCGGTTTCGCTATTTTGAACATCATCAACACGGGCTTCGCGTTGGTGAGCGCGCTGGCCGTCACGATTCCGATTTCCCCGAAGCTGACACTCGCGTCGCTCTGCCCGTTGCCCCTCGTACTGTTGATCACACGCGGGTTTTCGCAAGGTTTCTACACGCGCACACGCGACAATCAGGATGCGCTCGGCAAGATGAGCGCGCGTGTCTTGTCGAGCATCGCGGGGGTGCGTGTCATTCGCTCGTTCGCGCTCGAGCCGCAAGAACTGATCGCGTTCGAGCGCACCAACCAGGCGTACCTCGACAAGAGCCTCGCCTTGGCGCGTCTGCGCGGCGCACTCGGTCCGATCTTGCAGGCGACCATCTCGATCGGCGTCCTGGTCGTGTTTTGGTACGGCGGCTTGATGATGCTCCACGGCGAGCTCGACTCCGGCGGGTTCCTGGCCTTCTACCGAGCGCTCGGGCGGCTGACTTGGCCGCTGATTTCGCTCGGTTTCGTCGTCGGTCTTTTGCAGCGTGGGCGCGCCGCCTTTTCCCGGCTCACCGACATCTTCAGTGCAGTCCCGGACATCGCGGACGGTGAGCAGGCGCTCCCCGCGGGCGCCGTTGGCGCGCTCGAGGTAAAGCATCTGTCGTTCTCCTACCACGACCGTCCAGTTCTGGACGACGTGAGCTTCGAGCTGCCCGCCGGCGGTTCGCTGGCGATCGTCGGGCGCACCGGGAGCGGTAAATCCTCACTTGCGGTGTTGCTCGCTCGCTTGCAGCCCACGCCAGCTGCGAGCGTCTTTTTGGACGGCGTGGACGTGTGCGAGCTGCCTCTTTCGACGGTCCGACGAACCATCGGTTATGCGCAGCAGAATGCGTTCTTGTTCTCCACCACCGTGGGCCGCAACATCGGTTTCTCGCTCGACGATCCGGATGAGGCGGCCGCGGTTCACAAGGTCGAAGTCGCGGCGCGCGAGGCCAGCATCGAAGCCGAGGTGCTCGACTTGCCCGACGGGTTCGATACCGTCGTCGGTGAACGCGGCGTTCAGCTCTCCGGTGGCCAGAAGCAGCGCGTCGCGCTGGCGATGGCCTTCGCATCGGAGCCCAAAGTGCTCGTCCTGGACGACCCGCTCAGCGCGGTCGACGCGCGCACGGAGCGCGCCATCTTGGCGGCTATCGATCGCCAGCGGGCGAGCCGCGGCTTGATTTTGATCACGCATCGCGTGTCTGCCGCGGCCCATTGCGATCAAATCATCGTGCTGGAGAAGGGGCGCGTAGTGGAGCGCGGGACGCACGAAGAGCTCAGCAAAAATAGCGGAATTTACGCGATTTTTGCCGAGGAACAACGCATCGAGAGCGAGCTGCAAAAGCTCGGAGACATCGTGGTCGAGGATCAGGCGGTGGCAGAATGACGCTGCACGTCGCCTCGACGGAGTCTGGCAAAGCGGGTGCTCACGGTGGTCGCGCGGACAAGAAGCGCACCGAGCGCATCCTCAAGGCGTTTCACGAAGAAGAGCGCTTCGGCAAAGCTTACGACGCGCGGCTGACCAAGCGGCTTTGGAGCTATCTGAAGCCTTACAGTTTACTGCTCTGGGCTTCCATCGTGGTCATCCTGCTCACGTCCGCGAGCTCGCTCGTTCGACCGTTGATCATGCGATCCGCGATCGACGGTGTGGTGAAGAACGGCGACCGGGTCGCGCTGTTTCACGGCGGGCTTCTGCTGGCTTCCGTGCTCTTGCTCGAACAGATCCTGGGCTTGGTGCAGATGTACGCGGTGCAAGTGGCGGGCGCACGCGCCGTCGCCGACATGCGCCGTGAGGTGTTCGAGGTCTTCAA
>Ga0210387_10002209_pt1 | contig 14804 bp, 13 predicted proteins | sample IncBWC7OmetaG_FD_160108 | JGI IMG/M metagenome (GOLD analysis project Ga0210387, IMG submission 160108) | Forest soil microbial communities from Barre Woods Harvard Forest LTER site, Petersham, Massachusetts, United States - Inc-BW-C-7-O ...
GGGGGCTCGGCGCGCATTCAGCGCTGAACTCCTCCACGACTTCTACGGAACGAAAAGGACAAACACGAAAATGGAAAAGGCGGACATCGGGCTCGTCGGGCTGGCGGTGATGGGCGAGAACCTCATCCTCAACATGGAGAGCCGCGGCTACACCGTGGCGGTCTTCAACCGGACCGTCGACAAGGTCGACAAGTTCATGGCCGGCCGGGCCAAGGGGAAGAAGATCATCGGCGCCCACACCCTGCAGGAGTTGGTCGGATCGCTGAAGTCGCCGCGCAAGGTGATGCTGATGGTGAAGGCCGGGGCGGCCGTCGACGAGTTCATCGATCACCTGACGCCGCTCCTCGACAAGGGCGATATCATCATCGACGGCGGCAACTCCCACTTCCCCGACACCATCCGGCGCACCAAGGCGGTCGAGGCCAAGGGAATGCTCTACATCGGCACCGGTGTTTCCGGCGGCGAAGAGGGGGCGCTCAAGGGGCCGTCGATCATGCCGGGCGGCTCACCCGCGGCCTGGCCGGCGGTGAAGCCGATCTTTCAGGCCATCGCCGCCAAGGTCGAGGACGGCACCCCCTGCTGCGACTGGGTGGGCACCGACGGCGCCGGCCACTTCGTGAAGATGGTTCACAACGGGATCGAGTACGGCGACATGCAGCTCATCTGCGAGTCGTACCAGATCATGAAGGACCTCCTCGGGATGTCGGCCGACGAGATGCACCAGGTGTTCGCCGAGTGGAACAAGGGGGACCTCGACAGCTACCTCATCGAGATCACCCGCGACATCTTGGCCTTCAAGGACAAGGACGGCACGCCGCTGGTCGACAAGATCCTCGACTCCGCAGGGCAAAAGGGGACCGGAAAGTGGACCAGCGTGACGGCGCTCGATCTGGGGATTCCCTTGACGCTCATCAGCGAGGCGGTCTACGCGCGGACGCTGTCGGCGTCCAAGGACGCGCGGGTGGCAGCTTCCAAGATCCTGCGTGGGCCGACGCCCAAGTTCACCGGCGATCGCAAGGCGTTCGTCGCCGACATCGGCCACGCGCTCTACGCCTCCAAGATCATCTCCTACGCGCAGGGCTACGAGATGATGCAAGCGGCGGCTGCCGAGTACAAATGGGACCTCTCCTACGGGGGGATCGCGCTGATGTGGCGGGGCGGCTGCATCATCCGGTCGAAGTTCCTCGGCAAGATCAAGGAGGCCTACGACGCGGATCCCAAGCTGTCGAACCTGCTCTTGGCGCCGTTCTTCACCCAGAAGATCGAGGCGGTTCAGGAGAGCTGGCGGCGGGTGGTGGCCACGGCGGCGCAGAACGGGATCTGGATCCCGGCCACGGCGACGGCGCTCACCTACTTCGACGGGTTCCGCAACGGCCGGCTGCCGGCCAACCTGCTGCAGGCGCAGCGGGACTACTTCGGCGCCCACCAGTACGAGCGGCTCGACCGGCCGCGCGGACAATTCTTCCACACCAACTGGACGGGGCGGGGCGGGGATACGGCCTCGTCCGCCTACATCGTTTGACCTTCGGGGTTTGAAAGGAACTTGATGCAGATCGAGAAGTTCTCGCTGGGGATCGGCGACCGGTTCGGCCGCGAGGGGCTGGCTCAGCTCCGCGCGGTCCAGCAGGCGGAGAAGGCGGGCGTGGTGGTGGTGCCGGTCTGGAACAAATCCTTCCGCGAGCACTCTCTCATCGGCACCACGCCCGACGACGTCCGCGCCGAGGCCGATGAAGCGGTCCGGCGCGGCGGTTGGAAGCATCCCTACCACGTCGACGCCGACCACATCGGCGTCAAGACCGTCGACGGCTTCCTGGCCGCCAGCGATTTCTACACGCTGGACGTCGCCGACTTCATCGGCCAGCCGCCGGACCAAGCGGCGCTGGCGGCCTTCGTGCGCGACATGGCGCCGTTTCGCGGGACGCTGCGCATCCCAGGGGTCGACGCCTCGTTCGAGGTGACCGACGCCGTCCTCGAGACGATCGGCCGCAGTTATCTGGCCGCGGTGCTGGAGGCCGGGAAGATCTACCGCCGCGTCCTCGCCGCGAAGGGCGAAGGGAACTTCATCGCCGAGGTCTCCACCGACGAGGCGACCGAGCCGCAGCTGCCGTTCGAGCTCTTCTTCATCCTGGGGGCGCTGGCGCGCGAGAAGATCCCGGTCCAGACGATCGCGCCCAAGTTCTCCGGCAAGTTCCTGAAAGGGATCGACTACGTCGGCGACACGCAGGCCTTCACGCGCGAGCTCGACGCCGATCTGGCGGTCGTCAAGCGGGCGATCTCCGTCTTCGGGCTGCCGGCGTCGCTCAAGATCAGCGTCCACACTGGCAGCGACAAGTTCTCGCTCTACCCGATCATCAACCGCGCCCTCGCCAAGCATGGCGCCGGCCTCCACCTCAAGACGGCCGGGACCAACTGGCTGGAAGAGGTGATCGGCGTGGCGCTCTCCGGTCCTCGTGGCCTGGCCGTGGCCAAGAAGATCTATCTGACGGCGTTGCCCCGGTTCGACGAGCTCTGCAAGCCGTACGCAACGGTCGTCGAGATCGATCGCGCCAAGCTGCCGACGCCGGCGGCCGTCGAGCGCTGGACCGCCGATGATCTCGTCTCACGCCTCCGCCACGACCGGTCGAACCCCGCCTACGACCTCCACCTGCGCCAGTTCGTGCACGTCGCCTTCCGGGTGGCCGCCGAGATGGGCGCCGAGTGGACCGGCGCCCTCGAGGCCGCCGGCGAGGTGGCTGGACGCTGCGTGACCGAAAATCTTTTCGATCGTCACATTCGTCCCCTGTTCTTGGGCGCCTAGTCGTCCCTATACTGCCTCCGCATGAGCGCAGTTCACTCGGACGCCTTCGTTTTTTTCGGGGCCAGCGGAGATCTCGCCTACAAGAAGATCTTCCCTGCGCTCTACCACATGACCCGGCGCGGGCACCTCGACATGCCGGTGATCGGCGTGGCGAACTCTGACTGGAAGCTGGAGCAGTTCCAGGCGCGCGCCCACGACAGCTTGAAGGAGCACGTCAAGGCGCTCGACGAGGCCGTGGTCGGCAAGCTGCTGGGCCGCCTGCGTTACGTGCGCGGCGACTACAACGACGGGGCCACCTTCGAGGCATTGCGGCGCGAGCTGGGCGCGGCCGCTCACCCCACACACTACCTGGCGATCCCCCCCAGCGTCTTCGGAACGGTGGTGACCGGGCTGGCCGCGTCCGGCGCGGCCAAGGGGGCGCGGCTGGTGGTGGAAAAGCCCTTCGGGCGCGACCTGGCCTCGGCCCGGGCGCTCAACCAGACGCTGCACGCCGGATTCGACGAGTCGGCGATCTTCCGCATCGATCACTACCTGGGAAAGGAGTCGGTGCAAAACCTGCTGCTCTTCCGGTTCGCCAACACCTTCCTCGAGCCGATCTGGAACCAGCACTACGTCGAGAGCGTGCAGATCACCATGGCCGAGAGCTTCGGCGTCCAGGGGCGCGGGCGCTTCTACGAAGAGGCGGGCGCCATCCGCGACGTCATCCAGAACCACCTGCTGCAGGTGATTGGCTTTTTGGCGATGGAGCCGCCGCTCGGGACCTACGCCGAATCGATCCGCGACGAGCAGGTCAAGGTCTTTCGCGCCATCCGGCCGCTCAGCTCGGAGGATCTGGTGCGCGGCCAGTTCATCGGTTACCGGAACGAGGAGGGGGTCGCCATCGACTCGACGGTGGAGACCTACGCGGCGGTCCGCCTGCACGTCGACTCCTGGCGCTGGGACGGCGTGCCGTTCTTCATTCGCGCCGGCAAGTGCATGCCGGTGTCGACGACCGAGGTGCTGGTCACGCTCAAGCGCCCGCCGCTGCGCCGGGTCGGCCCCGAGGAGACCAACCACTTTCGTTTTCGACTGAGCCCCGAAGTGATCATCGCGGTCGGCGCCCGGATCAAGAAGGCGGGCGAGCAGATGGTGTCGGAGCCCACGGAGCTGAAGGTGATGCACCAGTCCGACGCCGACGAGATGGACGCCTACGAACGCCTCCTGGGCGATGCGATGGCCGGCGACGCAACGCTGTTCTCGCGCCAGGACGGCGTCGAGGCGGCCTGGGCCATCGTCGATCCGATCCTGGGGGGCGCCACGCCCGTCCACCAGTATGAACCGGGAACCTGGGGCCCCCCCGACGCTGCGCGCCTCACCGCCGACGTCGGCGGCTGGCACGCCCCAGCGCCCTAGGGACCAGTTAAGATACGGCTCGATGAACCCCAAGGGGACTTCCAGAGGGACTCCCGGCGCGGCCACCGATCCCGGCGTGCTGGCCGCCGCCACGCGCGCCGCCGAGCTGGTCACCGACGGCGCGCTCGTCGGGCTCGGATCGGGGCGCGCCGCTTCGGCCTTCATCGCGGCGATCGGCGCGCGCGCCCGCCGCGGGCTCAAAGTTTCGGGCGTCCCGACGTCCGAAGCGTCGGAGCGGCTGGCCCGCTCCTACGGGATTCCGCTCATCGAGATCACCGAAGAGACGCTGCTCGATCTCACCGTCGACGGCGCCGACGAGGTGTCGCCCAACCTGGATCTGATCAAGGGGCGGGGCGCCGCCTTCGTGCGCGAGCGGATCGTGGCCGCGGCCTCGCGCCGCCAGGTCATTCTGGTCAGCCCCGAGAAGCTGGTCCCGGTGCTCTGCGCGAAGGAGGGGTTTCCGGTGGAGGTCATCCCGCTGGCCGCCGGGCTGGCCATCCGCCGGATGAAGGCGCTCGGCCTCACCCCCGTGGAGCGCCGCGACCCGGCGGCGGGCGGGCCGCTCATCTCGGTCAACGGCAACCTGATCTTCGACTGCGCGTGCGCGCGGCCGCTCTCCGAGCCGGCGCTGGCGCGGACGCTGGAGACCGCGGTCTGCCGGATCCCGGGCGTGGTCGACACCGGTCTTTTCCTGGGCACCGCCGAGCGCGTGCTGGTCGGGCACGCCGACGGCCGGGTCGAGGTCCTCAAGCGATCGGAATTGCCGTGACCGCTCCGAGCAAGGTCGTCTTCCTGTTCGACGTCGACAACACACTGCTCGACAACGATCGGGTGAGCGCCGATCTCCGCCGCTACCTGCGGAACGAGGTCGGCCCCGGCCGGGCCGAGCAATACTTCGAGATCTTCGAGACGCTCCGGACCGAGCTCGGCTACTCGGATTATCTGGGCGCCCTGCAGCGCTATCGGCTGGTCCACCCGCGCGATCCCCATCTGCTGGCGGTGTCGTCCTTCCTGGTGAACTACCCCTTCGCCAACCGCTTGTTCCCCGGCTCCCTCGACGCGGTCGAGCACGCGGCCCGCTTCGGCGAGACGGTCATCCTCTCCGACGGCGACGTGGTGTTTCAGCCGCGCAAGGTCGAGCGGTCGGGGCTGTTCGACGCCGTCGAGAAGCGCGTCCTCATTTACATCCACAAGGAGCACGAGCTCGACGACGTCGAGCGCCGCTACCCGGCCGACCACTACGTGCTCGTCGACGACAAGATCCGGATCCTGACCGCCGTGAAGAAGATCTGGGGGGAGCGGCTCACCACCGTCTTCCCGCGCCAGGGGCACTACGCGCTGGCGCCCGAGGTGGCGACCTTCCCGCCCCCCGACATCACGCTGGCGCGCATCGGCGACTTCTGCGACTGCGATCTTCCGCACCTGCTGGCGGCGGCGCGGCAGAAATAGCGCGACGGAAGCAGCCCCCGGGGTCAGTCGGCGCAGAGCATGACTTTGCCGCAGGTCACCTCGCCAATGGCCAGCGCGCTGCCGCTCGGCGAGAAGGCGACCGAGACCGGATAGTAGGTGGGGACCACCGCGCCGTACCGGGCCCGCGCCGGATAGGCGTAGATGCTGGCCGACCCACCCTCGAACGGGCTTCCGGCCGCGATCGCCAGGTAGGCGCCGTCGCGCGACCAGGAGAGCCCGGCGACGCCGTTCGCATTGCCGCCCGTCGCGAACGTCAACGCCGTGCCGCTGGCATTGGTCACGCTGACTGGGTTGGTCCAGAACTGGAGCTTGCCGCTGTCGTCTCCCATGGCCAGCAGGGTGCCGGTGGGCGCGAAGGCGGCGGCCAGCACGTTGACGCTGGTGCTGGTTTCGACGGTGAAGCCCGAGGGCGTCGTGATCGTCGAGCCCGAGATCTGGAATGTCCCCGCGCGTCCGGTGTCGAAGCCGACCGCGGCCACGATGTTCGTGGCGCTCGAGCCCGCCTCCAGCGAGAGGCTGAGCGGATAGACGGGGATCGGGTAGCTGACGGGGGTCCCGCCGCTGACCAGCGTGTGGACGTAGAGGTTCTCATCGCCGTCAATCGTCACGATCCGCTGGCTGTCGGCGCTCACGGCCACGCCGCGGACCTGCCCGGTCACACCCATGAACGTGGGCCCCAGCGTCCAGTTGGCCGTCTTGTAAGTGACCAGGGCCCCGTTCGAGCCCGCCACCAGCGTCGCGCCGTCGGGCGAGAAAGCGACGTAGGTCTGCCCATTGGTCGTGATGACGTGCCCGGAGGCGGTCAGCGTGTGGCCGTCGAAGTTCCAGATCTTGACCCGCCCGTCGTCGCCGGCGGTGGCGAGCAGGCGGCCGTCGGGCGAGAACGCCAGCGACCAGATCTCCCAGTTGCTGATCCCCTGGTCGTCGTTGCAGGGGGCATCGTTGACGTCGTTGTGGTCGTACTCCGTGCAGGCTGTGAGCGACGGCGGCGTAACGGACCCAGCGCCGCCAGTGCCCGTGGCGCCGCCGGTGCCAGGCGTGCCGCCGGTGCCCGTGGCGCCGCCGGCGCCACTCGACCCGCCGCCCGTTCCCGGCATACCGCCGGTTCCCGCCGAGCCGCCGGTTCCTCCTGCCGCACCGCCCGTCCCGGGCCTGCCGGCGCTACCGCCGCTTCCTGGAACACCTCCGGTCCCCGGCAGGCCGCCCGTCCCCGAGAGACCCCCGCTGCCCGTGCCGCCGGTTCCCGTGCAGGCAGCCGTCGCGATCAGGGCGAGCGGGACTGTGACTGTCGACCCGGCGGATGGAACCGCCGCCGTCGTCGATCCCGAGAAGCAGAAGCCACCGCCCGCCCCACTGGCGGAGATCGGAAGAATACCGATCGCGCTCGCGGGGAGGTAGACGCCGAAGCTGACGGGCGTCTGCGAGAGCCCCGCTGGCAGCGAGAAGGTCCTGGTCACATCCCCCACCGACAGTGCGACCGTGCTGGCCGTCGCCGCGTTGGCGTCCGCGGAGGTGAGCGCGACGACCACCAGCGACTCCTTCTCCTTCGAGCAACCGCCGGCCGCCCCCGCGAGCACGGCGAGCAACGAGAGCGCGGCTCCGAGGCCGCCCACGCAAACAGGTGTCCGCAAAGGCCGCCGATCTGTCAGAGACGCGCGCATGGAAGGTACGACGTTATCGAAGAAGGCTCCATCCTGCCACCTCGGTCGAGGCGAAGGCACATTCTTGTCAGGGCCCAACGTGCTCGACGTGAGGGCCCAACGTCAGTGCCCAACGTCAGCCCAACCCTGGGGCCCACGAACCCGTCACTCCGTGAGCCGCCCCGCGGGGCCGACGCGCGACCGGCTGACCGCGCAATCGTCGACGTAGAGGGTCGCCATCTGCGGCGTGAGATCCTCGCCGACGCTGCAGGCGTCCCACTCGACCCACGACGTCGGGCTGGTCGGCGCGCCCGCGATGTCGACCACCTGCCGGCCGTTGAGCCAGTAGGTCAGGTGGCCGGTGTCGTCGCTGGCCGCGCGATAAAACGCCTCCAGCTGGAACCACTCTTCCACCGGAACGATCGGATTCGAGACGTCGAGCGGGAGATCGGCCGCCGTCTGGTGATCGTAGAGCTCCAGGGTCATCTCGCCGCTCGGCAGCGTGGCGAGGTCCATATCGTAGAGCTCGCCGGCGGTGCTCGGGTCGTTGGCGTCCGTGCGCATCCGGAACTTGAAGATCACCCAGAACGTCCCCACCGACACGCTGTACGGAAGGTAGTACCAGGCGCTGTAGTAGGCCGAGGGGGGCAGACCGCCCGCCCGGGAGAGAACGGCGTTCTCCTGCGTTCCGTCGCTGCCGGCGGTGATGGTGAGCGCGGCGGCATATCTCCCGGTGTGGGCCTGTCCGTTGGCGACGGCGATCGTGTTGGGCGGCATGGGGAACGCCTGGGCGTCGCCCCCCGCGACGCCGGTCCACTCGGTGAAGTCGCCGGTCTCGAACCGCGCCGTCCACAGGAGGTCGGACCCGACGTCGAGCTGGCTGCAGCCGGCGGCGAGCGCCGCCAGCAGCAGGACCGTCGCCGGGACCGCGCGCGCAGGCATCATAGGAAGCTCAACGACGCACCGGCCGTGGCGCCGATCCAGAAGAGCGGCGTGTGCCCCACGGTCCCGGCCGGCAGCGCGAAGATCGCCGGGGGAGCAGGGACCAGCTCGCCTGAGAGGGCGGCGAACGGCGCCAGGCGTCCCCGCGACGCGTGCACACCGACGGCCAGGCGCAGACCGAGCTCGATCCCCGTTTGCGATCTCGAGGTCGCGAGATCGAGCGCGCGTTCGGAGAGCAGCGCCGCCGAGACGCCGAGCTCGCCGTAGCGCTCGAAGCGCGGCCCCGCGATCCGCGCGCGGAGGCCGGCGTCGATCGGAAGCCGCCACTGCCGCAGCCGCACGCCTCCCACCGTGTTGTCGACCGGCAGCAGCGCCGTCACGCCGACCTCGGGACCGAGCCGGCGGCGCCCCGCCGACCAGCGCAGCTCGGCTCCCACCTGACCGACGCGGTCCTCCGGTCCGAGGCCGCCGACCGCCGTGGCGCCCAGATCGAGGCGGGCGCGCGGCGGCGGCATGTCGTCGACCGGCGGTGGAAGCGCCGGCACGACCGGCGGCGCCGACGGGGGTGGCATCGCCGGCTGGGTTGGCAGCTGGGCGGGCAGCTCCGCGGGATCGATCGCCAGCGCCACGAACACCGCCGCGATGCGCGCGCGGTAGGCGCAGTCCCGGCTTTCGTCACGGTACTCGCGCAGCTGGCCGGCCGCGAGGATCCGGTACGGCACGCCGAGATCGACGATCTCGACGAGCGGGGTCTTGCCGCGCGTCACCGCGCGGAGGCGGGCCTCGAGCCGCTCGGGAGGCACCAGCGTCACCAGCTCCCTCCAGACGGCCTCGGGGCGAGGGCAGCTGCTTGGTCCGTCGATCACGGACGACCCGTCGTACGCCGTGGACGCCGGTGCCGTTTGCACGGTTGGTTGGTCCGGCGATGCCGCGTGCGCAGGCGATTCCGTTGCCGCGCCGAAACCGAGCAGCGCCGCGGCGGCGAGGCCCGCGCCGCGAAGGAGCGCTTCACGCACCACGCCACGATATCCGAATCGCAACCGGTTGGGCGAGACGTCGCCAACGGCCCTCGGCTACAATCCGCCTCTACCATGAAGGTCCTGGCACGAGCGCGCCCTCTGAGCGGTGCGCATGAAACTCTCCGCTCACCGGGTGTACCCCAGGACTTTCGCGCGTTCTACGACCTCTGGTTCGAGGAGGTCGCGCGCTGGATCCGCGCGCTCGGCGGCGCCGAAGCGGATCGCGACGACATCGTGCAGGAGGTCTTCCTGGTCGTGCGGCGGCGACTCGGCGCCTTCGACGGCGCGAACCCCGCCGGTTGGCTCTACCGGATCACCCGTCGCCAGGTGCGCGACTTTCGCCGGCGCAGCTGGGTCAAACACATCTTCACCAAGCGTCGGGGCCAGGATCCCGACGTCCTCCAGAGCGGCGCCTCCGGTCCGGCCGCCGCGCTCGAACGCCGGGAAGACCAGCGCGTCCTTCTCGCGATCCTGGGCAAGATCCGCGAGGAGCGGCGCATGACCTTCGTGCTGTTCGAGATCGAGGGGCTGTCGGGCGACGAGATCGCGCGCATCCAGAACGTTCCGCTCAACACGGTCTGGACCCGCCTCTATCACGCGCGGAGGGACTTTGCGGCCCTGGCCGCGCGGTTCCGCGAAGCGCAGCGGCGCATGAGGGGCGACGCGTGAGGGGCGACGACGATTCCCGCGCGGGCGGGGGACCCAAGCTGGGCAATCCGCCGCGGCTGACCGAAGAGTCCGGGGTCGATCCCTGGCTGGTCAACCTGGTGCGCTCGACGGGGCCATACAAGTCGCCGCCGGGGCGAAAGCAGCGCGTCCTGCTGAGCCTGGGCCGATCGAAGGGGGGACGTGCGCCGCTGGTCCTGCGGCCGGTGATCGTGGCCGGCCTGCTGCTCGGGTGCGGGGCGTTCGCCAGCGCGGCGCTCGGGCCGTGGCGCGGCTGGATCGGGCGGGCGTATGAGCGGCTCGTTCCATCGGCGGAACCGGTCGCCTTGTCGCCAGAGCGTGTCCGGACACATCGATTGGTGGCCGCGGTCACGCCGCTGCCGGCGGCGAGCCCGTCGCCTGATCTGACGCCGCCGCCGGTCGCGGCGGCCGCGAGCCGTGCGCCGGTCGCAGCGCCGCACCTCCGACATGCGGCGCTGCCTGCGGCGGCGCACGACGAGGCCAAGCGCGAGCTGGCGCGGGATCGCGACGAGGAGGATCAAGAGACCCGGGCCGTACTGGCCGGGATGCGCGCGCTGCGGGTGGACCACGATCCGGTGCGCGCGCGTGGGTTGCTCGCCCGGTATCTCGAGCGCCGCCCCGGCGGGGCCTTGGCCGAGGAGGCCCTGGCGCTGACGATCGAAGCCGCGCTGGCCCACCAGGATGACGACGCACCGGCCCTCGGCGCCCTTTATCTGCGGCGGTATCCGGGCGGACCGTTCAAGGCATTGGCCCTGCGGGCGAAGCGCTGAGCCGAACCGAGCCCCTCGGGGCACTTCGTGTCGTCGGAATTTTGCGTCGATACGATTTCGTGAAGATCCGCCACCGGTGGCGCCCTTTGCGCCGGTAAGCCGCCGTAGCTCTGCCCCCGTTGCCTTTCCTTATCGGAGGAACCATGAAGCCCGCTCGTCTTCTCCCCCTGTTGTTGACCCTCTCCCTCGCTGCCTGCGCGTCGCCCGAGAGCACCGATGACGCCGGGGGGACCGGCGGCGCCTCCAGCGAGGGCGGGAGCAGCGGCGCCAAGGGCGGGACCACCGGCACCGGCGGGACGACCGCCACGGGCGGTTCGATCGGCACCGGCGGCGGCATCGCCACCGGCGGCAGCCCGGGCACCGGCGGCAGCCCGGGCACCGGCGGAACGACGGCCACCGGCGGCACGACCGGGACCGGGGGGACGACCGGTACCGGCGGGACGACCGCCACCGGTGGGACGATCGGGACCGGCGGAGCCTCCGCGACCGGCGGAACGACCGGCAAGGGCGGCACCACGGGGACGGGCGGCACCAGCGGAATGGCTGGGGCGAAGGGGACCGGCGGAGCCTCCGCGACCGGCGGAACGACCGGCACCGGGGGCAGCGGAAGCAACGCGATCTGCAAGTTCGCGAGCGGCCTGAACGTCGCCTGGGTGAACTTCGCCAACGACATCCCCAATCCCAATCTCGCCACGTTCAACACGATCTTCACGAACAGTGCTTCGGTGGGCGGGCGCGTGATCCGCTGGTGGTTCCACACCAACGGGACGGTGACGCCCGGCTACGACTCGAACGGGATGGCCCAGCCGCTCACCTCGGGCGCGCTCAACGACGTCGTCAGTCTGGCCAACGCCGCGCACACCGCCGGTGTGGCGCTCAACATCAGCCTCTGGTCGTTCGACATGCTGCAGGGGGGCGAGAACATCACGACCACCCTGCGCACCCAAAACCAGAATCTCCTGACCGTCGACGCCAACCGGAACGCCTACGTGACCAACGTGCTCGTCCCTCTCGTCACGGCGCTGAAGGGGAACCCGGGCGTCTACTCGTACGAAATCTTCAACGAGCCCGAAGGGATGACCACCCAGCACGGCTGGACCGCGGCCAACGGCGGGACCGAGGTCGACCAGATGTACATCCAGAAGACGGTCAACGTGTTCGCGGCGGCGATCCATTCGACCGATCCCAACGCGCGCGTGACGAGCGGGGCGCAGACGTTCAACACCTGCTCGACCGCCAGCGGCTTTTCCAACCTCTACTCCGATGCCGCCCTCACGGCCGCGGGCGGGAAGGCGAACGGCACGCTCGACTTCTACGAGGTGCACTATTACACCTCGAACGGAGCGGGTGTCTCCTGCTTCACCCACCCGGCGTCCAACTGGAAGCTCGACAAGAACCTGGTGATGGGCGAGTTCTGGGCCGTCACGACCGACGGCGTGAACGGGTCCGACCTGTACACCACGCTCTACAGCAACGGCTACAACGGCGCCTGGGCCTGGAACTACGAGACCAACGACGACAACGGCGGCAACCCGATGACCGCCTGGCCGACGATGAAGACCCCCATGCAGAACCTCTACACGGCGCAGATGGCGACGCTGAACGCCTGCCCCTGACCGCGTAGACTGTTGGAGTGAAAGCGACGACGCGGAAACGAGTCTGGGCCGGCCTCGTGGTGGTGGCCGGGATGGCGCTCGGCGCAGCGGCGTTCCTGCGGGCCAAGCCCGCGCCGGTCGCCCCGCCGCCCGAAGCGCCGGTGCCGGCGGCAGCGCCAGTCGCCGTCGCGCCGCCGCCGGCCCCTTCGCCTCCCGCGCCCCATCCGCCGGGGCCCGACCAGTCCCCCTCGACGACCGCGCCGCCACCGCCTGCGGGCTCGGAGGCCGCCAGGCCGCTCAACGAGGCGGTCCTGATGGCGCGGTTGCGCGGCGTCGCCGGCAGCAACTTTCCGCTCGCCGTCGAGCTGGCTCGCGCCGGCAACCGGCGCTTTCCCGACAGCCCGGACGCCCCCGAGCGCGCCTCGATCCTGGTTCACGCGCTGGCCGCGCAGGGGATGGCAAAGGAGGCGCGCGGCGAGGCCGAGTACGCCGTGAACCATTACCCCGATTCGTCCTGGGTGCAGGAGATCGAGGGCTTTACCGGCGCGCATCGCCATCGAAACCTGATCTTGACCGACGGCGGAGTGATCCAGGCGAGGTAGTCGGAGCGCAGTCGGAGTAAAGTGGCCGGCGATGCACCAGCGCCGCACCAAGATCATCGCCACCGTGGGGCCGGCCCAGGATCCCCCGGGCGCGCTCGAGCGCCTGCTCGATGCGGGCGTCGACCTCCTGCGGGTGAATCTGTCGCACGCAGGGCCGCGCGACCAGGCCGGCCGTGTTCGGCGCGCGCGCGCGCATCGCCCCGACATCGCGATTCTGGTCGACCTCGCCGGCCCCAAGCTGCGCCTGGCCGATCTGCCGGCCGAGGTGCAGGTCAAGGAGGGCGACGTTCTGACGCTGGGGGCGGGCGGGCTGCCGGTCGGCGATCCTTCGCTTTATCATCGCGTGCGTGTCGGGGATCCGATCTACGTCGCGGACGGAACGATTGATCTCGTCGCCACCGACGTCGCCGCGGATCACGTGGTCTGTCGGGTTCGGGTCGGGGGGACGCTGCGATCGCGCAAGGGGATCAACCTTCCGCGCGACACCTCGTCGCTCCCCGCGCTGACCGACAAGGACCGGGCGGATCTGGCCGCCCTGGATCTCCTGGGGCCCGACTTCGTCGCCATCTCCTACGTCCGCCACGAGCGCGACATCGCGGAGGCGCGGACGTTGACCAAGCTGCCGCTGGTGGCGAAGATCGAGAAGCAGCAGGCGCTCGAGCGGCTCGACGCCATCGTGGCGGCCGCCGATGCGATCATGGTGGCCCGCGGCGATCTCGGGGTGGAGATCCCGATCGAGCGGGTGCCGGCCACGCAGAAGCGGATCATTCGGGCCGCCAATCGCGCCGGGCGGCCGGTGATCACGGCGACGCAAATGCTGATGTCGATGGTCTCGAGCCCGCTGCCGACGCGCGCCGAGGTGACCGACGTGGCCAACGCGGTCCTCGACGGCACCGACGCCGTGATGCTGTCGGAGGAGACCGCGGTCGGTCACGATCCGGCCGGCGCCGTCAACATGATGATCCGCCTCTTGGTCGAGACCGAGCCGCTGCTGCCCGCGCACGAAGGGCCGGCCCGCTCGGAGATGACCAACGCGCTGGCGCACGCGGCCGCCAACCTGGCCGACGATCTCGACGCCGCCGCCATCATCGTCCCCACGCGGACGGGGGTGAGCGCGGAGCGTCTGGCGGCCTTCCGCCCGCGCCGTCCGATCCTGGCCTACAGCCGCGTCCCCGAAACGGCCCGCCGCCTGCACCTGGCCTGGGGCGTGCGGGCGATCGAGCTCGTGGTGCCGGCCGGGAAAGATCCGCTGCAGGCGACGCTGGAGGCGGCACGCCGCGACCTGCCCCCCGGCGCGCGCGCCGTCCTGCTGGACATCGCCCCGGCCGGCGCGGTCGGGGTCCCCTCGCTGGTCAACGCCATCACGTTCTGATGAATCGGGGGCGCGAACTGAAGTAACGTCCCGGCGTGCACCGCGCCAACGAGGTCAAACGGATCCGCCCGCCGGGCGCCGACTACGAGATCCGGATCGTGGGCGACAAGCACGCGCCGCTGAGCGATTTTTACCACGGCCTGCTGGGACTCCCCTGGTGGGTCTCGATCGCCGCCATCAGCGGCGCGTTCCTGCTGGCGAACGCCATCTTCGGGCTGCTCTATCTGATCGTCGGCGGGGTGGCGCACGCGGGGGAGGGGTCGTTTCGCGACGCGTTTTTCTTCAGCGTGCAGACGATGGGGACGGTCGGCTACGGCGCGATGTTCCCCCAGTCGACCGCCGCCAACCTGGTGGTCACCGCCGAATCGATCACCGGGCTGACGCTGACGGCCCTGGCGACCGGGCTGGTGTTCGCCAAGTTTTCCCGTTCGACGGCGCGGCTCATCTTCACCGAGAAGGCGACGATCTCCATGATCAACGGCGTTCCCACGCTGTCGTTCCGTCTGGGGAACCAACGC
>Ga0210387_10002210_pt1 | contig 14802 bp, 7 predicted proteins | sample IncBWC7OmetaG_FD_160108 | JGI IMG/M metagenome (GOLD analysis project Ga0210387, IMG submission 160108) | Forest soil microbial communities from Barre Woods Harvard Forest LTER site, Petersham, Massachusetts, United States - Inc-BW-C-7-O ...
ACATTCCGCCCGGAGCTCCTCCAAAGCCGCCACCTCCGCCGCCGGGTCCGCCAAAGCCGCCTTGTCCGCCTCCCTGTCCACCGCGTCCGCCGCCTGGCCCCTGTCCGCCCGGCCCGCCTTCACCGGAAGGATTTCCGGGGATCAATCCGTTCTGGCCGAATCCGCCCGAACCATTTCCTCCGAGGCCCTGGCCGACGGTTCCTTGCAACAAAAACGAATCGGAAGTAGCGCTGGAGCCCACGCCCGCAGGCAACTCTGCCGCGATTTGCGTACCTTCATTTGCGGGCGTATTGGTTGCGCCGGCTGGGCCGCCAGCCCCTTCATCGGTGAGATCTGTTTCTTCGAAGCCGCCGCCCGCGAGTCCCGCACGAACAGCGTTCGAGACGCCTGCGGGCACCTGGCCGCCTCGACCGCCGCCCTGCCTGCCTGGGCCTCCGCCCGCGGCATTGGAGTTGTTTGGATTTGCGGCACCGCTCGGCGGCCGCGGGTTGCGGGGCGGGCGGGTGGCCTCGGGTTTCGCAGTCAGCTCCGCCAAAGTTGCCACACGCAGAACGATCGGGATGGGGCCCGGCGGCACCACGGGAACTTGCACCACCAGCGACGCGTTGGCGAAGCCCAACTGGCTGGCTTCCACGCGATATGGGCCCGCGGGAATTTGCGGAAATTCGAATTTGCCGGATTCGTCGGTCCAACTCAGCCAGGTTTTATTGGTTTCGGTATTGATCAGATGGACGGTTGCGGCGGGGACCGGCGTGCCTTCGGGAGTGTGTACTACTCCACTAACCGGCTGCGGCGGATTGGCAGGCTGCTGCGCCAAATTCAAGTTTCCGCTGGCGAGCCAAAACAGCAGAAGCGCCAGGGTCTTCCCTTGGAGGCGATTGAAAATGACGTTCCCTCGAGCCGATAAGCTTGCGCGGCTTCCTGCGCGGTGGCCCGTCGGAGCCGCCTTCCCATGGTGGTCAGGCGGTCGGGCCGCGGAGATTCCGCAATTGTAATCGGCCAGTCGTGCCAGTGCCCGTGAAATCTGAATTCGTGCGCCGCTAAGTAATTCAGTTCCAATGATGCAAGAGTTCCAGAAATCCGCGGGTGGCGCGCCTGCACAGGCTCCCCAAATGACCCCGCAGCGGAGAGTCAGAGAGCAACTTCCCTGAAATTTCGGAACTTTTGCAGGTGTAAACGAGAACTACCAGCAACGTAGCGCGGCGCAGCAACAGGCAAGCAAAGTACGTAATATAATTATAAACGCTGGTGGCAACCCAGAGGAATTCCACCCGCATCTGTTCGGTAAAAATGGTTGGGGGGCAAACGGGTGATGTGGCGGCAAGCGGGAAATCGTAAGTCCATGGCGAAGTTCGTTTGGCGCGCAGCCGTTTTGACGGGCGGGTGTGGATGCGCGTTCGTGCTGGCGTTCTTGTTCGCCTGCGTGGAGCACCCGGCGCAAGCGCAAGGCGTGCAGACGGTATTGCACGCGCGAGGAAGAGTGTTTCCAGACGTGGGAATTGGCGCCGCGGTGATCGAACGCGATGCCGCAGGGCGGTACTACATATTGGCTGCGCCGGCCAGCGTAATCCATATCTACACTTCGGATGGAAAGCACCTCGGCCAAATTCCCAACTTGCAGCCAGGCAGCGCCTCCATCAAATACGCCGTGGATTTCGATTTGGATTCGAGCGGGCGCGTCTTCGTCGCCGACCGTGGCGCCAACGCCGTGAAGATCTTCACGCCAGACGGCGTACTGGAAGCCAGCGTGCCGGTGAACGCGCCGATGTCCGTGGTTGCGCTGGCGAACGGCGAGTTTGCGGTGGTGACGCTGCGCAGCGATCACCTGGTGCGCGTGATGAACGAGCACGGCAAATTGCTGCGCAGTTTTGGAAATATTTCCGATGCGGTGAACGATCCGAGCCAGCTTACGGTGCCGGCGCTCAGCGCCTCCGCCAATTCCGATCCAGGCTACGCCGCGGGCTATGCGACGGGCCCGCCGCCGGCCTATGCCATGGACATCGGGAAACTCTACAGTGGCGCGCCGGGCGAGATCTATTTCGCGTTCACTTCCTTGAAAGACCCCAAATTCCGAAAGTACGACCGCTTCGGCTACGCGGGCTACGAGGTCGAAGTCCCCGCAAACGAGTTGATCCCGGACATCGTTCACGATAGATCTCAAGTGCAACTGGGTATGCGCGTTTCCGGGATGGCGGGGCCGGGCGAAATGTTTTCGTTCGGCAGCATGTATTCGGTGGGAGGTGGCGCCCCGGCGTTCACGGCAAATGGCGGCCATGGCGGGGGCGGACGTCGCGCTAGCGGTTCCGGAGCTGGCGGCGGAGGCGCAACACCTTCCAGCGGGGCGGGTTCGGCCGGCACGGCGAGCGGCGGCAGCAGCGATATTGACCCGACCTCGAGCGCAGCAGGCGCCGCGGATGGCTCCGATCTCAACGGTTCGCTTTCCGCGAACAGCAATAATGGTAATGTGTCGTCCAATTCTACTTCCAGCAGCCCGCCAGACTTCAACGCGCTGCTCGGCGTGGGAGGACCGGGCGGAGGCTTCGGCGCGCCAGGAATTTTTGGTCCTGGAGCCTTCCCAGGATTTGGCGGCGGATTCGGCGGTGGTTTTGAACATCATGAGGTGGGCGCCGAAGGAGCAAGCGGCGCGGGGGGCGCACAGGGCGCTGCCGCTGGCGCAGGAGCTCCGGGAACTTTTGGCGGCGGCCATACAGGCGCACCGGGCGGCGTCGAAAGTCCCGGCGCCGGACACGGCGAATTCGGCGAGCACTTCGGACGGGGCGGGTTCCGGCAAGAGGGCCTGAACAGTTTTGCCGGAGTCGTGAAGTTCACCGAGCGCGAGCCAAATACCAAGGTTAAGCCGGTGATTCACGCATTGGGCGTGGACAGCGCGAGCCAGCAAGTATGGGCCGCGATCGGAGACATGCTTCTGCGCTTCGACCGCGATGGAAATCTGCTGGATATCTACCGTGTGGCCACCACCCAAGGCGCGGCGCTGCAGCCCGTGGGAATTTTGGTTGAGCCGGATCGCATCCTGCTGGTCGCCGATCCCGCCGGGATTTACGAATTCGCGCGGCCTGACAAATTGCAACCCACAGGGAAGCAAGCCTTCAGACCGGAATCGCCGGCGCCTTAACCTGCTGCGCCCAATTCACTAGCTCCACCGCACGCAACGGCTCCCTGCCACACGCGTTCGCGACGATCACGTTCGTTCGCGCAGGAATTCACAGCAATCGCAGTGCGGCCGGATTCTAAAACTAGTGAAGTGCTTCCGGAAGGGGCGGGTGATCTGGCGGCAACGATTCCGTCGCTACGTCACGCTGAAGATTGGTTCGGGTATTCCCTTTTCGAGCAGTTTCGCGAACTGTTCGGGAAGCACCGGCCGGCTGAAATAATAGCCTTGGGCCTCGTCGCACTGCCTCGCCTGAAGAAATGCCAGCTCTTCCTGTGTTTCCACGCCTTCTGCAACCACGCGCAGCTTCAAGCTGCGGCCCATGCTGATTACGGCGGTGACGATAGTGGTCTCGTCGGGAGCAGTGGTGATCTGACGGATGAACGACTGATCGATTTTCAGGGCGTCAATCGGAAACTTGCGCAGATAGCTGAGGCTGGAATAACCCGTACCGAAATCGTCTACCGCCATCTGCACGCCGCTGGCTCGCAGAGTCTTCAGAATGGACTGGGTGGATTCGGCGCGTTTCATCAAGACGCTTTCGGTGAGTTCCAGCTCGAGCGATTTTGGATCCAATCCCGTTTCCTGCAGGATTCTAAACACGCCGTCGAGAAAATCCTCGTCGCGGAACTCCATCGCCGAGATGTTCACGGCCATGGTAATCGTGGGCAAGCCCTCCCGCGCCCAGGTGCACGCTTGCTTGCAAGCTTCGCGCAGCACCCAGTTGCCGATGGGCACAATCAAGCCGCAGTCTTCCGCGATGGGAATAAAATCGCCCGGAGGGACCAACCCGCGCACGGGATGTTTCCAACGGATCAAAGCTTCCGCGCCAGAAATCTGCCCGGTGCTCAATTTGACCTTGGGCTGGTAGTGCACCATGAATTCTTCGCGCTCCAGCGCGCGCCGCAGGCTTTCCTCTATGGATTGCCGCTCGACCGCGCGCACATTCATCGCGGGTTTGAAGAATTGATAACTCTGCCGCCCGTTTTCCTTGGCCTGGTACATGGCGGTGTCCGCGTTCTTGATGAGCGTCTCCGCATCCGAGCCGTCATCGGGAAAGACGCTCACCCCAATGCTGGTGGTGACGTGCAAATCGTGCTGGTCAATGGAATGAGCCTCGGCGACCGTCTGCAACATTCTTCTGGCGGTGATGGCCGCGTCTTCGGATAACCCCACTTCGGTGAGCAGCACCACGAATTCGTCGCCGCCCTGGCGGCTGACGGTATCGGAGCCGCGCACGCAATCCACCAGCCGCTTGGCGATGGATTGCAGAAGCTTGTCGCCGGTCGGATGGCCCAGTGAATCGTTGATATGCTTGAATCCATCCAGATCCAGAAACAGCACGGCAACTTTTTTTGCATTCCGCTGCGCCCAGGCGATGGCCTGGTTCACGCGGTCGTTCAACAGCATGCGATTGGGCATGCCCGTCAGGAAATCGTGCTGCGCGGAATGAGTCATCTCCAGCGCCATGGCCCTGGCCGCGCTCACATCACGAAACACGATCACCGCTCCGGTCGCCTTTCCTTCCCGGTCATGGATGGGCGCGACGGAATCTTCGATGGGAATCTCCGTTCCATCGCGCCGCACGAGGATGCAGTTCAAAGGCAAATGCACGGTGCGATTCTGCTCGACGGATTTCTCCATCGGACTGGGAGTGACTTCCCGAGTGGTGGCATCCAGGATGCGAAATACTTCGGCCATCGGACGGCCGGCGGCGTCCTGCCGTGACCAGCTCGTCATTTTCTCTGCCACCATATTCAGGAAGGTGATGTTTCCATCGGCGTCGGTGCAAATCACCGCGTCGCCGATGCAGTTCAGAGTGACTTGGGCGCGCTCCTTCTCGACGAAGAGCGCCTCTTCCATGGCCTTGCGCTCGACGGCGTAGCGCAAAGCACGCAGCAGCCCCTTCGTCTCGATCTGCCCCTTGATGAGATAGTCTTGCGCCCCCACTTGCAGCGCGTTTCCAGCCAGGGACTCATCGTCCAAACCCGTCAGCACGACCAGCGGAACACGTGGCGCGGCAGCATGTGCCCGGCGCACGGCATCCAGTCCCTGAGAATCGGGCAACCCGAGATCCAGCAAGATGATGTCAATGGGATGCTCGGCAAGGCACTTCTCCGCCTCGCCCATGCTCCCCACGCGCATCAATTCGGTATCGGTCGCGCCCTGCTCGTTGAACATCTCACGAATCAAACGAGCGTCTCCCGGGTTATCTTCGACCAGGAGAAGCAGTTTGATCGCGCGCTTGGTCATGAGCTTACTTTTGCTGCGGCAGTTTGACCTTGTTAAGCCAGAAATCATTGATGCTGCCCACCAGGCTCTCGAACACGTCTAACTGCACGGGCTTGCTGAGGTAACAATTCGCCTGCAGCTGGTAACTTTTCACGATGTCGGCTTCCGCATCGGAAGTGGTAAGGATCACCGTGGGTATGGTTTTCAGCATGTCGTCTTCCTTGATGTGCGCCAGAACCTCGCGGCCATCCATTTTGGGCAGGTTTAGATCGAGCAAAATCAGGTCTGGCCGCGGTGCATTGGCGTGGATCCCCTCACGCCGCAGAAAAGTCATAGCCTCCACGCCATCCGTAGCCACGTGCAAGCGAATGCTCGGATTGGCGTCGCGGAAAGCCTCCTGCGTCAAGCGCACATCGCCGGGACTGTCTTCCACTAATAGAACTTCCATGGGCATGCCGTCTTCTCCTATGAGTTTCACGATTTCACCCCGCTACCTGCCAGCGCAAAACTGAATGTGGATCCTTTACCGGGCTGCGACTGGACCGAAATTTCACCGCCATGCCGCTCGACAATCTTTTTGCAAATCGCCAAGCCTATGCCAGTGCCGGCGAACTCTTCCCGTTTGTGCAGGCGCTGGAACATCACAAAGATTCTTTCGAAATATTGCGGATCAATTCCCAGGCCGTTGTCGCGCACCGAGAATGTCCATTTGCCGCCGCCGTTCTTGATCGCGGAAATGTGTATGCGCGGAACGCCGGGGTTTTGATACTTAATGGCGTTGCCGATCAGATTCTGAAACAGCTGCACCAGCTGAGTTTCGTCTGCCATCACGGCGGGCAGCGGATCGTGCGTCACGATCGCGCCGCTATCGGCAATAGCGCCCCGCAGATTCAAGATCGCCCGCTGTAGCGCTTCTTCGCTGGAGGTTACCAGCAGATCCTTCCCCTTGGTTCCCACGCGCGAATAGGCCAGCAGGTCCTGGATCAATCTCTGCATGCGGTTGGCGCCATCCACCGCGAAGGTGATGAACTCATCGGCGTCGGAGTCCAGCCGGCCCTTGTACCGCCGGGCTAGCAGTTGCGTGTAACTGGCCACCATGCGCAACGGTTCCTGCAAATCGTGCGAGGCGATGTAGGCAAATTGCCCCAGCTCTTCGTTCGAGCGGTTCAGTTCCTCTACCTTATATAGAAGATGAGCTTCGGCGACTTTGCGCGTGGTGATGTCGCGGATCGCGGCCGTCACCAAGACGCCCTCGGCACTTTCCAGCGGGCTGAGCATGATTTCGATGGGGAACTCGGTACCATCCTTGCGCCTTCCAGTGATTTCAATTCCCGTGCCGATCTGCTGGGCCAGCGCGTCTTCGGTGGAGCGCAGTGCGTCGGCGATCAGGCGTTCCGCGAAGCCGGCTGGAATGATGTTCTTCATCCGTTGCCCGACGAGTTCATCGCGGTGATAGCCGAATTGTTTTTCGGCTTGCACGTTCAGTAGGACGATGTCTCCTTTTTGATTCACCACCACCATTGCGTCGGGCGCTGCTTCGAGTAATCCGCGGTAGCGGCCTTCCATGCGCGCCAGGTGCTTTTCGGCCTCCTTTCGCACGCTGATGTCGCGAATCGCGGCGGTTACCAGAATTCCTTCGGCGCTGTCCAGCGGGCTCAGCATGATCTCGATGGGAAATTCACTGCCATTCTTACGCCGGGCGATGAGCTCAATGCCTGTGCCGATCTGTTGCGCCAATGCGTCTTCGGCCGATCGCAGGCCGTCCGCCACCAGCCGTTCCGCGAAGCCCTCGGGAATAATGTTCTTCACCTTCTGGCCCACGAGCTCGTCGCGGCGGTAGCCGAACTGTTTTTCGGCCTGCACGTTCAATAGCACGATGTCTCCGCTTGGATTTACTACCACCATCGCGTCTGGAGCAGCCTCCAGTAATCCACGGTAGCGGCCTTCCATCAGCGCCAAATGTTTTTCCGCTTCCCGGCGCACGCTGATGTTGCGAATCGCCGCCGTTACCAGGATTCCTTCGGCGCTGTCCAGCGGGCTGAGCATGATCTCGATAGGGAATTCACTGCCATTTTTACGCCGGGCGATGAGCTCGATGCCCGTGCCGATCTGCTGCGCGAGCGCGTCTTCCACGGAACGTTTTTCGTCGGCGATCAACCGCTCCGCGAAGCCTCTGGGAATGATGTTCTTCACTTTCTGGCCGAGGAGTTCATCGCGGCGGTAACCGAACTGTTTTTCGGCTTGCACGTTCAGCAAGACGATTTCGCCTTGTTGATTCACAACGACCATGGCGTCCGGAGCGGCTTCGAGCAATCCGCGGTAGCGGCCTTCCATGCGCGCCAAGTGCTTTTCCGCTTCTTTGCGCACGCTGATGTCGCGAATCGCGGCCGTTACCAGAATTCCTTCGGCGCTTTCGAGGGGGCTGAGCATTAGCTCGATGGGGAACTCACTGCCATCCCGGCGCCGTGCGGTCAGCTCGATGCCGGTGCCAATTTGCTGCGCCAGCGCGTCCTCCACGGAGCGCTTTTCGTCGGCGATCAGGCGTTCGGCGAAGCCCTCCGGGATGATGTTCGTTACTTGCTGGCCGACCAGTTCGTCGCGGCGGTATCGGAATTGTTTCTCCGCCTGCACGTTCAGTAGGACGATTTCGCCCTTCTGATTCACCACCACCATTGCATCGGGAGCTGCTTCGAGCAATCCGCGGTAGCGGCCTTCCATGCGCGCCAAGTGCTTTTCCGCTTCTTTGCGCACGCTGATGTCGCGAATTGCGGCCGTCACCAGGATGCCTTCAGCGCTATCCAGCGGGCTGAGCATGATCTCAATGGGGAATTCGGTGCCATTCTTGCGCAGTCCGGTAAGCTCGATGCCCGTGCCAATCTGCTGCGCCAGCGCGTCCTCCACGGAGCGCTTTTCGTCGGCAATTAACCGTTCCGCGAAGCCTTTAGGAATGATGTTTTTCACGCGCTGCCCGACAAGTTCGTCGCGGCGATAGCCGAATTGCTTTTCGGCCTGGACGTTCAGCAGCACGATGTCTCCCTTTTGATTTACGACGACCATCGCGTCTGGAGCAGCTTCCAGCAGACCGCGATAGCGCCCTTCCATCAGCGCCAGATGCTTTTCGGCCGCGCGGCGCACGCTGATGTCGCGGATTGCTGCGGTCACCAAAGTTCCTTCGGCGCTTTCCAGTGGGCTGAGCATCAACTCGATCGGGAACTCGGTGCCGTCCTTCCGGCGCGCAATCAGCTCGATGCCCGTACCGATCTGCTGTGCCAGCGCTTCCGCGGCGCTGCGCGTGCCGTCGGCTACGAGCCGCTCCGCGAAGCCCTCGGGAATAATATTCTTCACTTTTTGGCCGACGAGCTCGTCCCGGTGGTAACCGAACTGCTTTTCCGCCTGCAGGTTTAAAAGAACGATTTCCCCGCGCTGATTCACCACAACCATTGCGTCCGGCGCCGCTTCCAAAAGGCCACGGTATTTTGCCCCGGATGCTTTGTGCACTTCCTCGGCGGACTCGCTTTCGAGATTCTTGCGTTGCGCGCTCCAGCCCGCGGCTATGGCAAGCAGCAATCCCAGCAGCGTGCCAAAGATCAGCACAGTTTTAATCTGGCGCGAGCGCCGGCCGGCATCCGCGTTGCGTATCACCAGCAGCCGCAGCTCTTCGTCCTGCATACTGCGAATCAGCTCTTGCAACTGGTCCATGATCGCTGGCCCACCGCCCTCGCGCACGAAATCGGCTGCCGCGTCCATGCCTTTGGTCCGCCGCAGACTGATAACGTTCTCCGCGTATTGCACTTTCCGGTCGGCCTGGTGCACCAGGCTGGGAATCCTGCGCTGCTGTACGGGATTATCCACCGTCAGATTGCGGATGTTGGTTTCCGCCTGCTCGGAACGAGCGATAGCGGCGCGATAGGCCTGCAGCGAATTCTCGTCTCCGGTGATGACGAATCCGCGGTAGCTCGATTCGACGGTCTCCATCGCTCCGTCTAAATCCTGGAGATTCTCGATGACCTCGTGCGTGTGCCGCACCCAGCGATCGCTTTCATCGGAGACGGCCATGCCGCGATATGAGATCGTACCCACGATCAACAACATCACGGTGGCAGCGCCAAACGTCAGTTGTATCTTGCGCTTCAACGGAAGCTTCGAATTCATTGCACACCAACTCGAGAAGGGGATTACTATTCCGAACATGACCCTGAAGGCTGAAAGAGGGCAGCCTGTGGTCACGCCGGTTTTTATAGAAGGGAACTCAATCCTATACGAGCCTGCGGAAACGTCAAGGTGGGTTTGCTAGCAGTTGTCGCATAGACTATCAGCGCGGACCACTCGCGCATGCACGCCGAAAGATTCGAGCAGGCGCCGCGCACTTCACATGCGCGCGCCCCGAATTTGGCGGTCGCCCGCATTGCGACGCGGCGACCGTCGTTCGGCGCCATTACAGGTCGTCGCGCACAAGAGGAGCGACTTGAGTGCCCAAAATCTCGATCGCGTGCAGCATTTTCTGATGCGGAAGCGTGGATACGCCCATTTGGAATGTGATGCGAGAGATGCCGCCCAGAGCTTCATTTACGTAGAGAATCTTTTTCGCAACGGTTCTGGCGTCACCGATCAACAGCGCTCCAGTAGGCCCGCGCTGCGTGTCGAATTGCGCGCGGGTGGTGGCTGGCCAGCCGCGTTCCTTGCCAATTTCGGTAAAGGTGTGCGCGTAGCCGGGAAAAAAAGTATCCGCGGCGTCGTCGGTGGTGTCTGCGAGAAAGCCGATGGAATGAAGTCCCACAGTGAGCTGCTCGAGCGAGTGTCCAGAGCGGCGCCCGGCTTCGCGGTAGAGGTCAATGAGCGGGCGGAAACGTATCGGCTCCCCGCCGATGATCGCGACCATTAGAGGAAGCCCGAGCATCCCCGCACGAACGAAGGATTCGGGCGTGCCGCCGACTCCGACCCATATCGGCAGCGGATCTTGCAGCGGGCGAGGATAGATCGTCTGGCCGGTAAGGGCTGCGCGATGTTTGCCGGACCAGTGCACTTCCGTGCTGGCGCGAATTTTCAATAGCAGATCGAGTTTTTCCGCGAAGAGCGAGTCGTAATCTTCCAGTCGCAGGCCGAACAGCGGGTACGACTCAACAAAAGAACCGCGGCCGGCGACAATCTCAGCGCGGCCCTGGGAGATCAGGTCGAGCGTCGCAAACTCCTGAAAAACACGCACGGGGTCCGCGGCGCTGAGAACGGTGACGGCGCTGGTGAGGCGAATCTTCCGCGTGCGTGCGGCGGCCGCGGAGAGTATCACGACGGGAGCTGAGTCCAGGAATTCCGCGCGGTGATGTTCGCCGATTCCGAAGACATCCAGTCCGACGCGATCGGCGAGCTCAATCTCTTCGAGCAGGTGGTGCATGCGCTCCACCGGCGTGATGGTTAGACCCGTGGCCGGAGCGGAGATGGCTGCCGCGAAGCTATCGATACCAATCTGCATTCAGGTCGCTCCTCGAAGGCCGTGTTAATTGGATTGATCAACCTACCACGGATGAAATTGGATGGAGCCGAGCTTGCGTTCGACCTGGGTGACGGCTATGGAGATGAGGGCGACCACACCTAGCATTGCCAGGCCGAAGTAGATGTCTATGTAGGAGAACAGCCTGCTCTGGGTGATCACGTTATTTTGAAAGAGCTGTAACGCTCCCAGCCCGGGAACGCTGCCAGGGCCGCCGTTGCGGTGAATCAGATCGGCGTATTGCGTCAGGGTGGAGCGAGTGGTGGCGTCCAGACGATTGGAGACGTCCAAGAGTCGCGAGGAATGCAGCGTCATGCGGCGATCGAACAAGACGGTGGCCGCGGTGACACCAAAAGTGTTTCCGAGCTGGCGCACGAAGAAGTACGTGGTGGAAATGTCATTGACCTGGCCTACCGGCGCATTAGCGGAGACAACGTTTCCGGCAGCGAGGATAACGGGGCCGATGCAAAAGCCTTGCAGAAAAATTACGGGCGCCAAGATGATGGTGGGGGTGGTGGGGGTCCAGATAAAGCAGATCGTGAGGTACGTCGCGGCCAAGATCAGCAATCCGCCGGCTAGCGTGCGAACGGGACCCAAGCGGGGAATCAGCAAGTGCAAAGCGTACTGCAGCCCTAGCCCCAGGCCGAGCGTGTACATGGAAATAAAACCGCCCGCCTGCAAAGCGCTGTAATCCTGTACGGAACGAAGGTATTGCGGCACGACATAAAGGCCGGCGCCGAAGAACGCACCCACTATCAGAATCACCAGGAGGTAGGTGCGCAGAGTAGCGTGCCGAACGAGCATGTGCAAATGCAAGACCGGCGCCGGGTTCTCGGGGCGGTAATCCCACCAGAGAAACGCGATGAAGAGAATAGCTGCCGCAAGCAGAGCCAGGGTAATCCAGCTCGACTGGAACCACAGATCGCGCTCGCCGCGGCTGGTGGCAGTTTCCATGCAGGCCAGCGAGGCAATCAGCAGCAGCGCGCCCCAGATGTCAACCTTGGTCTCATTCCGGTGCTCGCGCAAAAATCCTGGAGGGACAAGCTTCCAGATAAGAAAAGCGCCGATCGCCAGAAAGGGAAAATCAACCAGGAAAGCATAATTCCAGTGAAAGGTATCGGTGACCCACCCCATGACGGTCGGATAAGGGACTTCAAAAGCAGAAAGAATGAGGTAAAGCTTGGTGACCGCCGCCATCCTGGCTTTCCCGGGAAACAGCAGCCCGGAGAGAATGACTACGCGCACCAGAAAGGCGCCGCCGCCAAATCCCATAATCAAGCGCGAAGTCAGGAGTTGCGCGAGACTGCCCGTGCTCAACACGCAGCCCATCGCCCCCGTAGCATAGATCGCGATGCTTACCAACAAGTGACGCCTGGCGCCCATGACGCGCGTCATCCAGGCCGCCATCGCAATGGAGCAGAGGTAACCCACGTTATAAAGAATGATCACCCAACTGATTTCATCGGAGCTGGCGCCTACGTTACCCTGCATGTCCGGGAGAAACACATTGATGGAGAGGCGGTTGGAGATTTCGATGGCCGCAACCATGCCAACGGTCAAGAGGACGGCGATGCGGTGTCCGTAAGACAGGCTCGGCACTACGCTGTTGAGGAACCTCTCCTCTTCCAGTTCCCAGGATTCTGGGGGACTACCGAGATAGGCCATTGCGCTTGTTCACCGTGAGCGAGTGTAAATAGTCGCTTCCACATTCATGCCGGGCCGCAGCACGAGATTTGGATTCTTGTTTGGCTTCACCAGGATTTTCACCGGAATACGCTGGACGACTTTGATGAAATTCCCAGTGGCGTTTTGCGGCGGCAGCAATGCTTGCCGCGAACCGGCTGCTCCGGCAAGGGAATCGACCACGCCTTCGAACTCTTCGTGATAGGTATCCACGTGAATGCGAACTTTCTGACCGGGGGCGACGTTTTCGAGTTGCGTCTCCTTGAAATTCGCGGTGATGTACACCTGATCGAGAGGCACGATGGTGAACAGCAACTGTCCCGGCGAAACGTACTGACCCAGGTCCACGGATTTCTGGGTGACTTGACCGGTGATGGGGGCGGTGATGTGGGTGTAAGCGAGATTTAATTTGGCTTGTTGCAGCGCGGCCTTGGCGCGCTCCACCGCTGCGAGTGCCGATTTGTATGTCGCTACGGCGATGGGCACTTGCTGCTCGCGGGCTTTAGTCTCCATGAATTGAGACTCCGAGCGCGACACCTTCGCCTGGGCGGCATGCGCATTCGCGCGCGCAATCAGCACGGCTTGTTGCGCGGCGGAAAGTTGCTGCTCAGCCGCGGCCAGATCGCTTTTCGCCACGCGCGCGGTGGCTTCGACGGCATCGAATTGATATTTGGAGACGTCGTCGGTGCCGAGCAAAGGTGTGTAACGGGCCAGATCGCTTTGCGCGCGTTCGTTGGTGGCGCGTTTTGCAGCAACGTTGGCCTCGGCGACCTGCAGATTTGCAGTGGCGGACTGTTCGAGTTGCGCCTGGGAGCTGACATAATCCGCGGCATCGGATTCCTTCTGATGGGCGGCTCCGTCGGTGCCGTGAGTGGTAGTCTCGCGCGTCAAACCGATTTGGATTTCCGCGGAGTTTGCCTGGGCTTCGGCGAATTCGAGATTGGCTTTGGCCTGCGCGACTTCTGCTTCGTACTCGCGCGGATCAATCTGCACCAGGAGGTCGCCTTCCTTTACTGGAGTATTGTCGTTGATGAGCAAGTTCACGACGTAGCCCGGAACCTGCGGCGCCATCGTGGTGATGTGGCAATCAACCTGAGCATCGTCGGTCGTCACGCGGCCGGCGAAGACGTACCAAGCGACGGCGATCAGGAGCACGACGGCGACCATCGCGCCCTTCGCGAAGGGATTCAAATCGCGAATCCAGCGGCTCAAAGAAAAAGGAGCTGGCGGCGGTGGCGCCTGCGGCGCTGAAAATGGCGCGTCTGCGCTGGGCGATGCAGTTGGCGCTGGTGGATTGGAGCTCATTATTCCGTTCACCTCTTATTTCGAGTACATTGCTTCGATTTCACCGGTGGCCCGAGCCAGCGCTGCGCGAGACAAATTGAATTGATACAAAGCAGCGATTTGATTGTCGTTGGCACGGGCTAGCTCGTCCTGCGCTGTGATGACTTCGACGTTGGTGGTGACTCCTGCTGCAAAGCGGCGCTGCGCCTGAGCAACTTCTTCCTGGGCCAGTTGCAGACCTAAATTTGCAACGTCCACGGAATTTCGCGCCGCAGTAAGTTGGTCGAGAGCCGACTTTACTTCATCCACGATCTGCGCTTCCAGCTGGCGGCGATTTTCCGCGACATGCTGTTCCTCCAGCTTGGAGCGCGCCTCTTCCGCGCGGATGCGTCCGCCGGTAAAAATTGGAAATTCCAGAGAGATCGCATAGGTATAGGCCGGAATACCGTTGTTGAAGCGGGATCCCTGGTAATACCAGAAGCCCGAAAAATCCAGTTGCGGCAGGCGCTGTTCGCCCGCCGCATCCGTCGTCAGCTTGGCGATGCGTTGCTGCGAATTCAAGGAGCGGATTTCCGGCCGCGACGTCAGGGCCTCGTCGAGTAGCGTCCGTTTGTCGAGCGCCGGGAGGTCGAAGAAATCCAGGTGGTCGGCCACTTCGAGATCCTGGTCGCGAGGCAGATCGAGGAGCGCGGCCAAGCCGTACCTGGTGGTGTGCGTCAGCGTTTCGGCGTCGATGAGATTCTGGCGCTCGTTCTGCAGTTCGACGTTGGCTCGCACGGTGTCAATATTCAGACCGATACCGGTTTTTTGCAATTCGGTGGCCTGTTCGTACAGTCGTTGTGCAAGTGCGACACGAGATTTGGCGGCGTCGCGCGTGGCCAGTGCGCGAAGAATCAGAATGTATTGGTCCACAACGGCATTTACCACAATTTCGCGCGCAGTCTGTTCG
>Ga0210387_10002212_pt1 | contig 14797 bp, 11 predicted proteins | sample IncBWC7OmetaG_FD_160108 | JGI IMG/M metagenome (GOLD analysis project Ga0210387, IMG submission 160108) | Forest soil microbial communities from Barre Woods Harvard Forest LTER site, Petersham, Massachusetts, United States - Inc-BW-C-7-O ...
CTCCGCCGCCGATCACGGCCGCAGCGACGATACCTAGAACCAGGCTCTTCTTGCTGCGTGGCTGAGTTGCTTCTTGAGTTGGTGCGGGGGCGGTTTCGACGCTGTCTGCGGTCGCGGTAGCCATGGGTGCCTTAGCGAAAGAGGAATTGAACGATGCCAGGTATAGGGCCTCTGGCCGTGTTAGCAACGGGCAGTTGCCATAGTTTATTTAGCGTGATCTTAAATATTCGAATACATTGCGTAATTCGGATTCAACTGGGGCGGTAATGCGGCCTGGAGCGCGCCGCGTGGTTGGGCGCGCGTCGGTCCATATCATAGGGCAGCAGCGCGACTCGCGGGGGCCCCGCGGACACTGCTTCACACTATTTCAGAAAGTGTAACGCGGCTGTCTCGAGCGCCTTCGAGCCGCTCCGCGCGAGCTCAGCCCGATGCGGGCGGAGTCCCGAAGAGCTTGTCCTCGTGCAAAAGCGCCCACTCTCGCATCGCTCGCAGATGCGGGAAGAGGCCCTTGCCGAGATCGGTGAGCACGTACTCGACGCGCGGCGGAGTCGTCGACAGAACGACGCGATCGACGAAGTGCGCGCGCTCGAGCTCGCGCAACGTCTGCGCTAGCATTCGCTGCGAGACGCCCGGAATTTCTCGCTTCAGCTCACTGAAGCGGCGACGCTCGGTGCGCAGTGCGGTGAGCACCACCAGTGTCCACTTTTCGCCCAGGAGCGAGAACAGACTACGCATCAACGTCGCACTGGTCCCAGCGACGTGAGCTTGGGTGTCGATTTCTTGTTCGATGCTGGCGGTCATCAGTGCTTTCTACTCACTCGTCAACGCTGGAACGTGAAGCCGACCAAGGCAACTCGAAACCCCCTCGTACACGATTTGTCAGTGTCGCCTCGTCGACGGGAAGAAGATGGCGAAGCCTTGGGTTGGTGTTGCGACGCACGGTTGCCGTGGTCTGTCTGTTACTGGGCGTCGCGCTCCTGAGGCGAGAACGGGCCGATGGTCACGGGGAAATTAGTCACGGTGACTCGTGCGAGTAACAATCGAGTAACCTGAATCAGCGCCTGGACGCGCAATTTGGATGCGGCGCGCGGCTCCTAAGCTTGACAGGCCGAGCACGCGCCCTAGTTACAGTGCTGTTAAGTCCTTGAACCGATCACGAGGCGTCCAGCGCGACTCGAACCGGTTTGAATTCGAAACACGTCGTGGTTTTTCAGGAGAGTTTCGCGTGACACAGACTCTACGTTGCGCCCTTATTGGTTACGGCTTCATTGCGGGGAAGGGCCATGCCCCGGTTTATGCAGAAAGAAGTGCCCAGGCGCGTGATTTCGAGATCGTCGCCATCGTCGACAGCAACGAGGCGCGACGCGCTGCCGCCCGGAGGGATTTCCCGAGCGCGCGCATCTACTCCGACCATATAGAGATGCTGCAGGCCGAGTCCGGTCGCATCGATTTCGTGGATATCACCACGCCCCCCTACGCACACGCGAGCATCGCGCATGCGGCGCTGGACCGCGGGCTGCATGTTTTGTGTGAGAAGCCGATCGCGGTTTCCCCCGAGGAAGCCACATCGCTCGCAGAGCACGCTTTGCGTGCAAAGAGGGTGTTTTTCCCCTGCCATAACTACAAACACGCGCCGGTGATCAAGACGGTGCGCTCGTTGATCGAGAGCGGCAGTATCGGCAGGGTCCACCTCGTGACTCTGCAAACGTTCCGCACCACGCACGCCAAAGGCGTCAGCGAGTGGCGGCCGGACTGGCGCCGTGAGCGGCGCTACTCCGGTGGCGGCATCGCTATGGACCACGGTAGCCACACGCTGTACCTCGCTTTCGAGTGGCTCGGGTCGCACCCCGTGTCGGTCAGCGCCAAGGCCAACACGCTCGGCGATTTCGATACCGAGGACAACTTCAGCTGCACCCTCACGTTTCCGAATGGCATCGCCACGGCACAACTGACCTGGACGGCCGGCGCGCGCAAGGTGATGTACACGATCCACGGTGAGTACGGCGCCATCACCGTCGACGACGACCAAGTGCAGCTGCTCGTGCGCGACGATCTAGTGAAGAGTCGTCCGGATCTCGCCCGTCGCGCGGGTGTGCAGTCGGTGCCCTCGCATTGGATGGACGCGAGCCACAAGGAGTGGTTCGGCAGCCTGCTCGACCTGTTCAAAGCGGCGATCGCCAGCAATGACTACGTCGGCAAGGACGCGCGTGACGCGATCGAGTGCATCAAGGTCATCTCCGCCGCGTATTTGTCCGCTAGTTTGAGCTCGCGTGAAGTGACTGTGGTCGACGCTCGACCTCCGGCGCGCGAGAACGGTGCTCGCTCGAACGGGCATCACCGTGCCGCGCCGTCGCGGCCATGAGCGCGCTCGGTCTGGAAGAGAAAGCGCTCATCGGGCTCTTTCTCGCGCTGCCTGCGCTCGTGCTGGCGGCTTACGGGGTGCGTGTGGCCGTGGTTGGGCGCGCGCTCGACGCACGCGTGCAACGGGAGTCGAGCACGGTGCTGCTCGGGCGTTTCCCAATCGAGGCGTTCCACTGGGCGCTGCGGGGTGTGGGCCGTGGGGTCTCGCGGAGCGGCGTTTCGCCGGACACACTGACGCTGATCTCGCTGGTCGTCTCCGGGCTGTCGTTGCCGCTCGCGGCCGTGGGGCGCTTACCTGCTGCGGGCGCCACGTTGCTACTTGGCGCTGCGTTCGACGCGCTCGACGGCATCGTCGCGCGCGAGCGCGGTGTCGCCTCGGACTCGGGTGAGGTGTTGGACGCGGTGGTCGATCGCTACGCTGACGCGGCCCCGCTGCTGGGCTTGGCGGTGTTCTATCGCGCTTCGGTGCCAGCTCTGATGCTGGTGCTGCTTGCGCTGCTCGGCTCCATGCTGGTGAGCTACGTGCGCGCCAAGAGCGAGGCGATGAGCCTGTCCTTGCCGGGTGGCTTGATGCGCCGCCATGAGCGAATCGCCTACTTAGTGGCTGGATTGTTGCTCGGACCGCTCTTGCCTTTGGCGAGCGTGCCTGTCGAGGCGCCGCTGACGCTCCTCGCCGTCGGCGTCGTGGCGGTCGTTTCGAACATCGCCGCGGTGTCGTTGACCCGCAGCGCGCGTGCGGCCTTGATCGAGCAAGGGCGTGGCCCCGGAGGCCGCGCGTGAACACCAGCCCTGTCTCGGTCACGCCCGCGCCCGCGGTCGATCCCAAGCGCCGCCTACGCGTGCTCACCGAGCTGCCTGGCCCCAGGTCTCGAGCGCTGCGCAGCGCCGAGCTCGAGCACCTGGCACCTGGCACGCAAGCGATTTGGGAATACGCAGGCATCGCGGTCGAGTCCGGCTCGGGCAGTGAGCTGCTGGATGTCGACGGCAATCGCTTCCTCGATCTAGTGGCTGGCATTTCGGTCGCGGCACTCGGCTATGCCCATCCACGCTACCTGGCGGAGTTTGGCGCGCAGCTCGCCAAGATCCACGTTGGCTCGTTCACGACCGCAGCGCGCCTCAAGGCGCTCGAGTTGCTCGCGCAGCTGCTGCCTCCCGAGCTCGACAAAGTGCAACTCTTCTCGGGCGGCTCGGAGGCGGTGGAGAGCGCGCTCCGCTTGGCTCGCGCGCACACCGGTAAATTCGAGGTGCTCTCGTTTTGGGGTGGTTTTCACGGCAAAACGAGCGGCGCCCTCGCGCAGATGGGCAGTGATTTCAAGCACGGACTAGGTCCGCTGGCGCCCGGCGCGCACCTCACACCGTATGCGGACTGCGCGCGTTGCCCGTTCAAGCTGAAGCACCCGTCGTGTGGCCTGCTGTGCGTGGAGTTTGCGCGCGAGAAGCTGAAGAAAGAGACCACCGGAAAGCTCGCAGCCGTATTAGTCGAGCCCATGCAGGGCACCGCCGGCAACATCGTGCCTCCGCCGGACTTCTTGCGCGCGGTGCAAGAGATCGCCCGCGAGAACGAGGCACTCTTGATCGTCGATGAAATGATCACCGGCTTCGCGCGCACGGGCCGCGTCTTCGGCTTCGAGCATTCCGGCATTCAGCCGGACATCATGACTTTGGGCAAAGGCATGGGCGGCGGCTATCCGGTGACGGCCGTAGCCACGCGCGGTGAGATCGCGCAGGCTGAGCCGTGGTCGAAGCCGAGCTTTTCTTCTTCGAGCTACGGCGGCAATCCGTTGGCTGCTGCGGCCATGGCGTCCAGCCTCGGCATCATCCGCGACGAGGGCTTGGTGGAGCGGGCGCGCAATGTCGGCGCTCGCTTGAAAATAGGCCTTTCCGCGCTTGCTGAGCGTCACCCGAGCGTCGCGCACGTGCGCGGTGAGGGTCTCTTCTTGGGCTTCGATCTGGTCAAGCCCGGGACGGAAGAGCTGTGGTCGAGCGCGGAGTGTCGCAAGCTGTTCCACGCTACGCTGCGCCGCGGTGTAGTCACCATGGCGTACGCGCCGCGCGTACGCATCAACCCTCCGTTGATTTTCAGCGAGTCCGAGGCGGATGAGTCGCTCGCGGTGCTCGATGAATCACTGACTGAGGTCGAGGCGCTCCATGCTGTCGCAAAGAGCGCATGAAGCAGCGCCCGCGCCTGAGCTGTCGGTCGTAGCCAAAGCAGCGTTCTCGTCGGGAGCGGCGACAGCCGCTGATGGCGCCTGCTACCAACTGTTGCTTTTCGCGCTGCCGTTGCACTACGGCTTCGTGGCCGCTGCGGGCGCTGTCGTCGGCGCTGTCGTCAATTTTTCGATCAATCGCCACTACACGTTCGCGCGTGCGAGTGAGCGCGCGTGGCCGCAAGCCGTGCGCTACGTGGTGGTGTCGCTCGTGACGTTCTTCGCGTTGCGGTTGTTCTTGGCGGGCTCGGTCGAGGGCCTCGGTTGGTCGCCTCGCGTTGCCTGGTTGCCCGCTAAAATCCTGGCATTTTTACTGGTTTCATATCCCGCGCAGCGGTTCTGGGTGTTCTCGGGGCGGAGTAACTCGTGAGCGTGACCCGCACCGCACAACGCCTGCAACGGCACATTCGCGGGCTGTGGCCGCATTGGCCGTTCTGGCCGGCATTGCCGTTTTGGTTGCTCGTGCTGTTTTGGCTCGTGCAGGGCAAGTTGCGTTGGGACCACCTGGCGATCGCGCTGTTCGCCACGTTCATGTCGTACTGGTCCGTTTGGACGAAGCGCCTGTATCTCGGCATCTTGCCGATCGGTTTGGTCGGCATCCTTTACGACACGATGCGCCTCGTGAAAAACGTCGGTTTGACCAAAGAGAACGTGCACGTGTGCGACGTGCGCGCCATCGATCAGCGCTTTTTCGGTCTCGACTGGCACGGTACGCGCGCTACTTTGCACGACTACCTGCAGGCGCACGCCACGCCATTCCTCGACGTGTATTGCGCGATCCCGTACGGGATTTTCATCGGAGTCGTGGTCCTGTACTCGGTCTACCTGTATCGCCGCGACTATCCCGGTCTGCTGCGCTTTACCTGGTCGTTCCTTGCGCTGAACGTGGCGGGCTTCATCACCTATCACCTCTACCCCGCCGCTCCGCCTTGGTACTTTCATCACTACGGTTGCGCCGTGGACCTGACCACCCACGCCAGTGAGGGGCCGAATTTGGCTCGCGTCGACGCCTGGCTGGGCGTGCCCTACTTCGCGGGCGTGTACGGGCGTTCGAGTGACGTGTTTGGCGCGGTGCCGTCGCTACACGTCGCTTACCCGCTCCTGATGACCATTGACGGCTTTCGCCGGCACCGTTGGTTCGGTCGCGTGATGCTGATTTGGTTTTATCTTTCGATGTGTTTTGCCGCCGTGTATCTCGATCATCATTGGGTCTTCGACGTCGTTATGGGCTCGCTGTACACGGTCGTGATCGTGACCGTGATGCGGCGGCTCTTGAGCTCGCGCCTTGGTTTGGAATTGCCGCGAGTCCCTGCGCACGGAGTCGCTGAGTGAGCTCGAGCACGGAAATCGAGCCGCCGCCGAGTGCCCGACTTCGTCGCTACGTGGCCTGGGCGGTGCGCAATGGGAAGTGGCTGTGGGCACTGGCGGCGCTCCTCGCGTTGCCTGCGCTGCTCCGCACGGTGCTGCTCTACGCGCACCTGAAGAGCGACGTGGAGGAGCTCCTGCCGCGCAATGCACCGAGCGTCGCGGCTATCGACGAGCTGCGCGGGCGCATGGCGGGCGTGCGCTACTTGGGCGTGTTGGTGGACACGGGGCGTGCGGAAAACCTGCCGGCGGGCGAACGGCTAGTCGATGACTTGGCCGAGCGAGTGCGCAAGTACCCGAAGGATCTAGTCGCCTACGTGCGCACTGGGGTGCAAACCGAGAGCGCCTTTTTGAAGGCCAACGCGCCGCTGTACGTCGACCTAACCGATCTCAAGACGGTGCACGAGCGGATCGCCGACGAGCGCGATCGCCAGGTCGGGAAGAGCATGGATCTAAACCTCGGCGACGAGGACGAAGAAGAGAAGCTCGACTTTAGCGATCTCGAGAAGAAGTACAGCGACAAGGGCGGCGCTCGCTTCAAGAACGGCCGCTTCTCCAATCCGGAGCAGCACCTGACCTTGATGCTGATTGAGGTCGCGTCCTTCACGACCGGCTCGGATCTCGGCAATGCGCTGTTCAAGCGCGTGCAAGCCGATCTGAAGGAGCTCGGCGGGGCGGACAAGTACGCGCCTGGCATGCGCATCGGTTACACGGGCGACGTCGCGATCGACATCGAGGAGCTGGCAGCACTGGTCTCCGACCTCAGCGTGTCTTCCGTGCTCGTGATTTTGCTGACGCTGACCGTCGTGCTCGTGTTCTTCCGTTGGTGGAAGAGCGTGCTGGTGCTGCTCGTCCCGCTGACCTTAGCGACGCTGTACGCATTTGCGATCGTGACGTTGCCGCCGATCGGCATCGATGGCTTGAACTCGAATACCGCATTCTTGGGCTCGGTGATCGTCGGGAATGGCGTAAATTTCGGGATCATTTTGCTAGCGCGCTACGTGGAGGAACGGCGCGCGGGCCACGGCATCGAGGACTCGTTGGTGGTGGCAATTTGGGGCTCGCGCAGCGGCACGGTCGTGGCGGCGCTCGCTGCAGCCACGGCCTACGGCTCGCTGATGCTCACGCAGTTCCGCGGCTTCCATCAGTTTGGCGTGATTGGTGCCATCGGCATGGTGGCTTGCTGGGCGATGGCATTTTTGCTCAGCCCTTCACTATTGGCTTGGCTCGACCGCGACGGCAGCAGTCGCCGTAGCGGCCCCCACCGGCCCGTGATCATGGGTAGGATCGCGAACTTCGTGCAACGCCATCCGGGGCCGATTGTGGCCGTCGCCGGTGCCATGACGTTGTTCTCCCTGTACCGGGTTCGTTCAATCGACGGTTCGTGGATCGAATACGATTTCTCCCAATTGCGACGCGCGGATTCGCATGTCTCCGGCGAAGCGTACTGGGGCCATCGCATGGATGGCTTGCTCGGTCGATACCTGACCCCGCTCGTCATGCTCACAGATTCCCCGCAGACCACGGCGCGGGTCAGCGCAGACCTCAAAGCTTCCACGGAGAGCGGCGTGCTTCACGACTACGTGTCCGAAGTGCAGGACAAGAACGATGTCGTTCCGCAGCAGCAACCCGAAAAGCTCGCTGAAGTGCAGCAGATTCGCGACATCTTTACGCCGCGTATCCAAGCGGAGCTGACGCCGGACCAGCGCCAATCGGTCGCGCCCTATCTGCCGCCGGATAGCCTGCACGAGCTGCAGCCGGGTGATTTGCCTCACACCTTGACGGCGGGTTTGCGTGAGCGAGACGGTCGCATGGACCGCTCGGTGTTGGTCTATCCCAAGCCGAGTGACGCGACCTGGCACGGGGACGCGCTCGCGACGTTCACGAGTGAGCTGCGTCGCATTGGCGGCACGGACGCTCGCCCAGCCGGCTCGATTCCACTCTCTGCCGACATCATCTCTTCCATCTCCCGTGATGGGCCGTTGGCGACGGTCGCGGCGCTGCTCGGCGTGGTGCTGTTGGTCACGGCCATCTTCCGCTTCAGTCGATCGACGCTCTTGATCATCGGCTCGCTATTGATAGGCGTGCTCTGGCTTACCGCGGCGATCTCGGTGCTCGGCGTGAAGGTAAATTTTTGCAACTTCATCGCCTTCCCGATCACGTTCGGCATTGGCGTGGACTATTCCGTCAACGTGATGGCTCGCTATCGTCAAACCGGCGAACGCGACGTGCTGGAGGCGATTCGCTCCACCGGCGGCGCCGTCGCGCTTTGCTCGATGACCACGATCATCGGCTATGGGTCGCTACTGTTGGCGCAAAATCGCGCGCTTTTCCTGTTCGGCTTGGTCGCCGTGTTGGGGGAGCTGAGCTGCCTGTTTACGGCGGTCGTCGTGCTCCCCGCGGTGCTCGCGGGCTGGTCGCGGCCGAGCACCGCTGGCTCGCCGAGCGAACCCTTGCCGCTCAATCGCTGAGTCTCGGATTGGTCAGAGTGTGAAGTTCAGCCCCGCGTTGAGCCCGAGCGTGGAGAAGCTGTCGCGTAGGTTGTCTGTCCAGGGGTTGCCAGAGACTCCGTCGATCGAGTAGCTGCTGCCGAGGTTGTATCGGAAAATGCCCGTGAAGCGCAGCGCGAGCCGCGGGCTGAGCAGGATGTCGAGCCCCGCGTCGAGCTCGCCGCCGAAGCGTTTGGCGCTCAGGTCTTCAGTTACCACGGGTAGGCCAGCAGCGAGTACCGGTAGCGCAACCTTGAGCGAGACCAAGCTCAACGTGGGGCCGACGCCGAGAAAGAAGTTCAGGCCCTTGCCGAGGTAGAACCCCTTTTCGAAGCTCAGATCGATGGGCATCACGGTCGCGCTGGTGCCGGTGCCAGTTCCGGACAGGTACTCGAGACGCAGGCGGAGCCGCGTTTCCGTGGACGACAGTAAGCCGCTCAAATCATAGCCGATTGAGCCGCCACCGCCGAACGCGATCGTCGGCAGCTTGTAGGTTGCGTATTCGTTACCGGAGACGAGCACGTAGTGCTGCGCCGAATCCACGACGAGCGCTTCGAACGCGGCGTGCGCGCTGAGCTCGAGACCCCAGACGTGGTACTCGCGGAGTTGCATGCCTTCGGTGGCGGTGCCCAAACGCAGATTCAGCTCGGATGGCTCGCCCTCGCCCGCGCTGCCTCCGGGACCGACACGCACGACTTTGAAGTAGCCGAGGCGCTCGCCATTCGGATCGTTGGCGACGAAGCCTTGCCCGACTTTCAGACTCTCTTCCTTGCCCAGCGAGGTCGCGGGTGCTTCGGTATTGCCGTTCGCGCCGAAGCGCAGCGGGGCGACCATCTGCCAGCCTTCGACGCTGACGGCGTCGTCACGGAAATGCCAGGACAGCTGATAGGCGCGCACGCGCACTTCACAGATCAGGTTTTCATCCGCTGTCTTGGCCTTCGTGCAGGCCTCCGACATGCGTTCATGCATGTCGCCGAGTGGGTTTTTGAGCTCGGGCACCTTGAGGGTCGGGACGATGCCGCCCGCGCCCGAATCGGCGCCCGAACCGGTCCCGGCGCTGGTTCCGACCGCTCCTGGGAGTTGCCCGTTGGCCAAATTGCCGGCCGCGTCGCCCGCGGCTTGCACGGCATTTTGCGCTTGGTTGGCCGCACTTTGCGCCTGATTCGCGACCTTGTTGGCTTGGTCGCCGACCTTGTTCGCCTGGGCCAGGGCGCCGTTCGCGGAGGCAGTTGCCGACGACATGGCCTTGGCGGCCTGTATTGCTGCGGCGTCTTGCGCGCGGTCTAGATAGCCGGGCACGGACGCAGTGAGCGTCGTCACGAGCTCGAAGCCAGCGTCGGTCGCCTTGAAGATGCCGAGCTGGCCGTCCAGATCGAGCTCGAGTGGCGCGCCCTTCCCGGCGGGCAACGGCTTCACCGTGTGCGCGGTGATGGCGGGGAAAACCAAGAAGTCAGCGCAGTCGATGGACTGCGCGAGCTGCGCCCCGAGCGCCGCGCTGTCACCGGTGGTCGCGCTCGTGATGTACTGCTTGACCTCGTCCTTGCTGAGGCTTGGCTTCACTTCCCAGCCGGCTTGCCCCGACAAGGTCGTGACCAGATTGCTGAAGCGGTCCAAGGGGAAGCGCTGCAGAAACACCTCGCGCAGCTGCTGTGCGCCACCGACGCGCTTGATGCCAGGGTCGCTCTCGATGCTGTCGGCACCGGCGGGCGCAAAAATGACCGCTCGCTTCTTGCTGAAGCTAGTCGCAGCGGGGCTCGGCTTTGGTTCACACAGGTTCGGCCCGCTCACCGTGAGCACGAACGGAGGCGCCGCACTTGCTGCGGGCGCGCTCGCGGCTGCTCCAGGCACCTCGCTGACCGTGTCGGGTGAAGCTCGTGGCTTGGTTTCGGCGGCTGAAGGCGGTGGAGTCGTGGCCGGCGGCGTGGCCGCTCCGGCGGCTGGTTTGCTGTCTGGGGCGGTCGTCGGTTTTTGTGTGGGGGCCGGCGTCGGCTTCGGCGTGATCCCAGCTCGCTTCATGCGCTCTTGGGCGAAGAGCACTTCAGCCTCGCTGCCCGTGTGCTCGTACTTGTCGAACCAGACGTGCCAACACGCGGTCGCGTCGCCGTAGGTTTCTTGTTCGTGACAGCTCTTGAAGCCGTCGGTCGCGGCTTTTTTCTCCTGGGCCGTGGGTTCCTTGGCCAGTGCGGGAACACTCGACAGCAGCGATACCGCGACCACTGCGTAAAAGCGACTCAACAACCGAGCACAAACTCGCATACTGACTCCAACTTTGAAAAGACGACACAAGACTGCAAACTCTTCCGAGCGAAAACGGCTGACAATTACAGCTCTCGATATGAACGCAAGTGTCGAGCGAGGCCCTCGACGCGCTTGTTCAATTCGTTATCGCCCTCACGTTCGTGATGCAGAAGTCGAACGCCTGCCCGTTCTCAAAATAGTTCACGGGCAGTTGGAATTGAAGCGACTGATAGCTAGTGGACGTGAGCGCGAAAGCGCCGCCAGTCTGCCAGCAATCGAGCTGGCTGGTGCTGATGTCCACGGTGTTGCCTGCGGTCGAGGGATTGAAGATGGTCGAGCAATACTCCGCGGTGTCGCCGAGAGTGTGGTAGCCGACCTGCAACGCGGACGGGAGCTCGGTGCCGCTCAGGCCGAAGCTGAAACCGATCACGCCGTAGCTGGCGGGCACGTAGCCTTCGACCGTCGTATCGGGCTGGTTGAGATTGAAGCCGAGCGTTGGGCCGTACGTATCCAGTTGAGACACGGTACCGGACACGCAGATCTGACTGCCTACTCCGCTAAAATCCGCACCGCCGGTCGGCGACGCGGTGATCGTCGAGTACGTGTCGCTATAGAGGAACCAAGAGCCAACGACCCCGACCGTGTTCGAGCCTGGCGCGATCCAGCCACCAGACGAGATGATCGCCGTCGTGGGCGTGATGCCAAGGCCGCCCGAGCCGCCCTGCGCTGCGCCGCCTCCACTTTGCGCACCACCTTGTGCGGTGCTGCCGCCATGTGGCGCGCCAGCCTGCGCGGTGCTGCCGCCCTGCGCGGTGCTGCCGCCCTGCGCTGCGCCACCTGCGCTGCCGCCAGCGCCGCCAGCGCCGCTGCTCGGCAAACAGAGCCCCGCGAGACACGTGAGGTTCGCGTTGCAGGTGTTGTTTGGGTAGCACGCGCCGTCGAGAGCACCCTGTGCCGCCAAGCCCGTGCCGCCACCGGTGCCGAGGCCCGTTGGAATGCAGTAGCCCTCGAGGCAGGTCAGGTTCGCGTCGCAGCTCCCGTCCGTGCGGCAAATGCCGCCGCTCTCGCCCTGTTGACCGATCGTGCCGGAGCCGCTCGAGCCATTCGGGTCACCGACGAGAACCGGTGGTGACGGTGAGCCACATGCCCAGGCGAGCCCGCAGCCCACGACTCCACACAAACCCACGAGTGAAGAACGACCCAGTCTAATATTCATTTGAGGACTCCAGGGCTACACACGTCTCTTCCCCTGCGCTTCGTTGACTCGCCCGGCGTGGCAAGCCCAGCGAGATACGCACCAAGCGTGCAGATCTCCCTGCTCTCGTTGTGACAATCCAAGGTCTGCGACAAGGAACCGGTCTCGGAACAGCCTACTACTATACCGAATCTAGAACTCTGTAACTAGGTGAGTCTCGTTGCCAGGTGGCAATCAGGAATCGCTATTTGGACTCCCCAGCCTTTCCAGTCGAGCTGCGCACGGCTTACTATCGAGGAACCTGGAACCTGGTACTAGTTCCAATTCGAGACTTCCTCGGCAATTCCGAGATTTTGGCGCCGGCGCTCGCGTGCAGGGACTCACCCTCACACACCTTCACACCCAATCTCGGCTCGAAAGGTGACTGCGCTGCCGCGGCTGATCGACGGCGGCGGCGTGAGCACGGAGCCGCGGGCGCCTTCCGCTGGCTAGAATTCATCGCTTTTGTCCGGCATGACCGAACTCTGACTTGGAAATGCCGGTTTCGTCGGCAGAATTGGACATCATGTGTCGCAACATCCGGCCGCTGTTCAATTTCGCGCCTCCGGCAACCGAGCAAGAGATCCGTGCTGCCGCCATTCAATACGTGCGCAAAGTGAGTGGCGTTCAGAAGCCGTCACACACCAACCTCGCCGAGTTCGAGCGCGCGGTCGCCGCCGTGGCCGAAGTCACGCGCCATTTGGTCGACTCGCTCGTCACCAATGCGCCACCTCGCGACCGCGAAGAAGAACGTGAAAAGGCGCGAGCTCGCAACGTCAAGCGTTTTGGCCCGCGCAGCGCGAGTCGCTGATGTCGAGCGTTACCGTGCGGGCAGGCGCGGCCGCCGCTTCGTGACGCGACGAGCTCGGGTGCGGAGAGTCGTGTCGGGTCTTCGAGCGCGCCCGTTTCCGCGCGGCCTCCAAAAAGCCTCGAGCGCTCAGTGCTTGGCGTCTTCCCCGAATTTCTCGAGGAAATCGTCGTAGCCGCCGCGCCAGTCGATCAAGCCCTTGGGCGTGAAGGCAAAAATGCGATTGGCGAAGCTCGCGACGAGATCGCGATCGTGGGTGACTACGAAGGCCGTGCCTTCATACTTGGTGAGCGCGTCGCCCAGCGCGATGATCGACTCCAGATCCAAGTGATTCGTGGGCTCGTCCAGCACGAGCACGTTGTCTTTGGCGAGCATGAGCTTGGAGAAGATCATGCGCACGGCTTCACCGCCGGACAGCGCGTCGGTCGGCTTCATGCCCTCTTCACCCTTGAACAGCATTTTGCCGAGCAAACCGCGGATGTCTTGTTGAGTCGCGAGCGGGTCGAAGGAATGTAGCCACGCGCTCACCGTCGTGCCGTTCGGAATCCCCTCGCGGTGATCTTGCGCCAGGTAGCCGATGCTCACCTGATGCCCCCAAGTGATCGTGCCGGCGTCGGGCTTGAGGTTCTCCGCGAGCATTTTGCAAAGCGTGGTTTTACCGACACCGCTGCGGCCGATGATCGCGATCTTCTCGCCCTTGGTGACGATGGTCGTGAAGTTTTCACACACCGTCACGTCCGGCCAACGCTTGGTCAGATTTTCGATCGTCACGGTTTGTTTGCCGGAAGGCTTTTTGACCAAGAATTGAATGAACGGCCGCTCGATGTTGGAGCGCTTCAAATCCGTCAATTGTAGGCGTTCGATCTGCTTCTTGCGGCTTTGCACCTGAGTTCCGCGCGTACCAGCCGCGAAGCGAGCCACGAAGTCTTGCAGCTGCGCGACCTTCTTCTGCCGCTCGGCGTTCTCTTGCTCGATCTTGCCGCGGACTTGGCCTTTGGCGATGATCATGTCGTCATAGCCGCCGGGGTAGGTGATGATCGTTTCGTAATCGATGTCTGCGATGTGCGTGCAGATCTCGTTCAAGAAGTGCCTGTCGTGCGAGATAGTCACCAGCACGCCGCGGTAGTTGCACAAGAATTTCTCGAGCCAGCGGATGCTGTCGATATCGAGATTGTTCGTCGGCTCGTCGAGCAGGAGCGCATCGGGGTTGCCGAATAGCGCTTGCGCCAAGAGCACGCGCAGCTTCAAGCCACCGGGGAGCTCGCGCATTTGCTTTTCATGCTCACCCTCCGGAATGCCGAGGCCGCTGAGCAACTCCGCCGCGTCGGACTCGGCGGAGTAGCCGTCCTCTTCTGCGATCACGCCTTCGAGCTCGCCGAGCAGCTCGCCCTGCTTGTCGGTCAGGTTCTCCTTGGCGAGCAGCTCTTCCTTCTCCTGCATCGCCGCCCACAGGCGCTGGTTGCCCATCAGCACGACGGACAACACGATCATCTTTTCGAAGCCGAACTGGTCCTGCTTCAGCACGCCCGTGCGCTCGGGCTTATGGACGTGTCCCGAGTCCGCCTCGAGCTCGCCCGATATGATCTTCAGGAAGGTCGATTTGCCGGCGCCGTTCGGGCCCGTCAGGCCGTAGCGTTTACCCTCGTTGAACTCGACCGTTACCTCTTGGAACAGGCGCTTTTTTCCGTACGCCTTGCTCACGTCGTTGATTTGGATCGAGGGCATTTGCGGGCCCCTCGTAGCAGTTTTTCGAGGCACTGGGGCCCGCGCTCCGGTCGATGCCGAATTCTCACGTAAATTCCGATGCTTATCCGCGGCGTGTTCAGCGCCAGCGGAACGCAATAACGCGTCTCTCGACTGGTATCAGTCCAAGACAAGCTGTCCGCAGGCGGCGCCCACGTCGCGCCCGCGGGAGCGACGCACCGTGAGCACGCTCTTGCGATGGTCGAGCAAGGCACGCGCGAACGCGGTCACCGTTTCTTCCGCCGGCGCGCGAAACTCGGAGGCGCGATGCTTGTTGAACGGGATCAAGTTGATTTGATGCGGGAACCCGACGCAAAAATCCGACAAGCGGCGCGCGTCATCCGGCGTGTCG
>Ga0210387_10002214_pt1 | contig 14789 bp, 9 predicted proteins | sample IncBWC7OmetaG_FD_160108 | JGI IMG/M metagenome (GOLD analysis project Ga0210387, IMG submission 160108) | Forest soil microbial communities from Barre Woods Harvard Forest LTER site, Petersham, Massachusetts, United States - Inc-BW-C-7-O ...
TTTCTGAGCGGAACCCGGACTCCTGAACCGCTGCATCTTGCGCTCCCGCCGCCGCGTCGGCTGATGCGAATTCTCCGCTCGATTGTTCTTCCATCGCCCGCGCTCACGCCGGCGCTCGATCCCAAGGTCTCGGACCGCGGCGCTGTATGATCGCAAGTCGTCGGTGACCAACCGCTCGGGAACGAAGGCATACTTCTTCAAGAGCTTGCGCATCAGTTTCAGCGCGGCGTGCTTGTTTCGCTTGGACTGGACCAGCACATCGAGAACCTCGCCCTCAGCATCGACGGCCCGCCACAGGTAGACCATTCGGCCGTCGATTTTCAGATAGACCTCGTCGAGATGCCAGGTCGTGTGAGGCTTCTGGCGACGCTTTCGCAAGTCGGCGGCGATCATCGGTCCGAAATGGTTCACCCAACGCCGAACCGGCTCGTAGGACACCGCCACTCCGCGTTCCGCCAACAAATCCTCGACGTCACGCAGGCTGAGGGTGAACCGGAGGTAGAACCATATCGCTCGGTGAATGATTTCGGGCGGGAAGCGGTATCCCACGTAGCTTATTTTCTGCATCCGCTTGGTTATTCGACCACGGGCCGGACGGCAAGCCTAACGCGGCGTGACAACGCCCCTACGAAAGCTGCGAGGCGTTTCTCGACGCGTTTCATCCTGACAAATCCGAATGCCTGCTGATCGACGCCTATCTGCCGGCAATGAGCGGGCTCGAATTGCTCGAGAAGCTTCATATTGACGGTCACAGCTTGCCGGCAATCATGATCACCGGCAAAGCGGATGTGCCCACGGCGGTTAAAGCGATGAAAGCGGGCGCACTGGATTTCATCGAAAAGCCGATCGGCCGCGAGGAACTCATCACTAGCATTGAGCGAGCTCTCGAACTGTCGCACGACTCGGGTAAGCTGATGGAGTGGCGAGCGAACGCAGCGGCTCACCTCACGGGCCTCACGCCGCGACAACAAGACGTCCTGGAGCGCGTGTTGCGAAGTAAAGAATGGTCTCGCCGGAGGCGACGATCCCGAACGTCATCCGACGATCGACAACGTCAACGCCCCGCTGAAGGAACGGTTATCCCCGACGGAACATATATGTCGAAGGATAGCACCCATGACCGGTGCGCCGGCAGCGCTAGTGGCCGCGATCGTCTTGCAGCTCGTCTGGATCAGAATCGGCCTCCCGGCGCAATGACCCCTATTCGTTCATTTTCCTCCTAACCTGCTCCAAGGTCGGGGTCAGCGCCGCGAGCGTCGCGCTCGCGGTCGGGCTCGCGCCATCAACCCGAGAAAATATGGCCGAGAGCGGCGAGCGGACGAATGCGATCACTGGCGGTAGGCGCGGGCTGCAACTGCTGGTCTAACTCCCTTGAGTTCCCTCGACATGATCATTCGCTTGTTCAGGAGCCTTGGGAGCAGCGTTCTTCTCTCCCTCGCGGCTTTTCTCGATCTGTTGGCTCAGCTTGGTGATCGATGCACGGATACTTTCCCCGCCTTCGAGGAAACGACCAAGCTCGAGCGCCAGCTGCTGATTTATCCCGGCGGTGAACGTGACCAGCGCGTCCCCAGCCCCCCTTCCGATGGTGCCGCGCACGTCTTCGATCTTTCGGGCGAGCAGCTCGAGCGCGTCCACATTGTTCCGAAAGCGCTGCGCCCGCTCGCGTTCCTGACCAATCGCCTCCTGCGAGGTGGCGAACGACACGACGGCTGTACCGATCGCGCCAAGCGCTGCAATGGCGAGCAACCAGGGCCCACCCACGGCGCCGACCATGCCACCCGCGGCGATGCCAACCGAGGCGACGCCGGTGGCAAAGGCCGCCAATCGCAGCCAATGCCCTGCGGCCGCCTGGTGGCGCTTGCCACGCTGAGCGAAGTACGTGAGTTGATTTTGAAGCAGGTGATTGGCGACGAGGTCGAGTGCAGCGTTTTGAGTCGCAGGGTCCGCTGTCGCGGCGTGGGCGACGAGGCGATCGAAATAGTCGCTGCGCAGCTGTTCCGCACGGGCTCGGCTCTGCATCCAGTCACGCGCTAGGTCGCCAGCGTTCAATTCATAGAGAAGCGCCGCCGCATAGCCGCCGATCAGGAGTCCGAAGAAGCCGAGCGCGGCAACAACCCACGAGATGACTTGATCGAACCGTGGGTCGACTTGCTTCTGAAGCCAGGGCTGGAGCACGCCCAGTGCAAGGATAAGCGCACCGATGCCTGCGGTCACCAGCACCGTCCTGCTGAGACGTGTCGCGACGTAGGAAAACCGGCCCTGCTCCTCAATCGCGCGCTGATCTTCGCGTTCATAGGCGTCGACGATGCGCGTGGCCTCGCCTCCACTGAGAATGCCACCCAAAACCGCAGAACGGCCGGCGAACCCTTCGATCTCCACCTTCGAAAGCGGGAACCCCGGTTCATTGCCGGGACCATCGCCCTTTGCGTCAGTCACCGCACCCTCCTCCTCCGCGGACCTATACTCCTCTCTGTGGGATCGCACTTTCATTGGTGTATCGTTCTTAATACCCCGTCCAAGTTGATCCCGGTCGCATGATTGCGTCAGATGGAATTCCCAGCTGACCGATCAGGACGACGAAGCACCGAATAGCGGTCCTAGATATCACAAGGTACGCATGTCTAGCCAGGTGACTCTCCCGGTCCTTTTCTTGACCTCATCGTACATGTGCGCCGTGCCGCCGGGACCATCTCCGCCGCGGCCGTCCCACAGCGTCACAAACCTCAGCTTGTCGATGCCACCGGCCAGCGCCGAATACAGCAGCCAGAGATTGCATCGCTCGAAGGGATCCGTATTCATCGGCGCCGGGCCCAACTCGTCCGGCATGATGCGGATCGGATCGGCGAGCTTCTGCTTCATCGCGTAGAAGCGATCGCGCCACTTGTCTCCGCCGGCGGACGACGCCACCGATTTGTCGATGAATTGCGCCTCGTCGAACGGCAGCAGGACCCGGCAGCGCACGCCGCGCTTCTGGCAAGCCTCGTGGAACAGAAGGTCGCCCCCCCCCCCGCCGCCGCCTGGCAGAACGAGAGGTCACCGGCATCAGCGCCAAGGCGGTCGAGCTCGGCTTCGATCGCTTGCGCCGCGGCGGTCTCCTTCGCCGGGGGAAAGCGCGGCGACGCGCGATTCGGCGCATCCATCATGTGTCCGCTGAACAGCATGACCTGGCGCGGCTCCCAGCGGTCATCCGGCTTGGTCAGCCGGCCAATTGCGCGATCGGAAACGGCGATGGCCACCCCGACCGTCTCGGGGCGGAAGCGGAGGTCCTCGAGAATCTGCAGCTGGGCGCGCGACGAGTTCAGCGAAAACCAGTCCCGCTCGTTCTTCGCAATCGCCTCCTTGTAAGCGTCTGTCACTGCCTGCGGTGTGCCGACGAGAACCTCGAGATCTGCGAGGGTCGTGTACGACCAGTAATATTGCTTCGCGTCGGGCTCGCCCTTAGCGGCAAAGCGCAGCGCTCCGGCCATCGGGTCGATATCGTTATCGTAGCGTTTGTCCTGCGTCAGATGACGAGCGAGATGCATCAGGGTGAGCGCATTGATCCCGGAATAGTAGTGACCCGGATTGGCCCGGAAGCCACGGGAGTAGCTGTCGATCGCGGCGCGCAACAGCGCATCCTGGTAGGCGGCTTCGTCGCGCATCTCATCCGGCGTCTTTCCCGGCTGCCGCCAAGCCGCCACCCATGCATCCTTGTCCACGCGACCGAGCAGCGCCCAGGTTTCCGGATCGGTCGGGTAAAGCTTCAAAGCATTACCGAAGTGTTCGCGCGCTCGATCCAGCGAGTGTCCCGGGATCCCACCCAAGGCTAAGCGTTGCAGGCATATGCCCTTCTCTCGCAGTCCGCGGATGCTATCGGGCTCAATCTCAAGCCCCTTTTCAAGGTGTTCAAGCGCAAACTTGAACCGCTCGGCCCTGCGCAGCGCCTCACCCGCGTTGATCCACGCGTCGGCGCGGAAAGCAGCGACAGGCGCTTCCTCGGCGAGCACCAGCACGTCGCCGATGCGCCCACCTCTGCGTGCCAGCTCGAGGCCGTTCTCCCATTTGTCGTACTTCTCCCAGAACTCGCGCACGTCGCCAATACGAAGGGACTTCCAGTCCGGCTCCTCGAGATTTGGCATAAGGCTGTAAACCGGGCTGATCTTGCGGCCGCGCCATGATTGCATCGTCGCTCTGATCATGTCGGTAAGCTTTTGCTTGTCATCCTCGAGCGTTGCAGGATCGGGTCCGCCATCCTTGAGGCCATACCGGAGCTTACGATCCGTATAGAGGTCGAACGCGGTTGTTTGGCCGCCGCTTACGATCACGACCCCTCTCGCTCGGAGGGCGTGCCGCACACCGAGTTCGTACCAGACGTTGGGATTATCGATGGTCAAGTCCGCGACCACCAAATCGGCGACCAGCAGCTCCTGGAACATGTCGGTTTTGATGTCGCCGGCGCGGATCTCCTCATCGGCCCGGAACGATTCAAGCCCAGCCGCATCGAGGGCCGGCGCGATGTACTCGCGGTACACCCGATTGAAGTCGATGGGTTTGCCGTCCGCCCCGGGCTTGATCCCGAACGGCATGGCGGCGAATGCGCGGGGACGGATCACGGTTTCCGGCTCCTTCTTGATCGTCTGATGTCAGCGCTCGATCTTGCCTAGGGTCTGCGGGTGATACGTGCCGCCGCGGACTTGAGCCCATCCCTGGCGATCAAGCCCTTGAGATCCGTCCCGACGGACGACGCGCCGTTATCCGACAGTAGACGCCGCACAGCTAACGGTCTCGCCGTGATTTTACCGCAGACCAGTGCATAATCTGGATCTTAGCATTGCGATCGAGGCCGGAGGTCGCCCGAATATCTTCTCGGGTGCGTTGCGAGAAAGCTCGAAAATCGCCGCCAAGCCTTTTGAAGGTCAGATCGCGATATTCTTGATGTTGTTGACGATGAACGGGCCGACCTTGTCCTCGAGCGCGCTCTCGGACGCGGTGATCGTCTGAGGGCTCAGGCTCATCTGGCATTGGCCACTCTTCATGGTCGCGTCGGACGACTGGAATTTGAAGAAGAGCACCTGGGTCAGGTTATCCGAGGCCTGGAGCGAAAAATAGGCGGTCTTCACCGTCGCTCCTCCCCCGGCTCCGCCATCGACATAGCTCAATCCGAAATTCGCGGCTTTGACCTTGGTGCTCTTTTGTTCGAAGACCGTGATCCACGGCGCGTCCTGATCCATGGACTGGAGCCCCTTCAGCACTGCGATGATGATCGAGCCCGCGGCGGCGCCGGGACCGAAGATCGCGGTGACGATAGGAATGATCGCCTTATGCAGTTCGGCGTTCTGGTCGGAAATGGTCTGCTGGGTGAGTTCGTTCGCGGTGACCTGCCATCCGATTTTTTTCATCACGCTGTTGAAGGCGCCAAAATAGGCGGCTGGGTCCGCATTCGCCGCCGTCGCCTTGTCGGCCGCAAGCTGGCCGAGCAGCAGGCCATTGCTAATAACCGGGCGGACCGCCTGCGGCACGGCGCTGCTGAACTCGGCCATCTGGGAGCCCACGGTCACAGCCTGGTGTGCGGCCGTGAAGGCTGGAGGCGGTCCCCGGTCCGCGGCGCCCCGCGTGGGGGCCGCCGGCAGGTCGAGGCTTTGGATATACGAGGCAATCTCGGACATGAATGGCTTCCTTCAAAAAGCGGTTCTTCGCGACGCCCTACCCATAAACTGCACCTCAAGAAGCAGCGCCGTTCCGTCCCTCGCGAGGCTCGGGGCGGGCGGCCCCGATGCCAAAGCGGTACCGGCATCCCTGATGGGCCCTCGAAACGCGCGAGCTGTCCTCGCGTTCACCACGCCTCGATCGAGTCGTCGGTCGAGATGTCGGGCACGCGTTCGATATGGTCCGTGTCGCCGAAATCGATCTCCTCGGGGCCGCGCTTCGCGAAGCCCGGCACTCCGGCTTCCCCGCGCAGCGCGTTGAGCCGGTTCATCCAGCCGACGAGGAACCTGTCCTGCCCAGGCGCCTGCGCGAATCGGCGATAGAGCGCTTCGCGGATCGAGCAGTAGCGCGCGACGGCGTCCGGCGGATCGCACGCATCGCAGGCCTTCTGAGTCGTCGGGCCGAAATTTCCATCCACGCCGACACCGACCGCCTGTTGGAGCATTTTCACCGCTCGCACTGGCCCCATGTTGACCGCGGTGTCGAACTGAACCAGGTCGATGTGCGACTGAAGCACGTTGCACAAAGCCTTCTTCCAGTAATTGTTCGAATAGATGGCCGCGACTTCCGCCGCTGAGATTCCCTTGACGTCTGCGGCCGGCTTACCCTGGCTTGCAAGCCACGCGTTGTAGACGCTCTGGGTAACCCCCTTCATGGTGCGTCCGCCGTGATCATGCGGATCGTCCACGAAACCGCCCTCCCACCGAAGAACGAAGGCGAGTGCGTCACTGTAAGCAGTATCCATGGCTAATTTCCTTCCCTCTATCTTGGCCAGACAATCATTTGGCCAGGAATTCGCTTTCGATGAAGCTTCTGAGCTCTGCGGCCCACGCCCTGACTCGCTCACGCGTCGAGGCGGTCTCAACCGCCCCGCCTTCGAAAATATCCTCGTAGAATTCTAGCTGCTCGGTTACGGACCGCATTTTAATCGGCGAGCCAATGTGGCTCCACGCGCGTCCGTATGCATCCCTGATTTTGTTCGTGTCTTCCGGCGGCGCAGCATTCATGATGGAGATATTCGTCCGTGCGTCGGCCGACCGGATGAGCTTCCAAAAGTCCGCCTCATCTGGCGCCGGCTCGTCGACCATGCGCTGGAGGTCCCTGCCGACCCCCGGGTCGCAAGCCGTTCCGTCCCGCAGAGCCATGCAGATCGCGGCGTTGCAGGCCATGAACCGCGGGTAGTCGGGGTCATTTCCGCCGAGCCCGACCGCTTCGTCGCAGCACGCCTTCATGCTCTTGAGCGCGTCGTTGGCCGCCGCGCCCCGCGGATCGACCTGGGCAAGCCGTTTCCAGCAACCCGCTTGGAGGGAGAGGCGCTCAGGGGTCGGCCCGACCGCCTTGGTCAGCCAATCCAGCTTGCTCAGCGAATCCTGGATCACCACGATGGCGTTCGCCGGATTCCTACCTTCCTCGGGTTGCTTGCGATACTGCCTGACGGCGTTTCGGGCGCTGAGGTTGGCGAGCTGCTCCACCGCTCTTAGTTTGAAGGTGGCTTTTTCGTTCTTGATGGCCGCCGTATAAAATTCAATCGCCTCGGGCAGATCGTCAAATTCCGCACTCGCCTCCCCAAGAGCCGCGCAGAGCGGCGCAGACTTAAGCCAGCCCTTCCGCTTCGCTTCGCTTTCGATTCTGACGACCCGGTCTCGCTGGGCCTTCAGATCGCGCTCCAGGCCGACGTTCACCTCTCCGCTGATCTGCTCGGCGGCCGCGATCGCCTCCGAGACGCCAGGGAACTGGTCGCCTTCGTCCGCGACCCCGGGGGTGGCCGTCCCGACGCGCAAACGATAGTCAGGGTCGCCGTAACACTGGAAGGCGCCCCAGGTGTTGTTATCCGGCTTCGTTCCGTAGGCGGCCCTTCTGGCCTGCAGGGTCGCCTCGCCGAAGTTGGCGCCGTCGAGCATCTCCGAATAGAAGCGCAGGCCAAACGCCTTGGCGCAGTCGTCGTCGACCTCCCAGCCGGCGACGATGACGCAGCGCACGCCGAGCTGGATCAATTGCACGGCGACGCTTGCCGCCAGTTCCGGCCGCCCCTCGAGGCTCTCCTGCCGGGCCTTGTCTTCGGCCGTCGCATCGATCTTGCCGAGGTTGCAGCAATTGACGAAAAATATGGCGGGGCTGACCGGCAGCTTCGACAGCTCCGAAGGCCCCATCACGACGCCCCCTCCGAGAACGACGCCGGTCACCCGCCGATTGATCCCCTCGGCGCCCGTCATGTCGTAGTCGACGACGCCGTGGGCGGAGATGTGGACGATTTCCCATGCCTGCCCGAGGAGCTGTTTGAAAATCTGGTTCGGGGTGGCCGCGGCCTTGACCAACAGCGTCACATCATGGCTTTGCCTCGTCGTTCCCAGCAACTCGGCGACGGCCGTCGCCTCCGCTTCCGCGCCGGGAAGCGCGCCAAAGCCTTTCACTGGCTCCGCGCCCGGATCGCCGATAACGAGTGCCTTCGGCTTGCCGCGAGCAGCGACGACCTTCTCCGAAAACCGAGTCTGCAACAATTGCCGCACCATCCCGGCGCGGACGGCGGGCGGCGCGGGCTTCGGGGCGTTCGTGTCCTCGGCGCTCATCCATGGCCGCCGGTCGTCGAGCAATTCCCACGGAAACGCCGCGCTCTGCTCGTCGAGAATGAGCCGCCTGTTCTGCTCTTCGGCGCCGCGGTGCTTCAGCGATTCCGGCCACAGCAATTCGAACAGGATGCGCCCCGGCGAGATCGGCGCGCTGTCCAGGTCGACATTCTGAGCCGTCCTGCGCAAAAGCGGCGCGACGATGTCGAGGTTGGCGGGGATCGTTCGCGCCTCCGCCCGCGCGAAGCCGCCGCCGACGGTGAACGAGAGGCTGCGATCCTCCGTCCCCCCGACAGAGGGCATGGTGATCTGGATCGGCTGCCACCAGTTCGGGTCCGGCGCAATCGGCGCGTGGCGGCGGCCTCCGCCCCGGGGGTCGAACTTGGGCTGGGGCGAAAAGACGCTCTTGAGATCGGGATCGGCCTCGATCGCCTTCCTCGCGGCCCGAGCCGTCTCATATGCACGATCCTCGAAGAGTTCGATGATCTCGAGGGTGCGGAGCTTGGGCTTCGGCCGCCCGCCGAGCATGGCGTTGGCCTGGGCGACCGCCTGAAGCAGCGCCTGAACGCAGCTGATCCGGTCGATGCCACCCTCGCCAGCGCCGACGAGAAGGCAGCTCAGGCCAAGTTCCGTCGCCGGATTCGATGCGGACGCATTTGCGCAACCGAGATCCAGCGTCTCGACCACATATGCGAGAATGCCCTGCCGCAAGGTTTCCCGCAGCGTCCCGATGGAAAGGTCGGCCGGCTGACCGAGACCGACGACTACGGCTCCAGGAGGCTTGCAGTGCGATTGAAGCAGGACGGCATTCGCGCCGATCCGGCCGGGATAGAGGCCGAGCTTCCGTCGCTCCGCCAGCCGACCGTCTAGCGCTCGATCCAGCCGAGCCTCCGTTCCGGCGAATGCGTCGCCAACATAGTGACCGACAAGGACGGGAAACCGCGCGAAGGCGAGGTGCCCATGAACCATGCACAGGTCCATCGGGCCGTCCTGCGACCCTGCCTGCTGGGTCTCGCTCATAAGGCGCCCATTAGGCTATGAGCAATGACCCCAATCGCGCAACTTGGCACTTAAGCCCCTCCCCGATTTTCAGCCATTCTTCTCGCACTGACGACCGACCACCTACGCGGCCTCGGTTCGCTGCAACTCGGAGCCTATCTCTAACGCGCTGCCGCAATTGCCCAACTCCAACCACCGGAGGTTTCAAACTCAATCAAATCTTACCCCTTTGCCTCTCCCAGTACCTGCGTCGGCGGCCGTCCAGGGTGTTCCGGGTCTACTTGCCCTTCGCGGTGCAGGGCGCGGCTGACCCGCCGCCTAGATACTGTTCGACTTCGGCCGGCGTTAGCGTGCGTCCCGCGGTCGCGCAGGCTATCTGGATCAGGTCATTCAGCTGCAGCCGCCAAAGGCGCACCGTGCCGTCGTATGCGCCGGACACCAGCCAGCGTCCGTCTGGGGTGAAGCCGAGATGGGGCACCGAACCCTCATGGCCGCGCAACACAACGGGTGCGGCTCCGGGCGCATCAGGGCGCCATAGACGGATCGTCTGGTCCTCGCTGGCGGTTGCGAGCCACTGGCTGTCCGGGCTGAAGTCGGCAGCCACGATGCGTCCGACGTGCCCCTTCAGGCGTACGGCTTCTGACGTCGCCGGCGCACGCAGGTCCAAGAAGGCGGCGGTTTGGTCCCACGATGCAAAGGCTACCCATCGGTTGTCCGGGCTGAAGACGGCGCGCATCACCCGGTCATCGAAGTCGATCTCGCTGATCAGTTTCGGTGGCGCCCCGGGCGGCAGCTCCCACAACCGTCCCTTCTGGTCCATGCTGGCAGTCGCTGCCCAGCGGCCGTCGCCACTAAGCGAGATCTGATAGACGACGTCGCCATGCGGCAGCGCGACCGGGGTTGAGCAGTTATTCCCGGACGCCAAGTTCCAGAGGTAGGCGGCCGTGTCCTGAGCGGCCGTCGCCAGAAGCTTACCATCGGCGCTGAAGGCGAGCTCTCGGACCGGGCTTCTCGGCCGACATCTAAACTTTGGCACGGGCGTGTCGGCAGAGACATCCCAAAAATCGAGGCTCGGCCGCCGTCCTTCGCCACCAAAGGTGCCGCTAGCGAGCCAGTGGCTGTCCGGGCTGAAACGCAAAGTGCCGTCATCGCTCCCTCCCTCCTGAATAATCACCTGCGGGGGCTTGGCGAGATCGCGTAGGCTCCAAAGGCTGATGCGTCCGCGGTCCTGGCTCTTCGCGGCCAACCAGCGACCATCGGGACTGAAGGCGATTGAGCGGGCGAATCCCGGGACGCCCAGCATGTGGGCGGGTGCACGCAGGTCCTGGGTCGACCACAGGGCGATCCGGTCGTCGTCCTGGCTAGACGATGCGATCCAGCGTCCCTCTGCGCTCACGGCCATGGCCATAACGAGCGGGCTGACCGGGGCCCGCAATACAACCGGGTCCACGCTCGGGTCAGGGAGGCGCCACAGCCGCGCTGGCTCGTCCTGTCCCCAGCTTAGCAAGTGGCTGGGCTGTGGTTCAGGCGAGAAGCGGAGCGCACTGACCGACAAGTCGTGCCCACGGAGCGGCGTTTGGCGCAGTACAGGGCTCGCCAAGTCCCACAGGTTCAGGCTACCGTCAGTTGCCGCGGTCGCCAGCCAGCGTCCGTCTCCGTCGAATCGGACCACCGTCACCGGCCCGCCGTGGCCAGAAAGGATAGCCGGTCCCCGCGACTCGCCGTCGCCCGACAGGCGCCACAGACGCACGTCATTCGACGCGCCGCTTCCTAGCGCGAACCATCGGCCGTCAGCGCTGATGTCGAGCGTCGTGATCCAGCCGCCGCCGCCGGGGTAGGTCCCGATCACGCTTGCTGGAGGGTCGGGCTGAGTCAGATCCCACAGCTCGGCAACATAACCGTAAGCTGCCGCCAGCCGCGTCTCGTCCGACGAAAAGGCGACGGCGAGCAGCGACGCTTCGGTCAGCGGGCTACGATGGGCGAGTCGTTTCGGTCCACGCTGCGTGCCCTTCAGGGACAGGTCCCACAATCGCACCGGCGCGTCGAAGCCCTTACACGCGCCGGTGCAGGTGGTGGCCAACCAGCGCCCCTTCGGGCTGAATAGGACTGTGGTTACGGGTGCGTCATCCCTCCAGGCCGGATCACAAGGCGCTTCCTCAGGTCCATCATCCAGCCATCGCCAAAGACATAGCTGGCCGGAGTCGGCGCCGAATGCGAGCCACTGCCCGTCGGGGCTCGCGGCGAGCGCACGAATCTGGCCCGCTCCATTCACGGAGATCACACGGCCCGCGTCTGACGTGGGCGCGTCGACCTGCCACGACCGCAATGTGCCATCGCTTCCGGCGCTGACGAGATGACGGCCGTCCGCCGCAAACACCAGACCGGACACCGGACCCCGATGTCCGACAAGATCGCGCTCCGCAGCGCGCGGGTCAGCTGCAGTCAGATCGCGCAGGTGGATCACCCCATTGGCGTCGCCGGTAGCCAGCCAGCGTCCGTCGGGCGAGTACGCTGCTGCCACCACGTGCGCCGCGTTGCCATCTAGCGGCAGGCCTCCGGTGGCATGCAGTTGCTGGCGCACGCCGTCGATCGCGCCGAGCAGGCCGACCCCGTCGTTTGGTTGTAGGGTCGCCGCATGCACGGCGAGCAGCAGGCCGCGTTGCGGAGGCAACGACGGGTCGCTGGCATGGCGGGCGATCTGCTGAACCTGTGTTGTGGTCTTTTGCGCCGCGACGGCGCGCTGCTCAGATTCGCGCGCGCTCTTTTCATTGGCGGTTGCAACGTCACGCGCCTCGTTCGCCTGCCTCTCGGATTCCTGCGCTTTCAACCACTGCCAGACCGCCCCGGCCAAGAACAAGGCCAGCACGACGACTGCAGCCGCCGAACCCCAGGTGATGATCCGCCGCATCCTCTCCTTCCGCCGCCTCTCCGCCTCTTCTCTCTCGACGCTGGCTTGGATGAAGGCGCGCTCGTCAGAGGTCAGTCGCGTAGGATGCTCGACGAGCCAGGCGCGGTCGCGGCTGAGCTTCAACCCAGTCAGCAGCGCGTCAGCCTTGTCCTTGTCCGCCGCCGCTTGCCAGTCACGTAAATCCTGCTCGAGCTGCTGCTTGCCGATCAAAAACACCCTCTCGGCGTCGAGTTGTTCTTTGAGCCAGGGCCATTTGCGCAGGAGCGCCTCGTGCGCCACTTCAACGACACCCTCATCTCGCAGGATCAGAAGGCGCGCCTCGGCCAGCCCCTTCAAGAGCAGGCTGGCCTTGGCCGGCAGCGCATCCATCCGCGCAGGGCGGCGCACATATTCGCCCTGCTCGTTGACCCGCACCAGCGCCGGCACGAACGCCTCTCGTAGCGCCGTCCGTTCCTCATTCGTCGGTTTGATGTCGGCGAGCACCGCGTCGGCAGCCTTGCGCACAGCGTTCTCGAGCGGGGTGAGCCCGGCCGGTTCGTCGCCGAGCGCTTTGTAGGCATGCAACGAGAAGGTCCTGTCCGGCTGGTCCCAGAGCTGGCGGAGCGCGAAGGCAAGGAGCGGCAGCGCGTCTTCCGTCTCAGCGTCGCTGGCGGCCTGCTGCACCAACGCATCGTCGACCTTGAGCCCGGCTACCCGGGCGGGCCCTTCGATGATCTGCGGCACGCGTGCGAGCGGCATGGGACCAAGCGAGAATTCCTCGAACCGCGCGGTCAGCGCCGCAGCCGATTGAAGTTGCCCGAGGAAGTCGGAGCGGATTGTCATGACCGCCATGAACGGCAGGCTTTCGGACAAAGCCTGACTCAAGATCGCCAGAAAACGCTTCGCCTCGTCGGAATCGGCGACGCCGAACAGCTCCTCGGCCTGATCGATTGGGATCAGGATCCGCGCCTCGTTGGCGCGAGCTTCGCCGAGGAGACTGCGAGAGAAGCCTTCAAGCGCCCGGCCCGGGTCGGTTCCAATGAGATCGTCCCGCACCTTCGCCCAGTCGACGGGCGGGTCGCGGGCCGTCGCCAGCGCGGTCGCAAGCTCGTCGACCGGGTGAAGGCGTGGCCGCATTGGCGGGATGACGATCCAGTTCCGCCCGGCCCGTTTCAGCCGCGGAATGACGCCGGCGCGAAGCAAGGAGGACTTGCCTGACCCTGAGGAGCCCAGGAGCGCGATCAGCTTGGCGCCCCCTTGCGCGCGCCGCGCTTCAAGCCGCTCGATGAGGCGGCGGATGTCGTCGTCGCGACCGAAATAGATGGCCGCGTCCTCCTCCTGGAACGCGAGCAGGCCTGGAAACGGCGCGCGTGTTGCGTCCCATGGGAAGCCGCCCTGGGCGTCGAGCGCGATCCGTACCAGTTCACGCTTGAGCCGATCGAGCCCGCCGTCGCGGTCGCTGAGTAGGTTCAGCGCCTGGATGTCGGGGGAGATGAGCGTGTCGCCGGTCGGCGCGACGATCGCCGGGAAGATCGCCTTGCCGAGCGCCCGGGCCTGGGTGAACTCGGCGAAGCACCATTTCGAGGCCAGCCAGTTCGGCGTCTGAATGATGATCACGGCCTCGGACTGCTCAACCTCGCGGTAGAGGGTCCTCTCCCAATCCGCGCCAGGTGGAATGCCAGTCGCCTTGTCCTTATCGAGGAAAGCCGACTCGAACCCTGCGCTCGCGAGCCACGCCTTCATTTGCGCGGCCTGATCGTTGTCGGCGCTCGAATGCGAAATGAAAATTCGCGCCATACGGCGTGTCCAGTTATGCCCCTGATTTCATTTCTTGGGCGTGTTCACAATTTTTAAATTTACTAGAGCCGATACGTTCTGAAATTCGCGCGTTCGCAGGGGCGCTGGCGATACTCCTCGCTTTTTCGCGCCGTCACCACCCTTCTCCGGGTTTTTTCATTTTTTGTCCAGGTTAGCGGACAAACTTTGTATACCCAGGCCCTCAAATTTAAGGGAAATCTTGCGCGAGTTAGATAGCAACCGGCACGAGGAGTATGGTTGAAACCACGATCGTCTACAATAGGTACATCTACCTAGGCTGTGTGGACGAATTTGATCAAGCAAAGGCCTGCGGCGAAGCTGACGATTGATCTGAAGTTTCGCTCGGTCTTTTCGCAGCGGAGCGCGACGCGCTCGAAGCGCTTGAGCCGTCCGACGCCCGGTTCGATGCGCGCGCGGGCTTTGTAGAGGCTGCGTGCGAAGAAGGCTGGTTTGTTCTTTTCGTTGGTCCTGTGGGGAATGACGGGAGCGACGCCGCGCGCTCTCGCGGCGTCCCGATTGGCCTTCCTGGCGTAGCCTTGTCGCAGATGACAACGCGGGGCTGGATGTCGGGCCCGATGTCGAGCAGGGTTTCGAAGTGACGCCCGTCGAAGGCTTCGCTGCCGGTCAGATCGAAGGCGATGATATCGCCGGAGGCGTCCGATTTTGCCTGGATTTTCGTGGTGAAGCCGCCGCGCGAGCGGCCAAGCGCCTGGCTGACCTGCCCCCGACAAACTGGACCGCGAGAAGCTGGAAAATTCTAGTTTAGCCGTCCTGGTCGGGCGGAGGATTTTCCATGAAGACGTCACGGTTCAGCGAGCAGCAGATCGCTTTCGTGT
>Ga0210387_10002216_pt1 | contig 14787 bp, 13 predicted proteins | sample IncBWC7OmetaG_FD_160108 | JGI IMG/M metagenome (GOLD analysis project Ga0210387, IMG submission 160108) | Forest soil microbial communities from Barre Woods Harvard Forest LTER site, Petersham, Massachusetts, United States - Inc-BW-C-7-O ...
GCTAAGCGCGCTTCCAGCGGCAGGACCAGGCGAGGCCCTGGGTGCGGACTTATGGGTCATCAGCATCGCGCTGTTTTGCCTCGGCGCACTGATGAGCGCTCTCAATTTCATCACCACGACCCTGGACATGCGCGCCAAGGGCATGACACTGATGCGCATGCCCCTTACCTGCTGGGCGTGGTTTATTACCGCCATTCTCGGCCTGCTCGCTTTTGGAGTGCTCTTGTCCGCCGGCATTCTTCTTTTGCTTGACCGCAACGCGGGCACCAGCTTTTTTGTTCCTTTGGTCACCATTAATGGCCAGCTTACGGGACACCGAGGCGGCTCGCCCCTCTTGTGGCAACACCTGTTTTGGTTCTTCGGGCATCCCGAGGTTTATATCGCCATCCTGCCGGCCATGGGTTTGTGCTCGCAGTTGCTCTCCGTATTTTCACGGAAGCCCATTTTTGGTTACAAAGCCATGGTCTACGCCATGCTCTCCATAGGTTTCCTTGGATTTATGGTCTGGGGCCATCACATGTTCATGAGCGGCATGAGCCCCTACACGGCCTTCGCGTTTTCGGTGATGACCATGGCCATCGGGGTTCCCTCCGCAATCAAGACCTTCAACTGGCTCGGCACAATCTGGAAGGGACGCATTCGTTTCACCTCGCCTATGCTGTTCGCACTGGGATTCGTTTCGCTTTTTATCTCCGGCGGAATCAGCGGACCTTTCCTCGCCCAACCTGTGCTCGACATTCAATTGCATGACACGTACTTCGTGGTCGGCCACTTTCATCTCATCATGGGCGTGGCTTCCATCTTCGGCATCTTTGCCGCGACCTACTACTGGTTCCCCAAAATGTTCGGGCGCATGATGAACGAGGGCATGGCACGCTGGCATTTTTTTATCACTCTCATCGGCACCTACGCGATCTTCATGCCCATGCACTATCTCGGCATGGCGGCGCATCTCCGGCGCTATTCCCAGCTCACGGAACTGAAGTACCTACACGGCCTGGTTCCGTTGCAGGAATTCATGACCTACGCCGCGTTCGTTACCATCGCCGGCCAGTTCCTCTTTTTGTTCAATCTTTTCTGGAGCATGAAGTTCGGCGAGAAAGCCACTGACAATCCCTGGGAAGCCACAACCCTCGAATGGACCACCGCAACTCCGCCTCCCCACGATAATTTCGGCGGACACATTCCCGTCGTTTACAACGGGCCATACGAATACAGCGTCCCCGGCGCGCCCCGCGATTTCATAATGCAAACCGACCCGGCAATTCTGAAGGCCCACTAGGCAACCATAATGGCGAGCACCACCACAAACGCTTCGGTCGGCACAGCAGAGGGATTGCGGATCGGGAACGGCAGCACGGATCAGCGCGCACTGGATTTTAGCGCGCGCTTGAGGCGCGCGAGGCTCGGACTCATTGTCGCTCTGGTCGCGGTCGTGATGATCTTCGTCTCCTACTCAAGCGCCTATGTGGTGCGCCAGGGGCTTCCTACTCTCGATCCGCGCACCGGCACTCTGGTTCGCGATTGGCTTCCTCTTCCGCTGCCCAGCTTTCTGTTCCTCAATACCCTTGTCTTGCTGCTCAGCAGCCTCTCGATGGAACTGGCCCGCCGCCAATCCTCGCGTGAAGCCGCCGCCGGCTGGATGACTTCAGGCTCGGGAACGTCCGAGGAGAGAACGGACGGAATGCCCTGGCTGGGACTCACCTCTATCCTCGGTCTCAGCTTTCTCGCCGGCCAATGGCTCGTCTGGCGCGAGCTAGCGGCTCGGGGCTTCTATGTCGCCACCGTCCCCAGCAGTTCGTTCTTTTACTTGCTGACCGGCGTACACGGCGTCCACCTGCTCGGCGGCATTCTGGCATTGCTCGCAGCAAGCGCGGCTGCACTCTTGCGCCGGCCGGCCGCCTCACGTGCCGTACTGGTCGACGTAACCGCCTGGTATTGGCATTTCATGACTTTTTTGTGGGTTTATATCCTGTGTTTGCTGGAGTTCGCTCGCTAACTCGACGTCCGTTGCGGCCGAGCATGGGCCGCACGTCACAAGGAGACCAAGCGCATGTCTGAAGCGACGCTACCGCACGAGATGCCATCCGTTTACGAGCCGTCGCTCTTTGGCACCTACTCGAAAAAAATCGGCATGTGGCTATTCCTCATGTCAGACTCCCTGACATTCGGCGCGCTGCTTTATGCCTACAGCTACGGCCGCATTTCCACCCCCAACTGGCCGACGCCTTTCCACTCCGAGAGCATCGTCAATGCCACCATCATGACCGCGTTCCTGCTTACCAGCTCGCTCACGATGGTGTTGGCCGTGCGCGCTTCGACCGAGGGCAACGCAAAAGCGCAGCGGCTCTGGCTGCTGGCCACGATGGCTTGCGGCATGGGTTTCGTGCTTCTGCACGGACGCGAGTGGAGCAAACTCATCGCGGAGGGGTTGACCCTCCCGGTCTTCCCCAAGCCGCCCGGAGGCGAGACGGCGTCCGAGTTTGTAAACGTGTCGAAAACCGTTCCGCAGTTCGCCGCCACGTTCTTCGGCCTTACGGGAATGCATATGCTCCACGTGACGCTGGGGGTCGTCTACCTCGGCATCGTCGCTCTGCGCCGCTATTTCATTCCCATCCTGCTTGTCTTTTGGCTGGCGGCTTGGCTGGGCACTCCTGCTTACAGCCCCTTCCACTACGGCGCCCATGTGCTGCTGCTTGCCGCGATCGTCTGTTCCATCATCCTGTGGCTCAAGCCCAAGGTCTACGACTCCTCTGACGTCGAGGTCGCCGGTCTCTACTGGCATTTCGTCGACCTGGTTTGGATGTTCATTTTTCCGCTGGTTTATTTGATGTCCGCCAAGATCCTTTAGGAGCTCGAAAGCCATGGAACCTGATCAAATCGCGATCGCCTTGCGGGTTGCGGAAGAGCAACGCCATCACGGAAAAGGGCAATTCTTCTGGATCTGGGGCGCACTCCTGGTCATGACCGCCATCGAGGTCTACCTCACCTACCAAAACATGCAGCCCGTCCGCATGCTGACCATTCTGATGGGACTGTCGCTCATCAAAGCCGCGCTCATCATCGGCTACTTCATGCACATGAAGTTTGAAGTCTCCCGGATGAAGTGGCTCACGATGGCTTCGCTGGTGGTATGCTTGGCGCTGATGATGATTTTCTTCCCGGACGCTTTTCGTATACTTGCGCTCGGACCAAAATGAAGCTTCGCGTTCCCATTCTCGTTCTGGCTCTTCTGGTATCCGCCACCCCAGCCTTCAGCCAATCTTGTTCCATGTGCTACAGCACCGCCAAGGCGACTTCCGCTGCAGGCCAGAGAGCCATCAGTCGCGGGGTGGCCGTCCTTTTGATCCCTCCTCTCGGATTCATGACCTTCGGCATTGCTTTCGCCTTCCGCTACAGCAGGAAGCGCGACCTCGATCAAAACCGGTAGGTTCGCTAGGGCGGCAATTCCCTGTTCTAAATCGGACCGCCCGGCCGGGCCTGTTCCAAAGCGGTGCTTACGGCCGGGGGCGGTGCAGACGGTCTCGCTCCCAGCAATCTACCTGCTTTTCCTCGCTGGACAGCTCCTTCCGTTTCAATACCTTACGCGGTGGCCCGAGACGGCAGAGAGGCGCCTGCTTGGGCAGGTTCGTGCAGTAGCTCTTCGGACGGTTCAGCAGTCCACGCGGATCTTCGGACTCGGCTACTCGGAAACGTCCTGGTCCCTCGCGAAGGTGTGGACTTCCTTTGGTGATGATTGAAACCGCATAAACCAAGAATTCTCGACCACCCGGCAGGCACGAATTCGAAGGATATCCGCGCGAACTTCCGGCGGATTGAAAGGCGGGAATGGTGGCTGTGGACGGCGGCGGCTATTATCACGCTGCTGCTCACCATGGGATTGGCTTCCTTTCTCCTCCCGAATGCCCACCTTCATCAGGATTTCTATACTGGAACCGTGTTGCCGCAGGCCATCCGCGGGCTGGTAGGCCTGGTGTTCCTCTTCGATCTCTACACCATCTATCAGTATCTTCTGATTCACAGAATCCGTCGTCAGTTGGTCGATCGAGAAGAACTGTTTCACCTGATCAGCGAGAACGCCGCCGATATGATCGCGGTCGTTGATATGGAAGGGCGGAGGATTTTCAACAGCGTTTCCTATCAAAAGGTTCTGGGATATTCGCCCGCGGAATTGCAAGCCTCCTCAGGCTTCGAGCAGATTCACCCTGATGATCGTGAACGCGTAAAGCATGCCGCTGCCGAGGCGCGGCGCACGGGAGTCGGGAAAACTCTGGAATACCGCCTTCGCCATAAGAATGGTTCCTGGCTGGTGCTCGAATCAACCTCCAGCGTCATCCAAAATGCCGACGGACAGCCGGAAAAACTGGTTATTGTGAACCGTGACGTCACCGAGCGCAAAAAAGCGGATGAGTCCCTGCGGCGGCTCGAAACGGGCTTTCGGTCGGTTGTCGAAGACGCGCCCTATGGAATTTATCGCGCAAACACCGCTGGCCGGTTTCTGCAAGTCAATCCGGCCCTCAAGAAAATGCTTGGTTACGAGACGACTGAGGAACTGCTCGACAAAGATCTGCCCGGTGAAATCTTCCGGTATCCCGAAGAATATCAGCGTTTAACCGAACTGCTTATCCGCACGGAAGAAATCAAGGATCTTGAAATGGAGTGGAAACGGAAGGACTCCACGCCCATCACCGTCCGCTGTTCCGGCCGCCGCGTGAACGAGGAAAACGGAGGCCTGGCTTACTTCGAAGCCTTTGCTGAGGACGTAACCGAAAAACGGATCCTCGAGAGGCAACTGCGCATGGCACAAAAGATGGAAGCCATCGGAAGGCTCTCGGGCGGCATTGCGCACGATTTCAACAATCTGCTGGGCGTCATCATCGGTTACAGCAGGGTGTTGAAGCGGGAGTTGGGCGCAAGCAATCCTCTCGCAGAGCACGCCCTGGAAATCGAAAAAGCGGGACAGCGCGCCGCTTCCTTAACAAAACAATTGCTCGCCTTCAGCCGACAGCAGGTCCTGTCGCCAGCCATCCTGAACCTCAACACACTCGCCTCCGATATGGAAAAAATGCTTCCACAGCTGTTGGGAGAGGATATCGAAGTATCCCTCGTCCTGGATCCAAAGCTCGGCAATGTGAAAGCCGACCAGAGCCAGCTCGAGCAAGTCATCATGAACCTGGCGGTCAACGCCCGGGACGCCATGCCCGATGGCGGCAAACTCAAGATCGAAACCTCAAATGCCGAGCTCGACCAGGCCTATGTCCGGAACCACCCAGGCTCGAAGATCGGGAGCTTCGTGCTACTGGCAGTTACCGACACAGGTACCGGCATGGACGCTGCCACGCTCACACATATTTTTGAACCTTTCTTCACCACGAAAGAGCTGGGAAAGGGCACAGGACTCGGTCTCGCCACCGTTTACGGCATCGTCAAACAAAGCAACGGATATATTGGCCTTGAAAGCGCTATCGGCAAGGGTACCTCCTTCCAGATTTACCTGCCAAGGTACGCTGGTCAGGCGGTTGCCGACGAACTCAAAACCGATTCGCCTGACAATCTGCGCGGCTCGGAAACCATTCTTCTTGTGGAAGACTCCGAGCCCTTGCGCAAGCTCGCAAAGTCATTTCTGGATTCCAGGGGCTTCCGCGTCTTGTCCGCGGAGAGCGGCGAAGATGCTCTCGAAGTGGCCAAGCGCTTCGGAGGACCCTTTGATCTTCTGCTGACCGATGTTGTCATGCCGGGCATGAACGGCCGCATCCTGGCCGAAAACCTATTGTTGCGCCAGCCCGGCATTAAGGTGCTCTACATGTCCGGTTATACGGACAGCTTCATCGCCGGCCACGGAGTTTTGGATCCCGGCATCCATCTCTTGCACAAACCGTTTATCGAAGAGGTTCTCATCCGCAAGGTGCGTGAGGTGCTCGATGGGGGGAAGCCCGCGATGCCCGCCGCAACCCCGATGACCGAATTGGCCGGAACCAGCATCCGCTAGAGGAGACAGGAGCAACGTCACGATGGATAAGCTGTTGGTTGTGGACGATGACGAGGCCATTCGGCGCCTGATACGTCTTGAACTGAGCGACATCTTTGAAGTCATTGATACCGGTGTGCCGCAAGAGGGTCTGGCCCTGGCCCTTGAACACAAGCCGCACGCCATCCTCTTGGATCTTCGCATGCCCAACTATTCCGGCTATGAGCTTCTTCAAACCTTTACGGCTTTCAGCCACACACAAAAGATTCCAGTCATTATCGTCAGCGGTGAAGCCGGAGGGCAAACCAAGGACCACTGCAAGCAACTTGGCGCCTGCGCCTATTTTGAGAAGCCCATTGATTTCGACGCCCTCCGCGCTTGCCTCACTCAGCTCACCAAAGTCCGCCGTTTTATACCTCGCTCGGAAGTCCGGGTCCGCTTGCGGGTTCCGCTTAAGCTGCGAGGTACGGACAAGCTCGGAAGCAAAACGGAACAAGACACGGTCACAGAAGATGTGAGTCTTAGCGGCTTCCTTTGCGCCTGTACGGCCGAGATGCCTGTCGATTCCATTGTGGAGGTCTATCTCACGACTTCCGGAACCACATATGTTGGCAAGGCAAGAGTTGTTCATTCGGATACAAAGGCAGCCCCTCTTCGGCACTTCGGCTTCCGCTTTATCGAGAAAACTGGGCCCTGGGTACTTAGTTAGGGTTCGAGGTGGACGAATTCCGTGCCTATACCTAAGAACCTCCTTTCTCCAGTTAAGGAAAGCATTGCTGGTCCAGCCGCATCACATCGCCGCTCTGTTGTCCGCGTTCTCGCCGTCGATGATGAGCGCGCCGCCTCAAAACTCCTCGCCATCATGCTGCGTCCGCCTGATTTCTTGTGCTGTACCGCCGCCAGCGGCGAAGAGGCCCTTCAAGCCTTGCACCGCGAGCACTTTGACGCCGTCATATCCGACCTCCAGATGCCTGGCATTGGCGGCTTGGAGCTTCTTACACACGTTCGCGGCTGCTATCCTCACGTGGCATTCCTGGTCACGACCGGAGTCGATGACGTGGAAGTGGGTGTCAAGGCCATGCGTTCCGGCGCGGACGACTATCTCATCAAGCCTCTGGTCGAGAGTGCTGTCATTGCCAGCCTTGAGCGCGCCCTCCACAAGCGAAACTTGGAGCAGCAAGTCGAAAACTACCGCCAGCATCTCGAAGAAATGGTTGCCGACCGAACCAGACAATTGCATCAAGCTCTCCAGCAGCTTGAGCGGAGTTATGAAGACACCTTGCAAGCACTTGGCGCGGCGATCGACCTTCGCGACAATGACACGGCCGGCCACTCCCAGCGCGTCTGCCGTTACGCGCTGGAGATTGCCCGCGCTATGGACTGGTCCGAAGAGAAATTGGGAAGTCTGGCCAAAGGCGCCCACCTGCACGACATCGGTAAATTAGGAATCCCAGACGGCATTCTTCTCAAACCGGGATCGCTCACCACCGAAGAACGAAAACTCATGCAACGCCACGTGCAGATCGGCTACGACTTGGTCAAGGACATAGCTTTTCTGGCCGACGCGGCCGAAATTGTCCTGACTCATCACGAGCGCCACGATGGCGGGGGCTATCCGCGCGGCCTCACGGGCGACCAAATTCTCCCGAGCGCCCGCATCTTCGCCGTGGCGGATTCCTTCGATGCCATCACCTCTGACAGGCCCTATCGCCGGGCCTCAAGCTTCGAGGCCGGGCTCGAGATCATCCGCGGATGTTCCGGTACGCAATTTGACCCGCAAGTGGTCAGCGCCTTCCTGAGCATCCCCAAGGAAACATGGCCGGCCATCGCCAGAGACGATCGCCAACGTGCTTCCCGCCCTACCGGGCTCGTGGAAAACAAGACCGAAGCTCTTCCCACACTTCCCTGAACGCGGTCGCCACGCCGATTCTCCCCGGATAGCCCTCGAAGCAAACACATCGCTTCATCGGCCCGGCGGAGCCGTTCCCGGCCGCTCCCGCACCGCTTGAGACAAATCACTAGCGTTCAAGGACATCCTTGTAGGCGTTGATGGCAACTTTCTTTGGCTGGCGGTCCAAGACGAAGTCGATCTTCCGGGTCATGTTTCCGACAACCTCCGCCTGGCCGATGCGTGCCATGCCATTTCCAAAATCAGCGAAGATTGGAACAAACATCGCGAATTGGGCGCCCACTTCACTCTGCGTGAGCTCCGCGTGGACTTTGAACTTCCCGGCATCGCCCGGCTGCAGTTCGTATTTGAAGCTGTACCGCGGAACTTCTGTCCCGTAGACCCACTCATTGAAGAACCAATCGAGCCGGCCGTTGTGCTGAAGGTCCATTTGCTTGGTCATGTGCTTTTCGACGATAGCTTTGAACGACTCGGTCGAGGCCGGCGCGCTGTGGTGACTCTCCACGAAATCATGCATCATGCCGATGAACGGCTTTTCGCGGTTATCTCCACTAGCTGCATCGTCATACATCAGCGACCGCAGCATGAGCAGCACATACGCGCCCTTGGAGTACGTGACGCCCTGATACGCCTGCTCGGATTTCGGAGAGATCAGCCGCAGGCCCAGCCACAACGGACCCGCGTCGTTCGGCGAAACTCCATAGCTGTTTTTGTCGAGAATGCGCGTGCGCTGGCGTTCCCAGAATTCCAGATAGTCTTTCCGCCATTTCTCTCCCGTGGCCTGCTGCAGAAACAATCCGGCGGAAAATTCCGCAAAGCCTTCCGATAGCCACTGGTCGTGGTACGACGCCCAGCCGACGGCATGGCCGAACCACTGATGGGCAACTTCGTGCGGCGTCACTTCCTGGACGAATCCGGTGAATTTCGTGTCGATGTGGCCGAACATCATCCATCGCTGCGTCGAGTCGATGTAGGCGGAAATGGGCAAGTAAACCAGGTTGGGCCAGGATTGGCCAAAATTGAAGTTCGGCTGTTCGGTGACGTAAATGTTTTCGTATGGGCCCTTGCCGAAAAAAATCGTGCACACTTGCATCTGAGCGCGCGTCTGATCCAGGGCGTACTTGGTCATGGCGCTGGGGGACATCGAGTTCAGAAACGCGCTGTTGGCAAAGCGTTTCAGGCTGTCGGGCAGCTCCGTCAAATAATATCCGGAGATTTCGTAGTGGGTGATATTGTCGGGATAATCGATCTTCTGGTACTGCCCGTAATTGAAGCCCGCCGTCGCCACCGGCACGGGCGTCACCCAGCGCGAAACCGCAAAACCTGATTCGGTGGTTTGCTGGATCAGCTTACCTACGCTGATCACCATGTTCGAGTGCGGGACCTTGAAGGTGAGATCGTACAGCGCTTTTTCACCGAAACCGTTCAGATTCGGATACCAGGATTCCCGCGCGCTAACGTAGAAGCTTCCACTGCCCGCGTCGGTCAGGACCTTGTCGCCTGCGTACTCGACGGTCACCGAATGCTCCTGTCCCATGGCTGGAGCTTCATCGAGAATGACGTAGAAGGAACCATCTTCTTTTCGGTTTTCCTGGATGAAATGCAGGTCATGCCCGTTCTGGTCCGAGACTCGCGTGACGCGCAGATTGGGGAGCAGGCCGAATTTCAGTACGCGTTCGCCGCCGATGAGCGGTTCAAAGGTAATCGTGGCGCGGCTGAAAAGGTGATCATTCTTTGCGATTACGGTTTCAATGTTATAGCGCTTTGTGGCAAACAAACGGCGGTCCTCGAGAGAGCTTGCCTTCTGAATCTTGATCTCCGACACCAGGTGTTCGGAGTACCAAATGCCATCGTCCATGCTCCCGCCGCCGCAATGGATCAGCGCGACCTCCTCGGGAGAGTCCATTTGCGGCAGAGCGCCCACCCGCGTGCGGATGAAGAAACGCAGATCCTTGTGCAGCGCGCCGCGCATGTAGGCATTGATAAACGGCGGATGTCCCGGATTGTAGATCGCGGCGAGCAGGTCGGCGTCTACATTGTCTATTGTTTCGCCTTCGAGGATGGCCTGGGTGAAACCTTCGGGAATTTCGTGGCGTTTGCGAACCTTTTCCCTCCAGCGCCGAAAAGCGTCTGCCGCTTCCGGCGGCGTTTCGGTCTTTGCGCCCAACGCGGCAGAAAATCGAGGGTACTCTTTCGGCGTGAACCGAAAGACGACTTCGCCGAAGTCCTCCTCGACGGCTGGATGGCCGGTTCGGCGAAGCAACTCGCGCGTGTCGGGCTCAAGGACGGGTTTTAGAGTGAAATGTCCCTGCCCGATAAAGACGGCGCCGGTTACGAATTTGTCGACTAAACCCACCAGAGTCAACGTTCCGGATTTCAACTCGAAAGTCCCCACATCCAGGCGCAGCGTGAAATTCTCACAGCGGTAGGTGTCGCCCAAGCCGGTATCGCGGAGTTGACGGTAAGCGGAGTCCGAATTCGCGAAAGCCATGTTTTTTTCGGTCACGTTTACGCTGGTCTGTTGGGCGGTGATCGTCAAGCTAAGCACGAGCTCCGCGGATCCCTTCAGGTCTACCGTGCTGACAAGGCTGTCGAAGCCGTCCTTCCCGACCCGGACGGTATATCTTCCGGGGTTCAGGTTAGACGCGGCGAACTTCCCCCCTTCGTCGGACACAAATACGATCGGCTGAGGGAGGTTGCTTCCGGTAATCTCGACGCGTGCTCCGGCAACGACTGCACCCGAGGGATCCTTGACCGTCCCGGAAATCGTGTCCGCTCGCAGATCTCCAGCAAGCACAAGGAAGATCAGCGCAAACATCGCTGCATAAATTACGCCAAGTCGCTTGAGGCGCCCGGGTGCTTTCGCGGCGAGAGATAAGTTCTGATTGCGGTCCGAAGGGTGCATCAGGTCAGTTCGGCTCATGGATTCCTTTGAGATCTGCCGCCCCGCGAACTCTACTACATAAACCTTCGTCACTTCAGAAGTCTTCGAGAAGGTAGTAGCTAATCAGCGCAGTATGGCTCGGAGAATCGAAGCGGCCTGGCTGGCGAAAGCCTCGGGGAGCCGAGTTTACTTGGAGCTGATCTCGAAGTACTCAGGAGGAAGCCCTTGAACTGACTTGAAAGGGCGCATCGTCCTCCGGGGCTGCCAATGGCCCCTTCCGGTTGCCCGGTTTCCTGATCCGCCTTTGCTCATCGGAACGATTCGAAGGACTCAACGGGCGGACTCGCGTGTCGCATCAGGAGCTGCTTAGGTGCGGATATTCAGGATGACCGACTTTCTGGATGCGCTTTCTGAGGTTGGCGACTTCGCCGTGACGATCGGGCTATGTCCTATAACGGACAGTAATGCAGTTTGGACATCCCCATAATGGCCGAAGAGAACTGCGCGGACTTCGGCTGCGTATCTCGAACGATTAGCCTCAGCCACAAGGCAACAATCACATTGTTGGCACGAGAATTCGAGCTCTGTTGACCTGATGGACCTCTCCGAAGAAATGGATCATCAGGCAGAAGGAACTATGATGCGCTTTATCTTGTCCATTCGTACGTTGTTGTTCGGTTTGGTATTGCTAGCCATCTCGGCTGCATCCTCAGCGCAAATCGGCTTTGGAGTGTCGGTTAGGATCGCTCCGCCGGAACTTCCAGTCTATGAGCAGCCCATCTCCCCCGGGGACGGTTACATCTGGACTCCCGGCTACTGGTCGTACGGTGACGACGATTACTTTTGGGTCCCGGGCACATGGGTTATGGCTCCCGAACCAGGCTATCTGTGGACTCCAGGCTACTGGGGCTGGGGCGACGATGCCTACCTCTTCCATGAAGGCTACTGGGGAACCGAAGTCGGTTTCTACGGCGGGATCAATTACGGCTATGGCTATTTTGGCAATGGGTACGACGGCGGCCGCTGGAACAACGGGCGCTTCTTCTACAACCAGGCGTATAGCCATGTGAACGTTTCCATCAATCGAAACGTTTACAACACAAGAGTAGAGGAGCCCAGGGGAAATCGCGTCAGCTTCAATGGCGGCAGCGGCGGCGTAACCTCGCGTCCCACCTCTCGGCAAGAATCCTTCGCAAACGAAAGGCACACGGCGCCCGTCGCCGCGCAAAACCAGCATTTCCAGGCCGCTCGCGGCAACCCTGAGCTGCGTGCCTCCGCCAATCACGGAAAACCGCCGATCGCTGCCACATCCAGCCCAGGCGGCTTCAAGGAAAGCGGAGCAGTAGCCGCCAGAGAAGGTGGCACAGTTCACTCCGCCCCAGCCGGAGCGGAAAACAATACCCGTTCTAACAACGAGCAGAATCGTTCCAACGCGGAAGCGGCTCGTCCGGCCGTCGATACCAATCGCCCCAGCCCCGCTGTCCATGCCAGAGATATCTCCCCGGCAGAACGCGGCGCCGCTCCCAACACAGGCAATGCGAAGACGGATAGGAAATATCAGCAGCAGCAGGACAAGCTCCAGACGCAGCAGGTCAAGGAACGCCAGACGCTTCAGACAAAACAGGATCGGGATCATCAACGCCTCCCGCAAAAGCCGGTCAATGAACCGAGACAGCAGCCTCTCGAGCAGAAGCATCAGCAGCAGACCGAACAACTGTCACAAAAACACACTCAGCAGCAACAGCAGTTGCAGCAGCGCCAGCAGCAATCGGCTCCGCACCAAGCTGCCCCGAAACAGGCAGATAGGGGAAAGCCGGGGGCCTAGGACCTAGGACCATGGAAACGCGCTGGGCGTGAATCGACGGATAGGCGAATCTGCGTGCGCATATTCCGCGTTCAGGCCTCCGCACCGCCCGGCATTTCCTTGGAAGCAACGAAGGAAGCAGCTCGAACTACTCGCCAGACATTGTGACCAACGCCATCGGAAGAAGGTGCGGGTCCTCCCGACTCGCAGAAAAACTCTCAAGGTCACAGCCTAGCGCCGCGCTTCCCGGGCGCAACAAAAGGCAGCCGGACTCGCTTCCCCCGTGGACACGGGCAACGGGCATCGAGGCCTGTTCCAGCGGCAAACCCGCAGAAAAAGAGGAAGCTCCGTTTAATTGATTCTCTCTAGGAGCGGGCTTGCAGAAGGCGGCAGAAAGGGATGCGGTTTGGAAACCACACTCCTGCCCACAAGTCCCTGCGCGCTACCAGGGAGCCTCCCGCAGCAAGCCGTTGAGTTGCCAGCTGGACCCTTCGCCGTTTCCTGCCAAAGGACGAACGAAGTCCTCCAGCGAAGGGGCAGCTTACGCAACGGGAAATGGCCCCGTTGCTAGTCGGTAGAACTAGCCTTCTGATTCTTTACTTCCAGTTCGTTCACTACCTGCTTTACGTTCGGTATGCCTGCCGCCAGATGCTCGACCGAAGCTCGCCTCGTTTGCGAGTTAACGTGGCCCTTCAGGGTGATCACGCCGTTTTTGACGTCGTACTTCACGTCGCTATCGAGTTTGTGTTGCAGCAGCACCGCGTCGAAGTTCTTCCCAATACCTGCATCAAGGTCCGAGTCCACCTTCTTCGCCATGCTTTCCCCACCCGGAGGACGCACGGCAATCTGATCGGAAATCACTTGACCCGCACCGATGGAGGTGGCAATGGATTCGGCTCGCGATTTATCCGCATCGGAGGTGGTTGTGCCGGTCAGGGTTACGACACCTTTGTCCCGGTCTTGGCTGACGCTGACATCCGTTAGCCCGGCCTGAGTCAGAGATTGACGGATAGGGTCGGCCACATCGGCCGATTGTGTCGGTGTACTGGAGCAACCTGTAAAGGTGGTCCCGACGGCGAACATCGTGAGCAACGCGCCAGACAAAATATTCGATTTCATGTTTCTCCTTTTAACTGCGCATTTGGATTGGTCTCGCGCAACGCGCGTCCTGGCCGAAAAGAAGCAGCTAGGCTTGATGGCCGAAACCTTTCCAGGCCGAAATCCCAACCGGACCACGTTAAATAAGTTCCGAAATCATGTCTGTTCAGAAACGCACTCAGGGGGCTCTTCCCAGGCGGGAGACGCGGCTAGCTCTTTGTTTCTGCCTTGCTACTGGCCTTTTCCGATTTCTCGTGAGCTTCCCGTGAGTACTGAAAGGCCTTGGCAGCGTGCTCCATCGCTTGCCGGGAGAATTCGTGGCCTGTCAGATGATCTTCTTTGCCATGATGCACGGCTGCGGCGCGGTGGGCATGTGCAGCCATTTCGTGAAACTCAGCAGCTCTTTGGTGGGAATCCCGAGGCATGCTATTTCCTTTCAGTAGATGAAGATTCGAAAGCGTGCAGAACAGAATGACAAGATGCAGGTTACCCGAGCGTTCTGATCCTGAGCTCTGAGCGGCTCACCCATAGCCGGTTACGTCCCGGCGCACACAAGAACAAGAGAGTTGTACTCTTGCCGCAAGATCAGTTTGGCCGGGAATCCAAAGCTTCGTTGGCAACTCGAAACCACGCAAGTTCCTCGCTGAGACAGCCAACCCCATTGTTAAGGTCCACCGCAAATTCCATGTCACAGCCGCCAGCAGGCACGGATTCAGAGGCATCACGGCGTGAATAGGCGAGCGCGTCGCAGACCTCGCTCCACGTGGCAATGTGGTCCAATGGGATGGAGCTTTCCACCATTCGCCCTCCTGATTCCACTCCTCTCGAGAGGATAAAAACGCAAGCCTGAGAAATCCCCCCATCGAGCGGCGCAAGCACCTGCCTATTTGCCCAGAACTTTCTTTACCTGGCCGACTTTCTCCTGGACTTTCCCGGCTATCTCCTCGGCCTGCCCTTCCGACTGCAGATCCGGGTCGTTCGCTAGTTCCCCTGCTTTTTCTTTTATTTTTCCCTTCAAATTGTGCAGCTTGCCCTCAATCTGATCCTGTATTCCTGGCTTCATTGGCGCGCTCCCTCAAGCATGTTTTCCGGCTTCCAGCTGCTTTTCACCGCACGTCACCCCG